>JABEBX010016021.1_pt1 | contig 38629 bp, 38 predicted proteins | sample 7245971 | NCBI WGS metagenome assembly JABEBX01 (sample SAMN14506365, study PRJNA622280) | hot springs metagenome | biome: hot spring [ENVO:00000051]|acidic hot spring [ENVO:00002120]; feature: spring [ENVO:00000027]|sediment [ENVO:00002007]; material: sediment environment [ENVO:01001048]... | reverse complement strand
CAGAAAACTCATGCTGGCCGCCACGAAGAGGGGCGGAATACCGGCGGCCACATGGACTTCGCCGATACGCCGTTGGCGGACCATAAACGTTTCTCCGTAATCGCCGGCGAAGAGTTCCGTGAGCCAGGCGATATGGGTCTTTTTCAACGACTCCACACGGCCTTCCACATGGGGGCGGGTGCGGTCGTCGGCCAGCAGGCGCCCATAGAAGCGCTCCGTGAGCTCGGGCAGGCGTGGCACTAGATGTTGGCCGAGATGGCGTAGATGCCCCTCATCCTCCGGGGAAAAGCCGCTGATGTGGATGAGGGTCTGAACATCGCTGGGTTTTTCGCTCATGGGCCTTCCTTTGCAAGGGAATATGCTGGAGTTGGCTGCTGCGGGTTCTTGACGGGTATCCACGCTTTCATCATGCAGGATCGGTCCAGCTCGGGCAAGCCCGCCAAGATGCTGGCAAGAATCACATTTCTCTGGTCGAGCGGCACTGCCCTTCCTCCCCGGGATGGGGACAGGATTACGCTACTTGGTCAAGCCAGTTCCAGCACTTGCCCCATGCGCTCGGCGAGCATGCAGGAGGCGGCGACGACGCTGTTCCAATCGCCCTGCACATCGAGGAAGAGGGCGAGAATGCCCTCCCCGCCGGCGGGCAGGAAAAGATGGCGATAGCGGCAATCCCCGAGCAGAATATATTCCGTGGCGCAAGCATCGCGAGACTCGGCCCAGCGATCGCTGAGGGAGATGAGGGCCGCCCCCAGGGTGCCGAGGAGATCCTCATCCACGGCCGGGGGCAACTGCGCGAGCATGACGATACCGTCCCTACTCATGAGGGCCCAGCCCTGCACGGTAGGGAAACGTTGCATCAACTCCCGGGCTTCTTGGCGACAAGCTGCCGATTTGTCCATCTCTCCTCCCTGGCCCGCAACGGGGCCGCATCCCGTGGCTCCTGGTTTATCAGGAAAATGGCAATAACTCATTGATCCCGCATGGAATCAGTTAGACGATTTTTTGCGGATGCCAAGGTCCTGATAACTTGCCGTGTTCATGTCCCGGATACCCGACCCCCGGTATCCGGGACGAGCAGGGGCCTTTCCTCCTATCTTGGTCTGATACGTCGGGGCGTCAGCAATCAGGACCACTTCCGCCCAGGTATCGCCATTTTTTTTGGTTTGAATTGAAAGCGGGTGCTTCGTTGCGCCCACGGCATCGTCTCCGGTTTTGCCAGCGTCTGTCAGTCCAAGGCGGGTGGGTGCGGACATTTCTGGACGCCCTGCGCAAAAAGCCGCGTTTTCCCGTGTATGGTATTCAGGAACTGATTGCGCGGAGCCAGGACATTGATATCCTCTTTGATCTTGCCGGATCCCCTGCGGTGCGCCAGGAGTTGCGGGAAGGACTGGCGGCCATTCATAATCAGCGTATGGTGATTGCACCGGAGAGCGTGGCGCGGATGATCTGAGCGCTCACCACGGAAGGCGGTGGGCTGCCGGAAGTGGATCAGGAGATGGGTTACCATTAGGTTAGGCGATTTGCGCCAAGAGGAACACAGCTCTTACCCTGATGGCCCCGGGGAGGGGGTGCGCCGGCTGCTGTTTTCCCATGGCACGCCCTGTCAGCCCTCGCTTTTACTTTTTCCATGAGAATTTCTGTTGATTATTGCAACGAGCCCTTAGAAATTGGGTATTTTATTCACTTGGGAGGAACGGATATGGATTTTCTGGGCGTCGCGCAGCAGGATTCGCAATTGTCCAGTTTTTTGCGTATTTCCGGCTTTGGGGTCGATGACCTCCGGCTTTTGCAGGAGGTCGGGCCCAAGGTAGTGCCCCATATGGCGTTGGTGGCGCAGCATTTTATGCAGCGGCTGCGCTCCGACCCGCAAGCGGAGCAGCGGCTTGAGGCCCATGCCGCGTTGGTGGAGGCGAACATCACCCAATGGCTGGAACAGCTATTTACCGGCCCCCATGATGCCACCTTCCTCCATGCGCAGGATCGCGTCGGGGAGACCCATGTGCAGGCGCGCATTCCGCCGTTATTTACCGCCTTCGGGATGAGTTACCTGCGTGCCGCCCTGCCGCAGGTATTGGGCAGCATCGGTGTGGCCCATCAATACCCGGAGGGTGCGGTGACGGCGGCGGTGTTGCGTTTATTGGACTTATGCCAATATCTGATCGATCGGGCTTACTATGCGCGACTGCTGCAGGTGACCGGGATTTCCAAAAGTCTATTGGATCGCTTGATGACAGTGTGAGGTTCCATGAGCAACACCATTGACCCGCAAATGCCGGACGCCGCCGCAGCGGCGCCCCAGGAGGAATTCATCGCCCGCCAGGCCATCCTGGGCCGGCAAGGGGAGATCATCGGCTATGAGCTGTATGCCCGGGAGGAGCTGGGAGGGCCCATGGATGACCCTTTCCTGGCTTCCGCCCGTGTGCTGATCAAGGCCTTTAGCCAATTTAGCGTGGAGCAGCTTTTGGGCGGCAAGCTCGCCTTCGTGAATTTCACCAATAGCCTTTTTGACGAAAAAAGCCTGGGGCTGTTTCCGGCCCAGCGCATCATTCCCGAGTTCACCATCACCGAAGCGCCCAGCGCAGAATTCCTGGCTACCCTTGGGGCGCTGCGCCGGCAGGGTTACCGCCTCGCCCTGGATCGCTTCCAGGATACGCCATGGCATGTGGACCTGCTGTCTTTCATGGATTTTGTGAAGGTGGATCTCTACAGCGCAGAGTTATCCCAGGTGCAGGCGCAGATCCGTACCATCCGGCGGTCCGGGGACAAGGCGATTGTGGCGACGCGGGTGGAAACCCAGGGTGTCGCGCGGCATTGCTACGAGGCGGGAGTGGACTTTACCCAGGGCTACTATTTCATGCGGCCGGAGATCATTGCCGGGAAGCGGATTGCGGCGAACCATCTGAGCATCTTCCGGCTCCTGAACCTGCTGGGGGAAAATGGCCCCGTCGCGGAGATCGAGCAGGCTTTCCAGAAGGATCCCGGCCTGTCTTATCAGTTGTTGCGTTACATGAACTCGGCTGGCCTGACGCGCGGCCAGGAGATCGACAGCATCCGCCGGGCGCTCATTCTCCTGGGCCGCCAGCCGCTCCAGCGCTGTTATCTGAATGCCATGGCTTGGGCGGCCGTCCTGGATTAGACCGGGGCCTGATCCAGCCAGCGGGCGGCATCCAGGGCGTGGTAGGTGATGATGAAGTCGGCGCCGGCGCGCTTGATGCCGAGCAGGGCTTCGAGGACGCTCGCCCGTTCGTCAAGCCAGCCGTTGCGGGCGGCGGCCTTGAGCATGCTGTATTCGCCGGAGACGTTGTAGGCGGCGACGGGCAGGTCGCAACGTTCGCGCACGTCGCGGATCAGGTCGAGGTAGGGGAGGGCGGGTTTGACCATGACCATGTCGGCGCCTTCGCTGATGTCGAGGGCCAGTTCGCGAAAGGCCTCACGGCGGTTGGCGGGGTCCATCTGGTAACCTTTGCGGTCGCCGAACTGGGGGGCGCTGTCGGCGGCGTCGCGGAAGGGGCCGTAAAAGGCGCTGGCGTATTTGATGGCATAGGAGAGGATGCCGACCTTTTCGTGGCGGGCGGCATCCAGGGCCTCGCGAATGGCCATGACCATGCCGTCGACCATCCCCGAGGGGGCGATGATATCGACCCCGGCCTCGGCATAGGAGATGGCCTGGCGCTGGAGATTTTCCAGGGTGGCGCTGTCGTCCCGATCCCCCTGGGCATCGAGGACGCCGCAGTGGCCATGGTCGGTGTATTCGCAAAAACAGGCATCGGCAATAATGAGAAGTTGCGGGTGGGCGGCGCGGATGGCGGCGATGCCGCGCTGGACGAGGCCGTCGGCGACCCAGGAGGCGGAGCCGTGAGCGTCTTTGCAGGCATTGCCCACCACCCCGAAGAGGAGCACCCCGGGGATGCCCAGCCGCACCGCCTCGCCGCAAAAGGCCACGGCCTGGTCGATGCTGTGCTGATGGACGCCGGGCATGGAGGCGATCTCCCGCCGCTGCCCTTCGCCCTCGATGAGGAAGAGGGGAAGGACAAAGTCGCTGGGACCGAGGTGATGCTCCCGCAGCAGGGCGCGCAGGTTGGCCCGGCGCCGCAGGCGCCGCGGTTCGTGACGGGAGGGGAGGGCGATCATGCTCATGGGGTGGTCTCCTGCAGGCTTTGGGCCCAGTTTTCCAGGGCGGCAAGGATGCCGTCGTTGCTGGCCTCCGGGGCGATCCAGGGTGTGGGCAGGCCGACGGCGGTGATGGCCTGCGCCGTCAGCGGGCTGATGGCGATGATGGGGGTGCGTTTGAGCCAGCGCTGACCCAGTCCGCCGACGAGCTGGAAGAAATTGTTGAAGATCTCCGGGCTGGTGACGGTGACGGCGTCGAGCTCGCCACGGGCCCAGGCGTGGAGCAGGGGGGTGGGATTGCTGCCGGGGATGGTGCGCCGGTAGCAGAAGGCCTTTTCCACCGCCGCGCCGCGCTGGGTGAGGGTAAGCTCCAGCAGTTCGCGGCCTTGATCGCCGGCAAAGAGGATGATGCGCCGGCCCTGTACTGCAGCGAGTTCGGCGCTTTCCAGCAGGCCTTCGGAGCTGAAATTGCGGGGCACCAGATCCACCCCGATGCCGAATTCGCCCAGGGCCTTGGCGGTTTCCCGGCCAACGGCGGCGACCCGGGGCCCTTGGGGCCACTCCAGGCCGAGGCTGTGGGCACGGCTCAGGGCATGGGCGACGGCGTTGCGGCTGGAAAAAATGGCCCAGTCCATCTGTGGGAGGGAGTGCAGGGCGTGGTCCACGGATTGCCAGTTTTCCGGTGCCTCGATCTGGATGGCAGGGAAGAGCAGGGGGCGGGCCCCACGTTGTTCCAGCATGGCGACCAGATCTTCCGTCTGGGCCCGTGGCCGGGTGATGACGATGCCTTTTTTGTGCAGCATCCCGATGCTCATGTGCGGGTGATTTCCTTGATGATGGCGGCGGCCCCTTGGGCCAGCAATTGGGCGGCAACGGCCTGGCCCAAGTCAGCGGCATCCCGGCCTTCGGCAGCGGCGCGCAGGATCCGGTTGCCGTCCGCCGTGGCCACGAGGCCGCGCAGCAGCAGGGAGCCACCGGCCCGGCGCTGCGCCAGGGCCGCTACCGGCAGGCGGCAGTCGCCTCCCAGGGTCTGGTTCATGGCGCGTTCGGCGTGTACGCAAAGACTGGTTTCAGGGTCGTCGAGGGCGGCGATGAAGGTGCGGGTAGCAGCGTCATCCCGACGAATTTCGATGCCGATGGCTCCCTGTCCCACGGCGGGCAGCGAGTCTTCCACCGCCAGCAAGGCGCTGATCCGGTCTGCCAGTCCCAGGCGCTTGAGGCCGGCGGCGGCGAGGATGACGGCGTCATAGCGGCCGGCATCGAGCTTGCCCAGGCGGGTGGCGACATTGCCGCGCAGGTCGTCCACCTGCAGATGGGGAAAGCGGGCCAGCAACTGCGCCCGGCGGCGCAGGCTGGAACTGCCGACCCGCGCGCCCTTGGGCAGGGCGGCCGGGTCGGGATAGCGGGTGGAGACGAAGGCGTCACGCACGTCTTCCCGGACCAGGATGGCGGCGATCTCCAGCCCCGCCGGCTGGTGGGCGGGGACGTCTTTCATGGAATGAACGGCCAGGTCCACCCGGCCATCCAGGAGTGCGTCCTCGATTTCCTTGACAAAGAGGCCCTTGCCGCCGACGGCATGGAGGGGGACATCCAGGAACCGGTCACCGCTGGTGGTGAGCGGAACGATCTCCACGCTGGATCCCGGGTGGAGACGGAGGATGCCGTTACGCACGTGTTCCGCTTGCCAGAGGGCCAGGGGGCTGGCGCGGGTGCCGATGCGAAGAGGAGCCTGCATGGGGGTCGTTGGGGCCTTGCCGGAGTGGATGTCACCGCACATAGTAGCGCCAAAAGCGGGGCGAAGGGTAGCCGGGTCTGGCGAAGCTTGGGGGGTTTTCGTTATAGTCCAACGCGGTGGTCCATGGAGGGTAAGGGTGATGAGCGAGAAACTGTGGGGTGGGCGATTCAGTACCGGAACCGATAGCCTGGTGGAGGAGTTCAGCGCCTCCATCGCGGTGGATCGGCGCCTCTACGCCCAGGATATTCTCGGCTCCATGGCCCACGCCCGCATGCTTGGGCGGGTTGGGGTGCTGACGCCGGAGGAGGTGGCGACCATTGTCTCCGGCCTCGGGGAGGTGCGCAGCGAAATAGAGGCCGGCCGGATGGTCTTTCGCCCCGCCCTGGAAGATATCCACATGCACATCGAAAGCCGGCTGACGGAGCTGGTGGGCGAGGTGGGCAAGAAACTGCATACGGCGCGCTCCCGCAACGACCAGGTGGCCACGGACCTGCGCCTTTACGCCCGGGAGGCCCTGGACGACCTGCGCGGCGCGCTGGCCCGCCTGCAGGAGGTCTTCATCGACCTAGCCGAGCGCGAGGCCGATACGGTCATGCCCGGCTTTACCCACATGCAGGTGGCGCAGCCGGTGAGTTTCGGTCACCACTGTCTGGCCTATGTCGAGATGCTCCATCGGGATAGCCAGCGTTTGGCCGACGCCCGGACCCGCGTCAATGTCCTGCCCCTGGGCGCCGCCGCCCTGGCGGGGACGACCTTCCCCATCGACCGCTGGGACGTGGCGCGGCAACTGGGCTTTGCCGCCATCGCCGAAAACAGTCTGGATGCCGTTTCGGACCGGGATTTCGTCATGGAAATCCTGGCCGATCTCGCCATCCTTGCTGTGCATCTCTCGCGGCTGGCGGAAGAGCTCATCCTGTGGATGTCCCCGCCCTTCGCTTTCATCGATTTGCCCGATAGTTTTTGCACCGGCTCCAGCATCATGCCGCAAAAGAAGAATCCCGATGTGGCGGAGTTGGTACGGGGCAAGAGCGGTCGGGTCATCGGCGATCTGGTGGCTCTGCTGGTACTCATGAAAGGACAGCCGCTGGCCTACAACCGCGACAATCAGGAGGACAAGGAAGGCTTTTTCGACGCCCTGGACAGCGTGCGCGCCAGTGTCGAGATCCTTGCCCGCATGTTGCCGGGCCTCACGGTGCGCCGGGAGGCCATGCGCGCCCAGGCCGAGAAGGGTTTTGCCACGGCCACGGATCTGGCCGATTACCTGGTGCGCAAGGGCCTGCCTTTCCGTGATGCCCATGCCGTGGTAGGCCGCGCCGTGCGTCTGGCGCAGGAGCGGGCCATGGCCCTGGAGGCCATGCCGCTGACGGAGCTCCAGGCCTTATCGCCGCTCATCGGCGAGGATGTGTATGCGGTCCTGACCCTGGAGGGATCCCTCAACGCCCGCTGCCATCGGGGCGGCACGGCGCCGGAAACGGTGCGGGTTCCCCTGGAGGCCGTAGCCGCTGCCTTGGGGACCCCCACTTACGTCTACTCCCGGGCGGCCATAGAGCAGCAATACCAGGCCTTTGCCGCGGCCCTGGGGGCCGAGACCCAGGTCTGCTACGCTGTCAAGGCCAATCCCAACCTGGGTATCCTGCGACTCTTCGCCGCGCTGGGGGCGGGTTTTGACATCGTCTCGGGAGGGGAACTGGAGCGGGTGCGTCGGGCCGGCGGCGACCTGCGCAAGGTGGTCTTTTCCGGGGTGGGCAAGTCCCATGCCGAGATCGCCGCCGCGCTGGAAGCCGGGGTCTTTTGCCTGAATGTCGAATCGCCGGCGGAACTGCTGCGGGTGGCCGAGGTGGCCGGGCGTCTGGGCAGGCAGGCCCCCATTGCGATGCGCGTCAACCCCGACGTGGATCCGGGCACCCATCGTTACATCGCCACCGGCCTGGCCGAGAGCAAATTCGGTATCCCCATCGCCGCCGCACCGGAACTCTATGCCCAGGCGGCACGCCTGCCCCAGATCGCAGTGCGCGGAATCGCCTGTCACATCGGCTCGCAGCTTTTGGATCTCGCCCCCCTGGGGGCGGCGGCGGAGCGGGTGGCCGCGCTCTATCATCGTTTGCACGACATGGGCATTCCCATCCGGCATCTGGACCTGGGTGGCGGCGTGGGTATCCGCTATCGGGATGAATCGCCGCCTACCCCCGCCGCCTATGCCGAGGTCCTGCGGCGGGCGCTGGCGGGGATCCCGGCGCGGCGTGTGGTGGAACTGGGCCGCGCCCTGGTGGGCAATGCCGGTGTCCTGCTGACCCGGGTGGAGTACATCAAGGACAACGGCAGCAAGACCTTCTGCGTGGTCGATGCCGCCATGAACGATCTGCTGCGTCCGGCCCTCTACGGGGCCTGGCACGAGATCCTGCCGGTACGGGAAGGAGGCGCTCTGCCGACGCCGGCCATGGATGTGGTCGGGCCGGTTTGCGAAAGCGGCGATTTCCTCGCCAAGGATCGCCCCCTTGCCGCCGCCGCGGGGGATCTGCTGGCGGTGATGGGGGCCGGTGCCTATGGTTTCGCCATGAGCAGCAACTACAACACCCGTCCCCGCCCGGCGGAAGTCCTGCTGGACGGTGCCGGCTTTCGCCTCCTGCGCCGCCGCGAGACCCTGGATGATCTGCTATCCTTGGAGGAGGTCTAGTCCACACGACGGAGGAGTTGGCCATGGCCGAGATGAAAGTTTTCAGTACCGGTATCGACCCGGAGGATTGGATTCCCCATCGTTTTACGGCCCTGGGCGAGGGCAAGACACCGTCCATCTTCTGGCAGCATGTGCCGGAGAAGACCCAAAGTCTGGTGCTGGCAATGGAATGGCGCGAGGCGGCGTCGGGCCAGCGGGTGCACTGGCTGGTCTATGATCTGCCGCCCACTGCCGAAGGCATCCATGAGGGCGGGCCCTTGCCGGAGGGGGCCAAGCTCGGGCGCAATGACTTCGGTGAAAATGCCTATCATGCGCCGGAGCCCGATCCCCAGCACCAACTGCGCCATTATGATTTTGTGCTCTTTGCCACCGACCTGCCCACGTTGGACCTCGCGCCGGGCGCTGATTTTGCCACCGTCAAGGCCAGGCTACGCAAAGCCGTCCATGGCGATGACATCGTGCCGCCCCCCGCCGCCGATGCCCGCGCACGGGAGCTTTACCCCTTGGGCCACATCATCGGCAACGCCGAGTTCTCCGGGCATTTTGCCAGGGACACCGACCGCCACATATGATTTCCTTCCGGCGAGGGCAGCGCATCTGCTACAGCGTGCCTTGACAATGGGTTCCGCCCTCGCTAATCTTTCGCCCCTCAAGTAAAAACCCGAAGCCGGAGTGTCGTGATGAAGACCTATTCCGCCAAGTCCCATGAAGTGCAGGGGGACTGGTACGTGGTGGATGCCACGGACAAAGTTCTTGGCCGCCTTTCTGTAGAGCTGGCGCGGCGCCTGCGGGGCAAGCACAAGCCCGAATTTACGCCGCATGTGGACACCGGTGATTACCTGGTGGTCATCAATGCGGACAAGATCGCTGTAACGGGTAACAAGGCCCGGGACAAGATGTACCATCACCACACCGGCTACGTGGGCAATCTCAAGAGCGCTTCTTTTGCCAAGATGATGGAAACCCATCCCGAGCGCGTGATCGAGATCGCCGTCAAGGGGATGCTGCCCAAGAATTCCCTGGGACGTAGCATGTTCAAGAAGCTCAAGGTCTATGCCGGTGCCAATCATCCGCATAGCGCCCAGCAGCCCCAGCCCCTGCAGATATAAGGCAAGAACCTATGGAACAATATTACGGAACCGGTCGCCGCAAGAGTGCCACAGCCCGCGTTTACCTGCGGCGGGGTGCCGGGCGGATTCAGATCAACAAGCGCTCGCTGGAAGAATACTTCGGTCGCGAGACTTCGCGCATGGTGGTGATGCAGCCCCTGGAGCTGACGGGTCATACCGGGCAGTTTGACGTGCTCGTCAACGTCAGCGGCGGCGGGGCCAGCGGTCAGGCGGGCGCCATCCGCCACGGCATCACCCGCGCCCTCATGGCCTATGACGAAGCCCTGCGCCGCCCCCTGCGGACCGCCGGCTTTGTCACCCGTGACGCCCGCGAAGTGGAACGGAAGAAGGTGGGCAAGCACAAGGCACGGCGTAGTCACCAGTTCTCCAAACGCTAAGCGTATCGGGCTACGAACGAGAGAAGCCGCCTTCGGGCGGCTTTTTTGTCTTAGTCCCGGCCGGTGGCGGAGGGGTTTTGCCGCGACCAACGGCCGAATCCAGGATGAGGCCAGGCTTTGTTGTGTACGCCAATGGGAGGTCATAGGACATGATACGGGTGGGGATTGTCGGCGGTACCGGTTATACGGGCATGGAGCTGTTACGGCTGTTGACGGCCCATCCAGCGGCCGAGCCGGCTTTGATTACCTCGCGCGCCGAGGCGGGGACGCGCGTGGACAGTCTCTTTCCCAACTTGCGCGGCCATTGTGATCTGACCTTCAGCGGCCCGGACGAGGGTGCCCTGGCGTCCATGGACCTGGTCTTTTTTGCCACGCCCCATGGGGTGGCCATGGATCTGGTCCCGCAACTGCTGGCGCAGGGGGCGCGGGTGATCGATCTGGGCGCCGATTTTCGCCTGCGCGACAGCGCCGCCTTCGCCCAGTGGTATGGCATGGCCCATCGCGCCAGCGATACCCTTGCGGATGCCGTCTATGGCTTGCCGGAAACGACCCGGGCCCATATCCCCGGGGCGCGCCTGGTGGCGAATCCGGGCTGCTATCCCACGGCCGTGATCCTGGGTTATGCCCCGTTGCTGGCGGCGGGGATGCTGGACCCCGAGACGCTCATTGCCGACTGCAAGTCAGGGGTCAGCGGCGCTGGGCGTGCAGCCAAGGTCAACCTGATCCTGCCGGAGGCGGCGGATAGCCTCCATGCCTATGGCGTCAGTGGTCACCGTCACCGTCCTGAGATCGAGCAGGAACTCTCCCTGCTGGCAGGGGTACCGCTCACCTTGCAATTTACTCCGCACCTCATGCCCATGATTCGGGGGATTCACGCTACCCTCTATGGGCGCTTGCGTTCGGCGCTGAGCGACGCCGACCTCCAGGCGATCTTTGCCGAGCATTATGGCCGGGAGCCCTTTGTGGATATTCTGCCTTTCGCCAGCCATCCGGCCACGCGCTCGGTACGCGGCGCGAATACCTGCCGCATCGCCGTCCACCAGCCGCGGCCGGGGCAGGTGGTGGTCCTCTCGGTCATCGATAATCTGGTGAAGGGGGCAGCGGGGCAGGCGGTGCAGAACATGAACCTGCTCTTCGGCTTTCCGGAGACCCTGGGTCTGGAGCAGATCGCCCTGATGCCGTAGGAGAAATTGGAAAATCCGGTGTTGCCACGGTGGAGGAACCCCGTGCAGGAAGGCCCACCGTTTTACCAGCAGGTTACGGACTCAATGCAATGGTGTCGGCGCGGTCATCCTGTGATATTCCTGGACCTCTGCAGGGAGTTCGGGCATCCCGGACCAGGGGGGGCTTCCCTCCCATCCTTCACTCTTCCAGCAGGTGGCGTTTTTGTTCGATCTGCGCCCAATGTTCCGCCGCGGGAAGGGCGGGCTTTTTCTGGACGATCACCGGCCAGTGCGTGATCAGCCGGGCGTTGATCTCCAGGAAGACTTCCTGTCCATCCGGGAGGTCCACATCGCGGTAGATGGCATGGACCGGGCATTCTTCCACACATAGGGTGCAGTCGATGCATTCATCCGGGTCGATGGCCAGGAAGTTTGGCCCCTCGTGGAAGCAGTCCACCGGGCAGGGCACGACGCAATCGGTATATTTGCAGTGGATGCAGGCTTCGGTGACGACGTGGGTCATGGCTCCGCTCCTGGACGGCGCGCCCGCATGGCGGTGCCGATCCCGGCCAGGGTGTCGGTTGTCAGCAAGCGGGCGGCCACCGGGAAGATCTCGCCGTTTTCGAGGGCGATGTGGGCGCGATGCATGGTGATGAAGAGTTCCGGGGAAAGGACGGCCGGGCGGCCGGCGACGACGGCTTCCAAACCCCCGGCGAGCTCCCCCCAGGCCGCTTCCAGGACGCGGTGCTGGGCGCCGAGGTTCTGCAAGGGCGCGCGCAGGCTCTCGGGAAAGTCGGGATGGGCGGCGAGGAGGGGGAAGAGGTTTTCCTCCTCGTCGGCATGGTGCAGGGGCGCCGCGGTATGGAAATAACGGAGGATGCGCCCCGCGGCCTGCCGGGCCTCGTCATTGGGGCCGTGGGCGGCGAGATGCCCGGGCAGGCGCTCCAATGTTTCGCAATGGCCCAATATCCGGCCATGGCAAGCCAGCAGGAGTCCAATGGGGTCGTCAAAGCCGGGGGCGGTGGAAAACAATTGCATGGCGATGTCGCTCCTCGGGGCCGCCCTTGCGACCCTTTGCCGGATCGGACCTTATCCCTTCTTGCTGAAGCGGATCCGCACCATCCGCGGCTCACGCTCCAGGTAGCCCCAATCGATACGATCACCATAGCGGCTGCGTAGCTGATCCAGGAGGGGCAGGGGGTCGTGATCGTTGATGAACTCCATGGCTTCTCCCCTTTGCAGGACATCCAGTGCCCCGATGATGGCGGCATGGCGGAAGCGTTTGGCCACGCCGCGGGCATCAAAGGGATAGGTGGCGTCGGCGCGCAGGTGTAAATGGGCTTGGGCTGGGGTAACGGTGGTCATGATATTCCTCCTCTGGCAGTGGGTCACGGTGAAACCGTTATGATCTATAGTTGATCAAATCCCTACAGTATTCATTGATCCAGATCAAGAAAAGCGGAAACTTTACCGCAGGCCAAGCATCGTCCATTTCCCGAACTGGCCAGCCAGGGGCTTTAGCATTTCCGTGCCTCTGCGCGTCGGCCCAGGGCAGCATGAAGGGCCAGAAGGAGATGGATGATCCAGAGCAGCGCCAGCAGCCCAGCCAGCGCGCGGTGGCCGGCAAGAAGGAGGGGGAAACGCGCGGGAAGCGCGGTGAATACCAGGAGCAGACCCAGGAGCACCGTCAGGGTGGCGATGAGGAGGAAGGCCCCTTCGACGATGGTGTTGAGCGCGGGCGTCGGGTGCCCCAGGAAAATGCCCTGGCACTGCCGGCCCGCCGTGCGCCAGCGCTGACCCGTCGGGAAGAGGTCCCGGAGGGTGCGCCGGCCCGGCCGGGTGCCCGCCAGCCAAAGCCATTCCAGCAGGATGAAGAGAGCGGCGGCCATGCCGTCTTCGACGTGGAAGGGCAGCAGAGACATCCAGCCCAGGGCCATGGCGATGCCGCTGAAGATCTGCAGGGTGATGGTGATGACCACCCCCAGCAGGATGGCCAGGGACCAGACACTGCGGCGTTCTTTCGGGGTGGCGGACACGCCTTGCCTCCTGGCGCAGCTCAGTCAGAGCAGCGCATGCACTGCACATCGTAGCGCTTGATCCAGGACTGGAGGGCCGCCAGGGCCGCGGGGCCGGTGTGCAGGCGGAGCAGTGCCCGGTCCGGCTCGTCGGGCCGGAGGCGGGCGATCCAGGCGTCTCCGTAGGGGTCGATATTGATCAAGTGCGGGTCTTCCAGCAGGATGTCGTTGCGGGCGACCACCTCTCCGGCAAAGGGCACCGGCACGCCGCCGGCCCATTTACCGCTCTCCAGGGTGGCGACATGGCGGCCGTCGTCCAGGTGGGTGCCCACTTTCTTGATGCGGGCCTTTTGCAGGCGGCCCGACATGGTCTGGGCGGGATCGGTGACGCCGATGGTGAAGGTCCCGTCTTCCTCCGGACGTAGCCAGACATAATCCAGATCGTAGTAGAGGTCCTCGGGCAGCTCGCAACCACGGTATTCACTCATGCCGGTTCCTCCTGCGCGGCCACGGCCGCAAAGGGATAGACTTCATTTTCTTCCCTGACACAACGGCAGCATGGCGGAACTGCCTGGCCTCCCCTAGGGATTCCATGTTCGTCTCTCCTGCTTGCATGATGATAATATAATGTACCATTTAGTAAAATCATCAGAATATCCTTGATCCTGGTCAAGATCGGCCCGCCAAGTGGGTCGGTCTAGGATGGAGCGGGTTCGCCGACCATCCATGAGAAGCCTTCCAACCCCGGCAGGTCCTTGGGCGACGGGCGTTGGAGAAAAACGATCAAGCCTTCGCCCGGTGCGGGCACCCCATGGCACTCCAGCCGGCGGGTATGGCAGGTGAATTTGCACCCGACCTGTCCTTGACGAGGATCAAGGAATAGGATGACCATTAGTAAAATACTATAATAAGATAGTGTGATAATATTTACAGAAAAATCAGTTGCAGCATACTGCTGAATCGCTCTTGGCGCATAAGGGAAGGTGGGGCTGACGGCCCCGAGGAGAATGGCATCATGGCCAGCAAACTGCCAGTACTGAAAATCAAGGGTAGATCGCTGCTGCCCATTATTCAAGGCGGAATGGGCGTCGGGGTTTCCGCGCACCGGCTCGCGGGAACGGTGGCCGCCGAGGGCGCTGTGGGCACCATCGCCAGCGTGGAACTGCGCCGTTTGCACGAGGATCTGATGCGGCCCCTGCGCCGTTTGCGGGATCCGGACGCCACTGCCCGTGCCAACCTGGTTGCCCTGGACCGCGAGGTTCAGGAGGCGCGCCGGATCGCCGGGAAGGACGGTTTCATTGCCGTCAACGTCATGCGCGCCATCACCCACTACCGGGAGCATGTCCTTCAGGCTCTCAAAAGTGGTGCCGATGCCATCGTTATGGGGGCGGGACTACCCCTGGACCTGCCGGAGCTGGCGGTGGATTACCCCCGCGCCGCCCTGATCCCCATCCTCTCGGAGCTGCGCGGGGTCCAGGCCGTGGTGCGGCGCTGGATGCGGCGTGGACGCCTTCCGGACGCCATCGTCATAGAACATCCGGGCTATGCTGGCGGTCACCTGGGGGCTACGCAGATGGCAGAAATCAATGACCCCCGCTTCGATTTCGCCACCGTCCTGCCGGCCATCCGGGATTTCCTGTATAGCCTCGGCGGGGCGGCGGCACGGATCCCGGTCATTCCGGCCGGCGGCATCAACTCCTTCCAGCGCATCAAGGATCTACTCGCCCTGGGTGCGTCGGGGGTGCAGGTCGGCACTCCCTTCGCCGTCACCCAGGAAGGCGATGCCCATGACAATTTCAAACGGGTCCTGGCCGAGGCCGAGCCTGCGGATATCATGACTTTCATGAGCGCCGCTGGCCTGCCTGCGCGGGCCGTGATGAGCCCCTGGCTGCGGCGCTATCTGAGCCATGAGGAGGCGTTGATGGCCCGGGCCAATCCCCAGTGTGCCCGTTGCCCCAGCCGAACGGAATGCCTGACCCACTGTGGATTCAAGGATGGCAATCCGGCAGCGGGACAGTTTTGCATCGAGACCCAGTTGGCTGCGGCGCAACGGGGAAATGTCCAGCAGGGCCTTTTTTTCCGGGGTGCCGCGGCGTTGCCCTTCGGCAAGCAGATCAGGTCCGTCCAGGACCTGCTGCGCTTCCTGCAGGGGGAAATTCCGGCCAGGGACGTCCCGGCGTGAGGCCCGACCCGGAACCGGTCGCGGCTTGTCTCCCAATGACGGAGCCCGGGTCCGCGTCCGGCCAAGCTAATGGGCGCCATGCGGCTCTCCGCCGCCCTTGAAACCATGCTCGACCGCCCAAACAGCGATCTCCACCCGTGAACGAAGGCGCATCTTTTTCAAGAGTCGCTTGACATGCACCTTGACGGTGCCTTCGGCGATGCCCAGATCGCGGGCCACCACCTTGTTGCTTTTGCCTTCGGCAATGCACTGAACGATTTGTCGTTCCCGCGCGGTCAGGGCGCCTTCCTCTTCGTCCTCATGCCCGGCCTGGTGGCGTAAGGCATGGCCGAGGACGCTGGTCAGGCGCGGGCTCAACACCATCTCCCCGCACGAAGCGCGGCGGATGGCGAGAAGTAACTCTTCCGCATCCATGTCTTTGAGCAGGTAACCCACACTGCCCCCCTGCAAGGCTGCCGCCAGGTCACTCTCGGCGTCGGACACCGTGAGCACCAGCACCCGGATGTCGGGCCATCGGGAATGAATCTCCCGCAGGGTATCCAGACCGCTCTTCCCTCCCAGGTTGAGATCCAGCAATACCAAATCAGGCTGCAAGACGGCGATGCGTTCCAAGCCATCGGCAGCCGTCGCCGCCTCACCCACCAGTTTCAGGCTGGGGTCCATCTCCAAAAGCTGGCCGACCCCTTTGCGGAAAAGAGGGTGATCGTCAATCACCAGGATCCGGTGTTCTATGTCCATGGGGTGCTCCCCTTCGTTATGGATTCTTGCTCAAGATACCCCCCTCGCAGAGGCGGCGACTGTTCCGGTGGCGGATTGCCGTTCGCCTCCGTAGGCAGCGGGTGTGAAATGTAATTCTACCCGCGTTCCACCTGCTTTGGTGCGCTCCACTTGCAAGATCCCACCGAGACCCTGGGCACGTTCGCGCATGATTGCCAATCCATAGTGACCGGCCGGCGCTCCCTTTGCATCCGGGCCTACGCCGTCGTCATCGATGCGGACCACCGCAGCGTGCCCATCTTCCAGCCACAATGCCACCTCGGCGCGATGGGCATGGGCATGGTGCTCGACATTGGTCAGCGCTTCCCGGACGATCTGCAGGATATTGATTTCCTCGTTGGCATTCAGCAAAAAATGGGACAGGCGATCGTTCAGGGCGATGGGGATCCCGCTCTTCGCCGTGAACTCGTCCACGGTTTGCAGCAAGGCCAACTCCAGGCCACCTTCCGGCAATTGCAGGCGAAAGGTCGTGAGCAATTCCCGCAACTGCCGATAAGCGCTGTTGAGACCTTCGCCGAGGTCCTCGATGATGTCTGCCAGGCGAGGATCGCTGCCGTCGGGGTGGCAAGCGCGCAGGCGCGCCACCTGGATTTTCGAGTAGGACAGGGACTGGGCGAGGGAGTCATGGAGCTCGCGGGCGATGGCCGCGCGCTCCTCAAGGAGGGCGATGCGCCGCTCCTGGGCGGCCCGCTGCGCCACCCCCAGAGCGACGCCCAAATGGCGCCCGACGGTTTCGATGGTTTGCATCTGCCAGGACTGCACATGGACGCCGTCGGCGATCGTCAGGGACAAGGTGCCATAATGGAGCCCTTGCTCCAGCAAGGGGATGGAAAGCACTTGCGTCGGCGGAGTCTTCGGGCCGGTCAGTGGCCAGATATGGGTATGGCCGTCGCCCAGGCAGTCGAGACAGGTGGAGTGCGCACAAAAGTGCAAGCGCGCATCCTCGGGGTCCGGCGAAGATGCCAGCATGAGGGCCGTTCCTCCCGGATGCCGTTTCGCCACGCACATGACCCCATGACTGGACCCCATGAGCCGTTCCGTTTCCTGCAGCACATAGCGATAAGAGGACACTGCTTGCGGCGCCTCGGCCAAACGCTTGCTCACGTTGTATAGCAGTTCCAGGGACTGGTTGCTTTGCTCCAGTTCGGCCGTCCGTTCCTGGATGCGCTGCTCCAGTTGGCCGTATATCTTGGAAAGTTCTTCCGACATCCTATTGAGGGCATGTCCCAGTTGGCCCAACTCGTCATCGCCGGTGTGCGCCAAGCGATAACTGAAATCCCCGGTACTCACCCGCCTGGCGGCTGCCAGCAGTTCGTTGAGAGGATCGAGCACGCCGCGATGCATGGCCCAGAACAGCAGGTAAACCACCACCAGGGTGGTGAATAATCCTACGCCCTGGATCAAGCGCAAGAGGCTGGTCTTGTCCTCCGTATCGTTCTGCAAGGCGGTGACCAGCCCGTCGATGACGCTTACAAATGCTGGGGCCGCGGCCGCAAAGCGTGCCGTTACTGCACCACCGTTTCCCTGCCCTTGGGCGAAGGCCGAGAGGAGGGGCTCCATTTCCGTCCGCCAGCGGCGGGAAACCTCGGCATACTTTCCATGAGTGGCGGAACCGAAACTCTGGGACACGCTATCGGTTAACTGCGGGGCGTCCAGTGTTTCCTGGAATTGCCGATCCGCGGCTACAACCGCTTGCCGCGACGCCGCCGTGTCGCCCGACAGCATCAGGGTCTCCAGATGATAGGTCTGCATCCGCAGGGAACCCGCCATGTTGATGGCCTGGGCCGCCCCTTGGGTGAGGTTGGCGATGACCAGAGAACTGACCATCCCCATCAGCGACATGGCCACAATCAAGGCCATGGCCAGCCCCAGTCGCAGACGTAGGGAATAATGCTGCAATATCGCCATCCTGTATCTCTCTTGCCGGCCCCCCTAAGCTGGGGATACCTCTAACGTCCCATTTTCTCGGTAATTTTATCTTTCCCTTTCATGAACAGCAGGCATATCAAGCAGTTAAATTTTTCATCTTTACCCATTTGGAGGTAGCGCCGTTTCTGCGGCGTCCCAATGCGGCATTTTATGCCATTTCCTTGCTTTCCAGCGATGCTATAGTTTTATCGCAGGTAGCGAATGCGGTCATTTCCCCTACTCGCTTCTATGACAAGTGTAAACCCATTGGCAGGTGAAAAACGAGAGGAGTGGCGCCATGGTGACGGCAAGGGAAGTCGGCGGGAGTGGTCCGGGCAAGGCCCTGCAGCACTGGGAACCGGAAAATCCGGCCTTTTGGGAAAGCGCGGGCAAACGGATCGCCAATCGCAATTTATGGATCTCCATCCCCAACCTGATGTTGGCGTTTTCCGTGTGGATGGTGTGGAGCGTGGTGGCGGTCAATTTGCCGCGCGCCGGATTTCATTTTTCGGAAGAGCAACTCTTCTGGCTGGCTGCGCTGCCCGGCCTTACCGGGGCGACGCTACGCATCTTTTATTCCTTCATGGTCCCCATCTTCGGCGGACGGCGCTGGACCGTCTTCGCCACCCTGTCGCTGGCGCTGCCGGCGGCGGGCATCGGCGTTGCCGTGCAGCACTTGGGCACCCCGTATTGGGTCTTTGCGGCATTAGCGCTCCTGTCGGGTTTGGGCGGGGCGAATTTCGCCTCCAGCATGGCCAACATCAGTTTCTTCTTCCCCAAGAAGCAGAAAGGGTTGGCCCTGGGGCTCAATGGGGGGCTCGGCAATCTGGGTGTGAGTCTCCTGCAGTTTGTCGCCCCGCTGGTCATCACCTTTGGCATCTTCGGCGCCTTGGGAGGCGGTCACCAGGTGTGGCTACACGATGGTCAGGAGCGCCACCTGTGGCTCCAGAACGCGGGCTTCATCTGGCTACCGTTCGTCCTCTTGGCCGCCGGGGCGGCGTGGCTGGGGATGAACGATATCCAGGGGATCCGCTCCTCCTTTCGTGAGCAGGCGGTGATCTTCAAGCGTAAGCACAACTGGCTGATGAGTTTGGTCTACACCGGCACCTTCGGTTCCTTCATCGGCTATTCGGCGGGCTTGCCCTTGTTGACCAAACTGCTTTTCCCCCGGGTAGACCCCACCCAATACGCTTTCCTCGGCCCCCTCGTGGGTGCCTTGGCCAGGCCCGTAGGCGGCTGGCTCGCCGACAAGCTGAGCGGCGCGAAGGTCACGTTCTGGGCGTTTCTGGTCATGATCGCCGCCACCCTCGGGGTCATCCACTTCATGCCAGATGCCCATGGCGCGGGGAATTTTTGGGGCTTTCTGGGCGCCTTCCTGATCCTCTTTGCCACCACCGGCGTCGGTAACGGCTCGGTGTTCCGCATGATTCCGATTATTTGCCTGTCCGTGCATGTACGGGATGCGATGCGGGCGGGAGCGTCGCGGGAAAAGGCCGAAACAGCCAAGGAACCTGGCATGTATGCCGCGGCGGTGCTGGGCTTCACCTCGGCGGTGGCGGCTTATGGAGCGTTTTTTATTCCCTTCAGTTACGGCGCTTCCACCGCCCTCACCGGTCGCCCCACTGGCGCCCTCTACGCCTTCATCATGTTCTATATTGGCTGTATGGCCATCGTTTGGTGGTATTACTTCCGTCGCGGGGCGGAAGTCCATTGTTGACCGGCGCAGGGGCTAAGAAAGGAAAGCGGGCATATCCGCCGCAGCGATAACACAAGGAGTATTGCAATGAGTCATTTCATGGATCGGTTGAAGTTTTTTACCACCAAGCGTGAGCCCTTTTCCGGCGGCCACGGCGTTCTCATCGAAGATGACCGAAAATGGGAGGATAGCTACCGCAACCGCTGGCGTTTTGACAAGATCGTGTATTCCACCCATGGAGTAAACTGCACCGGCAGTTGCAGTTGGAAGATTTACGTCAAGAACGGGCTGGTGGCCTTCGAGACCCAGCGAACCGATTATCCTCGCACCAGGCCTGACCTGCCCAACCATGAACCGCGCGGTTGCCAGCGCGGCGCCAGCTACTCCTGGTATCTCTACAGCCCCCACCGTATCAAGTATCCCATGATCCGCAGCCGCTTGCTGGAGCTCTACCGGACGGAGCGGGCCAGCGGCAAGGACCCCGTGGAGTCCTGGGCGGCCATCCAGCAAGATGCGGAGAAGCGCCGCCGCTATACCGCCGTGCGCGGCCTGGGCGGTTTCGTCCGGGCCGAGTGGGAAGAGGTGACGGAAATCATCGCTGCTGCCAATGTTCATACCATCAAGGCCCATGGCCCGGACCGGATCGCCGGCTTTTCGCCCATTCCCGCCATGTCCATGATCAGTTACGCCGCCGGTGCCCGCTATCTGGACCTGATCGGCGGTGTGCCATTGAGCTTTTACGACTGGTACTGCGATCTTCCCCCTTCCTCCCCCCAGATCTGGGGCGAGCAGACCGACGTTCCTGAATCCGCCGATTGGTACAACTCCACATATATCATTGTGGCCGGTACCAATCTCCCCATGACCCGTACCCCGGACGCGCACTTTTACTCGGAAGCGCGTTACAAGGGGACAAAGGTCGTCGCGGTAGCGCCGGATTATGCGGAATACGTCAAATTTGCGGACCTGTGGATGCCGGCCCGGGCGGGTACCGATGCCGCATTGTTCATGGCCATGGGCCATGTGGTTCTCAAGGAGTGTTATGTCGATCGCCCGGAACCTTATTTCCTGGACTATGCGCGCCGCTTTACCGATCTGCCCATGCAAGTGCTCCTGCGCAAGGTGGGAAAACAGACCTACGTCAGCGACCGCTTTCTCCGTGCCAGCGATTTCGCGGGTGAACTGGGCCAGGAAAACAACCCGGAATGGAAGACGGTGGTCTACGATAGCCGCAGCGGCGGCTTTGTCTGTCCCAATGGTTCCATCGGCTTCCGCTGGGGCGAGCATGGCAAGTGGAATCTCCTCCCCCGCGATGCGGCATCCGCCCAGGAAATCGAGGCGGAGCTTTCCTGCGCCGGGCATCACGACGCTACGGCGGAGGTCCTTTTCCCCCACTTCGCAACGGGCGAAAAGGATATGCTCAGCCGCCTGGTGCCGGTGCGCAAGCTGAAACTCGCCAACGGCGAGGAGGCCCTGGTGACTTCCACCCTCGACCTGCTCATCGCCCAGTACGGGGTGGATCGCGGACTGGGAGGGGACAACGTGGCACGCTCCTACGAGGATGCGGAGGTACCCTACACGCCGGCGTGGCAAGAGGGGATCACCGGTGTCCCGCGCGCGGATGTGCTCCGCACCGCCCGTGAGTTTGCGGACAATGCCGCGAAGACCCATGGCAAATCCATGATCATCGTCGGCGCGGGAACCAACCACTGGTACCACAATGACATGAATTACCGCTCCATCATCAACCTGGTGCATCTCTGCGGCTGCGTGGGCCAATCGGGGGGTGGCTGGGCCCATTATGTGGGTCAGGAGGCGCTGCGTCCCCAGGCGGGCTGGGTACCCATCACCTTCGCCCTTGATTGGTATCGGCCGGCGCGGCAAATGGCGGGCACCAGCTTCTTTTACCTGCATACGGACCAGTGGCGCTACGAGAAGGTCGATGCGGACGACCTGCTCACGTCCACCGCGAAGGGTAAATATCGGGGGCATAGTCTGGTGGACTACAACGTGGTCGCCGAGCGGATGGGATGGCTGCCGTCCGCACCCCATTTCAATCGCAATCCCCTTGATCTCTATGAGGAGGCGGCGAAGGCCGGCAAGCGCAGCGAGGAGGAGGTGGGCGTTTACGTCGCCGAGCAGCTCAAGAGTGGTGCGCTGCAGTTCGCCTCCGAAGACCCCGACAATCCGGTCAACTGGCCCCGCAATCTTTTCGTGTGGCGCGGCAATCTGATCGGCACCAGCGCCAAGGGGCACGAATACTTCCTGAAACACCTGCTGGGCGCCCAAAATGGCGTCTTTGGCGATGGCCAGGAAGGCCGGGCGAGCCGCGAGATCAAGTGGCGGGACAAAGCCCCCATCGGCAAGCTGGACCTCATGGTGGACATCAACTTCCGCCTCAACAGCACCGGCGGCTATTCGGACATCATCCTGCCTACCGCCACCTGGTACGAGAAAAACGACCTGAACACGACGGATATGCATCCTTTTATCCATCCCCTTGGAGAGGCGGTAAATCCGGGCTGGGAAAGCCGCAGTGACTGGCAGATTTTCAAAACCATCGCCCAGGCTTTTTCCGTTCTGGCGGAAAAGCATCTCGGCACGCGCACGGATCTCCTGGCTACTCCGCTGATGCACGACACGCCGGCCGAACTGGGACAGGCCACGGAGATCAGGGATTGGAAACGGGGCGAATGCGAACCCATTCCTGGCAAGACCATGCCCCACATCAAGTTGGTAGTGCGTGATTATGACAATACCTATCGCAAATTTACGGCCTTGGGACCGAAGCTCCTGGAGTTGGGCAACGGCATTAAAGGCGATCAGTGGGACACCCGGGCCGAGTATGAGTCCCTGGTTGAACTGAACGGCCCGGTAAAGGAGGAGGGGATCAGCAAAGGGATGCCCTCTCTGGGCGAGGATATCGCGGTCTGCAATGCCATCCTTGCCCTGTCTCCGGAGACCAACGGCGAAGTCGCGCACAAGGCCTGGGAGTCCCTGGGGCATGAGAGCGGCTTGTCCTTGACGCATCTTTGCGATGATCGCCGCGGCGACAAGTTCACTTTTGCCGATCTGCAGGTCCAGCCGCGTAAGGTCATCACTTCGCCGACCTGGAGCGGCATCATGTCCGAGGAGGTGAGCTACAACGCCGCCTACGTGAACATCCACGAGGCCATCCCCCATCGCACGCTCACCGGGCGCGGCCACTTCTACGTGGATCACGAGTGGATGCTGGACTTTGGCGAGGGATTCTGCGCCTACCGGCCGCCCCTGGACATGAAGGCCACCAAAGGGGTGTCGGCGGCCATCCTCAAGGAACCGCACCTGGTGCTGAACTGGCTCACTCCCCACAGCAAGTGGGGCATCCACAGCACCTACAACGACAACCTGCGCATGTTGAATCTCTTCCGCGGGGGGCCGGTAGTGTGGATTGCCGAGGAGGACGCCCGGACCATCGGCCTGCATGACAATGATTGGGTGGAAGCCATCAACGTCAACGGCGCCACCATGGCCCGCGCGGTGCTCAGCCAGCGCATACCGCGCGGCGCGGCCATCATGTACCACATGCAGGAAAAAACCATCAACGTCCCCGGCTCGCCCAGCACCGGCAAGCGGGGGGGCACCAGCAACAGCGTGACCCGGGTGATCGTCAAGCCCACCCACATGATTGGCGGTTACGCGCAGCTTTCCTGGGGCTTGAACTACTACGGACCGGTAGGCAGCCAGCGTGATGAATACGTCGTTATCCGCCGTATTCCCGACCAGCAGATCGACTGGCTGGAGCGGCCGTTGACGCCGGAGCGGGAGGCGGCCCTGAACCCGCCTGGAGTCTACTGAGACAGAGTTTGCAGGGGTGGGCGCTGCGCCGGTCGGCATGGCTGACCATGGTACAGAACCCCATCCCCCCTTTTTAGCAAGGAGATCGCGTCATGAAAGTGCGTGCCCAATTCGCGCTGGTATTCAATCTCGACAAGTGCATCGGCTGCCATACCTGTTCGGTGACTTGCAAGAATGTCTGGACCAACCGCAAGGGAGCGGAGTACATGTGGTTCAACAATGTCGAGAGCAAACCGGGCGTCGGCTATCCCCAGGAATGGGAAAATCAGAGCAAATGGCAGGGCGGCTGGAAGAAGAAAAACGGCAAGCTCACCCTGCGCCAAGGGGGCAAGGTCAAGGAATTGATCAACATCTTCGCCAACCCCGACCTGCCCGAGATGGGTGACTATTACCAACCCTTCACCTTCGACTACAACCACTTGGTGAGCGCGCCCCTGTCCGAGGCGGCCCCCACCGCCCGCCCGCTGTCACAGATCGACGGTGCGGTGATGGACAAGGTGAACTGGGGTCCGAATTGGGAGGACGATCTGGCCGGCGAATTCGCCAAGCGTTCCCAGGACAGCAATTTCGACCGTATTCAGAAAGAAGTCTACGCGGATTTTGAACATACCTTCCACTTTTACTTGCCGCGCATGTGCAACCACTGCCTGAACCCGGCCTGTGTTGCGGCGTGCCCCTCCGGCGCCATTTACAAACGGGAGGAGGACGGCATCGTCCTGGTGGATCAGGACCGTTGCCGGGGCTGGCGGATGTGCGTGAGCGCCTGCCCCTACAAAAAGGTGTATTTCAACTGGGAGTCGGGGAAGTCGGAAAAGTGCATCGGCTGCTATCCCCGCGTGGAATCCGGTCTGCCCACGGTCTGCTCGGAGACCTGTGTAGGACGGATCCGTTCCAACGGCATCATCCTCTACGACGCCGACCGGATCAGCGACGCCGCGGGCAAGGATGCCGTAGAGGATATCTACCAGGCCCACCTCGACATCTTCCTCGATCCCAACGATCCCGAGGTGATCGCTCAGGCCTATCGCGATGGCGTCCCCGACTCTTGGGTCAAGGCGGCGCAGGAGTCTCCCATCTACCGGATGGCGGTGGACTGGAAGATCGCGTTTCCCTTGCATCCGGAATTCCGCACCTTGCCCATGGTCTGGTATGTGCCGCCCCTTTCTCCCGTGCAGTCGCAGATGGAAAAAGGGAATCTGCCCATGGGGCCCGATGGCGTCATCCCCCAAGTGGAGAACCTGCGCATCCCGTTGCGTTACCTGGCCAACCTCTTCACCGCCGGCCAGGAGGCGCCCGTCGCCGCCGCCCTGCGCAAGCTGATCGCCATGCGCAGCTACGAGCGGTCCATCCATGTGGAGGGCAAGGCCGATGCCAGGGTCCTGGCGGCGGCCGGCCTTAGCGAGGAGCAGGCAAAGGAGATGTGGCAACTCCTCTCCATCGCCAATTATGAGGATCGTTTCGTGATCCCTACCAGCCATCAGGAAGTAAAGATAGACGATCCCTACGCCTTGCAGGGGCAGAACGGGATCAGTTTCGGCAATACCAGCAGCGAGGGCGAGAGTACCACCAGTCTTTTCCCGCAACGGCGGAAAGGGGCGGTGGAGCCGGTCCAGCCCCTGCAATTTTTCCCGCGCGGGAAGAGGGGGTAACCATGGACGCCGAAGTGACGAATCGTGTGTATCAGGTTATCTCCGCCCTGCTGGGTTATCCCGATGCGGAATTGCGGGCGGCCCTCCCGGAGATCCGGGATTATCTCGCCACTGCCCCGTGCCCGGAGGAGGAGCGTGCCGCGCTGCTGGACCACGTCCAGTGGATGGAGGGCCAAGCCCCTCTGGATCTGGAGTCTGCCTATGTGCAGACCTTCGACCTGAATCCGGACCACGACCTCCATCTCACCTATCACCTCTTCGAGGAAGGGGACCGCGAGCGTGGTCCTGCCATGATCCGTTTGGCCGAACATTATGAAAGCTATGGGCTGACAATCGTGGGAAATGAACTGCCCGATTACCTGCCACTCATCCTGGAGTATGCCTCGACCCTGGATGACGACGAAGCCAGGATCTTTTTGGGCGATGCCGTCGGCGCCATCGAAACCCTGGCCGACCACCTCGAAAAGGCCGAAAGCCCCTATGCCAACCTGGTGCGCTTCGTGGAGCGCCGGGGGCGGCTCGCTGAACTCAGCACCATGAAGGAGTGCATGCCATGAACCTGAATCTTTTGCTCTTCGGCGTTTATCCCTACATCGCCGGCACCATCTTTCTCGTCGGCTCCATCATTCGCTACGATCGGGAGCAGTACGGCTGGACCAGCTATTCCAGCCAACTCCTCGCCTCGCGCCGCTATATGATGTGGGCCAGCAATCTTTGGCACGTGGGTATCCTCATGCTCTTTGCCGGCCACTTCGTCGGCCTGCTTACCCCGGCCTTCGAGTGGCTGGGCTTCAACCCCATCCAGCACCAATGGGTGGCCTCCTCGGCCGGGATTACCTTCGGCATCCTGGCCATGATTGGCGGCCTGATGCTGTTGCTCCGGCGCATGCTCAACCCCCAGGTCCGGGCGGCCGGACGGAAGAGCGATCTCTTCATCCTGCTCTGGCTCATCGTGACCCTCCTCCTGGGCCTGGTGACCCAGGCCACCACCGTCCCTGATCTCATGGCCGGCAATGTCGCCAACATGGAGGTGCTCGGCGGCTATCTGAAGGGCATTGCCACCTTCCAGCCCCATCCGGCCATGCTCGCGGGGATTCCCCTCATCTACAAGGTCCACATGTTTTTCGGAATGACCATGTTTCTCCTCTTTCCCTTCACCAGGCTGGTGCACATCTGGACGGTGCCCTTCAACTACCTGATCCGCCCTTACGAAGTGGTGCGCGCCAAACAACGGAGCATTTAATGGCCGGCCTTCCGGCGGGCAGCCGTATTCCGCCGGCGGCCTTCCGGCGGCCGCTGGCGGTGCTCCAGGCCTGTCATGGACTGATCCGCAACCATTGCGACTCCCTGGAGCGGCTGCCGGATTACCTGATCCGGCACGGCCCCGACGAGCGCACGAGCATCGCCGCCCAGCGGGCGCTGCGATACTTCCGGAACGCGGCACCGCTGCATTTCGCGGACGAGGAGATAGACCTTTTTCCGCGGCTGCTGACCGTCTTGGATAGCAGAGAGGAACAGCTCGCCGGCACCATTCTGGAACTCGTCGCTCAGCATGGTCAAGAACTTCACGATTGGGCTGTTCTGGAACCATTCCTGGAAAGCGTCGCCGCTGGGGAAGGGCCATCTTTGCCGGATCTTCGCGGTTATGCGGCCGGGTTGCGCCAGCACATAGGCATCGAAGAAATGGTGATCTACCCCTTGGCGAGCCGCCTGGATCCGGAATCCCTGGCGCATATCGGTGCGGCGATGGCAGCGCGGCGGCATGGCGGATGAGGCTTCATTTATAGGACCGGGCCCAACCCGTTTTATCCGAAATCTCCAATCTATCTGTTCTTTCCCGAAAGGACGAAATGTCATGAAGGATTTTTTCTCTGTCCTGGAGCAGCGCCACACCACCCGCAACTATCGCCCTGATTCCATCGATCCGGAATTGGTGGAGCGAATATTGCGTGCTGCGCAAAGCGGTCCGTCGGCAGGCGGCCTGCAATCCTACGGCATTTATAGGGTCGCAGAAAGCCTCTCTCGGGCCAAACTGGCGGCCGCCGCCGACCATCAGGAATTCATCGCCCAGGCCCCCGTGAGCCTTGTCTTTTGCGCCGATCCGGAACATTGCGCCGCTCGCTTCGGCGAGCGTGGACGATTTTTTGCCATTCAGGATGCGACCATCGCCGCGGCCTATGCCCAGCTTGCGGCCACTGCGTTGGGCCTTTCCTCGGCCTGGGTGGGGCGCTTCGAGGAAGACAAAGTACGGGCGGCGGCAGAGATTGCGGCACATCTTGTGCCGGTAGCCGTCATCACCATCGGCCGGGGCGATGCGCCTTAAACCAGCCGGCACATGCGCTCGATCAACGGTTGTACGCCTTGTCCCAGCAAACGGTCGCAGAGCGGGTAAAGGATGCCCTCTTCCTTGTGGTTATGCACGGCGAGCCGTTCTTTCAGTTCGTCCACGATATCCGGCAGGGCTGCACTGGCGTCCCCCAGGTCCCCCAAGGGACCTTGCATCTCCCGGTGCTCCATGCGCATGACATGAGTGGGTCCCGGGACAGGCGCCCCTGCTTCCTCGACCATCGGGAATAGGATTTCCTCTTCCATGCGGATATGGCGGCGCAGGCGATAAGCAAAGGCTTCCAGTAGAGGGATCGCCAGTTCGCTGGAACCCGCCTGCCATGCCGCCAATGCATTGTCCAAAAGGGCGTCGATACGCCGATGATCCGTTTCCAGAAACTCCGTGACGCTCTCCATCTGCGCACCTTCGCGCTTGCATATCTCCACTTCCCATATCTCCGGCTCCACACGCTGGGGCATCCAGTAAAATTGATGGCGGCGCAAGATTCTCATTTGATCGAGCAAGGGTTGGGGATCGTGATCGCTGCGTAGCAGCATGGACGTCCCGCCCTCCAGTTCGTCCAGGGCGGCAAAGACCCGCCCATGGCGCTCTCCGGGGAATATGGGGCGCAAGTCCAAGACGGTAGGAATGAAATGGCTCATGGGTAGTCTCCTTCGGCTTTTCCAGAGATGGATAGCATCTTCCCCCATGGCGTACCTTTCCTTGACGTGAGTCAAAAAGCACCGGGCCCTCGCCTCCGGCACCCCACCCCGCCCAGTCTTATGGAGTGACCGCTGGGTGCATCATCCGGGCCTTTTGTCGGCGCGGGGATACAGGTACAGAGCGCCGTAACGCCAGGTCCATGGGGTTACGGCCAGTAACCACAGGATGCTCGTCCCCAGCCACAGGTCGGCACGCCAGCCAATTAGCCAGGGTAAAGCAGAGCATACCCGCAGCACAGCCACGGCGCCGATGCCCCAAAAGGTCCACCAGGCGACACGGTCCGCCTCCAGCGGCCGTCCGGAATGCCCCAGGCTCACGCGGGTAGCCATAGCCAGCAAGGTGCTCGTCAAAAAGCCGATCCCGAGGGCGTGCAGCGGCGCAAAACCCAAAGAGAAGGATCCACCCAGGGCAGACAACAGGCCGCGTGCCACATAAAGGGCCAAGGCCACCGGGAGCCACGCAAAACCCACGTGGAGCATGGCCAGCAGTTGGTTCCGGAAGCTGCTCAGCAGTCCCCACCGGATACTGAGGTACAGGGCGAGGCCAAAAAAAGGCAGGTCGCTGATCAGGCACCATGGGGTCCCGAAGACCCAGCGCAAGAGGAAATGTCCGATGCTGAACGCCGTCACCAGCGGTAAGACCCAGGCGGCTTGGAACATCCGGTAACCCGGCAAGACCCGGCTGCTGAAAAAGGGGATCAGGCGATAGCAAACAGTAACGGTCAAGGGCACCAGACACAGCCATAAAGCAGCGGAAAATGCCACAGCTATCCATGTCTGGCGGCCCCAGTACATGCCGGCGATGAACAGTGCGAGCCCCACGGCGCCGCCCCCCAGCCAAGACCAAATATAGGCCTCGTGCCTTTTGTCCGGATGCGGGGAAAGACGGTACACCCGCCCCAATTGCCGGAGCGCCCCAAGGTAGCCGAGCAAAAAAAGCGCGGCGCCCCCCGCCAGCAGCGGTGGGAAGGCAAAGATCCCCAGATACGCGCAAAGCATCCCCGTCGCCAGCGCGAGGAACACCCGCCGGTAGGCGGATTTCGGGATATCCGGTCCTTCCAGCCAGCGGGGATAGGCGGTGAACAGAAAGCCGATGATGAAAAAGGGGAATATCCCATAGATCATCAAAAACCCATGGGCGAGGAAGGGATCGGCCCCGGCCGCGCCGGGGAACCCCGGCAGGGAGACCGTGAAAGCTGCCAGATTCGCCATCCAGTACACTTGTGTGAGGACCAGTTGGATGGCGCCGGCGAGGAAAAACAGGCGGTGGGGGGCAGCGCCCAATTGTACCGCCATGGCGCGCAATCGCACCCAGGGACTATCATCCATAAGGCATTTCCATAGTCGAGCCCACCTGTTTGATAGTAAAGCGCAGGGCGCGGGAAAGCGCCTTGACCGAGATCAATGAATTCGGAATGGGTTGCGGCGAATATATGATGCATTGGGAAGAGTGCCCATGGCACTCGCAAAGGGTGCTGCCTCTGACAGGTCAGCGGCTAGGGAAGGAAAGCACCCTTGACAACGGTTTTCAATATAACAATATAAGTATTTTAATATCCTAATTATCTGACTTGGAGAAGCGCCCGTGAATACCCATGCAACATCCTACCCGCCGATCCGCCTCCCGGCCCTGCCATCATTGCCCCGCTGGTCGCTGTTTCTTGCCGTGAGGAGCATTCCGGAACCTTTGCTTGCAGATGCGGCGGCCAGGATCATGAATCGTCTCCTCGGCGAGCGCAGCGCCGATCTCGCGCCGCTGGAGGGGCGCCGCTTGAGCATCGAGGGCACGGATGTGGGCAAGCGGCTGCACCTTCTGGTGGCGGGAGGAAAATTGCGGCGCGGCTCCACCGCCATGACCGATCTGCGCATCCGCGGGACGCTCGCAGACCTGCTGCGCCTGGGACTGCGCCTGGAGGATCCCGATACCCTCTTTTTCAGCCGCCGTCTCAGTTTGGAGGGAGATACGGTCACCGGCCTCTCTGTCAAAAATCTCCTGGACGGTCTGGATCTGGATTGGGCTGAGGCGTGTCAACGCCTTTTAGGGCCACTGGCTGGACCGGCTGTGGCGCAGGGCCTCCACCGGACCGGCGTCGCGGCGCTCCTGCGCGACCGCCTTGAGCGCACCTTGGGCCGCTCCTGAAAGGTCTTGATCCATGCATAGGGATGCCGGAAAAAACCGCATGCAGAGGCGCACGCGCCGTGGCCCCTGCCGATCCAGGGGCAGGCAAGGGACGGATTTTACGGGTCCATGGGGTGAATGGATGGAGAATACATGAATCATGGTGCTTACGGACGTGGTGAATACCTTCGGCGCCGCCATGCGCGCCCGCTTTGGCGAACGGGCGCACAAGGTGGCTATCGATGCCGGTTTTACCTGCCCCAACCGGGATGGGAGCAAGGGGCGCGGCGGCTGCACCTTTTGCAACAACCGCTCCTTCAACCAAAGCCGGCGCTCTCAGGGCATTGCTGCCCAGATCGACGCCGGGCGGCGGGTGGTGGCGGAAACCACCGGGGCACGCCTGCTGATCGCCTATTTTCAGGCCTATACCAACACCTACGCGGCGGTGGAGACCCTGCGGGCCTTTTATGACGAGGCCTTGGCCGAAGGGGACGTCGTGGGGCTGGCGGTCGGCACCCGGCCGGATTGCTGCCCGGATGCGGTGCTCGACCTGTTGGCCCAATACCGGGACCGCGGCGTCCTCGTGTGGCTGGAGTTGGGGCTGCAGTCGAGTTTTGACGAGAGTTTGGCGCGCGTGAATCGCGGCCACGGCTTTGCCGAGTATCGCGCCGCCGTCCGTGCCGCCCGGGGGCGCGGCCTGCCGGTCTGCACCCATCTCATCATCGGCTTGCCGGGCGAGGATGCCACCCATGCTTATACCACCCTTTCCCGGGTCTTGGAGGACGGGGTGGACGGTCTGAAGCTCCACCCCCTCCATGTGATCAAGGGCACCCGGTTGGCGCGCGGCTATCGCCAGGGGGAATATCGTCCCTGGGCCTTGGACGAGTATGTCCAGACCGCCTGCGATCTCATCGAGCGGACCCCCGAAACCGTACTCTTCCATCGCCTCACCGGTACCGCTCCCCCTGCATTGCTGCTGGCCCCGGCCTGGTGCATGGGGCGCTGGCGGGTGCTGAATGCCATCGAAGCGGAGTTGCGGCGCCGCCATACTGCCCAGGGTGCCCATGTCTGATATTGTCAAAGGAGCTGTGATGACCCATATCCCCGAACTGGTTTGCCCCGCCGGCGCCCTGCCCGCCCTGAAGGCGGCGGTGGACAACGGCGCCGACGCCGTCTACATCGGCTTTCGCGACGACACCAATGCCCGCAATTTCCCTGGCTTGAATTTCGGCCCCGACGATGCTCGGAAGGGCGTCGAATATGCCCATCGCGCCGGGAAAAAGGTCCTTCTGGCGGTCAACACCTATCCCCAGCCCCACAACTGGCCCATCTGGACGGCGGCGGTGGACCGTGCCGCCGCCCTCGGCCTGGACGCCGTGATCATGGCCGACCCCGGTCTGTTGCGCTATGCCGCCAGCCGCCATCCCGACCTGCGGTTGCACCTCTCGGTCCAGGCCTCCGCCACCAGCCACCGGGCGCTGGAGTTCTACCACCAGCGCTTCGGCATCCGCCGGGCGGTGCTGCCCAGGGTGCTTTCCCTGCAGCAGCTTTGGCATACCATCGCCCACAGCCCCGTGGAGATCGAGGTTTTCGGCTACGGCAGCCTGTGCGTCATGGTGGAGGGCCGTTGCGCCCTGTCGTCTTACATCACTGGTCGCTCCCCCAATGGCAGCGGCGTCTGTTCGCCCGCCGAGGCGGTGCGCTGGGAGGAGACGCCCCAGGGCCGTCAATCCCGCCTGAACGGGGTGCTGATCGACCGTTATGGCCCCGGCGAGGCGGCCGGCTATCCGACCCTGTGCAAGGGCCGCTACTATACAGAAGGGCGGCCTTACTATGCGATCGAGGAGCCGACCAGCCTGAACGTCCTCGACATCCTCCCGGAGCTGATCCAGCATGGGGTGGCCGCCATCAAGGTGGAAGGCCGCCAGCGCAGCCCCGCCTATGTGGCCTCCGTTACCCGCGCCTTGCGCACGGCCCTGGATACTTGCGCCGCCGACCCCCGGCGTTACCAAGTGCGGGAGGAATGGGCCGCCGCCCTGGATCGCCTTTCCGAGGGGCAGTGCCATACCCTCGGCGCCTATCACCGGCCCTGGCAATGAAGGAGGGCAGCATGAAGATCGCCTTGGGACCCATCCTGTATTATTGGCCGAAAGAACGCGTGGAGGAGTTCTACGCAGGCGCCGCCCGCTGGCCGGTGGATATCTTCTATCTGGGAGAGACGGTCTGCTCCAAGCGGCGGGCCTTGCGCCGGCAGGATTGGCTGGCCATCGCCGGACGCCTGCGGGACGCCGGCAAGGAGGTGGTGCTCTCTACTCAGGCTTTGCTGGAGGCCAATTCCGAACTGTTGCAACTGGAACAGTTCTGCAACAACGGGGAATATCCCGTGGAGGCCAACGACATGGCGGCGGTACAGCTTCTGGCCGGCAGGGTACCGTTCATCGCCGGCACCCACATCAATTGCTACAATGGCGAGACGCTGGCATTGCTGGCCGGGCTGGGCGCCAGCCGCTGGGTTCCGCCGGTGGAGCTGTCCGCCGCCACCATCGGCGCGCTGCAAGGCCAACGGCCCGTCGGCATGGAGACCGAGGTCTTCGCCTACGGACGGCTGCCCCTGGCCTTTTCGGCGCGCTGCTTCACCGCCCGCGCCGACAACATCGGCAAGGACGAATGCGAGCAGCGCTGCATCCACGACCCCGAAGGCCGCCCCCTCCATACCCAGGAGGACCAGCGGCTGTTCACCATCAACGGGATCCAGTTGCAATCCGGTACCCCCTGCAATCTTCTGGGGGAACTGGGCGCCATGGCCGCAATGGGCGTGGACATCCTGCGCATCTCCCCCCAGGCCGAGGGCACGGAGGCCGTGGTCCGCGCCTTCCGCGCCAGGCTGGACGAGCACCCTGCGCCGGAACTGCCCCCGTTGGACTACTGCAACGGCTACTGGCACGGCGCACCGGGCATGGCGTGGCATGGCAATGAGCCGAATCCAGGATGAACGGCCTGATCTGGGGGGACAGCGGGCTGCGCGATGGGGCGGCCAACCTGGCCCTGGACCGGGAACAGGAGGCGCGCACCCGCGGCGGCGGAGCCCCGCTCTTGCGATTTTATGCCTGCACACCCACGGCCAGCCTGGGGGCCTATGAGGACGAAGCCCATGCCCTGCGCCCCGAATACTGTCGCGCCCAAGGCATTCCCATCGTCCGCCGCCGCAGCGGCGGCGGCGCCTTGTACCTCGATCCCGGGCAGATCTGCTGGACCCTGACGGTGCCTGCTACCGAGCCATCCCTGGGTCCATGGCTGGCGCGCCTGGGGGATGGCGTCTGCTGCGGCTTGGCGGCGCAGGGGGTCGTTGCCCGCTTCCGGGCGCCCAATGACATCGAACTGGACGGGCGCAAGCTGGGCAGCCTCTTCCTCGGTGTGGAGGATGGCGTGCTGCTCGCGCAGGGGACGCTGTTCGGCTCCCTGGACGTGGAGACCATGCTCAAGGTCCTGCGCGTACCCAAGGAAAAGCTCACTCCCGAGGGCTTCCGCAGTGCGGCGGGCCATTTCGCCGTCTTCCCCCCTCTGTGGCGGGAAGACGCCCTGAGAGGACTGCGAGAGGCGTTGGCCGAAGCCTTGGGAGCGGCGCTGGGAGCGCTGTCGCGCACGCCCATCTCCTGGCCGGAGCCGGCTCGCCATGCCGTTACCGCGATACCCAAGGCGGAGGGGCGCGAATCTTACAGTACCTTCGTCAAGACGGCAGGGGGCGTCCTCGTGGGATACCTGCGCCTGGACGATCGGGGGTGCGTAGCATCCCTGCGCCTGCATGGCAATGTGCAGATGCGGCCCCGCGGCCTTTTCACCGAACTGCAAGACTGGCTGCAGGGCGCCTCCGAGACGGAGTTGCCCCCGCGGCTCTCCGCTTTCTTTTCCGGGCGCCTCTGGGAACTGCTGCACTTCTCCCCCGCCGACCTCCTCACCCTGCTGCGGCGGCTCTTCGAACGGCGGCGCCAAGCCACGGCCTTGGCCCTGCCGGCGGAAGCGGTCAACACCATCATGGTCCATGATCCCGAAGGGCGCCGCGACACTTTCAACATCCTGGAGACGGCCGAGGCGGTGCTCGTCCCCTACTGCGCCAAACCGGCGTGGTGCAAATGGCGGCATCGGGACGGCTGCTCCGAATGCGGGCGCTGCGCCATGGGCGATGCCTACCGTTTGGCGCGCGAGCGCGGGCTCCAGGTCGTCACCGTCCGCAATTTCGAGCATCTGGAGAAAACCCTGGGGCGGCTCCGCGCCGGGGGCGCGGGCGCTTACCTCGGGATGTGCTGCAACAACTTCTTCCTCAAACGGGAATACGCCTTCCGGGCGGCGGGGATGCCGGCGGTCCTCCTGGACATCAGCGGCTCCAACTGTTACGACCTGGGCCAGGAGCAACGGGCCTATGCGGGGACATTCCAGGCCGAGGCCACCCTCAATGGGCCCGTGCTCGAAAAGGTCATGCAGTTCGTGCCGCGCCGCCCGGGAACACCAGCCCTACCCATCCCCCGGGCGGCAGGAACCCGGCGCCGCGGCGTCTTGGGCGAGGAGGAAGTGGGCGGCGAATCAGGTGGCTGTCCGGACGGTGATGTCCGGCACCAACTCCCGTAAGTGTGCTACCTGGGCGGGATCAAGACGCGAGGGCGAGTTCGCCAACTCCGCAACCGTGCAACCCTGGGTACGGAATTCCTGCAGTACCCAGTGCCGTACCCCATGGGAGCGCAAATGCTGCGCCATGGCCATGAGGTCCTCCGGCGCGAGGAGCCGGTGGTGCACGGTGGTGCGCAGTTCGTATTCCACCCCGCAGGTCAGGACCGCGGCGAGAGACTGCCGAGCCTTGGCACCGCTGCCGGGGATCCCCGTCAGATCGGCGTAGCGGTCGAAGGGGGCCTTGATGTCCAGACCCACCCAATCCAGCAGAGGCAGAATTTCCGCCAGCCGTTTCGGGTAGACGCCGGAGGTATGGAGGGCCGTCGCGAAGCCGAGATCGCGCACCTGGGCGAGCGCCGCTCCCAGGGCCTCCTGGGCGGTGGGTTCCCCGCCGCTGAACACTACTCCGTCCAGCAGGCCCCGGCGGCGATGGAGCCAGGCCAGCGCCTCGTCCCAAGGGATGGCCGCCGGGCCACGGCTCTCCCACAGCTCCGGGTTGTGGCAATAGCCGCAGCGCAGGGGGCAGCCCTGGGTGTAGAACACCGCCGCCAGCCGCCCGGGGAAATCGATGGTGCTGAGCGGTGTCATGCCGCCCAGCACCAGATCGGTCCTCACGCCCGCAAGGGGCGGACTTCGCGGAAGAAGCGCCGTTCCCGGTGCTCGCCCTGCTTGCCAATGTTGAAGGACGCCACGGGACGGTGGTAACCCATCACCCGTGTCCATACCTCGCAGGGCTGGCGTTCCTCATCGCGCAAGACGGTCTCCATCCCCATGTCTCCGCTTTCCCAATTTACGTTCATGTCATCTCTCCTTTTCAGATCAAGGTCAGGCGCTCAGGCGCCTGCGTTTTTCCGCGAGCCGTTCCTGATCGCAGACGGGACAGAAGGGGTGCTCGCCCGCCAGATACCCATGCACCGGGCAGATGGAAAAGGTGGGCGTCACCGTGATGTAGGGCAGCCGGAAGCGTTCCAGCGCGCGCCGCACCAGCCGCTTGCAGGCCTCGGCACTGGAGATGCGCTCCCCCATGTACAGGTGCAGGACGGTGCCCCCCGTGTACTTGGCCTGCAGGACTTCCTGCCGCTCCAGGGCCTCGAAAGGATCGTCCGTGAAGCCCACCGGGAGTTGGGAGGAGTTGGTGTAATAGGGCTTGTCCGGAAAACCGGCCTGCAAGATGCCGGGGAAGCGTTTCCGGTCCTCCTTGGCGAAGCGATAGGTAGTACCCTCCGCCGGGGTGGCTTCCAGGTTGTACATGTGGCCCGTTTCTTCCTGGAAGGCCAGCATGCGCTCGCGCACGTGGTCCAATAGCTCCACCGCGAACCCGTGTCCGAACTCTGTGGTGATGTTCTCCCCGTCGCCCGTGAAGTTGCGGATCATCTCATTGATGCCGTTCACCCCGATGGTGGAGAAATGGTTGCGTAACGTACCCAAATACCGTTTGGAATACGGAAACAGTCCCGTGTCCATGTGCCGCTGGATGACCTTGCGCTTGATCTCCAGGCTGTCTTTCGCCATCGCCAACAGTTCATCAAGGCGCCGGTGGAGACTTTCTTTGTCTTGCTTGTGGAGATAGCCCAGGCGGGCGCAGTTGACGGTCACCACGCCGATGGAACCGGTCTGCTCCGCCGAGCCGAAGAGCCCATTGCCGCGCTTGAGCAGTTCGCGGAGATCCAGTTGCAGACGACAGCACATGGAGCGGACCATGTTGGGCTGGAGTTCGGAGTTGATGAAATTCTGGAAATAGGGCAGGCCGTACTTGGCCGTCATGGCGAAGAGCCGTTCGGCGTTTGCCGAATCCCAGGGGAAATCGGGCGTCATGTTGTAGGTGGGGATGGGGAAGGTGAATACCCTGCCCTTGGCATCTCCCTCGCTCATCACCTCGATGTAGGCCCGGTTGATCAGGTCCATCTCCGCCTGCAGATCGCCATAGCGGAAAGGCATCTCCTCGCCGGCGATGAGCGGCACCTGTTCCCGCAGGTCCTCCGGGCAGACCCAGTCGAAGGTGACATTGGTGAATGGCGTCTGGCTGCCCCAGCGGGAAGGGACGTTCAGATTGTAGATGAATTCCTGGATGTTCTGGCGCACCTCCTGGTAGGAAAGCCCATCCTTGCGGACGAAGGGCGCCAGATAGGTGTCGAAGGAACTGAAGGCCTGGGCACCGGCCCATTCGTTCTGCAAGGTCCCGAGGAAGTTCACCATCTGCCCCACGGCGCTGGACAGATGCCGGGGCGGGCTCGCCTCCACCTTGCCGGGGACGCCGTTGAAGCCCTCCTGCAGCAGGGTCCGCAGGGACCAGCCGGCGCAATACCCGGCCAGCATGTCGAGGTCGTGGATATGGATATCCGCCTCGCGGTGAGCGGTCCCGATCTTCTCGGGATAGACGTGGCTCAGCCAGTAGTTGGCCGTCACCTTGCCGGCGACGTTGAGGATCAGCCCGCCCAGGGAGTAGCCCTGGTTGGCATTGGCATTGATGCGCCAGTCCTCACGATCCAGGTATTCGTTCACGGACCCGATGGCGTCCACCATCGCCTGCCGGTCCCGGCGCAGGCGGCGATGCTGCTCGCGGTAGGCGATATAGGCGCGGGCGGTCCGGTAGAAGCCCGCGTCCATGAGCGCCAACTCGACTTGGTCCTGAATCTGCTCGATATCGGGTATGCCGTCGGCAAGCCGGGATTTCAGGGCGTCAAGCACCAGACTCGTGAGCTGCCGGGCTGTCTCATCGTCGAACTCGCCCGCTGCCCGCCCTGCCCGGGCGATGGCAGAACGGATGCGCTCGGCGTCGAAAGGCGCCTGCGAACCGTCCCGTTTGATGACTCTGGTCCAGGTGGGCTGGCTGAGCCGGATGGGAGATAGGGCTTCCATAAGAGCTCCTTGGCAATGGTCCCCACACATGTCTATATATTGTGTACATATAATAATATGTAGCATATATCTTGTGTATGTCAAGGCTATAGGGTCTGTATATCCGATATTTGGGAATCTTTTCACGGCCAGTGAGAATCATGGTGGGAAAGATGGCGAAAGCAGGGAGGGATCCCATCCGGAGGAACGCCTGCACCAAGATCCCAGAATGCCGCCGCTGGAACTATGGCACTATGGCGGCGGGATGAACCGTAGAACCCGCGGACCGCCGGAGCAAAAACCCCCTGCGCCAACGGCCGTTGGGCTTCAGTATTGGGCAGTGACGAAGACCCAGGCGCCCTGGGTGTTCACGCCGTAGCCGGTGGCGCGGTAGTCGGCGTACTGGACGCCGCCGCTCCAGTGCTTGGTGAAGGTGTGGATGGCGGAGAGATCCAGCTCGTTGCCGTAGTGCAGATCTGCGGTATCCGAGTGGAAATCGTAATAGGTGGCCTGGAGGGCGGTCTGCCAGATCTTGGCCGTAGCGGTGACATAGAGGCTCTGCAGGCCCTTGGGCGGGGTGGTAAGGAAGACCTCGGCCCAGCCGTTGAAGGCGTGGCGGGTGGCCAGGGGGGTCTGGAAGCCGTAGGTACCGCTGCCATTGGCCCCCATCAGCATGTAGTCGGCATGCAGGCCGAGATCCCGCCAGGTA
>JABEBX010022487.1_pt1 | contig 39298 bp, 37 predicted proteins | sample 7245971 | NCBI WGS metagenome assembly JABEBX01 (sample SAMN14506365, study PRJNA622280) | hot springs metagenome | biome: hot spring [ENVO:00000051]|acidic hot spring [ENVO:00002120]; feature: spring [ENVO:00000027]|sediment [ENVO:00002007]; material: sediment environment [ENVO:01001048]... | reverse complement strand
TTAGCTCGTTCATTCAACACCCCTTTTTATTCTTCATCCAGCAATCGCTTTTCACCTTCTAATTTTTTAATTTCTGTTACTTCTTGCATCACTTCTAATGTGCCAAAATAATCGCCATTTTTATCGAAAACAGGAAAATATATTATATACAAAAATTTACCTTGAAAATTAATCCAAAAGTCGGCAGATTTTCTTTTTTTAGATTTAAAATCATCCAAGATTTTTTGTACTAAATGAAGACTTTTTGGTGGATGGCAGCGTTGAACCTTCCTGCCTATGTCCAGCTTGGTGCGAGCAAAGGTTCTACCTTTTTGAGGCAAATTAAAATACACGACTGTATCATCTTTATCTACAAAAGAGATATCAAATGGCACATTGTCAAGAATGGTAAGCAACGTTTGCTTATCTAAATCTTCAAATAATTCCAATGTTGACTCATTCACCAACTACCTCCTTTGGCAACTCAACAAAACCTAATTCTTCTTCTGCTTTTTGAATCTCTTGCCAATCATTTTGTGATAGCAAATCAAGCGCAACATTATACAAAATCTCTTGCTCCTTTTTCGTATGCAAAGCAAATGTTTCTATCAAATACCTATAATTAGCTTCTAATTCTTGTACAAGCCTAATATAATCCATATTACTGAAATTCTCAAGTAATTTTTCTATACGGTTTCTTGCTTGTTTCATATTGTGATGATCCTGCCACATAATAGCTGGCGGCTCTTCTACGCCATATTTTTCAAGCACAGGAAACAATGTGTTTTCTTGGCGTGCATTGTGGTTTTCTTCAAGCATCTTTTGTTCGTTTAAAAGCTTTTTTAGCTCTTCTATTGTGTTTTGCGCTTCAGCTACACTATTGTATTGTTTAAGTTTACTTGAAAGCTCCAAACCTTTTTCTATATAAAACATAATAGCATCATGGTCTTTTATTAATCTGTATAGCGGGTGTGTTTTGTCAACCTTTTTTCTAGAACTTGAGATCTGTTCTTTGAAAAGCTCCATATGTATATCGCACGCTTTTATTAAATCTTCTGTTGTATAGCCTTCATTTTTAAGTTCACTTTCAACTACTGCAATAAGCACAGGGTCAGCTTTTTCAATAAGATTTTTAAATTGTTTTTTTGCCTCTTCTACATTTTCTTTATTGTAAATTTGTTTTAAAATGGCTTTTAACTGGCTTTTGAGGTTTTCTAAATTATCATTAGCTGATTGTTTTGCATCTAAAATTTTGCTATTTACGCCTTCTTCTATAATACGCATAAACTCTTCAAAACTATAACCGCCTCGAGATGCGACATGGGCAAGATCGACTCTTGGAGCCATAAGTTGAACAATGATTTTATTTGTTAGCATTTTATACAATGGATTTTTTGAGTATAAGTAATCTGGTATATTTGGGTATGACTCTATAAGTTTGCTAAACTTATCTTTTGGTTTAAAATCTTGCATTTTTCACCTCTTAAATAGAAGGAGGCAAAAGCCTCCTAATTAAATTATTTTCCTTGCATAATTAGTTCTAAGTCTTGCTTTACTTCTCCAATCGGTTTGACATCAAAGTTTTCAACGATTACTTTTGCCACATTTGGAGATAAAAATGCTGGAAGCGTAGGACCTAGTCTTATGCCTTTTACGCCTAAATACAACAAAGCCAAAAATACCGTCACAGCTTTTTGCTCATACCAGGCTATATCGTATGAAATAGGTAATTTATTGATATCATCCAGTCCAAACACTTCCTTTAATTTCATTGCTATGACAGCTAAAGAGTAAGAATCATTGCATTGACCAGCATCTAAAACGCGTGGTATTCCATCTATATCGCCTAAATTCAGTTTGTTGTATCGATACTTTGCGCAGCCTGCTGTTAGGATCACTGTGTCTTTGGGCAATTTTTGAGCCAAATTCGTATAGTAGCCCCTTGTCGTATGCCTGCCATCGCAACCTGCCATTACAACAAAGCGTTTAATTGCACCACTTTTCACTGCTTCAACAACTTTATCTGCCAAAGCCAATACCTGGTTGTGCGCAAAACCGCCTACAATTGAGCCGCTCTCTATTGATGTTGGAGGAAGACATTTTTTTGCCATTTCTATGATAGGCGAAAAGTCTTTTGGCTTACCATCTTTTCTATCTGGTATGTGTTTGAGTCCTGGGTATCCCACAACGCCAGTTGTAAACACTCTGTCTTTGTAAGAATCCTTAGGAGGTACAAGGCAGTTTGTTGTCATTAAAATTGGCCCGTTAAATGCCTCAAACTCTTTTGTTTGAAGCCACCATGCATTGCCATAATTTCCTACAAAGTGCTCATATTTTTTAAATTTGGGGTAGTAGTGCGCTGGTAGCATTTCGCCGTGTGTGTAAACATCAACGCCACTATCTTTTGTTTGTTCAAGCAATTCTTCCATATCTTTTAAATCATGACCAGAGATTAAGATTCCAGGTCTATTTCTTACTCCGATATTTACCTGTGTAATTTCTGGGTTACCGTATGTTGATGTATTTGCTTTGTCTAGTAACGCCATTGTTTTAACGGAGTATTCCCCTGTTTTCATAGTAAGAGCAATTAGCTCTTCTACATCTAAATCCCGCGTTAATTTTGCTAGCGTATTTATCATAAAACTTGTAATATCGCTATCTTCAAAACCTAAAACGCTTGCATGGTCATAATAGGCTGCCATACCTTTTAGTCCATATACAATTAGCTCTTTTAGCGACCTAATGTCTTCATTTGTTTCGCTTAGCACACCTATGTCTTTTGAAAACTCAAGTGCTTTTTCTTTTGATTCAAATTCGTAAAGATTTGCCTTTGCAACTGTTATGTACTCTGAACTCAAATATTGAATTAATTCATCGGCAATCTTCTTTGTTTGTTTAATCTGTTCAATAACGCGCTCATCATCGAAATTCACATTTGTAATTGTCATAAATAGGCTTTCTGATACAAATTTCCCTATAGGTTTAGGGTTATAACCATTTTCTATTGCTTGTTTTGCAATAATTGACAATCCCTTTAAATTGTAAATTAATACATCCATTAAATCAGATGTATGGTCTTCTTTACCACACATGCCTTTTTGAACAGCACAGCCACTATTATGCATTGCCTCTTGGCATTGATAACAAAACATTGACATAAGCACCTCCAAATTTTCTTTCTTGGACAAAAATTATCATATTTTTTAAAATTGTAATTGACATAAGTCAAAATAGGTTAGCAAAACACATAACAATTTTTATTACAATTCTATTACAAATTAAAAAAATTGACATAAGTCAAAAAATTTATTCTAAAACATGATAAATTGTTTAAAATAGTGTAATTTTGGGGTATTTATGAAAGATGCAAAATGGCTTAAAAAACATGTATCAATAGGAATTATTGGCGTTGTAGTTGGCATTTGTATCTCTTTTATCACATACACTGGAGTTGAAAAAACTGCCGGTGAAAATTTTTGTTCATCATGCCATACGATGAAACCAATGGTTGCTTCATACAGTCTTGATGTGCATGGCGGAAACAATCAATACGGTTTTAAAGCCCAATGCACAGATTGTCACTTGCCGCATAATAATTTGCCTAATTATTTGTTTGTTAAAGCTAAAACTGGCATGAATGATGTAATAACAGAAACATTTAGCAATACAGACAAAATTGATTGGAGCGCAAAATTAAAAGAGCCAAACCATTTTGTTTATGATAGCGGATGCCTTAAATGTCACAGCAACCTAGAAGATCAAACATTATCTAACCAAAGAGCTTTTTTGGCTCACAGGGCTTATTTTGCAAAAACTACCTCACAAACGTGCGTAGATTGTCACAGTAATGTAGGGCACAAAGATCTAAAAGAGTTTATTAAACGATAGGGGGGTTTTATGAAAAAAACATTGGTAATTACAGGCATTGTCTTCTTACTTATTATTATTGGTGGCATTTCGTGGTTTTTAGCAAGCACACAACACAGACAATCGCCTCAAGTAGTAGCTAGCAACCCAGGTATAGCTGCAAATAATTCAAACTTGCGTTACGCAAATATTGCGTATAGTGAAAAAATCGCTTTATCAAAAGGTAAAGGTGTTACAAAAGAAGCAGCTAGCTGCATTGAGTGCCATTCAAAAGAAACGCCTGCTATTGTACTAGATTGGTCAAAAAGCTCTATGGCACATGCTGGAGTCAGTTGTATAGATTGCCATGCTGTTAAAAAAGATAACCCAATGGCAAACCAAAATTGCCCCGGCGTAAAGGGTACGAATATCTATGTGAGCTCAATGGTTTCACCAAAGACTTGCGCAAAGTGTCACCCAAATGAAGTAAAAGAATTTGAAGAAAGCGGTCATGCCAGAGCCGCCATTCATATAGAAGTTCTAAAACCCGACCAAGCATTACTTGCTCACGAAGATATGAGTATGCCACAATTTAAAGATGCTGTTTTGTTAACAGGGTGTGCGCAATGTCACGGCTCAGTGATTAAAATGGGGCCCAACCACATGCCAACTACAGGCACTTGGCCAAGTCACGGCATAGGCAATGTATATCCAGATGGTGGTGTTGGCAATTGTGCTGCCTGCCATTTTAATCATCAATTCTCCATAGCACAAGCAAGAAAACCATCGTCTTGCGCTACATGTCACTTAGGTCCAGACCACCCAGACATTGAAGTTTATGATAACTCTGTGCACGGCGCACTATTTGCTGCTCATGGAGAAAAATGGCATTGGGATAGCCCTCCTGGCGCTTGGATAGCTGGCGTTGATTATAGTGCGCCCACTTGCGCAACATGCCATATGAGTGGTATTAATGGTTTGCAACCAACACATAACGTCGACATGAGATTAAAATGGAATCTTTGGGCACCTATATCCAAAGAACGCACTGGTGGATACGAGACAGCAGCATTTGAGTATATGAAAACAGGTAAATTTACAGGAGGAAACCCTCTAGCTGGCAACCCCAAAGGACCACAAGAAGCAAGAAAAGAAATGTTGCAGGCTTGTACTGCTTGTCATACATATACGTTTGCAAATAACTATTTAAGCATGGCTGATAAACAAATAGAACTATACAATAAATATGCCCATGCTGCTTCAGAGATGATTAATACCTTAGAAAAAAGGAATTTGATGATGAAAGACCCGTGGGCTGATCCAGCTTTTAGAACTTATTATTATATGTGGCATCATGAAGGCAGAAGAATGCGACAAGGTGCAGTTATGGAAGGACCAGATTACTCTCACTGGCACGGCGTGTTCCAACTGCAGCAAAGCCTAAGAATACTTCAAGCTATTTACAACCAACGCATGAAAGATGGCAAAATTGATCCAAATCAAATAGGCGGCGTTGGCATGGGTGAATAGCTAACAATTCTTTTTAAAGCAGCCAAATCTTTATTTTGGCTGCTTTTATCACTATCGATAGGAGAATTAATGAAAATAAAAAAGCACCAACAATACAATCTTCATTCATTGTCTGATTTAGCATTTGATTTATGGCTAAAAATTAGTTTAAAGATGCTAATTATCATAAGTATAGCTATCTTAATTTTTCTTGAATCATTAAAGATAGGTTATATCAAAGCAAATTTTTTATTTTTAATACTTTTTATAGCTGTCATAGTATCAAGTATTATTATAATCAACAAGGAATTCTCCAAAATAGCACTTAACATAAACAAAAAAATACATCCATTTTTCAGTATAGCATGACGCGAAACTATATTGTCTGTCCCAGCTATTTTTATAATAGCTTATTTTTCTAAAGGTGATATTTTCGGTAGATTTATATGTATAATAACTCAACTTATACTACTATACCCTGCAATTGCTTTGTACTTAAATAAGATTTTTAAGCAATCTTGAAATTTCGCAAATTATTATAAAGCTTAAAAACGCTTTCATGGTCAAATTTTTGCATAATTTTCACATAACATAAATGTTGAAATTTTATTTTTTAAGCTTATGTTAATACTAATGAAAATGAATTTTGATTTAAAATCTATAGAAAGTATAACAAAAATGAAACAAAGTACAATTAAAGAAAACGTAGAATTCTTTTGTAATCTACCGTTTCAAGCTCAAGTTGAAATCTTTTACCAGATGAAAATAATTGAAGAAGATGATGAATATGCTTTTTTCCAACAAAATTACAATAAAGATAAAATTGGTGAATACAGGTTTTCTTTATTTCTTATAACTATTGAGCGTTTTAAGAATTTTATGCAAAACGCATCAAAATCTAATTATGGACAATCAAAATTAGAAAAATTAAATAATCTAAAAGATTTATGAAATGAGTTAAATGAGTGAATGAAAGTTATGGTGACGGAAAGTTAGTGGAAGTTACGTGGGAGTTATGTGGTCAGGTCTTGAAATATTATATTTTACGCTCCTCTTTTCTCTTTTTCAATAATTCTAATAATTATTCTTAATGTATAAAAAATTGCATTATTACAACAATCGTAACATATTTTTGTTATATTTCAAGATCTGACCCCTTTTGATATGCTCTTTTGATATGCTTTTGATGCAATTAAACATTTAAAAACTTGCTTATTGTATCAAAAACTTTTTTGTAATCCAAAACACTAAAGCACTTTAAATACCCATTAATTTTGGGATATGGACATTTTTTCCAATCATTGCATGGCTGACAATCTATATGAGCTGTTATTTTTATCGTTTTTTCGTTATTTGGAAACCAACCAGAGCTAAAACCAATAATTATAAATGCCAGTGTATTTTGACTTACAGCTATATGACCACCAAAAGAATCATTGCCAATAAAAAAATCGGCTTTTTTTATCAAATAGGCCAATTCTTTAATGTTAAGATTTGAAACTATATGAAACTTTTTACTCAAACTTAGTTTGTTTACGGTATCTGATTCGTTAGGCGCAACTACAATAATTGGCACACACCGCAACTCTTGGTAAATTTTATTTATCAATTGTTCAAAATAATCCAAAGGCCAGCTTTTAATTGGTCTTCTAGTTGTTGGCATAACTACAAAAAACCTATTTGTAATGTTCATATTTCTTAACATCGTATCTATTTTATCTTTTACATCATCGCTATAATACAATTGAGGCAAATAGCAACCCTTTTCAATTTTTATCCCCAATGGCTTTAACAATAAAAGTCTATCATCTACAGTATAATCGCAGTTTTCATGATCCACCAAACAATTGTAATAAAAATTGTCATTGTCTTTTCTAAAAGCTATTTTTTTTGTAGCTTTGCTAAACAAACTAATCCTTTTTGTTGTTGCTGTTCTTTGAACATCAATTAAATAATCGTACCTTTTATTTCTAATTGACTTTATTGTAAAAAATTCATTCATCAAACCCTTTTTAATCGCTATTACATTATCTATAAAAGGATTCAGCGTTAAAATATCTTTTGCATTTAATGATGTTAAAAAATCTACTTGCGCATTTGAAATATTCTCTTTAATGGCTCTTGCTAAAGTGCTTGTTAGCAGCACATCGCCCAATTGCCTAAGTTGTATAATAAGAATCTTCATGTGACAAAATCCTTCGGTATTAATCCTTTGATCGCATATACATCAAAAAGAATTTTAAAATAGTTATCCCATGTATAATTTATCGCAATTTTCTCAAAATTTAACGATAAATTACGCAATTTTTGAGGATTATTTAGTGAATGAATAAGCATATTTGCAAAATCAATAGGTTTGGGATTTTTCAAAACCAACTCTTTCATGCTATTAGAATAAATCTCAGATGCTCCAACCATATTTGAAGCTATAGCAGGCACACCACATGCCATAGCTTCTAGTAAGACCATGCCAAACTCTTCTAACAAAGCTGGATGCACAAGAATATCCAGAGATTTCACAATGTTTTCTATTGTCTGTGTTGGTTTAATATAAATTATGTTTTTTGCAAATTCTTTATACTTTGATAAATAAAAATCAAAATTTTTTTCTTTTCCAACAATAACAAAAGTAATTTTCGATATTAAATCTTTAGGCATTAATGTCAGCATATCGAAAAAAACATCTATGCCCCTTTTCTTTAAATTACCTGATGTTACAAAACCTACTAAATATTTTGTGCGTATATTATACCTTTCTTTAAATTGCTTTCGCAAAATTTCCTTATTTTTGGTATTGAATATTGAAGGATCAAAACCAGGATAAATTACAGTTAGTTTTTCATCTGCGATTTTGTATCTTTGTTGAATAAAATTTTTCATCAAATTAGAATTGCATATAAGTAGTTCAAATTCATTATTTTTTAAAATTGTATCATGTATTACAAATGTATTGTCTGATGAATAATTTTCTATTTTGTGCACTAATTTCAATTCTAGTTCAACTAAATTATGCATAAAAAGGACTTTTTGATCAATCGTATCGCCATTGCCTATTGACAAATCAATATTTGACTTGTTGCAAAAATCCCTAAATTTGAGTGCAAAATTTTTCCTCCTTGCTTGTTTAAAAGGATTTAAAGAAAAAAAACGGTTTATATTTATGCTATTTGGAATTATATTTTTATCATAGCGAGAAACATACAAATAAACTTCAGCACCAGCATCTTTAAATCTTTTAGTTTGCTCCAATATAATGCGACTTGCACCGTTTTTGCCTAATATATTTCTATTTGCAATTGCAACTTTAAACACTTCTTTTGGCATCAAACCCCTTGTGAGTCAATCTTTAGTAAATTTTTATACAAAGCTATATAATCATTAGTCATTTTTTGATAGCTAAAATTTTGGACAAAATCATAGGCTTTTTGTGCTAACATACTAGCTAATTCATTATTATTTAATAATTGTTCTATTGCTTGAACTAAAATTTTCGTATTTTTAGATGGCACTAAAATACCCCTTTCGTTGTTACCCAAAAGCTCAGATATGCCTCCTACGTTTGTTGCAACTACAGGTTTTTTAAACAAAAAAGCCTGAAGTATACTTGAACACAAACCCTCATACACTGAAGAAATGACAAATATATCCATTGCAGCTAAATAATTTTGTATATCCTTTTTAAAGCCTAATAAAAAGAAATTTTTTTGCAAACCTTTCTGTCTAACATAATTTTCAAGCTCGCCTTTTAAGTGCCCTTCGCCCAATACTAAAAAAGTAGCATTTTTGCCAAGCATACTTGCTACATCAATAAGCGTTTTGTGGTCTTTTTGCTCTGTCAATGCTCCAATGTTTCCAATAAGCGGTGATTTATAAGCAGATCTTATGGATTCAACCTTTTGTTTGTCAACTTGATTAACCAAATTTAAATCAACAGCAGAGTAAATTACATTAGAATCTACATTAAAGTGTTGAAGTAAAGTGTCTTTAATAGCTTGCGATATACTAACAACTCTATCAGTGAATAAATATTTCAATTTTGAGAGTCTTTTTTGGATATAATCAACTCTCCTTGTGTATACAAGTGGTTTTTTTGCTATGAATTTTAGCAAAACCCCCAGTGTATGAGCTTTTGCAGAATGAGCATGTACAATATCATACTTTCTTGCAAGCCTTATTAGTGTAATATAATCTTTAAAAGATTTGAGATTTAGCGCATCAAAACCAATATTTTTTGCCCTACTATAGAGCTCATCAGTGCATACAATCAAAGAGTCTATGTTGTTTTCTTTCAACCCTTGTGCCAAATACATCACTTGCTGTTCACCGCCGCGAAAACCCCTTTCTGTATCTAAATGCAAAACTTTCATCTATTCTATCATATTTTTTAAAAGATTTTTGTCAAATACAATATATCCCTATTGATTTTAATTTGGTGGAGGTGGCGGGAGTCGAACCCGCGTCCAGAAGTATCTCGCAGCTGGAAATTTCTTACATGCTTAGGCCTTTTTATTTTTTCGAGCTTGATTTGGTAAAGGCCAAACCTTTCAAGCTCTAGGAGTGCGCTCAATAATAGTACTTTGAGTGCGCACCCAACTCAAAGCACTATGCTTGCTTAAGTATTAGGCAGTTTTGGCTCAAGCAAGCCAACAACCAAAACCACCTAGCTACATTAAATTAAGCAGCTAAAGCTAATTCAGAGTTTGCGTTTATTTTTTCTTATCTGCCCAAGACCAAGATCTAACTACTCTAACTCAAGAAACAGATTTTAATCTTCTTTTAAAGCAGAGCCATTGTGCTCTGCTGATATATTATATAAAATCAGTTATATAAAATCAGAAAGAATATAATTTGAAATAAGTGTTTTCTTGGTATTAGAAATTTTGATTGAATAATTGCTTTTTCTCAATGTTTTTAAATCATAATGTTTTGATAGTTGCTGCTTATAGATCGCTTCTATATCGCAATTGTAGAGTTGGTTAAATTGCCTAATATTCACGCCTTTTCTCATGCGTAAACCCAAAACAAATGCCTCTTTTATTCTTTTTTGTGCACTCAATTTCTCCTTTTTTATTACTGCACTTTTACCTTCATAAATGTTACTTATATACTCACTCAAACTATTTGTATTTTTATACCTTATACCATCAATAAACGAACTAGCGCTTACACCAAATCCTACATAATCAAAACCCATCCAATATGCTAGATTGTGCTTACTTTCAAAGCCTTTTTTTGCAAAATTTGATATCTCATATTGATAAATGTTGTTCATCTTCAAAAATTTAACTAAATACATGTATTGTTTTTCAACATTATCTTCTGATAACAAAATATGTTGTTTATAAAACGGCGTACCTTTTTCAATAGATAAAATGTATGCTGATATATGCGTTATAGGAAAGCTTGTTGCGTAGTTTAAATCTTTTTTAAAATCCTCAAATTCCTCAAATGCGTATATCAAGTCAATACTAACATTTTCAAATATTTCTAGTGAGTTTTCAACCGCTGCAAAACTTTGGTTTTGATTATGAATCCTTTGTAAGAATGCTAATTTTTTATCAATAAAAGACTGAATCCCAAGACTTACGCGGTTTACACCTATCTCTTTTAGTTGTTTGAGATAGTTTAATTTCGCATCATTTGGGTTAATTTCTATTGTTATCTCTAAGTCAGCTGCCACTTTATTATTTTTTCTTATAACATCCAAAATCAATTGTACCTGATCTTGTTTTAATAAAGATGGTGTGCCACCACCCAAATATATTGTCTTAATAGTAAAATCCCGCCTAGTATTAAAGAAAGAATCAATTTCTCTAATCAGTGCATTTAGGTAATCTTGCTTTGTATTCAGCAATTTTTCATAAGAAACAAAAGAGCAATAAGGACACTTTTTATAGCAATACGGTATGTGAACATAAACATACAAATTCATATTGCAAATTTTTTAACAATTATGTTGTGTTTTTTGGCTTCGTAAGTATCAATTAAATGGTATTTCTTTTCAAATAAAACTGAAGATTGTTGTTTAATGTCCAAATACGATATTTTATCAGAAAACCTTAAGGCCAAATCAAAAAGTTTGTTGCCAACTAAATAATCCACAACAAAGATATGTGATGTTTTTTTTGCAACTCTATCTATTGTTTTAGCTATATCATTCTCATTTAAACTATTTTTACAAAGAAATACAATAAAACAATCAAACAAAATACCATATGAGCACGAATTTATATTTTCAACATTGCAATCATATAGGCGATCTTTATCAGTGTGCTCAAGCAAAATAGACTTTAAATAATTTACTTCTTTGTAAAATACCAAAATGTTTTCAAAACCTTCAGGATTAACATATTTTACTGTATCAACTATATGGGGCTCATACCTTAAATTTCTAATAAAACCTATTTTTACAAATTTCTTAAACCAATCTTCAAATCCCATTTATTCTCCCACAGCCAACAACCAAATCATCATGGTAGAAAACAGACACCTGGCCTTTTGTGATAGCAAACAAAGCCTCATCTAAAATAACCTTATTTTCAAATATATCGACTTTAGCTGTTGTTGGTCTTGCTCGATACCTTACAACACACTTTACTTTATTGTGCCCAAACCATTCTTTATCTTTTAATAAGTGGACATTGTTAATAAAAAATTCATTTGAATACAGCTGAGGTTTTTTTGCTATTGTAATATCACCAGAAGTAGCATCTATATTTTTTACATAGTAAGGTTCATTGGAAAACTTAATGCCTTTTCTTTGACCTATTGTATAATTGTGAAAACCATTATGCTGTCCTACAATACGGTCATTACAAATAATATTGCCACTTTTGGTAACACCAATTAAGCTTCGATAATCGTTTACAAAACACAAATCACTGCTTTCTTTCAAATCTAAATTAAACCGTAGGTGGGATTTGACATCTTTTTTCTCAAAATCTTTAAGTGGAAAGATAACACGCTCTATTGTTTGCTTTGGCAAATATGCTAAAAAATACGATTGATCCTTATCTGAAAAGTGCTTTTTAATAAAACCATCTTGCGTGTTTGCATAGTGGCCTGTAGCAATGTAGTCTATGTTTTTTTTACTAGCTTCTTCAATTAAAAACTTGAATTTAACAAGCGGATTGCATATGCTGCATGGGTTTGGCGTAAAACCGCGCCTGTAATCTCCTATAAAACTATCAATAACGGTTTTTTTAAATTCGGCTCTAATATCTATCGTGTAAAAATCAATATCGTATTTTTTTAATAAAGCTATAACCTCTTGAGTCATATTATTCTGGTTTGTAAGCAAAAAATGTACTGCACTTACTTTGTAGTTATTGTTAGAAAGATAAATCGCAGCAAATGTGCTATCAATACCACCACTTACGCCAACAAGAACACTTTTCACTTTTTTTACTCTTCATGTTTTCTAATCACACATATAAATATAACACGCATACATCCAAATTGCAAAGCTATATAATTTATAATCAAAATTACCAATATTAACATGAGCAGTTTATGATAAAAATATCTTTATAATAAAAAATTTAATTTTTTGCTTGAATTAAAGCATATTTTATGTTAGAAAAAAATGTGGGGAGAAACTAAAAATTGCACGTATGTAAATTCTTGTAATCTTTGAGGTTAAAATGGATAGCGTAATAATTAAAACAGAGGGGCCTATTGGCACAATAGTGCTTAACAAGCCAAAACAATTCAATGCTTTTGATGTTGATTTGGCAAAGGATTTAAATGATGCTCTAAAAGAGTTTGACAAAAATAGCTCTATTAAAGTAACTGTTATACAAGGAAATAGAAAATACTTTAGCATAGGTATTTCTCTAGATGAATTTAAAGAAAAAAATGCACAGCAAACAAAAGAATTCATTTATTCAATGAATGAATTTTATCATACTATCCATCATTTAAAAAAGCCAACCATAGCAAGCGCTAGTGGTTATGCTGTAGCAAATGGCGCAGGGCTATTATTTGCATGCGATTTAGCTGTGTGTTCAAAATCCACCAAAATTGGCATAACCGCAATCAATGTTGGCCTTAGCGGTATTGGTGCTAGTTTGCCTTTGCGTTACTCTTTAAGTAAAAAAATCATAATGGAAATGCTTTTGACAGGAAAAATTTTAAGTTCTTACCAAGCAAAAAGAATGTTGCTGGTTAATAAGGTTGTTGATGACAAATTATTAGAAGAAGAAACTTATAAATTAGCCAAAAGCATTGCACAAAAAAATGAATCTGCAATTGAAATAACAAAAACAGGTATTGAAAACTTAATGGATATGGAATTTGATAAAGCGATTGATTATTCAAGTGAGTTATTTAATTACTTAGCCAATACTTCTCAAGCAAAAAATACATTGGCAAAAAAGTTAAAGAAAAAAATGGTGAAAAAGACAGATGAATAAAGCGATTAAAGGTGATACATGTTAGTTTCATTGTATAACCCAAAAGATTACAATTGTATGCTAATTTCAAAAAACTCAGAGCATAATCTTGTGTATCGTTTCATTCAGTTTAATTAATAATTGAGAAAATGTATGCTTATTTTTTGCAAATATTAATATTTGCAAAAAAACTAATTTTATGGTACTTTAATTTAAATGTTCAAAAAGGAGGAAAAAAGTGGACACCAAGACACTCAAAGATATTATAAAGATCGTAGAAAACAGTCAATTTGTGGAATTTTCCTATAAGGACGATGAGCTTGAAATTACACTAAAAAAGAAAGAAGCTTTTCCCGAAAATATTACTTTACAAGATAATTTGAAAGTAGCAGAAACAGCTGCCAAATATCCAAGCCAAACTATAACAGCTCAAACATCACAAGTTGAAAGTACGCAAGACCCCAATTTAGTTGAAATTAGATCTCCAATGGTTGCAACATTTTATAGGGCGCCAGCTCCAGATGCGAAACCATACGTTGAAGAAGGTCAAAAGGTAAAAAAAGGCGAGGTATTGTGCATATTAGAAGCTATGAAAATTATGAACGAGCTTGAGAATGAGTTTGATTGCACAATTGAAAAAATTCTTGTCCAAAACGCTCAAAAAGTAGAATTTGATCAACCATTATTTTTAGTAAGAAAGGCGAACTAATAAGTATGTTTAAAAAAATATTTATTGCCAACAGAGGAGAAATTGCCCTAAGAATAATTAGAGCGTGCAAAGAATTGGGCATAAAAACATGTATTGGTTACTCAGTTGAAGATAAAGATTCAATTCCTGTAATGTTAGCAGATGAAGCTATTTGTATAGGCCCAGCCCAATCTATGCAAAGTTATCTAAACTTGTTTTCTTTGGCTCAGGCTATACATAACTCTGGCGCTGATGCAGTACATCCCGGTTATGGTTTTTTAAGTGAAAACCCAACATTTGTTAAAATATGCAATGATTTGGATGTTGTTTTTATTGGTCCAGATGAACAAACAATTGCTCGTTTGGCAGATAAATCAAAAGTTAAACAAATATTAAAAAACAATAATATACCAACAATTCCCGGTAGCGACGGCGCTGTAAAAAATATAGATGAGTTAAAATCTGTTGCAAACTCAATAGGGTATCCTATATTGCTCAAAGCTTCGTGGGGAGGCGGCGGCAGAGGCATGAGGGTTGTACACAACGAAAATGAACTTGTAAATGAGTTTAATGCTGCTCAAAGTGAAGCAAAAAGTTCATTTGGTAGAGAAGATATCTATGTAGAAAAATTCATAGAACACCCAAGACACATAGAAGCACAAGTCATTGGGGATAAATTTGGCAATATCGTGCATGTTGGCGAAAGAGACTGTACGCTTCAAAGAAGGCACCAAAAGGTACTTGAAGAATCACCAAGCCCGTACTTAGATGATATAAAGCGCGCAGAATTTTTGGAAACAGCTGTTAAAGCGGCTTCAATCTTACAATATTGGAACGCAGGCACATTAGAGTTTTTGTTTGATGAAGATAAAAATTTCTATTTCATTGAAATCAACACACGCATACAGGTAGAACATCCCGTTAGCGAAATGGTATACGATGTGGATTTAATTAAAGAACAAATAATGGTCTCTTGTGGTTACGAATTGTCTTTCAAACAAGAAGAACTAAAACCTAAATGTTGTGCAATTGAGTGTAGAATAAATGCTGAAGACTCAGAGAGATTTATTCCATCTCCTGGAAAAATTAATTTTTTGTTTATGCCATCTAGTTCACATACGCGCATAGATTCTCACATTTACTGTGGCTATAATGTTAGTCAATATTATGATTCTATGATAGCAAAACTTATTGTCAAAGGTAAAACACGTGAAGAAACACGTATAAGGATGCTTAATAATTTAAGTGAATTTAAGATAGAAGGCATAAAAACAAACATACCTTTTTTTCAGAAAATCCTAAGTTCGAATGAATTTATAAACAACACCTATGATACAAACTTTATAGATAGAGTTTTCTTAAATCACGCCAAATAATTGTTAAAAATCGCCTCTTTAGCAATTTGAAGTGTTTCTTTTGCTGCAAGAGAAGCTATTTTGCTTGACTCTTTAATGTTTTCAATGATTGTATTTTTTTCATTTTCTAATAAATGCTTTCTTTTTTCTCTAATATGTTTTAGACTGTTGTTAAGATTTTTTATTAGTATTTTCTTGCAATCTACGCAACCAATAGAAGCATTTGCACATGAAGTCTCTATATCAGAACACACTCCACTATCTGTAAATATTTTGTGAAGCATAAACACTCCACATTCTTTAGCCATACCTGGGTCAGTTTTTCTTTTTCTGCGTGGGTCTGTAAACATTGTCTTTATTTTTTGAGCAGTTTCTTCTTCGCTATCTGCTAAATAAATTGCGTTATCGTATGATTTGCTCATTTTTCTGCCATCTGTACCCAAAATTTTTGGAAATTCGCTTAAAAGCGGATTTGGTTCAATAAATACTTCTTTTTGTACTATATTATTAAAACTCCTAACAATCTCTCTTGTAAACTCCAAATGTGCAACTTGATCGAGACCTACAGGCACGTAATTTGCTTTGTAAATAATTATATCTGCACTCATCAACACAGGATAGCCCAAAAAGCCGTAATTTGACGTTTTATTTTCGCCAAGTTGAGCAATTTGGTCTTTATAAGATGGTATGCGCTCTAATTTGCCAACAGGCGTCATCATGGACAGTAGCAAAAACAACTCTGCATGTTCTTTTACAAGTGATTGCACAAACAATACAACTTTTTGCGGGTCAAGTCCAAACGCAAGCCAATCTATAATCATATCAATCGTATTATCATATATTTGTCTTGACTCATCAAAACCTGTGGTCAGTGCATGCCAATCTGCCACAAAGTAATAGCATTTATATTTATCTTGTAAATCTATCCAATTTTGTAAAGCTCCATACAAATTTCCTAAATGTAATTTGCCAGTTGGCCTCATACCACTCAAAACTATCTCCATTTAGCCTCCTAGTAAAAAGTGTACAATTGGGTTTGATAAAGATATTATGAAATTTAAGACGCCAAGAAAAAGAAGGAGTATAACAATATACATACCATATGGCTCAAGCCTTGAATATTTATATGCAAGCCTAATTGGCAATAAACCAGCAAGTACCCTTCCACCATCTAACGGCAAAATTGGAATCAAATTGAACAAAGCAAAGATTATGTTAATCTGAACACCATAAAGGCACATAATGCGAACATCTTCTAAAAAAATAGACTGATTAAATGGCGCTATATAAAAAATTAACCAAGATGCCAGTGTAAAAAAAATGGCCATTAAAACATTAGACGCAGGACCAGCAATTGCTACATAAATAGAGTCTCTTTTGGGATTTTTTAATGCATAAAAATTTACAGGCACTGGTTTTGCCCAACCAAATAAAATAGGTGAATGTACAAAAATGAGTAGTGCTGGCAAAAGCACCGTCCCAAATATATCAATATGTGCAATGGGGTTTAATGTTAGCCTACCTGCTCTTTTAGCTGTAGAATCACCTAACAGATAAGCCACATAACCGTGAGAAACTTCATGAATAACTATTGCTAACAATAAAACTGGCAGACCTAAAATAATACTTGCACTCAATTGTTTTCTCCTAAAACCTACAAATAATGCAACAATTTTTTAAAAAAGTCAACCATTTATCTTTATGCAGTTGACAAGATTATTTTGTTCATATATAAACTATACTATGAGACTAATAGATTGTGATGTATCTCAAGAAGTAAGGGTACTAGGTTTTGATTCAGGATGTAGGGCTAAAGAAAGATTATTGCAACTTGGTATTGTACCAGGTACTATTTTAAAAATAAAGCGTCTTGCTCCATTTTCTGGACCTTTAATTGTATCAATTGAAGGCAGTGATGTTGCACTAGGTCGCGGTATAGCCAAAAAAATTTTAGTCGAAAAAATATGAGAATTGCGTTAATCGGTCAGCCAAATTGCGGTAAAAGCACAATCTTTAATCAGCTCGCAGGATACAAAAGCATAAGCGCAAATTTTCCTGGAGCTACCGTTTCTTACACAATTGGAAAATTTTACTTTCAAAATCAAGCTATTGAACTCGTAGATTTACCTGGCACATACTCTTTAAGCTGGTACGATGATGCAGAAAAAGAGAGTGTAAAAGCCCTATCGAGCATGAATTTTGATTGCATAATAAATGTATTAGATGCATCAACTATTACAAGAGGCTTAGAACTAACGCTTGAGTTGATTTCATTAAATAAACCTATGGTTGTAGCATTAAATATGATGGATGAGGCCAAAAAGAAAGGTATTGAAATTAATATTGATAAACTTGAAGAATCAATTGGCATTAAGGTAATACCAGTTATAGCTAAACAGGCAAAAGGCATTAAGGATTTAATTAGCTCTGCAATAAGTGCGCAACTGCCACGCAAACGATGTATATACTCTAAAAGAATTGAAAGTTTAATTGAAAGTTTGGAACGGTGTTTGGAGACTCAAGCAAGTGCGCTTATTTTGCCACAAAAGTTGATAGCAATAAAAGCTATAGAAGGCTTTTCTGCTTGCGAAGAAATTGTAAGCTGGTACCCAAAGTGTCAAAATTTACTAGAAACTGCACGTGTTCTATTAAACAATGGCGCTGATATAACCAAAGAAAGACATGCTTTGTGTCTTGATATATTTGAATATAGTGCTAGGGTAAAAAATTCAAACGGTTTACAAATAAGCGAAAGAATCGATGAAATACTTTTGCATCCAATTTGGGGATATGTTAGCTTATTTGTAATATTTATAGCCATATTTTTCATCGTTTTTGAAGGGGGTTCTCCTTTTGAAAGCCTAATTGACAAATTTTTTTCCTTCACAGATAATTATCTATCAAGCAACATACACAATGCTTTTTTGCTTTCTATTGCAAAAGGTGCAATTGATGGTATAGGCGCTGCTGTAGGAATTGCCTTGCCTTATTTAGTGCCTTTTTTTGTAATATTAAGTGTCTTGGAAGACAGTGGCTATTTATCACGCATAGCTTTTTTAATGGATTCTTTAATGCATAAAATTGGCGTTCACGGCACAAGCGTAATACCATTCATTATGGGATATGGTTGCAGTGTGCCAGCTGAATATTGTTTGATATACCGCCATATAGAACACCAACAATCAAAACTACCATTGTTAAAACATGGTATAGAATAAAGGATTTTGTTTATGTAGCAATACCGCTTTTGGTTGGTGGCAGTATTGTGCTTGCTCTAATTGATTATTTTAGATTTGCACAATATATAAATTATGCTTTTGAGCCATTTATGAAACTATTGGGTCTGCCTATAGCAGTAGGTATAGTACTAATTTTTGGAATCTTCAAAAAAGAATTAACGCTTCTTATGCTTGCTCAAAGTTTAGGTTTAAGCTCAATTGCACTTGTGCCAAAAGTTTTGTCAGTTGAACAGATTTTTGTATTTACCATTTTTGTAATGTTTTATATACCATGTTTGGCTACCATTTCAACACTATATAGGGAAATAAAATTAAAAGGCACAATTGTTATAACCATATCTAGCATACTTATTGCAACAATACTGGCTTTTATAACACGTATATTATTTTTAGTTGTTTAATTGGTAGGCTAATTCAAGAGCCTCTTTGTTAGCTGCAACATCATGAACTCGAAAAATGCGAGCGCCATGAAAATAGCTTGCAATATTGACACCAATTGTGCCAAATAATCTTTCATTTACATCTTTATTTAGCAACTGTCCAATAAAGCTTTTTCGTGACAAACCTACCAAAATAGGTCTACCAAATATTTTAAAGCTCTCGATATTTTTTATAATTTCTATATTGTGAGTTACGGTTTTTCCAAAACCAATGCCTGGGTCTAATACAGCCTTTTTTAGATTAAATCCTTTTGAAGACAATTTATCAATTGAATTGCTAAAAAAATCATTGATTTCTGTGATCAAATGCGAATAAGAAGGCTTTTCTTGCATATTTTTTGGCTTACCCTTAGTATGCATTATTACAACGCTAAAATTACATTCTACAATGCAATCACTCATTTTTTCATCAAACGTAAAGCCACTAATATCATTTATTATAGATACGCCAAAATTGTGTGCTTCTTGGGCAACGCTAGCATTAAATGTATCAATTGATATAGTTATAGCGGGAAATCGCTTTACAATGGCTTCCAAAATTGGAAACAAACGCTTTTTTTCTTCATCTTCTGATATTGTTTCGCTATAGGGCCTTGTAGAAACTGCACCAATATCTATAATATCTGCCTTTTCATTTAACATTTGCTCGCATCTAAACAATGCCTTGCTTGACGTATCGTATTTTCCGCCATCATAAAACGAATCAGGTGTAACATTTAAAATACCCATTATCAAGTAGTTTTTTTTCAAATCATACGTATGCTCACCTACTTCCCACAAAAAATCGCCCAAATATAAGTCAAGCCGCTGTTTTAGCTGTGTTCCTAACTCTCTGAGGTTTTTAAAATTCTGGTAAGTCAATTTCTGCGATAAAGTATAGAGTCTTTTTATATCCCCAAAGATTAAACAATCAGTTTTTAATACTTTTGCAGTTATTGTATCTTTTGATACACATGCATCGATGCCACACGACAAAGCTTCTTGTTTTAAGATATTCGCTATATAAAAATCGCACTCATAAACAAGAAAAGAAAGGTTAAGCGTTTTATTAATCATTAATTTTATTCCAATATCATCAGCTTGTATATTTTTCATTAGTTCTTTTGCTTGCTCAATTGAATCGATTTTAATTAAGTCAAGCTTCATCGTGACCTTCTTTTAGTATTTCATCAATATCTGCCGATGTAATAACTTCTTTTTCAAGCAATGCTTGAGCCATTTTAGTAATATGTTCTTTGTGTTGAATTATAATGTTTTTTGTTGTCTGGTAAGCTTCATCTATAATTCTTTTTATCTCTTTATCAATTAGTCTTGCTGTATCTTCGCTGAAATTTTTGTGCGTAGCAATTTCTCTTCCCAAAAATACTTCATCTTTACTTGTAGCATAATTCAATACACCAAGATTGCTCATACCCCACTCACAAACCATTCTTCTTGCAATTTCTGTTGCTCGCTCAATATCATTGCCAGCCCCTGTTGTAATAGTATTCAACATGATTTCTTCTGATGCCCTACCAGCCAAGAGCACACAAATCCTATTAATTAGATATTCTCTGTCATAAGTATATTTATCACCTTCTGGCAATTGCTGGGTTAAACCAAGCGCCATACCACGAGGTATAATGGTTACTTTGTGTATAGGATCGGTTTTGGGCAAAAGTTTTGCAACCAAAGCATGACCTGACTCGTGATATGCTGTAATTTCTTTTTCTTCATCACTAATAATTAAACTTTTTCTTTCTGGACCCATTAGTACTTTATCTTTTGCTAATTCAAAATCATCCATCTCAACTTCTTTTTTGTTCTTTTTAGCTGCAAAAAGCACAGCTTCATTCACTAAATTTGCTAAATCAGCACCAGAAAAACCAGGCGTAGATTTAGCAATAATTTCTAAATCAACATTTTTAGCCAAAGGTATATTTTTTGTATGAACTTTTAATATTTCTAATCGCCCTCTTACATCTGACTTTGACACAATAACCCTTCTATCAAACCTACCCGGCCTTAAAAGTGCAGGATCTAAAACATCTGGCCTATTTGTTGCAGCCATTATGATTACACTTTCATGCGTCTGAAAACCGTCCATTTCGACAAGTAACTGATTGAGTGTCTGTTCTCTTTCATCATGACCGCCACCAATGCCAGCGCCGCGTTGTCTGCCAACAGCGTCTATTTCATCTATAAATACAATACATGGAGCTGAGCGTTTTGCTTGAGCAAACAAGTCCCTTACTCTACTTGCGCCTACGCCTACAAACATTTCAACAAAATCAGATCCGCTTATACTATAAAACGGCACCTTTGCTTCTCCAGCAACAGCTTTTGCAAGCAATGTTTTGCCAGTTCCAGGTGAACCAACAAGCAAAACACCTTTTGGTATCCTTGCTCCAAGCTGTATAAATTTTTTAGGGTATTTTAAAAATTCTATAATCTCTTGAAGCTCTTCTTTTGCTTCTTCTACGCCTGCTACATCTTTAAATGTAATAGGATTTTTATCGGATGTGATAAGCTGAGCGTTGCTTTTATTAAATGATAAAACTTTTCCGCCTTTTTGCATTTGGTTGGAAAAATAAAAAAATAAAAATAGAAAAACAATCATGGGTGCCCAATACATCAAAAAAATATCCAACATGGTATTTTTTTCTTTTGGTGCTATATTAATTTTTACATTATGTTTGGTTAATAAATCTATAATATTTTGGCCAGTTGCTGGCAAAATGTAGGTTTTATAATTTTCGTTATTGACAGAAAAGTAAATCTCATTATCGTCTTTTATTGTAACTTTCTTAATTGCATTTGAGTTAACCGCGCTAACAAACTCGCTGTAACTCATTTGATTTTGACCATATTTAGATTGATTGAATATATTAAATAATATAATAGTAGCAACAATGATAGCAAGCCACAGCACAATATTTTTGTAATTAATCATTAATTAAACCTCCTACAAAATCTTATATCAAAAATTATTGCATTCTTCAAGATAATGTGATATTGTTTTTTCGTGTTAAAATTGAAATTGTTAGCTTTTTTTGTAATTGTTTTTTTTATATCTTCTTGTAGTCCTAACAAAAACAATATGGATATAAGCTTGTACGGTGTCAACACACAAGGCATCACACTTTCGTCATTTAAAGGAAAAGTTATTTTAATAAATGTTTTCCAAACGGATTGCCCAGCTTGTCAAGAGGAAATTCCTTCCATAAACAAGCTTTATAATTACTATAAAAACAATCCTAATGTAAAAATTATAGGTATAAGTCTCAATTCAAACGGTCTTGATGCGTTTATCAACTATTTTAATATTCAATATCCCATATATACAATAAATCAATCGGATTTGTCGAAATTGGGCGGCATAGCCTATACACCCACTACAATACTAATAGATAAAAATGGCAACATAATAGAGAGGTTTGTTGGCGCAAGAGATTTTTATTTTTTAAGCACAAATATCAATCTCTTACTTTAGCTAAATTTTGTATAAAGCCTTGTTTTTTCCAAAATCTTAACAAGCCTATATAAGCTTTCATTATAAGGTACTTTTATTCCTTTTTGCTTAGCTATTTTAACAACATATCCATTTAAATACTCAACTTCAGTCTTTTTGCCTTTTTTTAAATCTTCTCCAATGCTTGCTTTCCATTGTGCTGGTTTAAAATTTCTCGCAAAATTAATCACATCATTTTTAATTGCTTCTAAATCGAGATTGTAGGGTTTATCAAAAACATCTACTATTTCTTTGGCTAAATTGTATGAAAGCTCTAAATCATTTTCATCAAAATCTTTTATACCAGTCAAAGCATTAATTGTTGCAAGACTGCAATAAAAAATAAACTTCCACCATTTTTCTTTCATAATATTATCGACAACAGTTGTGCTTAAACCACACTTATTAAAATTTTGCGCAAGAGCCAAAGCCCGATCTTTATAAACAAAGTAGCCTAGCTTTTGACCATTATCCATAAAATGCTCAATTGTATTATCAAACCTAGTTGCACCAATTAGGCTTGCAATTGGAAAGATTAAGCTTTTGTCAATTTTTCTTAACAATAATTCTTCTGTGTAAACACCATTTTGTACAGTAAGTATTGGTGTATCACATGTGGATTTTAAAATATTTTCAATTGCTAAATCTACATCAAAAGATTTTGTTGCAAGTATTATAATATCATAGTTGCCATCTATTTTATCTTTAATCATAAATGTGTGCTGTGTGGTGCTATTTTTGGTTTTTATGTTATAAGTAATTGTAGCAGAACTCTTGCCTACATAGTCAACGCTGTTTTCTTTTTCTAAAAAATAACCCATTAACAAACCTAGTGCGCCACTTCCGTAAATTAAGACTTTCATAACAACCCCCAAAAATTTAATATATAATACTCTAAATTTTGTCAAGCACTTACTAAAATAATAAATTTACTTATATACTTGACAAATATAATGATTAAGTTATTATATAAGTAGAATATTATTCAGGAGGTGTTTATGTTTCGAAAATGGTTTTTAACCATTTTGGCTACTTTATTTTTTGGGTTCTTTAATTTAGCTTTTGCAAAACTTGAGGTCATAACGACACAGCAAGCTACTCAACTATTGCAAACAGACAAGAACCTAATCGTCATTGACACAAGAGATGCAAAAGACTATTTAAACGGTCATTTGCCCAATGCAATTAATCTAACAAATGCAATGCTCAGCGTAAAAAGAGGCGATGTGGTTGGATTGGTTCCATACAACAAGCAACTTGAAGAAAAACTATCTAACTTTGGTCTTAAAAAGGATGCCACATACATAGTATATTCTGGTGAAAATCTTGATAAGCCTCATTTCTTTTTAACAAATGCAACGCGTGTTGCTGCTATCTTATATTGGGCTGGTGTAAAAGATATTTACTATATGGATGGTGGCTATGAAAAATGGGTTGATGAAGGAAGACCTATTGCAAAAGGTGAGTATAGTCTACCTAAATTTGATTTTACTATTGATAGAAACAGAACAACAGTCTTTTCTTTTCTACCATTTGTAGAGTGGGCATTGCAGCATGAAAACATGGTGCAATTTGTAGATGCTAGAAACTATGAGCAATTTAGTGGAAAAGATACAAAAGATAAAAGGCTTGCCAGATATGGGCACTTAAAAGGAGCAAAATGGGTTTTTGTGGCAAATTACATGCAAAAAGAAAAGAATTATTGGGTAATAAAGCCTAAATCTCAAATAGAACAAATATTAAAAAGTGCTGGGGTTGATATAAATAAGCCTATTATCTCTTACTGCAATACAGGCCACTTGGCAAGTGGTTTATGGTTTATTGGTCAAGCTATATTAGATACAAAACTCATTAGTGATTACGACGGTTCTATGGCAGAAATCTCTCGCGTTGATTCTATCCCTTTAGTTCAGTAAAACCCTCAAGGCTTTTGGTGTTTTAAGCCAAAAGCCTTTTCTTCTTGCTTTATAAAAATTTTACTATAAAATAATAATTGTTAACATATATGGAGGTTGTAAATGAAAGAAGTTGTATTTAATCAAGAAACGACAAAACCTGTTGGGCCTTATTCACAAGCAATAAAAAGTGGTGGATTTTTGTTTATTTCTGGGCAATTGGGATTTGATAGTAATGGAAATCTGCCTGATAGCACTAAAGAGCAAACTTACAATGTGCTAGTAAACATAGAAAAAATTTTAAAAAGTTGCAGTTTGTCTTTTGAAAACATTGTTAAGACTACAATTTTTTTTACAAATAAAGATGATTTTAGCATAATTAATGAAACCTATAGTCAGTTCTTTAGCAAAGATTATCCAGCACGCAGTGCTATTGTTGTACTTGCGCTACCCAAAAATGCGTCTGTAGAGATAGAAGCTATCGCTAAACTAAACTAGTTAATACAATGGAGACTTTATGAGCATTAAAAAATTACTAAATTTTTCAAACGGTTTTTATTTTTTATGTGCCTTAGCACTTTTCTTAGTTATTGGAATAGCTGGTTTTAATTTACAAAATACTATTAAGCAGTTGGATAATCAGATTGCTTACTTAAACAATATCGATAACATTTATGCACAAGGCTTGCAAAAAGGTCAAGCAACAAGAAATATTCTTTTAAACCCAAACGATGTAAAAGCTATGCAAAATTACAAAAATGCAAGTATTTCTATGAACAAATCTTTTAATAAGTGCTTTAGTATTGCAAATAATACGCAAAAATCACAGCTTCAAAATCTAAAAGCATTATTAGAAAAAGATGATACACTTCAATTGCAAGTCCAATCTTTGGCAAAATCTGGCAACTCAAAACAAGCATATGCGTTGCTTGTAAGCAAAGAAACCCCAGCGTGGCGAAAAGCAAGGTCTTTTGTTTTAGATTTAATATCTCAAGAAAGAAAAAGCTTTGATAATATAAAACACAAGATGGAAAATGCAATGCTTTTAACAACTCTTATTATAGGCTTAGCAATGATTATAATGCTTTTTGTAGTTTTAATTGTCTGGAGGGTTTTATTTAGCAAAATCTTTAAGCCACTAAACCATATAAACTCCCTTGTCTCTACCCTTGCCAAAGGTGGAGGCGACCTCACAATCACTTTGCCCAAAACATCAAACGATGAGTTTGGTCTTTTAGTGGATAATCATGGTAAAGCAAATCCAATCAAATGTTGAAGCAATACTTGAGCTATCTAATTCTATCTCAAAAGCAGGTCTTGATGTAAATGACTTAGGAGAAGCTTCAAAGAAAGTAGGAGATATACTAAAGATTATAAACGATATAACAGACCAAATAAACCTCTTAGCGCTAAATGCTGCCATTGAAGCAGCAAGAGCTGGAGAACATGGCAGAGGCTTTGCAGTAGTTGCAGATGAAATCAGAAAGCTAGCAGAAAAAACACAAAAAGCCACAGATGAAGTAGCATCAATCATAAAATCCATACAAGATAAAACAACAAAAGTAGTAAGCGTAATGAACAAAACACAATCAGATACACAAGAAAAAGCTCAAGCTATTGCTCAAACACAAGAAAGCGTATCTATAGTCTCGCAAAAGATTGCCAATGTATCAGACCAAGTAAACTCTTTATCTGCTGCAACAGAAGAGCTATCTTCAACTGTCTCAGAGCTTGATATGCAAATAAAAGAAATCTCCCAAGCTCAAGAAGAAAACGCAAAAGCAGTAGAAACCATATCTGCCAATACTCAAAACCTAAAGTCTATATCTGATAGCCTGATGAGTGTTGTTGGGGAGTTTAAGACGTAAAAGAAATATCCTTCCTTCCTTTGAGTTTCAAAGGAAGGAGATTTTTATTATAACAATATCCTAAGTGATCTGATTAAAAAATATATGCTAAATGTTAGTAATGCAATGCCAAGTGCTATATTTATGCGCTTTTCACTTTTTTCAGATAAAAACTTTTTTGCCCATTTTAGAATAAATGTGAGTGTGACAAGGTAGCTTGCTATACCAAGCCCGCCTGCAAAAAGGAAACATACCTTATCTAGCGTGTTGTAATTGTTAATTAGTCCAATATCTTGTTGTATTTGATATACAGCAAGCCACCAAAAAATCATCATAGGGTTTGTTACAGCTAAAGAAAAACCTGTAATAAACGAAACTTTTAAATTTTTGATTATATTATTTTGGTTTGTAACAGTAAATGTTTTTTTGTAGTGTAACAAAGTGTATGTACCTAATATAAACAGTATGATACTAGCTCCTAACCAAAAAAAAGACATTACAACTTTACTTTTTAAAAAAGGCGCAATACCAAAAAAAGCTATAAAACCGTACATAGTGTCAGACAACGCAGAACCTAGCACAATGATTAAGCTTGCGTTTGTAAAACCTGCAAATGAACGTTTTGCAATCTCTATTTGTGTAGCGCCCACAGGTATTGCTGTAAAGTAACCCATTACATATATTAAAGCAAAAGATAGAATCAGTTTTAAATCATGCATTAATACCCAAATAGTTTTTTATGTCCGTAACAATCTCTTGATAATTTATACCATTAAAGCAACGCACGCTTTTGCATTTTTTAGCAGCTTTATTTATACATGTAATATTTTTGCACGGGTTTTTAGAAATGTACACTTTTGATATAGCATTCTGTGAAGATTTTAAAAAATGTTCTTTGCAAGAATCATATGCATAAATAGCAGCAGGTGTAGCGCCAAAAATTGAAAAAATAGCAGTTTTATTGTTTAGCGGTCTATTGTATTCATCAAATTTGTATGAAGCAGCAATATGCAGTCCCCCAGTATCTGAGCTTACAAAGCAATCACAAAAGTCAATTAAGCTTGCATATGTATCTATAGGCATATTCTTATTAATTAAGAAAACATTGTAAGTATTCTTTAGTGATTTATAAATCTTTTCTTGAAGGTTTTGTTGTGAAAAAGAAGCAGAAATAATAATATAAGTATCTTTCAGACGGCTTAGTTGTTCTAGTATGTATAGCTGCATTGAAAGTGGCATAAGCGTGTATTTTGATGTAGCATCTATATTGAAAAAGATTGTTTTGGCGTTTTTTGGTATTTGTTCATAAAAATTTTTAGCCTCTTGTATGGAAGCAGACGATAGATACAAAAAATTTCCTTCAAAAGGTATGTGTGTACTAAAGATTTTATTTAAGTAAGCCCACGTAGCATATGTTACATGTGTGGTTTTTTGATTAAAATAATTATTTGCTATATAAATGGATAGGCCGATGTAATTTATAAAGTTCTTGCTATTTATAGAGTGCTTGCTCAAAAAAGGGCAAAAATTCAAGACCAGGTCATAGTCATTTTGTTTGATTATGCTATTTAAGTAATATATTTCTTCGTTGCTAACAAAATTTGGACGGCTAAATAGTGGAAATGTGTGTGATATGTGTGGGTTGTGTTTAATAAGCGGGTAGGCTGTTTTATTGATTACATAATCAATGTGCTTTGCGTTTATTTTTTTGAGTATATAAGCAGCTAGTTGTAAATTTATAGCATCACCGATATTTAAGTCAGAAATAATAAGGACTTTATCTAATTTAGAACTAATTGCCAATGTTTGGTTTTTTTTCAGTTGCCAGCTAAATAATACCTTATTCGCAAACAGGTATTTAACCATAGTATTTGATATAATTCGACCCCAATTTGGAGCAATGTCTGTAAGGTATGATGTAAAAACTGCAAATAAATTTGCAATATTAACCTTTTGGTTGATAAAAAGCAGTATTCTTGATAAAGCTAATCGCAATTGCTTGATAAAATTATGTATACGTATAATAGAGCTTTTTTGGCTACATTCTCTGATCATTTTTCTAAACCTATAGTTTTGAATATTTTAATTTGAATATGAATTAAAAACTCACTGAGATGTTCAAAATATTTAAAAAAAGCATTAAATAGCGTTAGTGATACAATTGAAACAAAGAATGACCCAACTACGTCAAAAGGAAAATGCACACCTACAAATATCCTTGCAAATCCAACTATAACTGCAAAAATGAAACTAACAAGCGCTATGTAGTATTCTTTTGAGTAAAAAAAGCCAAATGATATAGCAAATGCAAGCGTCGCGTGGTCGCTTGGAAAAGAAGAATCACTTGAATGAGAAATTAAAAGATTGCCTAAACCTTCTACAAAAGGTCTTGGATGATAGTAAGATAAACCTACAACATAATTTATGAGTAAACCTATTAATGCTATATAAAAGGCATTTAATGCTTGTTTTTTACGGTTTAGTAAGTAAATAGCTACAAGCTCTAAAGCATACAAGTATGGAGAAAAAAGAGCAACAAATATGCACGCAACATTTAGTAATCCTATTTTTAACAACGATAGGTTATTTATTGCTAAGAAAATTTGCTCATTTAGACTCATCATATTACCTTACCTCATGCTAGCAAGGTGATGTTGTGTTAATATTGCAAAAAAATGATATAATATTAATCTATTCTAATTCAATTATTAAGTCTTGCTCTTCAATATTGGTGCCTTCTTTGAGCAGTATGTTTTTTACCTTGCCTTCTTTTATGGCCACAATTTTTGTTTCCATTTTCATGGCTTCTGTTATGCAAAGTGGTTGGTTTTTGTTTACAAAATCGCCTTCTTTTACCAATATTTTGGTTATTTTACCAGGCATTGTGGCAATTACGTGATTTGGGTTTGATTTGTCGCCTTTAATATTTTGTTTTAACATTGCTTGTAAGCTTAAATCTTTTATAGTAACAAACCTTGATTCGCCATTTACTTCAAATGTTATTGTTCTTTGACCTTTGGAATCTGCTTCGCCAATTGCTATGAGTTTTACAAATATTGTTTTTCCTTCTTCCAAATTTATTACTGTTTCTTCACCCACATTTAGAGGAAAGAAAAAGTCTTTAGTTGATAATACCCACACATCACCATATTCTTTGTTAAAGTTAAAATAGTCTTCTATAACTTTGCCATATAAAGCCTCAGAAACAACTTCTCTAAAATCTACATCGTATCCAGCAATGTTTTTCATAGTCTCTTTTGCTTTATTAAAATCATAATCGTCTAAAATCTCGCCTGGGCGTACACTAAGAGGCGTTTCGCCTTTTAAAACCTTTTGTTGCAACTTGCTATCAAAACCACCATAGGGTTGCCCTAGATAGCCTTTAAAGAAATCTACAACACTTTGCGGCAGGGAAAGCTTATCAGCGTTGTTTTTAAAATCTTCGATTGTTAGGTTGTTTCTTACTAAAAACAACGCTAAATCGCCAACAACCTTTGATGAAGGCGTAACTTTAATAAGATTTCCAAGCGCTTCATTTACGTTTTTATACATTTTTTTGATATCATCCCATTTATCCAACAATCCTAAACTGGTAACCTGTGGCTTTAGATTGCTGTATTGACCGCCTGGTATTTCATGGTCATAAACTTCTGCCGTTGGTGCTTTGAGTCCGCTTTCAAACATGAAATAATAAGGTCTCACTTTTTCAAAGTAATTTGCAACTGTATCTAAATCTTTTTTGTTTAAGCTAGACTGATTTGGTGTATTTTCAAGCGCTGCAACAATTGAGTTTAGAGATGGCTGGCTGGTTAGGCCACTCATGGAACTTATGGCTGCATCAACGATTTTTGCGCCGGATTCAATTGCACACAATACGGAGCTTTCTGCATTGCCTGAAGTGTTGTGCGTGTGAAAATGCAAGGGCACGCCTACTTCTTCACTTAATGTTTTGAATAAAACCTTTGCTGCGTATGGTTTTAATAGGCCCGCCATGTCTTTTATTGCAATAATATCAGCGCCCAAATTCTGTAATTTTTTTGCTAAATTTACATAGTAAGATAGCGTATATTTATTGTTTTTTGGCGACAATAAGTCACCTGTATAAGAAATAGCAGCTTCACATATTCTATCCAATTTTTTCACTTCTTCCATAGCAATGGCCATTTGGTCTGTCCAGTTAAAACAGTCAAATATTCTAAATACATCTATGCCAGCGTTGGCAGCTTCTTTTATAAAAGCTTTTACAACATTATCTGGATAATTTGTGTAGCCTACAGCATTTGCTCCTCTAAGAAGCATTTGGAATGGAATATTGGGTATTTTTTGTCTAAGCAAATCCAGTCTTTCCCATGGGTCTTCTTTCAAAAATCTATAGCATACATCAAAAGTAGCACCGCCCCACATCTCAATTGAAAATAACTTATCCATTCTTTTAGCTACAAAATCAGATATTTCAAGTAAATCTTTGGTGCGCATGCGTGTTGCAAGTAGAGATTGGTGAGCATCTCTAAACGTTGTATCGCAAAATAAAATCTCTTTTGATGCTTTTACTTTTTCAATAAAGCCTTTTGGACCTTCTCTTAATAAAACATACCTTAGTCCTTCTAACTTTTTGTTTTCAGCTATAGGCTTTACAATGGTCGGGAAAGTAACATCTTTTGCTTCGCCGTTTGGTTTGTTTACTATGTTGTTGCCCAAAAATCTCAATAATTTGCTGATTCTATCTCTGGGTTTTTCAAAATTAAATATTTCTGTGTGTGTTTCTAAGAAATGAACATTAAACTCACCTTTTAGAAAATCTTCGTTTGATACTAAGTTTTCTAAAAACCTTAGATTATTTTTGATTCCACGAATTCTAAATTCTCTAAGTGCCCTGTGCATTTTTCTTGCAGCTTCTTCAAATGTCAAATCAAAAGCAGTAATTTTTACAAGCAGTGAATCATAAAAGGGTGTTATAACAGCGCCAGTGTAAGCACTTGCCGCATCAAGCCTTATACCAAAACCCGCAGGAGACCTATATGCTTCAATTTTGCCTGTATCTGGGGAAAAGTTATTTTGAGGGTCTTCTGTTGTAATGCGACACTGCAGTGCGTATCCCCTTTTGGAGATTTTCTCTTGTGTGCCCAAAATTTCACGAAGCGACATATCACTTGCAATCTTTATCTGAGATTGAACAATATCCATACCAGTTACCATTTCTGTAACTGTGTGTTCAACTTGCAATCTAGGGTTTACTTCTAAAAAATAGTAGTGTTGTTTTTCTTCATCCACAAGGTACTCAAATGTAGCAGCATTGTATAATTTGGTGTGTTTTGCAAACTTCAGTGAATCTTCATACATTGATTGCAAAACATTTTCGGGTATATTTAAAGAAGGTGCAATTTCAACAACTTTTTGGTGTCTGCGTTGAATCGAACAATCCCTTTCAAATAAATGTACGTAATTGCCAAATTTATCGCCCAATATTTGTACTTCTATGTGTTTTGGGTTTTTTACCAGTTTTTCCACAATAATTTCATCGCTGCCAAATGCTTTTAGGCTTTCTGATTTAGCCATCAAATATTCTGATTCTAAATCTTGAGGTTTTTCTACAACCCTTATGCCTCTGCCACCACCACCTTTTGTCGCTTTTATCAATATAGGGTAACCAAATTCATCGGCAAATTGTTTTAACTCATTAATGCTAGTTATGCATTGAGCGCTTCCTGGTATTGTTGGTATAGACAATTTTTGCGCCATTTGTTTTGCCCTTAATTTATCGCCAAATATTTCTATGACGCTAGAGTGAGGACCAATAAAAATAATGCCTGCTTCTTCGCATTTTTTTGCAAATAAAGGGTTTTCGCTCAAAAATCCATAGCCTGGGTGTATGGCATCAATGTGTTTTGATTTTACAAGTTCAATAATCTCATCCATTGACAAATAAGCATCAACTGGGCTTTTGCCTTCTCCTACAAGGTAGGATTCATCGCATTTATATCGATGCAGAGAGTATCTGTCTTCATAGGAATAGATGCCAATTGTTTCGATTTTTAGCTCTGTTGTTGCTCTAAAAATCCTAATTGCTATTTCACCGCGATTTGCTACAAGCAAGCGTTTGATTTTCATTCAAATCCCCCCTTTGTGTACCTATTTTATACCACTATATCAAACAATTGCATCGCAAGTCAAATATTTGTTATTTTAAAGCCATTTTTTAGTTAATATTAGGAAAGTTATTTAAGTCTAATCGAGATTTAATATTTTTAGTTTGACTTTTGCAAAATTCGTATTAATTTAAAAAGAAAAACGAGGTGATTTATGATTTGTCCAGTTGTTGAATGGGTAGAGTTAGATACAGATAACGTTGGCAATACTTATTATATGGATAAAGAAGGCGCAGGGACGATTGCCGAAAATATAAAAAACATATGGTTAGAAAAAAAATTTAGCAAAGAAGGTTTAGATAGAGAAATAAAAGAGCTATTAAACAAGAAAATTGATGCTTTAGCAGTAATAGATTATGACACGATAAAAAATACACGTAGCACAAAAATGCTGTATAGAATAGATTACACAGATAAAACGAAAGTTGAGTTTATATTAAAATTTATCTCATTTCACGATGAAGATGGAAATACGCTCTACAGCGAAGCTGACATAGAAGAATTTAAGCCATTACCACAAAACATAAAAGAGCTATTGTTTGATAAATTACTAGGCGACTTTAATTTAGAGTAACGTTTTTATTAAACTTATATTTATTCCCCATAACATCGAAATAACAAAGGTATTGACTTTTTTAAAATTTCTGCCACAATATATTGTGTTATGTTAATTCTAGATTACTAAATATTGGGGTATTTATGCGTTGTCCTTTTTGTAAAGCACTTGATACAAGGGTCATTGACAGCAGGGTTATTGAAGACTCTAAGGTAATAAAACGTCGCAGGGTTTGTGATGAATGTGGAAGTAGGTTTAATACATATGAGCGTATTGAGACTATCCCTATTGTTGTTATAAAGAACAATGGCACTAAAGAACTGTTTGAAAAGGAAAAAATAATAAAAGGCATAGTAAAAGCAATTAACAAAAGACCGCTAACATATGAAGATGCAGCTCATATTGCTAATGAAATAGAAGAATACATCAAATTGAATGATTTATACGAAATTAAATCGAAAGAGATAGGCAGTTTGGTAATGGAAAAATTGAAAAAATTGGACCAGGTAAGTTACGTGCGGTTTGCTTCTGTATACAAAAAATTTGCAGATGCAGAGGATTTTATTGAGCTACTTAGAGAATTTGATAAAAAAAAGGAGGAATCATGATTAAAGCAAGTGCATTTGGTTTACCAAAAATAGGCCAAAACAGAGAATTAAAGTTTGCGTTAGAGTCTCTATGGGATAATAAAATTTCTAAAGAAAATTTTTTCAAAAAAACGCAAGATTTAGAAATTCAAAGAGTTTTACTTTATGCTAAATATATAGACTCAATCCCTTCCAATGAATTTTCTTTATATGACTTTATATTAGATTTATCAACAATGTTTAATATAATTCCGGAAAGATTTAAAAATATAGAAGATGACTTGGATATATATTTTGCAATGGCAAGAGGTAGTAAAGACGCAGTAGCCTGTGAAATGACAAAATGGTTTGATACAAATTATCATTATATTGTTCCTGAGCTTACAGGCAATTTTAAATTATTGAAAAACAGACCTCTTGAATCATACAAAGATATAAAAGAAAAATTAAATATTGAAACAAAACCGGTTCTAGTTGGACCTTTTACTTATATATATCTTGGAAAAGTTTATGAAATAAAAGAAGGCTCATTGCTTATACATACGGTGAAAGCAAATGAAAGTGTTAAATTTAAGCCATTTTTACTTGAAATAGCTTTTATATATAATCAGCTTTTATTTGAGCTTGAAGAATCCGGAGTAAAAGAAGTTCAGCTAGATGAGCCTGCCCTTGTTTTAGATTTAACAGAAGAAGAAACAGATGTATTAATAGAAGCTTACCAAACAGTAATGCATGATATTAAAAATCTAAAAGTTTATGTTCAAACATATTATGAATCTTTATCAAATTATGAAAAAATAGTAAATAAGCTTCCGGTAGCCGGTATAGGACTTGATTTTGTGGTAAATGATGAAAATCTTGAAAATATAAGAAAATACGGATTTTCGAAAAGTAAAACATTAATTGCAGGAATTCTATCCGGAAGAGACCCTTGGAAAACGGATTATAAAAAAGCAGTATCTCTTGTAAAAGAGCTAATAAATATAGTAGGAGAAGATAACTTAATCATATCAAATGCAGCTCCATTATTTCATCTCCCAGTATCCTTAGAGCCGGAAAAAGGACATCTTCCGGAAAACCTCATTAAACTATTATCTTTTGCTAACGAAAGGTTAGAGGAACTAGCTACAATAAGGGATATATTAAATAATAACAAAGAAATACCAGAGCAAAACTTACAGGAGATTAGAGATAGCTTTAAGAATGAAGAAGTTAGAAAAGCTATATCAAACATAGATGAAACCAAAATAGGAAGAAAAGAAGATTTTAAAACAAGATATAAAAAACAGATAGAGCTTCTTGGTCTCCCAAAATTTCCAACTACAACAATAGGTAGTTTCCCTCAAACCCAAGAAGTTAGAAAGAAAAGAGCAGATTACAAAGCAGGAAGAATTACAAAAGAAGAGTATGAAGAATTTATCAAAAAACAAATAGAATACGTTATAAGATTACAAGAAGAGCTTGGACTTGATGTATTGGTGCATGGAGAGTTTGAAAGAACAGATATGGTTGAGTTTTTCGGCGAAAAGATGAACGGTTTTGCATTTACAAAAAATGGATGGGTTCAATCTTATGGCTCAAGATGTGTAAGACCACCTATCATATATTCTGATGTATCAAGACCTGAAGCTATGACAGTAAAAGAGATTACTTATGCCCAATCTTTAACAAAAAAGTGTGTTAAAGGAATGCTAACAGGTCCTGTTACTATACTAAACTGGTCTTTTTACAGAAAAGATATTCCTAAAAAAGAGATAGCCTATCAAATAGCATTAGCCTTAAAAGAAGAAGTATTAGATTTAGAAAAAGCCGGAATTAAGATTATTCAAATAGATGAACCGGCATTTAGAGAAGGATTACCTCTCAAAAAATCAAGACAAAAAGGGTATTTAGATTGGGCGACAAATGCATTTAAATTATCAAATGATGCAGTTAAAGAAGAAACCCAGATACATACCCATATGTGCTACTCAGAATTTAACGAGATTATAGAGTATATTTATGCAATGGATGCAGATGTTATATCAATAGAAGCTTCAAGAAGTAAAGGAGAAATCTTAGAAGCATTTGAGAAATTCAATTATGACCATGGTATAGGACTTGGTGTTTATGATATTCATTCCCCAAGAATTCCATCTGTTGAAGAAATGCTCGAAATTGCACAAAGATCTCTAGAGGTAATAGATAAATATCTTATCTGGATAAACCCAGATTGTGGACTTAAAACTCGCAAATACAGCGAAGTTATACCTGCACTCAAAAATATGGTAAAGATGACTCAAATTTTAAGGAAAAACATAACTTAGGAGGTATTATATTATGAATACAAATGTTGCTTACCTTAATCTATCAAATTATTTTGAACACGCAAGCGTCAAAAAACGCAATGGGAAGGTTGTGCCTTTTGATAAAACAAGGATTCAAAATGCGCTTAAAAAAGCATTTTTAGCGGTTGGCGAAGAGGATTATTCAGAGATAATTACCAATAATGTGTTATTAAACCTAAAACATAGTTTTTCTGAAAATAGCACTATTGACATTGAAACTATTCAGGATGTTGTGGAAGAAGAATTAATCAAAGCACGATTGCCAAAAGTTGCAAAAGCATACATTTTATACAGAAACAAACGTTCAACGGCAAGGAACTTTCAAACGGCAATATTTGATGTAGAAAAAACAGTCAATGAGTATATAAAACAAACAGATTGGCGCATAAAAGAAAATTCAAATACAACATTTTCGTATCCGGGTTTGTATTTGCATTTGGCTGGCAGCGTGCTTGCAAACTATGTGCTAAATAACATTTACTCAAAAGAAGTATCGCAAGCACACTCAAGCGGCGCTTTGCATATACATGATTTATCTCACGGCATTGTAGCCTATTGTGCTGGTTGGTCTTTATTTGATTTAATAACAAGAGGCTTTGGTGGGGTAGAAGGCAAAATCAATGCAAAACCCGCTCGTCATTTATCGGCACTAACCGGTCAGATGGTAAATTTTTTAGGCGTTATGCAAATGGAGTTTGCAGGCGCTCAAGCATTTAACTCTGTAGATACATATTTAGCACCGTTTGTAAGAAAAGATGCTTTATCTTACAAAGAAGTCAAACAACTCATTCAACAGATGGTATTTGCCATGAATGTGCCATCAAGATGGGGCTCTCAAGCGCCGTTTATCAATTTCACATTTGATTGGACGGTACCTGAGGACTTAAAAAACAAACCTGCCTTTGTCGGTGAAGAAATCGTGGGTGTTTACGGTGATTATCAACAAGAAATGGATATGATAAACAAAGCGTTTTTGGAAACCATGCTTGAAGGTGATGCAGACGGCAGGATATTTTCGTTTCCAATTCCAACATACAATATTACAAAAGATTTTGATTGGAATCACAAAAATATAGATTTACTAATGGAGGCTACAGCAAAATACGGTTTGCCATATTTTCAAAACTATGTATCAAGCTCAATGAAACCGGGCGATGTAAGAAGCATGTGCTGCAGGCTTCAGCTTGATTTGAGAGAACTGAAAAATAGAGGCGGAGGCCTTTTTGGCTCAGCCGATAAAACAGGCTCGATTGGCGTAGTAACAATCAATTTGCCACGCATTGGCTATTTATCAAAAACAAAAGATGAATACTTTGTAAATTTAAAGAAAATGATGGATTTAGCCAAAACTTCGCTTGAGATAAAGCGAAAAGTTGTTGAAAACAACCTGCAAAATAACCTAATGCCTTATACGAAAGTGTATTTAGGCCATTTTAACAATCATTTTTCTACAATAGGCATCTTAGGCATGCATGAATCACTCTTAAATTTTATGAATAAAGGCATTGAAACACAAGAAGGTCGAAAATTTGCAATAGAAATACTTGAGTTTATGAGAAAGGTATTGAAAGATTACCAAGAAGAAACGGGCAATTTATACAACCTTGAGGCAACACCAGCCGAAGGCGCTTCTTATAGACTAGCCAAAAAAGACAAAGAACTCTACCCAGATATTAAAACATCAGGAGAGAGACAGCCGTATTATACAAACTCAACATTTTTGCCTGTTGGATATACAGACGACCCGTTTGAAGTCTTAGAACACCAATCGCCTCTGCAAGTGTTATACACATCTGGCACAGTGGCACATATATTCTTACAAGAAAAACCGCAAGCTAGCACAATAAAGACTTTCATTAAAAAAGCGTTTGAAACATATCCTCTGCCTTATATAACTATTACGCCTACATTTTCAATCTGCAAAACACATGGCTATATTGCAGGTGAGCATTTTAACTGCCCGATATGCAATCAAGAGGCAGAAGTATATTCGCGTGTGGTAGGCTATTATAGACCTGTGCAAAATTGGAACAAAGGCAAACAGGAAGAGTTTAAAGAGCGTTTGGAGTATAGAGTGTGATTATAGCCGATATTCAAAAGGCAAGTTTTATTGATTATCCAGACAAAATAGCGTGTGTGCTGTTTTGTCCTTATTGTAATTTGCGATGCCCTTTTTGCCACAACCCAGAGCTTGTGTTTTTTAAAGGCAAGCCGTTAGATGAGTTTAGTGTGTTTTCATTTTTACACTCAAGGATAGGCAAATTAGAAGCAGTTGTCATAACTGGTGGTGAGCCTACATTGCAAGAAGATTTAGCAGACTTTATTAAAAAAATCAAAAAGCTAGGCTATTTGGTAAAGTTAGATACAAATGGTCACAACCCAAAAGTTTTAGAAAGGGCACTTGATATTGTTGATGTTATTGCTTTGGATATCAAAGCCACATGCGAAAAATACAAAACATTTGGCGGAGACTGTGATAAACTAAAAGAAACATTGGAGCTTTTAAAAACGTTCAGAGGTGAGTTGATCTTGAGAACTACAATGTATCCTGCTTTTACATCGAAAGATGATTTAGCCCAAATGAAAGCATTTATACCAAAGGATTTAAAATACAGTGCTTGGCAGTTTAACGAGTTTAGACAGTTTAAGACACTTGAAAAGTATAAAATCTAAATTTCTTTTTAAGTCAGTCAAAAATTAGGGGACTTTTTAGAAAGTCCCCTAATTGTATAAGTACAACTATTGCATTAGTCTTAAGACTAATTGCTGTGTTGCGTTTGCTTGAGCTAGCGCGTATGTGCCTGCTTGAGCTAGAACTTGGAGTGTAGAAAACTTTGATGTTTCTGTACCGAAGTTAACATTTGTAATAGCAGCTTGAGCTTGTGTTACATTAACTTGAGCCACTTGAATATTTTGCACTGTAGCGTTAATTTGGTTTTCAACAGAACCCAAGTTCGCTCTGATTTTATCAAGAGCGCTTAATGCAGAATTTGCAATAGTG
>JABEBX010024189.1_pt1 | contig 39302 bp, 40 predicted proteins | sample 7245971 | NCBI WGS metagenome assembly JABEBX01 (sample SAMN14506365, study PRJNA622280) | hot springs metagenome | biome: hot spring [ENVO:00000051]|acidic hot spring [ENVO:00002120]; feature: spring [ENVO:00000027]|sediment [ENVO:00002007]; material: sediment environment [ENVO:01001048]... | reverse complement strand
TATATATGATTCTAAAATAACAGAATCAAGTGCTTTCTCCACTCTTGAATACTTTTCTATTACTTTAGTTTCAAATGGAAATTCCCTTATCTGTGGTTTATGTAATTCAAGTTCTCCATCTGCAGTTTTAACCTTTCTGTTTCTATAACCGTTTCTGTGTGCTATTCTTTCTTTCTTTCCTTTCTTGCTGTCACTTAGAAAACTACTTATCAATCCTTTTAATATATCTAATTGGTCCTGCATTATCTCATCTCTTCAAATCTGTATTGTGCAGGACCTTTTTAATTTTACAGCAATATTAACACACTATCGGATAATTAAATATAGTAGCGAAGATAATGACTACTTTCTGGATGATTTGGATATATAATATTTAACAGTTAATAGTTTTAATAATTAACTTAAAGGTTATTGTAAATATTTATTAAAATTAATTGGCATGTAAATCGTTTCCATGGATAGAATAAAATTGTTTGCAAATGGTCTTTTAGTGAAAATAATTATAATATTTCGGTTTCATAATATATGGGATTGCACGATCCAAAGAAATTGGATTATTATTCGGTATTGGTATTGCATACCTACCCAACAACTACAATGACTGTATATATATTATTAAATACCGGACTTAAAATATTATCTTAAAATTTAAATTTTTAATAGATATTATTTATTTGAATCAATACTGGAATTTCTTTCCTTTGCATCGTTTAATATATTTTCAAGCATAGTTTTTATATAATCTATACTATCTTCATCTCCTTTCTTTCTTAGATAAAATGACTGCCGTATAATTTCTATGATAGGGTGGCCAATTTCTCTTATTAAGTCTTTCAAAACATTGTAATCATCGACATCGGTAAATACGTTTATGTACGGAAATTCACGATCTATAGCATCAAAAATTGCCTGGTCTCTGATTTCCTCATTAAGGTCGAGCACGTTTCCAACGAATTTTTCACCCTTGTCTGTAAGTGAATAATATTTCTTTCCATTGGATATATTAAAGGTAATAAAATTATCACTTATAAGGTGATTAAGTACAGGTATCAGCGCACCGTTGGAAATATTTTTGCCTGTTGCCGAATTGTAAAGCTGTTTTGAGAGCCCGTATCCTGTCATTTCTTTGAGATTTAAAATATACAGTATACGTAAAGAATAATCGTTCATGTAAATCAATTATAAAGTTATTAAAAAATTTATGGATTCCTCCCTTAATCCTTCTTATTTTCCTGCTTTTTCTTTTCAATAGTTTTTTTATTTTTTGATTTTTTTCTGGAGTGCACTGCAACAGCTGCTATCGAAATAAGTATTATTATTGCAATTGCAGTTAAACCTGCATAAAGTGGCTCCACAATTGTATTTTCAACCTGCTGTTCTGCTGTGGGTGTTATGTTCTGTTTATAAGTATACACCTTATCAAAAGTTTCTTCAGTATTGTTGAAATGGTATTCCACCAGCAACTGCACAGGATAATTTCCAGAAGGCACACTGGATGTATCCACTATATATGTAACAGTGATACTGTTTCCCGGTTTAATCTGCGCGAATGTTACATTGTTTGCTGTCAGTGCACCGAGAGGATTTGATGAGGATACATGTATGGAAATTATACTTGGAGAAAGCATATGCATTTGTACATCCATGTAAGTTTTATTTCCTGTATCATTTAAATAGAATGTCATTATCTGCTTTTTTGTGTCTGAAACAAGTGGTTTCTTAACTACAGATATGGATAAGGCGGTCTTTCCATTGTTGTGTATGAATGTATTCAATGTATATGTATTATTATCGATATGAAGGTATATAGGTGCATTTCCGGTTACATTGTCAGCATTGATGTAAAATGTAAAATTCAAAAGCTTGCCATCCGGATAATAGGCAATAGAATATTTTTCAGGTGAAATAATTTTATAATAATTTGAAGTAATGTTTACATTAACATCCCTCATTGCCGATGTGCCTGTATTTTCTGTGTATGCTGTTAATTTTATGAACTTCTCATTCTGATATATTACAGGAGGATTTGTTGTATATGAGATTAAACCGATATCAGGATTTCCCACAGGAATGGTAAATGTTGTATTGCCTGATATTGTAGAATTACTGTATGATAAATTCTCATCATAGTACTGATATTTGCTGTTCCTGCTTATATTTACAAGCTGCATAATTGTATAGGAGTGCCCTGCTCCGATTTCAGGTATGATATTGTATGTCCTTACATCTGAATTCGGGCCGCTTATATATGTATATGAAAGTGGAGATTTATATGCAGATAGATTCAATGAAATGTTTGCATTACTGATTGTTATATATGAAGTGAATGTAATGTATAATGGAACTCCGTTACTGCCAGGGGCAGGCAGTTCAGTGGAATTCTGAGAATACCATGACACTGAAGTAACCGCCAGTGAATTGTTCTCAAACTCAGGGGCTGCACCGATATTCTGTACGGGAGATGCCACTCCTGAAGACACTATAGCCAGCATTACCATTGAAAATATTATTATTCCAGTTATTATCTTTTTATAAACTTTCATTTTTATCACCTTTTTTCTTTACAAACGTTGTGAGCAGTATAGCGACCAGCAGAAATATTATTCCTGTCATATACGTAAAATTATAGGCTGTTTGAGACGGAAATCCATATGTAACAGGAATAAATGGCAACCCATTAAACCTGTATGGAATCAGTCCTATAATTAAATGCACCGAAAACACTGTCTCAAAGGTTCCTCCAATAGCAGGAGCCACTGTCATACCAAGTTCCCTGAAGACTGTATTAAGGCCTGTAGCCTCGCCTGCTTTTGATTTTGGCGTTGAAATCAGGAGCAAATTAATAATCCCGACCAGAACGAATGAGAATCCGGAACCAAGTATAGTGGCTGCCTCTATTATATCCATAACTGATCCTCTGTGTATTAGAAGCAGTAAAAATGCCACAACACTTATTATAAGGCCTGTCAGTATTGATGTTGTTGGTCCCCGTGCATCTGTAACCCTTGCTGCCAGAGGCGCAAATAACATTGCAAGAATGGTTGCAGGCAGCATTATCAATCCTGATTCAAAGATAGATTTGCCAAAGCCGCTGGGAGCGGGATCCTGAAGAAGCGTTGGCACAGTAAAAAACAGAAAATACATTCCTGCCATGGTAAAGAGTCCCACAAAGTTTGCTATAAGTATGTTTCTTGATTTTAAAAGATGCATATCAATAAATGCATCATTTGTGTGCAGTTCGTAAATCACAAATGAGTAAAAAGCTACAGCGGAAAATACAAATAGGAAAATAATTAATGGGGACATCCATCCGTACTGGTTTCCCTCGGAAAGTGCAAATATTAATGATACAAGGGCGGACGCCATAATTCCGACACCTGCAATATCTATTTTTGCTTTTACCGGGGCTGCAGCATCCTTTAAATAGAAATATGATAGAATGAACAGTATAAATGCCACAGGTGCAATGGTATGGAAGGACCATTCCCAGTTAAATGTTTCAGTTATATATGCACCTATTACAAGAGCGATTCCTGCACCCACCGCAAATGTCGCACTCATTAATCCCTGGGCAAGTGCCAGTTTGGATTTTGGTACAACATCGTTAATTATTGCATATGCAAGTGGATACATTCCAAAACCTATGCCCTGAACCACACGAATTGCAATAAGTTCATCAAGTGTTGTGGCAAATCCACCCAGCGATACAGAAACTGCATAGACAAATGAAAGAATAAGAAAAACTTTTCTTTTTCCAAATACATCCCCAAGTTTCCCAAAAATTCCAGCAGCAACAGTTCCTGTTATAAGGTATGCTGTCAGAATCCAGGAAACATTGCTATAAGTGGTATTGAAGAAAGTAATAAATACCGGTATGGCAGGAACTATAATTGTTTCTACATAGATTATCAATGTTCCTGCAAATGCCATAAGTGCAACTATTCTGTATATATCACTTTTTTCAAGTTCTTCCATATATGTCTTATTAGACATGTCTAATTAGTATAAATATATACTGATTTTGAAAACAAAGAAACAATTACATAGAATTATAATCAAATTATTCAATCAAATCATTTCCGTTTTTATAAGTCCAGGACCAATTAAGCTATTAAGACTGATTATAGATATTGTTAAATATTTATCAATCTAAAAATGGAAAATAAAATTTTATGATAGATGTACCATTAGAATGTTTCTCATTAAATCGTGGTTTATTGTTTCATCTAAACTTTTCAGCACTTGCTTAAAAAACTAAGTTTTATTTTTAAAAAGTTAAAATTTTATTTTAAAGCCATCGGAGGGATTCGATCCCCCGACCTGCTGATTACAAATCAGCCGCTCTACCATGCTGAGCTACGATGGCGTAGTAAGTGTATTCAAAATTCTTATATAAAATTTCTATTTATTCAAAAGAAAAAATAATAAAATTAGTTCTCGTGGTTGTATGCTTCCATTACATATTCTGCAAACTGGTCATCAGGATATGCTCCCGGAAATGTTACATCATCATTAATGACTATATGCGGTACTGCTGAGACACCTGCATCTGAAGCTTCCTTATCGAATTCAAGGGATTCTATCATTTCACTCTTTATATTTTTGTTCATAAGTGCAAACTTATGTGCTGTTATAACTGCTTTCGGGCAGTACTGGCATGTCGGTGTGACATAAACCTTAATTGTAACCGGCTTTTCTATCTGTGAAATTAACTCAATGGCCTTCTTGGAAACATCAGCCTCTCCTGTTGATACATTTTCAATGTCTTCTATAAGTGAACCAAATTCGTAGCCTGATGGAATTCCATAGTATATTATTCTGCCATCCTCATCTCCGTGCCTTGCAACAATTGTTGCCGGATATTTCTCTACAGCATAAGCTTCTACTTTTTCCTTGTCCTTCTCATATGTGTATTTTACAACGTGTATCTTATCGGAAAGTGCAGAAACTTCATCAACAAGTGAAAGTGTATCCTTGCAATATTTGCAACTGCTATCATCGGATGTAAAGACAACTAAATCTATATCATCTTTTAACTTCTTTTCAAAATCATCCTTTAAGTATTTTGCATCTTCTTCTCTTATTAAACTCATAGTTATCAGGTCAATATTTAATTACACTATTTAAATATTACTACACAAATCTGTATAGTGTAATATTAAGAAAATACATTAATATAACATGCTGAATTAATTTATTCAATGACGGAGAGGTTATATTATACAGATATGTATGGCAGGGAATTTGATGCCATGGTTGTAAATGTAATAGATAACAAAATTGTTCTGGACAGGACTTTATTTTATCCAACCAGCGGTGGACAGCCAAACGATACAGGAATACTGAAATGCGATGGAAAGGAAATTGAAATTGTGGATGTTACACATGAAGGCGATGAAATTATGCATATATGCAAGTCTGATCCGGGGATAAAAAAGGGTGACCATGTCCATGGAATTATAGACTGGGATAACAGATATATTCACATGAGGTACCATACAGCAGTGCACATAATAGACGGAGTCGTAAACAATGATTATAAAAACGGTATGCTGACGGGTGGACAGATATACAATGACCATGCAAGGGTGGATTTCAGCTTCGATATGATTGATAAGGAACTTATATCAGAAATAATAGAAAAATCACAAAAAATTATAGATTCCGGTCTAAGAGTTTTTCAAAGGGAAATTTCCTCTGATGAAGCACTTAAAATTCCAGGACTTTCCAGAACGGAACCGGGTCGCCGGCTCATAGAGCAGCTGGATAAAGTCCGAATAATAGAGATAGAAAATTTTGATTACCAGGCGGATGGAGGAACACATGTAAAAAATACTTCAGAAGTTGGAAAAATAGAAATTATAAAGGTAGAAAATAAGGGAAAGGGCCATAAAAGATTAAGTTTTAAATTAAATTAATTTCAGATTTTATAAAATCCGGAAGAGATGTTTCCGGTGGCATATCTTCCTTATCTACTACAATATTTTCTCCCCTAATTTTAAAAAATGTATTCAAAAATTTTTCCATATATACATTATTAATTACGCCCATTGTTCCAATTCTAATAGTTTTGTCACCTGTCGAACCCATTCCTTTAGATACTGTAATATTATAATTACCCAATTTCTTTACCATATCAGGGTCATTATTGTAAAAACAAACAACGGTATTTGAATAAATAGAATCGTTTCCAAATACTTCTATCCCATTCTCAAGTAATATTTTTCTAATATATGATGAGGATGCTTCTATTCTTTTTACCCTTTTATTAAAGCCTTCCATATCAAGTATTTTTAATGCAACATTTAATGAATTGAAAGCACCTGTAGACGGTGTATATGCGTTTTCATTCTTTTCAAGGAATTTAAGCGATGTTTTTAAATCGAGGTAAAACGGTACATCGTTTGAATTAACGGACATAACATCATTATATGCATACTCGGAAAGAAATATTATTCCTATTCCGGGTACTGCGGCAAGATTTTTCTGACTTCCCGTTACCATTGCATATATGCCATTCATATCCATATTATATCCGCCAAAGCCTGAAACATCGTCTACAAGAAGTTTTGCCCCTTTTGAATGCACAATTTTTATAATTTCTTTCATGTCTTTAATTGCAGTACCGTTTGAAGTTTCATTATGAACTAAAAAGAGCATATCATAATCTCTTTTACTTATCTCATTTATTAATTCTTCCAGATCAAGCTTTTCATAATTTAAATATTGAAGGTTTTTGGTCCTCTTTTTTATTGACTCAATGAGCCTCTCCCCAAAATTACCATAACTGATTGATAAAACACTGCTCTCCGGCCTTATAAGTGAAAATACCATGGTCTCTACAGCCAGTGTCCCGGAGCCTGTGACCATAACAGTTTTGTATGCACCTGAAAATTTGTTGAGAAGTACTTCATTTTCTCTTATAATATTTTTAAATTCCGTAGATCTATGGTTGACAACAAGGCTTGCGGCATTGCTTACACTGAATGGAACCTCCACTGGCCCGGGTATCAATAACATATTTACCACTCTTTTATTACATTGTCTGCAGTCATAATTGCAATTCTTTTCTGTGCTTCTTTTGTCTGTGCACCGAGATGCGGAGTTATCATAACATTATCAAGTTTAAGCATTTCAAGTTCATAATCCTCAATTGCAGGTTCATGCCAGAAAACATCGCTGACAAATGCGGAAACTCTTCCATTTTTTACATATTTTAAAAAGTCTTTCCCGTTTATTGCTCTCGCTCTTGATGTATTTATAATTATTACGCCCTCTTTTAATTTTGAAAGTTCAGGTTCATTTAATATATATGGTGAATCCTTTCTCATTGTTACATTAATTGAAATAACGTCTGATTGTAACATTAATTCATCAAGTGAGACTTTTTTTACATAATCAGGATATTCAACAGGCATAGGATCATAGGCTATAAATTTCATTTTAAATGTCATTGCTGCCTCCGCAATTGCCTTTCCTATTCTACCAAATCCAAGTATACCGAGAGTTTTGCCCTCAAGTTCTATTCCTTTAAGCTTTGTAAAATTATTATTTTTTGTATTTACTATACCGCGATAAAGTGATCTTGCACCAATTACCATCATTGCAAGAGTGATTTCAACTACACTCTCAGTGGAGGACCCCGGAGCATAAACTATTTTTATATTTTTTTCTTCAGCGTAGTCTGTATCTATATTGTCAACACCTATGCCAGCCCTGGCTATAATTTTTAGTTTTTTCCCATTTGATATGACTTCCCGTGTAATTTTTGTTCTGCTCCTTACAACAACCACGTCATAATCTCCGATTATTTTAAGAAGCTCATCTTTTTGGATTTCCGGTTTGTAAACAATTTCGAAGCTGTCTTTTAGTTTTTTGATTAAAATGTCATCCACAGGATCACATATCAGTACCTTTCCGTACATGACAGGTAATGACATGATTATTTATAATCATTTCTTTGTTAATTATTTAATAATTGTTGTCTATAATTGATTTAATATTATATAATTTAGCTGAGCAGATCCGACTATCGTAATCTAAAATACAATTTTGATATTATCTCTAAAAATTAACTACCTGAGAAAATATTTTGAGGTATTCCGGTCTATACATTATTTTACTGATTGAAAATGTCTTAAAATATTGATATATATTATTAAATAAATAATTCTTCACCGGACAATTATATTAACAATTTTGCCTATTAGTATTTTTTTAGATCCAAAATTCAGGGTAAATTATACAACGGAATAAAAATTGAATTGGTTAACTACTCAACCTTGCCAGATGAAACTACTGCCGGTCTCCCATGCATGTAAGCGTGGTTCATCTAACCGCAACTACCTGCAAATTGACTATACATTACTGGAAAGAGTTATTTTTATACCTTTCATAAGGTCTTCTCACTTATGCGGATAAAAACTATTTATATTATTCTGGATTTACCAGTTATGCAGCTGGTATTCGATGAGTATTTTAAGGGTTACCCAACCAAGAAAAGAATAGTTGAAATACTCTATAATAACGGCATATCCATAAGAAACAGCAAATTTTTTTTAAATGATATAGAAATCCCGGTGAGCAGTATAGCTTCAGCAATAAAGGTAAACAGAAGAACGCTTTATGATACTATAAAATTTGTAGAATGTAATACTGTTTTAAAAAATATAATGGCAAATATTTCAGTTTTGCCCGATACAAAAAAAGTTTCATTATTAATGAAAAATGAGGTAATTACGATTTATATAGACAAGGGTTCATATTCCAGGGCTTTCCTGGCAGTTTCAGAGGCAGTAAGCAAGTATGCTTCAAATATAAAAGAGATATACTCAATAAATTCAGATTATGAAAGTAATTTTATCAGAATTATATTTTATAATAGGATTAACCCTGCAGTCTTTTCAGTACTTAATTCAATTTCAGCGATCCAGAAAATCATTATAGAATCTCCGGAAGAGTTTGGAGTAATTTGCGATAAATGCGAAATCAGAATATGCCCTCATAAGGTTTCTTCAAACATAAATCAGAATAATATCTAAATCCGCTTATATAAATTGAAATATAATAGCAATATTTTTATACTGGTATAATTTTATTACTCTGTGGATCAGAGAAAGGATTTGATAAAGAATGTATACGATTTTCTCAGAAAAAATGAGTTTAAAGTATCTGAGCCGGATTTATATGGTCTGGTTACATTCGACCTGATCTGTAAGAGAAATGATGAACGTTACATTTTAAAGATACTTTATAATATAGACACTTTTAGCAAAATTGGTGTTACACCACTTCTTAAAATGAGTATTTTGACAGACTCCACTGTATTAATTATAGGTGAAAAGGCAGGTAATGGAAAGCTGGAAAACGGTGTTTTATACTTCAGACATTCTGTTCCTATACTTTCATTTGAATCTTTCCGGGACCTTGTAAATGGAAATGCACCTTACATATATTCTGCACCGGGAGGTTTCTATGTTGGTGTCGATGGCAATAAGATGAAAGCACTCCGCGAAAAAAGAAACTATTCGATAGGGTATTTATCCCAGAAACTGGGAGTTTCAAGGCGTTCAATTTCTTTATATGAAAATGGGAGCTCGGCTACTATTGATATTTACATTAAACTTGAATCCGTTCTAAAAGGCGATATAAGCAGAGAACTTCAATTGCAAATAACCGGCAAAGATCATAAAGATGATGTTATAACAAATGTAAATGAATTAATATCCGAAGTTTTTCATAAAATGTCTGAACTTGGTTATATATCAGAGTATATCAGCAGAAATCCGTTTGATGGATTATCTTATAATTTAAACTCATTTTTAATTATGGGAACGTGTAATAGTCTTGATGATAATTATGATAAAATTGTGGCAATAAAAAAGATCAGTGATGTTCTTGAGGATACTCCTGTTATAATTAACAGAGAATATTCACAGAAAGAAACTATTTATGGATGTCCTGTTATTAACCTGAGCGATTTAATGAAGATAGGAGATAGCGAAAAATTCGCAAAATTAATAGAAAAAAGATTATGATGTTTAATGCTGGAGATAATATATACTTATTCGGAGGAATCAAAGGTCTTGTAAGGGATGGAGATGAGCTCAGAAAGGAACTGCTTGAGAAGAGACCAGATATTATGTTGATAACTATTTCTCCGGAACAGGTAAGCGGTATGATTGAGTTTATTAACGACCCTTTTGAAATGGATTTATCTGATTATGAGATAATTTATGGAATTAACCTGTCACAGTATGGCGATGTAATGACACCTTCACCTGTTTACATAGAAGCAACAAAATACTCCGTCGAAAATAGTATACAAATGATTGGCCTTGATATGGATGAGGATGAATATCAAAAACTGTATAGTAAAAAAATTAAAACAGTTGACCTTCTAAGGCATTCATTAAGAAAGAAAAAAATAAGCAGGATTAAATTTGATCCGGAAACGCCGGAGGAATTTGTGGACAGGTGGAATGATATTGTTGATTTAAAAGCCTTTAAAAAAGTAAACAGTGAAAGAATAAAGTATATTGAATCCACATTAAATAAATATCTGGATGAATATAAAGGTCAAAAAATTTTCTGCATATCCGATTATGATTATTTTCATGAATTATCAGATTATCTAAAGAAACGCGACTAATAATTCTATAAAATTTTTAATTAACGTTTGCCTTTAAAAATGATATAAACTTCCCTGCTGTGCGGTCTGGATGCCTGCGGTTTTGTTACTTTATAAAATTTGAATTCCTTTCTCCACTTTTCCACAAAAGCGGTTGTCATATCACCCTGAAATTGCTTTAAAACAACATTGCCGCCATTGCACAGTAAATCAATTGAATGATTCATAACATTTTCACATAAACGATATGATTCATAATGGTCCCTGCTGCTGTCACCGCTTGTATGCACCATTGCATCGGATAAAACAGTGGATATACATTGAATATTATTATTTATTAATATTTCTTTTATTTTTTTATTAAGATTCTCATCAAGTATATTGCCCTGAAGAAATATAATATTGTCAAAGCCGTTCATTTTGTTTATATCTATGCATATTATTTTCTTTTCAGTTATATTGCCAATAACCTGTGTCCATCCGCCGGGTGCTGACCCAAACTCTAAAACATTTGAATTTTCATCAATTAAATCAAATTTTGACTGAAGTTCAAGTAATTTAAAGGCGGCGCGGCTTCTAAAATTATTTTTTTTAGCCTTATTATAATATATATCTTTTCTGTCCATTTTAATTTGCTTTTATTCTCCTATATATTTCTTATATTCTACTGCGTTCATGGATTCGGGCTCACTGCCATCCGTCTCTATTTTAACAATCCAGTTTTTATAGCTGTCAGAATTGACAAGTTCAGGTTTTGATGTAAGTTCTTCATTGATTTCAATTACCTTTCCTGAAACAGGAAAATAGACATCTTCTGCAGATTTAACAGATTCAATTGTTAATAATACATCTCCGGCATTTTTTTTATCCCCGATTTTTGGCATATCTATATAAACTATATCTGTTAACTGATGCTGTGCAAAATCGGTTATTCCAACAGTGGCAATTTTTCCATCAATCTTGTACCATTCGTGGGATTTTGTATACTTTAAATTTTCCGGTATTGAGGACATAATACTGTATAAATTCGATATATAAATAATCATAGCTTAAAATAATTAATGAAATAATTTTATTTGTTCAAAAAATTTGTTCAATCTTCCTTAATTCTATTTCATTTTTTATTATTTTAATAAATTCATCCATAGGAAATATTTTTGTTCTGTCAGCTCTGTTTCTTACAGAAACACTTCCATTTGATAGTTCCGTTTCACCCACAACTATAATATAAGACGGACGGAATTTTCTTACAAGCTTGATTTTTTTGGATATGGTTCCATCGGATAAATCGAGCTTTGACCTTATACCGCCGGCCTTCAGTTTTTTATTCACGCTTTCTGCATAATCATTATATGCCTCTGATACCGGTATAACATAAGTCTGAAGGGGTGTTAACCATGTTGGCAGTTTTCCGTTGAAATGTTCAATCAGAATGGCAATAAACCTTTCATAACTTCCATAAATTGCGCGATGTATTATTACAGGCCTTACTTTTTTATTATCCCTGTCTATATAATATAAATCAAAATTTGCGGGCATAAAAAAGTCGAGCTGTATTGTTGAAAGCTGCCATAAACGTCCAAGTGCGTCCTTTATGTGAACATCAATTTTTGGTCCGTAAAATGCCGCTTCTCCAGGATATTCTGTGTAATTTAGTTTAAGGCTGTCCAGAGCTTTTCTTAAATTTTCAGTTGCATTATCCCACATTGAATAATCTGTTCTCAAATTCTGTGAATCACATTTTGGGCATTTGAGCTCACCGGAAGCTGCACGGAACATGAATTTCTCACTGCAGTCCTTGCATTCGTATGCCATGAGGTAATTTTCCGGATGGTCCTTATCCATAACACTGAGGTCATATGATATCTCTTCAGTTCCAAGAATTGTTTTGAATACTTTCGGTATCATGCTTAGTAGTGATACTGTTTCTTCGAATATCTGGTCATCTCTCAGAAATCCGTGGCCATCATCTATGGTGAATCCCCTGGGCCTTGTAAGACCACCCATTTCTCCTGATTTTTCGTATCTGTAAACTGTCCCTGCCTCTGAATACTTAACAGGCATATCCCGATAACTGTATACACCGCGCTGGAATATTACAATATGGCCGGGGCAGTTCATTGGTTTTAATCCATAACTGTCACCGTTTTTAAGTGTGAATAGAAACATATCATCCTTATATTTATAATAGTGGCCGGACTGTTTCCATATAATATCCTTAAATGCATGTGCAGTCCATACTTCCTCCCAGCCACTTTCGTTGTTTAATTCTTTCATATAATTGATAAGTTCATTTCTTATAATAGAGCCATTTGGAGTATAAAATGGCATTCCGGGTGCCCTCTCATTATCAAATGTGAATAAATCCATTTCCTGGCCTATCTTTCTGTGGTCTCTCTTCGCTGCCTCTTCCCTCCTAAGCAGAAATGAGCTGAGCTGTTTCTTATCGGGAAATGCTGTACCGTATATTCTTATAAGCCTCTCCTTTGATATATCGCCCTCATAATTTGTGCTGGAAACTGATAATAACTTATAATATTTTATAAATTTTGTGGAAGGGACATGGGGGCCACGGCAAAATTCTTTATAATTACCCTGTATATATATACTCGATGATTGGCCATCCTGCACGTTTTCATTTATTTTATCTATTTTATACCTGTTATTTGAAAACATTTTAAGCATATCATCCTTGCTTAGAATTTTTTTCTCTATTTTTAAATTTTCATCCGCAATTTCCCCCATTTTTTTCTCAATTTCCGGAAAATCTTCAGTGGAAATCGGGTTCATGTTGAAATCATAGTAAAAAGTGTCCTCGCTCTCATTGCTTGTGTTTGGCAGTGCATCCGGATAAAGTTCCGTAATTGCATTTGCAAGAAGATGTGCAGTGCTGTGAAGAAGTATTTTTTCACCCTTTTCAGAGTTTATGTTTATAAGTGTTGCAATGCCATCTTCCGGAGCCGGATCTGCGAGATCAAACAGCGTACCATTCATGTCTGCTGCTATTATTACATTTTTTAAATTATCCGGTACCTTCTCAGAGAATTTCTCTCCTTTTTTAATATTGACTGTAATACCTGAATCCATTTTATAGGAATATTTAAGCAATATATTAACTTATTTTCAAAATTCCATTCGATTATAAAGCAATAATGTGAAATAAAATGTTGTAATATTTAACTATGTACAGAGTAATAGCATGTGGCAATGATTATAAAATGATGAAAGTTATAATAAAGCAGTTAAATAATCTTAAGAATTCAATAAATGATGCGGAAATTGAGGCGGTATTCAACAGATCGGCAGTTAAAGCCCTTTTAAAGAATAATGAGAATATACCTGAAATAAAGAAACTTATAGACCGCGGAGTTAAAATAAATGCCTGCAGAAATACATTACAGGAGCTTGGAATTGATGAAAAAAATGTTGACACTGACACTGGAATTGGCCTTGTACAGGCGGCAGTGGAAGAAATAGTAAAAAAACAGGCTGATGGATATATATATTTGCAGCTTTAATTTTTTTTAGTTTTCTTTTTTCCTTTACTTAAATATATCCCGATTATTTCTATAGCCTTTTCCGGTTCTGAAATATTTTTTAATTGCTGCGCAAGCTGCTTCTTTTTTATATATAGAAGCCATGTGTAAATATTTCCGTTCTCCAGATGATATTTCAGACTTGAAGGGTCCGTTTTCTCTATTTCCTGCATCATTGAATAAAGTTCCTCTAAATTATTGGCCCTGCCCAGTGTTTTGTCATAACTTTTAAAATAAAATGGTTCCATATTTATATAAATAATAATAATATAAATACTTATCTTTTTTAATGAATAAATTTAGTTTACTGTGATATGTCCTCAAGGTTTCTTCTTGATACTTTTGCACCAAACACAAGTATAAGTATACCGGCAAGTAGACCTGTTACTCCAATAAATACAAAGCCGGTAGCCCACGAATATGAAGCCACAAGGATAGGCAGGAGTATGGCGCCAAGTGCACCACCGCCATGGCCTATACCGTCTGTTAATCCGAATCCTGAACTTCTGGCTCTGGTCGGGTAATTTTCAGCAGTGAATGTATATGCAACCTGCAGGTACATCCCCAGTCCAAGGGCCGCCATAAATGATCCGAAGTAAAGCAGATATGTTAATTTTGTTGCCATAATCAACATGGCTATAAACCATACAACAGTTGCACCAAATATTACGTGCTTTCTCTCATATCTGTCCGAAGTATAGATCATTATGACGGCACCAAGAGGATAACCTATGATTGCGCCAACCGCTATATAAAGTATTGCTGCTGCTACTGTGAATTTAGCATCTGTTTCCAGCAGTGATGCCGCATCTCCAAGGAATGCATAATTTCCAATATACCAGAGAAACCAGACAGCGATAAGGAATGCCATTCTTGATGAATATGGTCTTTTTAGAAGGTATAATGTCGGGAATTTTGGTTCCTCAAGAACAACGCTCTCTGGATGTGGTTCCGGAAGCTTCCCCACTTTAGCCTCTGCAGTTTTTTCCATCATAGCCAGAACCTCTTCAGCTTTGGGTATATTTTTTCCCTTGGTTGCAAGCCACCTTGGAGATTCCGGTAATTCTGCTCTCAAAAATACTGCAATAAAGGCTATGACTGCGCCTATTCCAAATAGAACACGCCAGCCTGCGGGAAATGCCGGAACAAGGAAATAGCCTATAAATGGAGTTACAGCCTGACCAAATATTCCTACAAGGAAAGTTAAAACTGTAATTCTGCCCCTTACATTTGGCGGAGCAAATTCAGTAATATAAATTGAAACAAGATTGAGATCCGCACCAAGACCGATACCTGTTATAAACCTGAATATTGTGAGTTCCGGTACGTTGAATGACAGTGCATCCCCAAGGGAACCAATTGCTGTTAATACCATAGTAAGTATCATTGACCGGTGTCTTCCAAATATATCTGCCAGGCTTCCTATTGTATATGATCCAATTGCATAACCAATAAGTCCTACTGATAATGCTATAAATAAAATTATTGAACCGTGAAGATTAAACTGAGCATCTATAGCAGGCATTGCAAGACCGATATCTGATATATCATAAAATGTAAAAAAGTATCCAAGACCTATAATAGCCAGAAACGATGCAGGTAGCGACCAGACCGGTATTCTATTGGCCCTTGCTATTATATTCTTAATTGTTTCCTCATTCTCCATTGAAGTAGATTTATATACTGTATTTGAGTTTTACTAAACTGTAGTATATATTCACGAATAATTTACAAATGTTTTTATGTGAATTAACGGAATATTTCAAAATTATAGTTGTATCTATAAATTTAAAGAATAAACTATATATAAATATATGCAAGAATTTATATTGAATATCTATGTTGAAGTTTTTAACACTAAAAGTTTATTGCGATTTTAAGATGTTCTTTATTGCTGAATTGGTTAACCGCTTTACGCTACCCGGATCCATGAGTTAATTCCTTCTAATCCTTTTTTTGCAATACGATAGACGAAATATTAAAATATTGTAAATATAATAATTTATCATCTTTTCCACCTTCTTCGGGGATAGTGGATTAGAATGAAAAAATACAATACATCATGCGTCACATAATAGTCAATTCTCTTCACTGATACAGAATCACAAAATTTCCACTTATTCCATTTTCTCATCTTTTAAAATTAGTCTTCCATATTGTATATCATATCCGGAATTTTTCAAAATCTATAGAGAGAAGCACATTTAAAATAAAACAAAAAAATATTTTAGAATTTTATGCAGGTGTCGGGATTTGGACCCGAGTCGAAAGCTTGGAAGGCTTCCGTGCTACCAGGCTACACCACACCTGCTTTCTTGCTGATTGCAAATCTATTTATTTATTTTTCTATTTTAGATTACTAAAATAAAATTTAAGAATATACTTTATTTGTTGCGTAAGAACCCTCAATAATTATTTTCTCATTCAAATTAACACGTGAAGTTTCTTTTATAACTAATGCATGGGTAAATCCCGCACTTGGAGAAGTTATATTGAAAGTTACATAACCGGTACTTCTATCAAAAGTACTGTTTATAGCCATATTATTGTAAGTAAGAGAAACGTTTTTAATCGAATACTTATAGTCCGTATGATATCTAAGATGGAAAGGAATTCCTGGTGCAAGATAATAAGTGTCTTTTGTCTCATTTAATTTTGCCCAGTGCCCGCTATCCAAATATTCCATATCTGCTACCTGAGGTGCAGATGCTACATGAAGAGGTGGATTAAGCGCAATGATCCAGAATACAAACCAGGTAATTACAAGCTCGGCATATATTAATATTTTATGGCTTGTCTGCTTTGGAAGTGCAATTTTAAATAATGTTATAAGCCTTTTAAGGAAATAGATAATAGCAATGATAAGTATAATAGCTATATACCAGTAGCCGTAGATTTCAAGTTCTCCGGAAAGCAGACCTACCAGTGCGCCTGTTATAAATACTAAAATTATGGATTTTGCTCTTTCCCTTTCATAAGATAAATAAGCATGTTTATCGAATTTTGGTTCCTCAAATATAGGTTCGTCTTTGCTCTTTGGATTTGCCATAATTTTACCTGTTTTCCATTAATGAAATTAACGTATTTATTGGTTTCGCATTTCTTATTATTCCTGAAGCTACAAGAACACCGGAAGCCCCGAGTTCAATGGATTTGGATACATCTTCTGAAGTTTTTATACCAGCCCCAACAAGTAAATCAGTTTTTTCATGGCAAATTTTTGCAGCATCCTCAATAATATCCGGCTTTGAAGATGAAACAGAAATAGTGCCGCCTATGAGCTCTGGCGGTTCATATGCTATATAATCCGGCCTTAGTAAAGAATACTTTTTTATTTCATCTAAATTTTCCGCACACAATACAACAGTAAAATTTAATTTTTTAGATTTTTCAACAATTTTTTGAATTAAATTCGGATCTATTCTGTTTTCTGAATGATTTAATATTGTTCCGTTAATTCCAATGGATTTAAGAGATTCAATTGAAATACTCCCTGTAAATGCACCATATCCACTGGCATTGACTCCCTGTGCAAAAATATTTAAATTTTTATACTTTTCATTTAATCTAAGATCTATCGGCGACAGGCAATAAAAAATATTGTCCTGTTCCTTTATGTTACTGAATTCATCAAGAAGTTTGGTTACATTAAATCCGACAGCGTTTTCATAATGCTTAAAATTTATGAATATTTTAGGCTTCATAACCGGTTATCACAGCAAACGATATAAAATGAATGTTATGATAAGCTGACATTCTGTGAAGATTCAACCTTTTCAACAACAACTGCAGTTCCGTATGCTACAATTTCAGTCATCATCTGGGCCATATCGGATGTATCAAATCTCATATTTATAACCGCGTTTGCATGTAAGTTGCCTGCCGCCTGTTTAAGTCTTTCATATGCGGCCTCTCTGGCATCGTTTAGAAGTTTGCTGTACTCCTTTATTTCTCCGCCGCCAATAGACCTTATGCTTGCCATAATATTACCTCCGAGCCCCCTGCTTCTTACAGTTAATCCCCATATTGTATCTATTACTTTCACTATTTTATAACCCGGTACATAATCAGAAGTGACTATTATTACATCTTCCATTAGGTTTTATAACTAAAGACCATATAAATCTTCTTTATTAATATATAGTATTATATAATAATACATAAATAATAATCAATAATGTTTATATAATATCCTTACATCATATAAATTATGATTAGCACAGTTAGCAGTGAGATATTGCCCGATAAATGGTATAATGTAGTTCCTGATCTACCGGAACCCCTGGCGCCACCGAGAGATTCAAAAAGTGATGTATCTTCAATAAATCTTCTAAATAAAATACTCCCAAAGGAGATCTTAAAGCAGGAATTTACATTCAGACGTTATGAGCCAATTCCTGAGGAGGTAATGAACCAGTATCTGCAAATAGGAAGACCAACACCGCTCATAAGGGCAACAAATCTTGAAAAATTCCTTGGCTACAGTGGAAAAATCTTTTATAAATATGAAGGAGCAACAGCCACGGGTTCACACAAAATTAACACGGCAATACCGCAGGCATATTATGCCATGAAGGAAGGAGTGAAAGGTGTTACAACAGAAACAGGTGCCGGACAGTGGGGTTCTGCCACAGCACTGGCTGCATCACTTTACGGATTACCGGCGCAGATATTCATGGTACGTATAAGTTTTGAGCAGAAACCGTTAAGAAAAACTGTAATGAATCTATACAACGGAAATGTTGTTCCAAGTCCATCCAATCTCACAGAGTATGGAAGGAAAATATTGAAAGAACATCCGGATACACCGGGAACTCTTGGAATAGGAATAAGTGAGGCTGTTGAATATGCTCTTGAACATGATTACAGATATATGGTAGCCAGTGTTATGAACGTTGCATTAACACACCAGAGCGTAATTGGCCAGGAAACAAAAAAACAGCTGGAAATACTTGGCGAACACGCCGATGTATTAATAGGATGCGTTGGCGGGGGAAGCAATTTCGGGGGCTTTACATTTCCATTCTTACCTGATGGTGATGAGACTGAAATAATAGCAACAACTGCCGATGAAGTACCCAAATTCTCAAAAGGAGACTACAAATATGATTTAATGGATTCAGCCGGTATACTTCCTGAAGTAAGAATGTATTCCCTTGGCGCGGATTTTGTCCCACCGACAATATATGCAGGAGGTCTGAGATACCATGGAGCATCACCGTCACTTTCACTTCTAATAAATAAAGGAAGAATAAAAAGCGATGAAGTAACTGAGGCACAGGTAAAAAATGCCCTGAGAACATTTGCAAATACCCAGGGAATAATAGCTGCACCTGAATCCGGCCATGCAATTGCAACAGCAATATCGTATATAAAATCACATATAAATGATAAAAAGACCATAGTAATAAACATCAGCGGCCATGGATTGCTTGATCTGTCAATATTCGGTGATAAAAATGAGTAAACTTATACCATATTTTACTCTTGGTTATCCATCAAATGAGATATTGTGTAAATTCTTAGATATAATTCCTTTGGATAATATAAATTATATAGAATTTGGATTTCCATCCGTTGACCCGAGATACGATGGGCCGATAATAAGAAAGACACATTCGGTCGGAAACATAAATTTCTCAGATGATGTTTATAAAAAATATTTTGACTATTTTTATAAAAACAATATAAAAATGTATTCATTATCATATTATTCTGATATTAAGGATAGATTTGACGATTTTATCCGGTATTTACAGGAACGCCATTTTTCCGGAATAATTATTCCTGATCTTATAATAGATTATTTCAGTGAGAGTAATAATATCATAAAATCCCTGGCGGACAAAAAGTTTGAATATATACCGTTTTTTTCACCTGCAACACCCGATTCCATTATAAAAAATGTGGCAAATATGACAACTTCATGGATTTATTATGGATTGCAGCCGTCAACCGGTATAGATATTCCATATGAACTTGATTATACAACAGAAAGAATAAATTCCTTGCTGCCGGGCAGGGAAATAACTTATGGCTTTGGAATAAAAACAGATGACGATATAAAAGCACTGATGAAGAATGGAGGCAATGGTGTTGCAATAGGAACTTATTTTGTAAAGATGCTGGATGATAATAATCAGACCGGTTTTGTTGATTACATTGATAAAATTAGGGGTGTTCTGTGTGAGTGAATATGCATATTATAGTGAAAGCAATGAAACGTTAAATGCAAAAAAGCTTATGGAAAACATGATTGACCAGACTGATGAGAAAAAAATTAATTTTCTTAAGAATTTAAATGAGAATCCACCTACAGCTCAGCAGATTGCAGGTTTCGCTATGGCTTTGAGGTCTAAATCCAAAATTAAATTAAAATATAACGGATTAACAGATATAGTCGGAACAGGCGGCGATGGAAAAAATACAGTAAATGTTAGTACAGGTGCAGGCCTGCTCCTGGCCTCAATGGGAATAAAAATAGCGAAACACGGTAATTTTGGAATAACAGGGCATCACGGCAGTGCCGATTTTATGAAGTATCTCAATTATAAATTTGATCTGACATGCGATGAAATAATGAATAACCTTGATAAAAATAATTATGTTTTCCTTCTGGCACCACAATATAACGATAACTTTGCAAAGTTTGCAAAAGCAAGAAAGAGTCTTCCATTCAGGACGGTATTTAATGTACTCGGTCCAATTACTAATCCACTGGACCCGGATAAACTTGTTCTCGGTTCATACAGCGATGAGGTTGCAAGAATTTATGCAGGAGTTTTATTAACTGAGAATAAAACAGGTTTCTCTGTTCATTCCTGTGACGGTCTTGATGAACTTTCACCCATGTCTAAAAACAAAATATATTATGTAAACGGAAGCATTGAAGAGATAACGGTAGATGGCCCTGCAATAGTTAAAGAATCATTTTCACTTGAAGACATTTCGGAGAAAGATAATAAAAAAAGTTTTGAAATGCTTTTATCAGGATTAAATGGAAAGAACAGAAAAATTATGAAATTTATAGCACTGAATGCCGCACCTTCACTTGTTCTTAATAAAAGTGCAGACTCAATAGAAGAGGGCTACATAAGATGTGTGGAATATATAGAAAGCGGAAAGATGGAAAATATTCCGGGGGTTTCTAAATGAAAATAAAAATTTGCGGCATAACTTCAATTGAAGATGCGGATTATGCAATAAAAAGCGGTGCTGATTTTGTAGGTGTAATACTTGATAATAATGTAGTAAGGCATGGAGACCAAAAACTTATTAAAAATATAAAAGAAAGACATCCGGAAATTAAAACTGTTGGCGTTTACACATCGATGCCTGAAAAAGCAGGATATGAGGATTACGTTCAATTGCATTACAGTCATTCCGGAAATGATGTTTACCATGCTGTAAATTCTCTTAACAGAAAAGTAATATCTGTTATAAATCCTTCAGAGAATATAAGAAATGAAATTTATGAACATTTAAACGCAGGTGCTGAGTACGTTCTTATTGAGGATCGCTCCGGCATAGTAAATCATATAAATTTACTCAAAAGTATGGATCTTGCAAGAACAGGCATAGCCGGGAAAATCAGTCCGGAAAATGTTTCGTCTCTGGTTAGTCTGAATCCGGGTCTTATTGATGTTAGCAGTTCTCTGGAAGAAAGGCCGGGGAAAAAGTCGTTTTCAAGAATTGATGAGTTTTTTGAAAGGATCGGTGAATCAAATGCTTGCAGATAAAATATGTGATTTAAAAAATAAAAATTTTGCATATATGTGCAGATTTGATGATGAAAGGAGAAAAGGGGTTGAAAAACTCTTCATATCATCACATGAACCCGTAAATATTTATAAAAATGCAGTGGATTATATGAATACAGAATTTAAAAATGTACTGTCGCAAAATCCTGAAATACCGGTTCTTATAACATATGATTTCATAGACGACATATATCCGGACATAAAAATTAAGAGATCAACATGGCCTGAAATTTCTTACATAATACCGGAAGAATCTTATGTTTCTGAATTCGTTCGTGATGATGAGAAAAAAAATTTATCCGGTGAAACAGTAAATGATTATGCACTCGAAAATAACATAAAAGAAATTATCGATAAAATCCGCAATGGTGATTTATTGCAGATGGTCATATCAAAGCGTTTCAATCTTCTTAATTTTGATTTATTATCTGTACTGAAAAAATTTTTAATGTTTGACAGGTCACTTTATGTATATTATTATAAATTTGGAGATCTGGAAGTAATAGGCAGTTCCCCGGAAAATTTATTCACTGTTTCAGGAAACAGGATTACAATATATCCTGTAGCAGGTACAAGGAGAAGAGGAAATAATGCCGAGGAGGATTTAAAACTGGAAAATGAACTTTTAAATGATAATAAAGAACTTCTTGAACACAGGATGCTTGTTGACCTTGCAAGAAACGATGCAGGAAAGTTATGTGGCCCAGGAACTGTGGAAGTGACAAAATCAATGTATATTGCGAAATTTTCAAGTGTACAGCACATAGTCAGTTCCGTAACCGGCATACTGGAAAATCACAGCCACGGTGATATTATAAAAGCTATTTTCCCCGCAGGTACAGTAAGTGGAGCACCTAAAAAGAAGGCAATAACATTAATAAATAATTATGAGGAAACACCGCGTGGACCATATGCAGGTGCCATCGGCATAATAAAAGGAAATGATATGGACATGGCACTTCTCATAAGGTCTATTTATAAAAATAGTAAAGAAATTTATACACAGGCAGGGGCCGGAATAGTCAAGGATTCAATTCCATGCAGGGAAGTTAATGAAATTTATTCGAAGATTTTAACTGTTACAGGTGATATATATGAAAAGAATATTGATTATTGACAATTATGATTCCTTTGTTTATAATATATATCAATATATCAGTTCTCCTGATATAGAAGCAGATATACTCACAAATGATAAACTAAAAGACATAGATGAATATGATGGCTATGTAATATCTCCGGGCCCCGGAAACCCTGTGAATTTAGAGGATAGAGGAGATCTTTATGAGTTTATTGACGACCATAAAAATAAAAAATTTCTTGGTGTTTGCTTTGGCAATCAGCTTCTTGGATACTATCTCGGTTCTGAAATAATTTTATCAAAGCATATTATGCATGGTGAACCCGATATAATAAGACATGGCGAATCAATACTATATACCGGTGTCCCGGAAGAATTTACAGCTATAAGATACCACTCGCTTGTTATAACGGAAAATAATAATATAATTGTTGACGCATTGTCAAATAATGATAAGGAAATAATGGGCTTCCACTCAAAAAATGGAAAATTTTTTGGAGTGCAGTTCCATCCGGAAAGTTATTATTCAGATTATGGAAAAACAATATTCAGAAATTTTATTGATGCTCTATGATAGTTGATGAAATTTACAGAAATAATTACAGAAGAAAATTAGTAGATAGAAATTTAAGGACAAGAGGCATATTGAGCCTTAAAGAAGCACTGACAAAGTCTAGCAATGGTCCCGGAATAATTGCTGAATATAAGAGAAAATCACCATCAGGTTTCAAAAATAATTCAAATACTGACATACTTAAATACTTTAATAGTATAAAGGAAAACATCGCTGGAATTAGTATTTTAACTGAGCCTCAATACTTTGACGGAAATCAGTTAGATGCAAGTACAGTGCAATGCTATAGCAAGCCAGTCCTAATTAAGGATTTCATATCAAATGAGAAAATGATAGATTCATCTTACAAAATTGGAGGTGATGCATATCTTCTTATCTGTGATTTCCTTGATTATGAAGAAATAAAAAAGCTTGTTAAGTATGGAATGGATGCCGGTATGGAAGCGCTTGTAGAAGTGCACGACTCCGATAAAATAAAGAATATATATACAGATGAAAATGTATTAATCGGCTACAACAGGAGAAATCTCAAAACACTGAAAATGGAAGATGAATCAGAAATGGTCTATGACAAACTAAGGTCATTTGGATTGCCACTCATACTTGAAAGCGGTATAAATTCAGAAAATATCGGAACACTTCATATAGAGAAATATGATGGACTGCTTATAGGCGGTTCATTGCTTTCCGGCGACACTATAAATTTAAGGTGATAAATATGAATCCAGTAGAAATAAATGATGAATTATGTCTTTGCGATGATACCTTCCTGATGATTGCAGGACCCTGTTCCGTGGAGAGTGAGGAACAGATATTAGAAGTTGCAAGAGAATTAAAAAAGACCGGTGTAAAAGTACTTCGCGGTGGAGCATTCAAACCCAGAACATCACCGGATTCATTTCAGGGACTCGGTGAAGAGGGCCTTAAATTGCTTGCAAAGGCAAGGGAAGAAACAGGGCTTGCAATAATAACAGAGGTAATGGACGAGGAGAATTTACCTGTTGTTGAAGAATATGCCGATATTATTCAGATAGGTTCCAGGAATTCTCAGAATTTTTCACTTCTCAGGAAAGTGAGCAGGCAGGACAAACCGGTAATGCTTAAACGCGGCTTCGGCAATACCGTTGACGAACTGATAGCGTCATCAAAATATTTATCAATGAATGGCAATAAAAAAATTATTCTTACAGAGAGGGGCATAAGGACATTCGAACAATCAACACGATTCACGCTTGATATATCTGCTGTTCCCGTACTTCACGAAAGAAGTGAATATCCTGTTATCATAGATCCAAGCCATGCAGCAGGGGCCAACAGATACGTTGAGCCGCTGGCAATGGCCGGTGCTGCTGCGGGAGCTGATGGCCTTATTATAGAGGTACATCCGAATCCGAAAGTTGCATTGAGCGATGCAGCCCAGCAATTAACAGTTCAACAGTACAACAATTTATATTCCAAAGTAAAACAGATTGCTGCAATAACTGGAAAAAGATTAATTTAATAGTACAGAATGATTTTTCAATAAGTTTTTATCCTTTCATTACACCAACAGGTATAAGTTTTACAACAGGGTCCGCTATATGTGCTCCATGCATGACTTTTATGACCTCATCTATGTCTTTATAGCTCCCGGGAGATTCTTCCGAAATACCCCTGCTGCTTGCTGATTTTATATAAATACCCATTTCTGCCAGATTGTTTTTTACACTTTCTGCATTAAAATGTTCACTGGACTTCTTTCTACTCATAAGCCTTCCTGCCCCATGACATGAGCTGGAAAACGTTGAATTTATGTTATCGACATTGCCTGCAAGCACATATGAGGATGTGCCCATACTTCCCGGTATTAATACAGGATGACCCGTACTTTCAAAATGGCCTTTCATTACATTTTTTGGAAGAGCCCTTGTAGCTCCTTTACGGTGCACCATTAATTTCATTTTCTTCCCCTCAACAGTATGCTCCTCAACCTTTGCCATATTATGTGCTAAACTGTAAACCATTGAAATTTCGTTATTAAATTCATTTCCGAGTATTTTTTTAAATGCATTTCTGATTTTATATACTATAATCTGCCTGTTGACAAAACCAAAATTGGCAGCAGCATTCATTGCATCTATATATGACTGACCAAGTTTCGAATTAATATATGCGGATATTAATTGTTTATCCTGAGATTTTACAGCACTGTTGCATTCATTTAATTTCAATACATAGTCCGTTGCAACTTGATGTCCCAGGCCTCTTGAACCGGTATGTATCATAATTGCAACATTATTTTTATTATTTAATTTGAAATATTCTGCGATATTTTTGTCATAAATATTATCAATTTTTTGTATTTCCAGAAAGTGGTTCCCGGCTCCCAGAGTTCCAAGTTCATTTTTCCCGCGTTTCAGAGCCCTTTCACTGACTGATCCGGAATCGGTTTCAATGGCACCATTTTCTTCAGTCATTAAAATATCATCATCAGTTGCAAAGCCATGGCCGTATGCCCATTTTAAACCTGAAGATAAAATTTCATTCTCATCATTTTCATTTATTCTAAAACTGGACTTATTTTCTATTCCAACAGGTACATTTTTGTAAATCTCATTTATAAGATCCTTAATTCTGCCCTTTATAGCATCGTAGGGGATTTCTGTACTTAAAAGTGTTACACCGCAATTTATGTCATAGCCCACACCGCCGGGTGATATTATTCCATCATCGTAATTGAAAGCAGCAACACCGCCTATTGGAAAACCATATCCAAGATGTATATCCGGCATTGCGAGTGCTTTGCCTGTTATTCCCGGAAGCGATGCGACATTTTTTAATTGTTGAATTGGTTCATCATCTGTAAATTTATCCAGCAGATTTTTACTGGCATAAATGATGCCGGGCACGATCATTTCTCCCGTTTTTTCAAGCTCAAATTGATATTCGTTAACCATTTTAAGATTGAACATGTAACCTATATTACATTGTAAAGCATAATGTTTTTTCATTCAAAAATAAAAAGGTTAATAAAATAATAAAGCAATCAGGAGTAAATGTCAAAGATTTTTAATATACATAATTTTGATGATAGAAAACAATTCGAAATAAAACTGCAAATTGCTTTACTAAACAATACTGTGAAAATAAGACTTAATTCGAGAAATCCCGAAAAATACGATGAATATATATCTGAAAGGATTGAAAAACTGAGAACATTGCTTGGAACAACAGCAAGATTTGCCATAGTTGATAATGATAATGTCCTTTATGATATGGATAAAAATCAGAGTGATTGATGTAATAGTTTTGTTAATCCGTTTTTTATAGGTTATAACAGGCTTTTCGAAGGCTTTCATTAAATCCGGAAGATCATATTTCATTTATTCGATTAAAATTATTGTCATAAAATTGTAATTAGTATAGTCTGAATATATAAGAATCTGGCATTTTTTACTATTTTTATCAATATTATTTCAGTTTTGACTTAATTATAAATAATCAATTGTTATTTATAATTATGAATGAGTTTTCAATATTCAAGGAAATTGAAGAAGATATAGCTACGCTTGAGCGGCATATATTGATTATTAAAACACTGCTGACAGAACAGCCTCTCGGGATTATTAAGATGTCGCAGCAGACAGAGATACCTGAACATAAAATAAGATATTCTTTAAGAATACTGGAACATGAGGGGATAATAGAGGCTTCAAGGGAGGGCGCCATATTAACTTCAAGTTTTCTTGCCAGGAAGGACCTTATACTTAAAGCAGCAAAAACCAGTCTTGACAGTATGGAAATGATTTATAAAGAATTAAAAAATATGCTTGAATCACAATGATATTTAACAGAATAAAAACAAGAACAGGATTTATTATCAGGAAGGCAAACCCGGCAGACGCAAAGGGCATAATAGAATGCATGCAGAGCGTTATGGATGAAAAAATTTACCTGGTAAGCGAATATTATCTGCTTACAGAGAGAGGTGAACAGGAAAGATTAAAAAACCCGGACGATTTAACTCTCATATGCGAGGTTGATAAAAAAATTGTTGGTGTTACAACAATACAGCGCGGTATGTACAGGAAGAACAGGCATACTGCCTCGCTTGGAATAGCAGTAAGGTCGGAATTCAGACATCTTGGAATAGGCACTGATATGATAAAAAATGCTATAGAATGGTGCAGAAAACAGGATATATACAAACTCAACCTCGAGGTATTTTCTATAAATAAAAACGCAATAAATGCATACAGAAAACTTGGATTCCAGTATGAAGGTTTAAGAAAGTCACAGTTTTTTATTAATAACCAGTATGTTGATGACGTGTTTATGACATACTTTGTGACATCATCCCAATAGTAAGAAACGTAATTTATCTTTAACCTGTACGCTGACTTTTTTCATGGTAAAGAGTAAATTCAATTCTCTCTGTCCAAATTATTGAGTTATTACTATTTTTATCGTAATTTTGTGGATTTTGATTGGACCCTGCAGGAACTTTATAGATTGCGTATTTACATTATTGATCAGTTAATTGTCCCGGCCATATGTAATTCTCAATCATATTTTTAATATTTAAATCTCCGCTTATGCAACAAAGTTATATTTATATAAAAATTTAAATTTAACGTATATATTCGTGACATACAATGTATGCCAGACGGCCTGTAATGATTACACTTAAATATGCATTATTTTTTATAGGTATGACAGTTTTCCTTTTCATATTTTATAAGTTTGTGCCGGGCAATATTGTAATCAGGGATTACGGTACTTCCGGTGTTCCCGGTATTAAATACAATGATTTTATCCAGTATTTTTACTTTTTATATGATTTAATGACGGGAAATATGGGGTATACAAGACTCACAATATATACAGGTCCGGTAAATAAAATGATTTTAGAAATGATCCCGGAGACAATTTTATTTATTATAATAACGTTCTTTATTTCTTTTATTATATCGTATTATATCGGCATTTATTCAGGAACTACATTTAGAAACACAAAAAATTTGGAAATGAATATATTTCCCCTGTTTATTATTTATTTTATATTTTCCATAGTAATGCTAACGGTATTTTCTTCCATTTTATTGTGGTTTCCCTTCAGGTATATTGTACAGCCTGATTCACTTTCAAATTATATCTGGATAACAAACCGGGGAAATGGCATATTTACATCAACACCGACTAACATTATTTTAATAGATGCCATTATCCATCGCTCCGGAACTGTGATTTATTCATATTTCAGAAGCCTTGCTCTTCCACTTATATCTATTTCTGCTCCAACGATTATATTTCTTTCTACATATATAAACAGAATTACATCAATAGAATATAATAAAAAGTATATGAAAGCTGGAATAATTCGTGATTCCTTCAGGGATTCTTATATTATAAGAATGAAAAAAGCCATAAAAACAGAATTGCTGCAGGAAATGAAGGCAGTTTTCGCTATTTATATAGGAGGTGTCATAATTGTAAGTTATGTATTTTCTTATATGACACTTGGCTACTCATTAATTTATTCTTTTTTGAATTACAGTTATGGGATATTCAGCGGCATTTATAGCCTGTTTTTTCTTTCTTTAATTATAATTGTTTTTAACTATATGATAGATTTAATATCCGGCGGTGATTTACATGAAAACTAAAAACAAATTTACATTGATTTTATATTATTTATCTATAATTATAATTTCATTTTATATTGCAATATATATACTGGACATTGTTTATCCACAGTATCTCGGCGTTGGAAATTTTAACAGCCTTCTGGTATTTAAAATTAGCAGCAATCCAGTGCCGCATCCCCCATCATTTTCGCATGGATGGGAATATTATTTCGGGACAACATATTATGGAATTGCTATTTTACCGGCACTGCTCGCATCATTAAAATTTGATTTTTCTGTTATGTTCCCTGCCTTATTTTTATCTCTGTCAGGCGGATTTATCTCAGGAATTTTGATGTTTCATTATTCGGGCTTATATAAAAAAATTATATTGTATATTACCAGTATATATTTTGAAATGCCATATATAGGCATAATATTATTGATACTCTATATAGTCAGGCCATCATTTTCAGGATTCGTTATTGCAATATTTTTGGTATGGTTTCCGTTTTATATTCAGAGAACACACACAATTGTGGAGAAGGAAAAATCCATGCACAGGTACAGCAGTAAAACTTCATTGCTTGGCCTTATACCTTATATCATAGTTGATATGGGTGCCATTTCAGGATTAATTATTTTTATTACATACCTTGGTTTTTACTATAAAAATCCTTTTGAAACTGATATTGGCAATATAATGTACCTTTCAGGAAATGTAACACAGTTTTTACTTTTTGGAGACTGGTGGATTATATTGTTTCCATTATTATTTATTTCATTATTCATAATTTTTACTGCTATTCTTGCATATGAATTGAGGAGTATGATGGAGGATGATCAATATGATAAACAGTAATAAAAGTATTTTACTCTCAGTTAAAAATTTAACAGTGAAGAAAGGGGATATATTAACAATCCAAAATTTAAATTTTGATATTTTCAGTAATGAAACTTTGCTTATATATTCTGATAAAGAATTGATATCAGAGCTTTGCAATATATTTACATTTGATATATTTCATGGCCAGGCTATAGATGGAAAAGTAATATACAAAAATAACGACATTATCTCCTTTATAAAGAATATAAAAAAATTTGAAATTAACGGCAAAAATATAGCAGTATTATCAGGTATTATGTCGGATATATTTGCCATTCCTGCTAACCCGTGCGATTTATTTAATAACTCCGAAAATGCAGGTGATCAAATTTTAGACTTCCTGCATTACAAAACCAGAATAAATTTAATAAACTCAATTATAAGAAGGGAAATGATAAAAATTGAAGATATAAATAATATTATAAAAATATTTGACAGTTCACATAATAAATATGAATCGGCAATATCCATAGCAACGGATTTTGGAATTACAGATATAGTAGATCATTTATTTGAAGTATTGAATAACAAAAATAACAGAATAAACAACCTTTCTGCCCTGCTTATACATGAAAAGAAGGGTATTAATCTTGCGGAAATGGTAAATTTAAGGGATTATTATAAGGTAAGAAGAAAGTACAATGAATTAAAAATAGAACAGTTTAATTATATTATAAATAATGGGAAAAAAAACCGGAAATTAAAACAGGAAATTAGAAATATTGAAAGAAAGGAAAAACATGATTTTGGTGGCTTTGACCTTACAATTTTAAAGGTTTATTCTGAAAAAATTCTTGTCTCCGAAATTAAAAATATAATTATATCTATTCTTAAATTATTTAAAATTGACCTGGTGAATTCGGTTTATGAAGAAAAATGTATGAACATTGAAACTACGGAAATATACAAAATTTTAGTAGCCATTGCAGTACTTAATGGAAGTAATTTAGTGATCATAGACACTGGAAAATCATCCGGGATGATAGAAGAGATGGGTATGAAAATAAAAAACATGTTTATAAACTATAATATTGGTACTGTTTATCTTGGCAGTAACCAGGATGTGGCCAAAAATGATAAAAGATTATTTGACAGGGTTATTCTGGATATATGATAACAACTTTATGCCATCTCAAATGGTTTTTTAACATTTGCATTACATTTATCTTTAAATTTTAATAAATATATAAATATTTATAACCAGTTATTTATCCTATTTCAGGTCCGAAACATATTCTTTTCATAGTTCTTGTTGTGATTAATGATTAAGTGCGGTAGATTCTACAATTTTATTAAATAGAACGATATTCCCATAACTTACAGCATCAGGCTCAAAAGATAAGTATGGTTGCGAATAAATTTCTATTCTCACCGTATTATTAGTAGTAATGTACATTGTAAGCTGGTTAAATAGTGAAGTAACATTTGAGTAGTTTTTATTGTAATTAATCATTTCCGTTATGTTTTGATTTAAGCCGTTCATTATAATGGACTGATTTTCATGTGATACATTAAATGTATACAGGGAAAATCCATTCTGGAACGCGTATGAATAATTAAAGGTGCTGCCAAGATAAGAATAATAAAATGATTTATTCATGCCTGTATTTATAACAGTTTCGTATAATGGCATTGGATTGCTGCCGGATACTATATTTGATTCAATGAAGGATTCCGGCTCGGTTATAATCGGGAATTTGGCATTTGTAACATTTTCAAGATTAGTAATAAATTTTGATATATTTGATCCGGAAATTAGATCACTGACAAATACAGGTATTGTTAAAATCTTTTTATGATACATTGGAGTTCCAGAATAGTTTATTATCTGTGAATTATGACTATTTAGATATGCATTCCATAGAATTTTTGACTTTGTTATGTTATAGTGTTCCGGATATGCATAATAAAAAGCTTCCCTGACTGTAAGATTGGAGAAGAAATTAGATGGAAAATTATAGCTGTCTACGTATCTTGCCAGAACTGAGAGGTTCACATTTGCATTGAAAGCATATATCTCTGACATATTATAGGAATAGTTGGTAAATGAACTGACATAAGGCAATTTGTAGTATGATGGAAATTCCGATATCTGAGTGGTATTTAATCGCATATCCTGATACTCCTCTGCAAGATCATTCTCATATTTTACAGTTATAGAATTAAGCGAGGTTTCCGGATCATTTTGCATTCCATTAAAATCCGGATTTTTTGAAAGCTCGAGATACTCCCCCGGAACAAATTTTGAAATAAAATACGGGCCATCTGACAGCATGTATGTTACATTTATATTCATTTCATGAGTCTTAAAATAATTGAATCCATTTGATGTAAAAGTTAAATTTAAACCAAGCTGACTCATATTAGAAGAATCCGTTATAAAAGTACCGGGCGATGAAAGTATGCGCTCCACAGTATTGTTACTTAATTTCGATGTAAAATTCAATGTTATAGTACCGGTTGTATTTGAATATGATATTGCCTTCGTTATATTTGAAAATGTATTTGCGTTATGATAATTCCCGGTAAAAAGGTACTGTGCCAGTATCCATCCAGGTGACTGTGGAGTCTTATTTTCCATAAGAATATCGAGAATCAGGGAATAATAAACATCATAAACAGTTACATGTACACCGTTATTAAATTCAATGTCTGTATTTATTGTTATAATGTAACTTTTACCATTATCTGTCATACTCTTTGCTATTTCAGGAAAATAGTGGTTGCTTATGTTGCCATAGAGAAGCAATTCGGTATTATAAAGAATTTCAAGGTCACCCTGTGATGTTGCCAGGTACGGATTTAAATTTGTTACCGGAGACTGGCTGTCAAAAACCACAGAATTGTTTACATTTAAATAAAGAGAAGAATTTGAGTTCCCCACCACATCAAGATAATATGTAGAATTAAAACTTGCAGTACCATTTGATGTTTCAGTTTTAAGTTCTAATATATACAATCCGGTTATATTTTTAATGAAATAATTCAAATTTGGTTTGCTGGAATTATTAGATGCTCCTATAAATAAGTTTTTTCCTGAATACACCGATAACTTCTGATTGGATATGTTAAATGTACCATTTAATGGATACTGCGTATATTCCGATGTTACATTAATACCGGTGCCATCCGGGTAAACATACGAATTTTGTATTGCAGGATTATTAGTTGAATTTATAATATTTAATATCCCTGAAGCTGAATCGTTTGATACTGATGAAGGAGATACATATACAGGTATATACTGGTTTGATGAAAATAAATATGAACCAAAATATGAAAAATATGAAATATAATATACACCGGGATACTTATATTCATGAGTTAGAGCTACAGTAGTGGATGAGTAATTCAGAACTGCCTCACTTTTATCTCCCCAGAGAACCGTTATGTTATTGAATGGATGATTTGCAGAGATTTTTAATGTGTAATTGTCTCCGGCTATAAGGTAATTGGAAGCCGAGTCAACAGAAATCGATGGCTGTGACCTGGCCGGATGCACTGCAGCGATCAAAAGCAATGATGATAAAATTAATATTACAACAATTATGACGGCATACCATTTTTTTCTTGTGGAACCCGGTCTTTCAGGGTATGTTAATGGTTCTGGCATTTCCGTCATGCACTCGTAATTGAAATATAAATTATTAAACTTTTCACATAGGTATTATAATAAGTTTTTTAATGAATCATTAATATTATATTTTCATGCAAAAAAATATTAATAAGCTATTCATTTGATTATATGAGTTTAAAAGGTATAGTGATGGCAGGAGGGAAGGGAACACGACTGAGGCCGATAACATATTCAATTCCAAAACCTGTTGTTCCAATAGCAGGGAAGCCATGCATGTCATATTTGCTGGATTCTTTTTATAATGCCGGTGTGAGAGATATTATAGTAACCACAGGATATAAATTCAGCTCTCTTATAACAAGTGTCATTGAAAACAGATATAAAGATCAGACTGTTTTATTTTCTGTAGAAAAGGAGCCTGCAGGTACAGCAGGAAGCATAAAAATGATAGCAAATTTCATTGATGACACTTTCATAGTGGGAAGCGGTGATATATTATCTGATTTCAACATAGCGGATATAATAAATTTTCATAAGAGTAAAAAGGCACTCATAACAATTGTATTAAAAAAGGTTCCGGATCCCAGCCAGTTTGGTATTGTAGAGCTTGACGGCGACAGAATTGTAAGATTTCTTGAAAAACCCGGCGAAAATGAGGCTTTTTCCAATCTTGTAAATACAGGTATATATGTAATGGAACCTGAAATATTGAAATATGTGAAGACAATACCGTATGACTTTGCAAAGGACCTTTTTCCAAGGCTTTTAAGGAAAAATATACCAGTATACGGTTATATGGGGGATGGCATATGGCTTGACACTGGAAGACCAAACGACCTCATAAGGGCCAACCAGATAATGATAGCAAAATATGGAAAAGAATACCATGACGGATGTTACAAAGGAAAAAATATAGTGATTACCATGTCAACATTTCCGGATGTAAGCATTGAACAGAGCTATATTGGCAATGGTCTGCGCGCAGGCAAAAATACTTCCATAAAGAATTCAGCTGTTTATGAAAATGTTACGCTTGATGAAAACGTAAATATTTCAAACTCTTTGCTCATGGATAACGTTACAGTAAAAACAGGTACAAAGATAAAAAATTCGGTTATAATGAAAAACTGTATAATAGGAGAAGATTCGGAAATAGTTGACAGCATTATAGCACCTGACATGGATCTTCGCGGGAAATCCAGAATTTATAATGTTTCCCTTGCATCAAAAGTTATAGAAGATGAAATATAAAAACAATATATAATACAATTATAATCATGGCAATGACCATTGAGATGTAAACCAATCTCTTATCATTGCCAAATATAATAGGAATTGGCCCGATCATAAGGAATCCGCCGGTCTTTTTTTCAATTTTTTCCTCCGGAATTATATTGCCATTTTCATTATTATTTTTAACATTAAATGGAGCCGTAGCTAATAATATGAATCCTGCAAATATTAATATTACAGGAATAATGGAAAGTGGACTGCTGCTAATTATAAACGGGAATACAATAAATATTCCAGGATGTGCAAGGCCGGTAAAAATCATTAGTATAAATATTAAAAATCCGGAAATTATTAAAAAAATACCTGCTGAAAACTTCATAATAGATTAAAGAAAACCTGCTTTCTGCAATATCAGCAGGTCCTCTGTAGTTAGCTGTTCTCCTGCCTTAAATTTCTCATAAAGGGCAGATGCGCGTTCCTGGAGTTCTGATTCCCTTTCTTTTTTCTTTGTAACCTTTGTTTTGCTTTTTATTGAATATATGGCCTTTTCCATATCCTTCAATTCGCCCTTTGACTTTATGAATGCGGCGTGCTCAACCTCGGATTCCTTGCTGAACTTAATAAAAGTTTCGTGTTTCTCATCTGCTTCTTTCCTTACTTCATCAAGATTCTGTAATTCTTCGTTAATTTCATCACTGAGCTTTGAAATTCTTTCTGATAATTCTTCAATCTGCTTTTTATAATCCTCTCCCTGATTGCGCTCTTCATTAATTTTATCTGTTAATTCCTTTATATCTGCATTTTTAAGAATTTCTTCCTCTCTTCTTGATTTGGTCTTTTTAATTTCATTTGTTAATTTCCTTATTTCAGTAATAATTTTATTTTCTTCATCCTTTTTTAATTCTGTTGTCTGCTGCCTTTTTTCAAGATATTGAAGCTCCTTTTCCTTTGCTTTTATATCCTTTATATCATTTACATCCACACCCAGCGAGGCCCGGTAATCATGTAGCTGTTTTTTTAACTCAGATAAATTCTTATAATGTTCTTCCTTTTCATCCCTTAAAACTTTTATTTTTTCTATGAGTTCATTTTTTTCAGCTATCTTTTCCTTAGCCTTTTCTCTCATCTCGTGAGTTTTCTGATTTAAATCATCACGGATTTTTGCATACTTCTGGGCTTCGGCATTTGCCTCGTCTCGCTTCTTAATATGGAGTTCGACTTCATCTCTTATTGCCTCTTTCTTTGTTTCAAAATCTTCCAAAAGGTCTGTCATGCTAACACTTCGATATCTCTTATTACAATATCGGGTCGTAAATTATTGTATTCACGTCCCGGTGCTGTAGTTTAAAAGCCTATATAAAAAGGATATATAAGTATTACTATAGTCAGGATATAACAATACAGTTATAATAGACATTAAATAGATATAAAAAATAAAATAACAATTTAACATTAGCAAAAATGCATGGAGGCAATATATACAGCCTGGCAGCCAGAAATAAAACGAATCCTGATAATATTCTTGATTTTTCTGCAAATATGAATGATTTTATTGAAGTACACGATATAAATTTAAATTCGGTAGAGATATCAAATTATCCGGAGATAGACCTTGAATATTATAAAAAAATACTTGCCGCAGATGAATTTAACTATAAAAGTATAATGATTGTGCCGGGAATAACATATTTTATACACAGATATTTAAGCATGGTAAGGGGCAATATCATAATGATTACCCCGGTATTTACAGAATATACAAAAATTATGAATGATGGTGACAGGATATTCATGCCGTTTAATGTTATTGAAAGGGATGTAAATATTTTAAAAAACTATAACTTTAAAATTCTTATATTTGTATATCCTGACAGCCCAACCGGAAATATGATAAAAAGTGATGTTTTTATGAAATGTGTGGAAATCGCATCTGCTAAGAATGCCTTTGTATTAATTGATGAATCATTTATATGGTTCTCCGGAAAAAGAGAAATAAATGAAAATAAACTTATTCAGGGATATCCAAATGTTATTATTTTAAGATCTCTTACAAAAATATTCTCAATACCCGGCCTGCGCCTCGGTTATATTGCATCATCGCCCGAAAATATAGAAAAGTTAGAGAAAATACAGGAGCCGTGGGCTGTAAGCCAGGTTGCGCTTCAATATATCAGGGGCATAGATACAGGTATATTATCATCTATTCCTGCCCCTGTTTCAAAAGAACGCAAATATATGTCCCGCAAATTGACAGAAATGGGATTCAAAATAATAGGGAATCCGGAAGCAAATTATATAACTGTAAATATACCGGATGGAATGGATGGAATTAAATTAAAGAAATTTCTTGAGGACAATAATATAATGGTAAGAACGCTTGAGGATTATCCTGAGTTCAGTACAGATTATATAAGAATAAATATTAAAAGAAGGGTAAAAAATGATGTTTTAATAAATATGATTTCTAAATTTATAGAGGGAAATTTATGATAAGAATGATACAGATTCTCGGGACATCTTCTGATTCAGGTAAAAGCACTCTGGCTATGGCATTATGTTATTTTTATGCAAAGAAAGGATACCGAGTTGCACCTTTTAAGTCGGTAAATATGTCTCTTAATTCAATTTCAATAAAGGACGGGTCAGAAATAGCAAGAGCCCAGTGGCTGCAGGCAATAGCTGCCGGAACAGAACCATCAAAATATATGAATCCTTATTTAATAAAACCGGAAGGCAATGGAAGATCGCAGTTGATACGCCTTGGCAGATCGATGGGTTCAATGCCTGTTTCAGATTATTATAATGAAATAAAGGATAATGGTAAAAATATAGTTAAAGAGTCACTGGAAATCCTCTCAAAAGAATATGATATAATAATTGCCGAGGGTGCAGGTTCTGCTGCAGAAATAAATATGTTTGACCGTGATATCGCCAATATATTTGTTTCATCAATTTATAACACTCCTGCTATTCTGATTTCTGATATAGAGAGGGGAGGTGTATTTGCATCGCTGTATGGAACCATTAAATTAATGCCGCACGGCGACCTTGTAAAATATCTTGTAATAAACAGGATGAGAGGCGATATTTCAATACTTTATCCCGGAGTGAAAAAACTGGAAGAACTTACAGAAAAGAAAGTGGCAGGCATTGTACCCTATTCAGATATAAGGCTTCCGGGCGAGGATTCATTAAACTATCTGCATGGTAATGGCAATGGAAAAATATGCGTGATAAAGTATCCATATATGGAAAATTATAGCGATTTTGATCCACTTTACATACATGGCCTGGGCTTTCAATTTATAGATGAAAAGAATATGGATAATTTAGATGATTGCAGCATCATAATTCTCCCGGGCTCAAAACTTGTGGAGAAGGATTTACATTACATAAAAAAAACCGGTATTGCCGATAAAATTGTTGAGCTTTCATCGAGCAAATACATCATCGGCATATGTGGCGGCTACCAGATGCTCGGGCGCCATATAATTGACATGAATCGAACTGAGTTATCAACCGGAAATTTAAGCGGTCTCGGTCTTCTTGATATAGACACTGAATATTCGATGGAAAAGCATACCGGAGAAATAATTTATAGACTTAATAAAGAATTCTTTGGAGAAAATAATGAAAAAAAAGGTTATGAAATACACTATGGCAATATAATAAATAACAGGGAAAAACCACTTGCCTTTAAGAATAATATTGCTGAAGGTTCTATCAAAGGTAAAATAATCGGTACAAATATACATGCAATTCTTGAAAATGAAAATTTTCTCGGCCATATACTCAATTTAAAAATTGAAAGCTATGAAAAAAAACTTCTGGAAAATATAGAGAGGGCATCACTCCATTTTACGCAAAATATGGATATGGAACTGATAAACCGGCTGATTGAATGATTATACTCTATTATATTTACATACTTTTTGCGGGTTCTATTATATTTGACCTTCTTTACGGTGAACCTCCATACCTTTTGCACCCTGTTGTTTTAACAGGTAAAATAATAGCAAAACTTGAAAAATTTTTTTTAAAACATAATCCGAAAAAATTCTATGGATTAATGTTTCTTATAACGGTAATAATTGTAAATACATTGCCTGTTCTTGCTGTACTTTACTTTTTGTATTATATTCATTCAATAGCATCTATAATAATTTTTTCAATAATTTATATATATTTCTTAAAAAGCATATTCACAATAAAATCAATGAAAAAACATATAAATCCCGTTTTAAAGGCACTTGAAAGTGGAGATATTCAAAAGGCAAGAGAAAAAGTTTCAATGGTTGTTCGCCGTGATACATCAAATATGGATGAAACACATATAATCTCTGCATGTATTGAAACAGTATCGGAGGGCTTTGTTGATGGATATATGACACCATTATTTTTCTATGCTTTCGGTGGAAT
>JABEBX010019812.1_pt1 | contig 39363 bp, 32 predicted proteins | sample 7245971 | NCBI WGS metagenome assembly JABEBX01 (sample SAMN14506365, study PRJNA622280) | hot springs metagenome | biome: hot spring [ENVO:00000051]|acidic hot spring [ENVO:00002120]; feature: spring [ENVO:00000027]|sediment [ENVO:00002007]; material: sediment environment [ENVO:01001048]... | reverse complement strand
TCTTTGTTTGCGGTACTGAAATCAAAAAGGACGGTCGCATCAAGATCATAACCTGTATCGCCACTAACAGGGGCGCTGTTTACGGTGAAGGTCTGAATCTTTATCTCCTGGTCAAAATTTTCCCGGTCATTCGCCCGGCCTGATTGTATCGGGTACAATACGATTCAGTTTGTCGGTATATCCGTTGTACGTGGAGCGGTCCGTGTCAATTCAGTTTGTTGAAGCCTTGGAACTGCTGCACCATCGGTGCGTTGATATGGCGGCTTTGGTTCAGGGGGCGGTGGAGCAAGTCACCCAGTCGGTAATCCATTGCCGCCCTGAAATAGCCCAGAGCGTGCGCGATTATGAAGATCAGATCGATGCCGAAGAAGTTAAAATTGAACGTGCCGCCATTAACATGCTCTCGGAGCATCAACCCACCGCCTCGGATCTCCGTACGGTTTTTGCCATCGTGAAGATCAACAGCGATCTGGAACGCATTGGCGATTGCGCGTACAACATTGCCCAGATGGTGCCATCCTTCTCTTCGGTGGTGGCGGAAATTCCCCATGAACTCAAAACCATGGCCGAATCCACGCTCAAACAGCTTGACGATACCACCAAATGTCTGGGCTTAAGTGATTCGGCTCTGGCGGCAGAGGTGTGCCGCGGTGATGATGTCATTGATGCCCTGTATCATCAGATTTTTCAGGATCTTCAGGCTGGCATGGTGGCTGACACGCAGAACGTCCCCGCCGATCTGGCCATGATTATGATCGCCAAGAATTTTGAACGTATCGCCGATCACTGCACCAATATTGCCGAGGAAGTTGTATTTCTGGTGCGCGGCCAGATCATCCGCCACGAACATTAATATCTGTCGCCGCGGTCTTAAACCCATCATAAAACCACCACCGCCTCCGCCATAAACTCACTGATATTGTCATGTGAAGTCATTAGCCCGCAGATGGGCAGAAGCCGTTATAGGCCCGGGGACATGCTGGGCGCTGGTGCCTCGCTGGCGGCCAAAACTCCCGCGCCATAAAAGGCGAATTTATTCTTTCACGATCCCTAAACGTTTTGTGGATGGATTTCGCGTTGTTTTTGCACCGCACGGAAAATGGTCACACCCACGAAGGTTGTCTGAAGAAAATGAAGGTTACAGGCTCTTTGTTTCGTGTTTACGGGATTTAAGCCAAGTCTGGAATTGTTCCAGATAGATATAAAATACCGGTGTGACAAACAATGTTAGAAATTGCGAGAACAGCAGCCCGCCCACCACCGCGAGGCCAAGCGGCCTGCGTGTGTCGGCGTCCGCCCCAATTCCAATGGCAATCGGCAAGGTGCCGAACAAAGCGGCCATGGTGGTCATCATGATCGGGCGAAAGCGAATGCTGCAGGCGCGGTAGATCGCGTCGTATGGTGTCGCTCCCTTGGCGCGTTCGGCAATGGCGAAGTCCACCATCATGATGCCATTTTTCTTGACCAGGCCGATAAGCATGATCACGCCGACAAAAGCGTACAAGTCCAAAATCTTGCCAAATAATATCAAAGTCAGCAGAGCGCCCAAGCCCGCAAATGGAAGCGCGGTGAGGATGGTGATGGGATGTATGAAGCTTTCATAGAGAATACCCAAAACGATATAAATAACCACCACCGCGATCAGCAGCAGCACACCCATATTGATCACAGCTTGTTGGAATATTTGCGCCGCCCCCTGGAAATTGGTGATGATCTGGGGTGGCAGCGTGGCCTTGGCGGTTTTTTGAATTTCATCAATTGCTTTGCTTAATGAGTAATTGGAGGCAACATTAAATGAAATAGTCACTGACGGCATAATGCCGGTCTGATTGACCATCAGCGGACCGAGGCTTTGTGTGACATGGGTGACGGCGTTGAGCGGAACCAGTTGTCCGCTGCTGGAAGTAACATACAAAAGCGAAAGATCTTTAGGATTGCGCTGGTATTTTGGTTCCACCTGCATAAGGACTTTATACTCGGCCTGGGGATCATAAATTGTGGAAATCTGCTCCTCGCCGTATGCCAACCCCAGAGCCTGTTCAATGGCCTGATGACTGACCCCAAGAATTTGGGCCCGGTTATCGTCGGGAACCACGTTCACTTGTGGAGTTTGAATCAGCAGATCATTGTTGACCCCCTGCAAACCGGGGAGTTTGCTGATTTTGTCGGTAAGAACAGGAGCATATTTATACAGGGCCGTGATATCCGGTGAAAGCAGGGTGAATTGATATTCCGCCTTGGTCAACTGACCGTTGACATTGATTGGCGGAATATTCTGCAAATAGGTCTTAATGCCAATCACCCGGGCAAACTTGCTGCGCAATTCTTGGATGACCTGGTCTGTGGTATTCGGTCGGTCGCCCGCGGGCTTTAAGTGGAAGAACATTTGGCCGCCGTTGCTGGCACCAAACGATCCACCGCCGACCAGAGACATGAAATTGGCGACGTTCACATTATTCTCAACCATTTTCCCCAGCGTCAACTGGTGTTGGACCAGGGAATGAAAAGAAATTCCTTCCGGAGCCTGCGTGGCCGCCAGAATATGCCCACTGTCGCCCGCGGGAATAAAACCTTCCGGAATCGTGATAAGTAAATGCAGCGTCAAATATAATGTGACGGCGGAAAGTATCAGTACCAGCAGGCGGGCCTTGAGCATGCCACGAAGCATCCAGAGATATATTTTGTGCGATGAATCAAACAATTGTTCCATGAAACGATATAGAAAATTGTGGCGCCGCTCCCGTTGATCTTTCAATATGCGGCTGCAAAGCATGGGGGTAAGTGTCAGTGAAATCGCGCCGGAAAGCAAAATGGCAATGGCCAGTGTGATGGCGAATTCATTGAGCAACCGCCCGATGATGCCGCTGAGGAAGATGATCGGGATAAACACCGCGACCAACGACAGGGTCATGGAAATGATGGTGAAACCTATTTCCCGAGAGGCGTTGAGTGTGGCCTGCATGGGCGTTTCACCCATTTCAATGTGACGATAGGAATTCTCCAGCATGACGACGGCATCATCGACAATAAAACCCACCGCCAGTGTCAACGCCAGGAGTGAAAAATAATCAATCGTAAAGTGCATTTCATACATGACGGCAAAAGTGCCGATGATGGCCAGCGGCATCGCCACAACCGGAATGATCGTGGCGCGGATGGTTCTTAAAAAGCAGAAAATCACAATCGCTACCAGCACCAGAGCCAGTATCAGCGTGAGTTTGACATCAAAGACACCCTGACGGATATCCTGCGACTTGTCATACATGGTGGTAAGCGTTATGGAGGATGGAATACTCGCCTGCAATTTCGGCACAAGTTTTTCAATGTCATCCACCACCTTAATGGTATTGGCGTTGGACTGCTTCTGAATAGCCAGAATGATAGCGCGGCTGGATTTGCCGTGGGAATAATACCAGGCGATTTCCTTGTCGTTCTCCACACTGTTGATGACATGAGCCACCTGATCCAGCCGCACCACCGCGCCGGTGGCACGGTTGTATTGAATGATCAACGGACGGTATGCGGCGGCATTGATCAATTGGCCGTTGGAGTAAACCTGATACGTTTTATTCACTCCCCATATAATTCCCGTAGGTTCATCGACATTCGCGGATTGAACCTTCTCCATGAGTTGATCCACGCCGATGCCGCGGGCGGCCAGGGCCTTGGGATTGACTTGTATATTGACCGCGTATGTTTGTACGCCAAAAATATTCACTTGTGAAACGCCGTCCACTTCGGAAATGGAGTCGCCCAGAACATTTTCCGCGTAATTATCGACGGCATACATTGGCAGCGTTCTGGATTCCAACACCAACATCAATACCGGTTGAGAGCTGGGATTGACTTTCCTGTAGGTCGGTGGGGTTGGCATATTGGAGGGCAATTGGCCCGCCGCCTGTGAAATCGCGGACTGCACATCCATAGCGCAGTTATTTATATTGCGACTCAGGGCGAAATTCAGCGTAATGCTTGTGCTGCCCGACGAACTTTGACTGGTCATCGCAACCAAACCGGCGATCTGTGTAAATTGCTTTTCCAGCGGTGTCGCCACCGATGATGCCATGGTTTCCGGATTGGCCCCCGGCAATGCCGCGGACACCACAATTGTAGGCTGTGGAACATCCGGAAAATCGCTGACCGGCAACTTCAAATAGGCCATGATGCCGAAAATCACCAGGGTGATGGTCAACAGCGTGGTGGCCACGGGCCGGCGAATGAATAATTCAGATAAATTCACGGGCGGCCCTTATTTGCTGGAGATGTGGCTGCGGTCGCGGATGGACTGGGCCGGCTGGCGCCGGATTGAAACGAACCAGTTGCCGGAGCAATCAACCCGTTTGCCACCACTTCCACAGGTTTGCCGGGAATCACACTTTCCTGTCCATCCGTGATGACCGTTTCGCCTGCGGTGAGGCCTTTGCTGATCACAGCCAACTCGTTATAAGTAAAAGCTTGGGTCACGGGCTGCATCCGGGCGATGTTGTTTTTAATGACAAAAACAAATAATCCATTTTGCCCCGTTTGCAGCGCCACTATCGGAATGACCACCGCCTGTTTTTGCATGGCCACCTGCAAGGTTGCATCAACGTACTGTCCGGGCCAAAGTTCTGCATGGGCGTTGGCAAATGTGCCCATAAGTTGAATGGAGCCGGTGGAATCGTCCACTTCATTATTAATAAAGCTCAAATAGCCCTCCAGCCGCTGCCCCGGCTCACCATGGGTGCTAACAAAAACCGGCAGCTTCGGATTTTTTTTCTGCGCCTGGCGAATCTGGTAAAGATCGCTCTGCGGAAGGGAAAATGAAACGTAAATAGGCTTCATCTGGTTGATCACCAGAAGGTTGGTGGTGTTGGCTTGCACATCAGTCCCCGCGTATGCCTGCAGGTTACCGGCTTGGCCGTCCAAGGGTGATCGGATCGTGCAATAACCAAGATTTATTTGCGCGGTTGTTACAAGTGCCTGGTCCGAATCAACAGCTTTGCGGGCCGCCACCAGAGAAGCTTTACCATCAGCCACATTGGCTTTGGCCTGATCATAGGTGGACTTATAGGCGTCATACTGAGTAATCGCCAATGCCGTTCCGGAAGCGCCAAGTTTTTTGGCCCGCAACCAGTCCGCCCGCGCATCCACATAGACGGCCTGATAACCGTCAAGTTTGGCCTGGGCGACAATGACGTTCGCCCGAGCCTGTGCCAAAGTAGCACGAGCCTGCATAAGGGCGGCAACAAAGGGGCGCTTGTCCAGTATGAAAAGAATCTGGTTTTTGCGAACATCCTCTCCAGGCTTGATGAGTACGGAACTGATGATTCCATTCACCTGGGCTTGCAGCGTTACCGAGGCAACGCTTTGCACCACACCTATATTGCCAAGTTCTACCGGGATATTTTCCTGCTTGACCAAAACCGCATTTACCGGCGGTGGCGCCGCCTTCGCGGTTGCGGCGGGTTTCGAGCAAGCGGGCAGCATGGCCAGGACAAAGAGCAAAATGCCGGCTGAAAAAGTGCGACCATTTTTCACAAATGTCTGGTGATAATCAAAGAACCTCAAAAACGGCGCTCCAAGTACGGGGGTTAGCCAATTGGGCTGGCGGAGACTTTCCTCATCCTGCCAGATCAGCCGTCAGCATAACCGGCGTATCTGCCTTGTCCAGAGTGTAAAACGATTGAATGCGATCAAAGTTGCATATCTATGTCAGATGCAATGTGCTGCGGATTCCGTCCTGTCATATTACCGCTTCCGGCATCAGAAAGTGACGAAAGCATTCACGAAATTCATAAGTAAATGCGAGTTTGTCGAAAGTTCGGGCAGTGTGGATTGTACAGTGTAAGGAATGAGCGTCAAAATGCCGTCACTGGGTCAAACTTATGAAATTTGTTTACCCGGTAGTTTGACGAGATAAATCTTCTCTATTACTATTCTCTAATGGGCTTTTTGCAATCTTTCACAGTCTGTTTGAAAAGACTGCGAGGGTTGGATGGACAAGGCCGAAAATGTAGCGCTTCAACAGCCCTGAAATAGAGGGTTTGAAGGAGTTGTTGCCCAAACAGGGATGCGACGCGAACCATGAGTGAAAAACCGTTCTTCGTCTTTCCGAAGTGGTCGAACACCGTTGTGCTGGTAGCTCTGGCGGTTGGGGCGATACTTCCCGTTTATATTGTGGCCATCGTCTGGTTTGGCTGGAGCGCCCGGACGCTCAACGTGGGATACCAACCCGTTCAGCCAGTTCCGTTCAGCCACGCCTTTCATGCCGGTAAACTGGGAATCAACTGTCAATATTGCCACACCGATGTAAAGCGGGCCGCCTTTGCCGCGATTCCGCCAACTCAAACGTGCATGAACTGCCACACGCAAATTGCGGCCAACAGTGCCAAGCTCCAATGGTTGCGCAACAGTTATGGAACCGGAAATCCCAAAATGGCGGGTATGCCGATTCCATGGAAACAGGTCAATGAACTTCCGGACTATGTATATTTTAATCATGCCGCGCACGTCAATGCGGGCATCAGTTGTCTGGTTTGCCACGGGCAGGTCAACCACATGGAACGGGTCTATCAGGCCAAACCCCTGAGCATGGACTGGTGTCTTTCCTGCCATGAAAATCCCGGCCCCAATCTGCGGCCCCGCGATCAAGTTACAAATTTGAACTGGACCGGAAAAAATAAGGTGAAACTGGCCAAGGACCTGGGCTTGACGGTGGCAACGCTGCCCAAAAATCTCGGAGCGTATCTTTTGAATCGTTACCATATTCCCAGCACGAAGCTTTTGACGGATTGTGAGACATGCCACCACTGAAAACGGATAATTTGAACGGTAAAGAATACTGGCGCAGTCTTGATGAACTCGCGGATACGCCGGAATTTCGTGAATTTGTGGATCGCGAATTCACCTCCCACGCCTCGGAATGGCTGGATTCCAATCGCCGGCGTTTTCTAAAAATCATGGGGGCCTCCTTTGCACTGGCCGGCCTCGCCGGTTGCCGCTGGCCCATGGAAACACTGGCCCCTTATGCCCATCGCCCCGCCAATCGCGATCCCGGCACTCCCGTGCAATACACCACCGCTATGGAACTTGGCGGCGTGGCCCAGGGAATGCTGATTACCAGTGTGGATGGCCGGCCCATTAAAGTTGATGGCAATCCCAAACACATCTTAAATCGCGGTGGAAGCGATGCTTATGGCCAGGCCAGCGTATTGAATGTTTATGATCCGGACCGCAGCCGGTCCGTTTTACAACGCGATGCGCAGGGTAAAGCGGTCGATTCCAATTGGGCCACCTTTGAGGCCTTCTGGAAAGAACAGTTGGCGGAATTCAAAAAAACGCATGGCAAAGGTCTGGCGGTTTTATCAGGAAATTCGGCCTCTCCGAGTTTGGCCGATATGCACCTTCGCATGGCCAAGCAATTGCCGCAATCGCAATGGTTTGAATATGAACCCATTTCCGATGATGCCGCGCGCGAAGGTCTGCGGATGGTCTTCGGGCAGCCGGGCCGGGCGGTGCCGGATTTGTCGGCCGCACAGGTGATCGTATCATTTGATCAGGACTTCTTCGTCGGTGATCCGCTGGCGGTCAAGATGGGCCGGGATTTTGCCGCAGGCCGGCGGTTGACCAATCCAGAAACTGGCGAAAGTGCAACATCCATGAACCGGCTGTATGTGGTGGAATCCACTTTCACCATGACCGGTTCCATGGCGGAAAATGCCCGGCACCGCATTCCTGTGCCCGCCAAAGATGTTCCGGCTGTGGCGTGCCTGCTGGCATACGAACTTAAAAAACAGGGTCTGGTGCTGGGCGTGGAAATTCCCGCTTTGCCAGATGTGAACATTGGATCCAGCACCCAAACACTGCAAGTTATGGCCGCCGATCTGCTGGCCAATAAGGGCCGGTGCGTGTTGGTGGCCGGGGCCAATCAGCCGCCCGAATTGCACGGCCTGATCGCGGCGCTTAACGACGCGCTGGGCAACACTGGCCGGACAGTTACATATTATCCGGTGATGAACCCGAATCGGCCCACCCATGTCGCGTCCATACAGGCATTGGCTGCGGCGATCCAGAAAAAAGAAATTTCCGCCCTGGTGATTCTGGGCGGCAATCCTGTGTATACCGCCCCGGCGGATATTGATTTCGCCAAGTTGCTCTCCAGTCTGCCATTGAGCGTGCATTTGGCTGATTATGTTGATGAAACATCAGATATTTGCACCTGGCATCTGCCGGAATGTCATTATCTGGAAAACTGGGGCGATGCGCGGACGTTTGATATGTCCGTGAGCATTGTCCAGCCGCTGATCCAGCCGATTTTTGGCGGTCGCAGCGCGGTGGAAGTCATGGCCATAGTCATACAGGATCCGCTGCAAAAGTCGTACGATATTGTGCAGAGAACATTGGGGATTAAGGCCGCGGATTGGCGCTGGAAAAAGGCGCTATTTGACGGTTATGTTGAAAAAACCGCCTGGCAGCCGCTGCATTTAAGCATATCGACCGGCAACCTCAATGGGGACTTGGCCAAACTCATTACGAAGAATTCCGCTGTGAAGCTGGATCACCAGCAGTTGGAACTGGCATTCCGTACCGATTCCAAAGTTTTGGACGGCCGTTTTGCCAATAATGGATGGCTGCAGGAATTGCCCGATCCTATGACCCGTTTAACGTGGGATAATGCGGCGATAATTAATCCCAAAACCGGCTTGGCCATGGGATTGAATCGGCACAAAAGCCAGATTATCCGCCTGAAGGTTGCTGGCCGGGAACTGGAAGTCGCCGCCTACATGATGCCCGGCCAGCCGGAGAATTCAATTTCCATCGCTCTGGGTTATGGCCGCACGCGCAGCGGCAATGTGGGCGACGGTGCGGGCTTTAACGCCGGTGCCTTGCGCACCAGCGGAGCCATGGATATGGTCTCCGGCGTGAGCATGGAGGTCACGGACAAAACATACGAATTGGCCACCACTCAAAATCATTTTGTCATCAGCACCATTGGCGAGCGGGCGATTGCGGCCCGGGTGCCGGATTTAATTCATCAGGGCACCTTCGCTCAATTCCGGAAAGACCCCGGCATGGGGCACAAAAAATCGACGGCGGTGTCGCTGTGGGATGAACATCATTATAACACCGGCTATCAATGGGGCATGGCGGTGGATTTGACCGCCTGCGTGGGATGCTCCACTTGTGTCATTGCGTGCCAGGCGGAAAACAATATTCCCATTGTCGGCAAGGAACAGGTGCTCAAAGGCCGGGAAATGCAATGGATGCGCATGGACCGCTATTTCCGCGGTCCGGAATCTGAAAATCCACAGGCGGTTCACGAGCCGATTTTATGTATGCAGTGTGAAAACGCGCCATGTGAAGCGGTCTGCCCGGTGGGGGCCACCAGCCACAGCGCCGACGGCCTGAATATGATGACCTACAATCGCTGCATTGGCACACGCTATTGCGCCAACAACTGTCCATATAAAGTTCGCCGGTTCAATTTCTTTGATTACAACAGCGGAACACTCAATAATCTTTACACCCCCAATATCATCCGCTCGGAAATGAATCCGCTGACGGCATTGCAGAAGAACCCGCAGGTTTCCATCCGGGTTCGCGGTGTGATGGAAAAATGCACCTATTGCGTGCAGCGCATTGATACGGCCCGGGTGGCGGCGGAACGGCAGAACCGGCGAGTCCGGGATGGGGAAATTACCCCCGCCTGTGCCCAGGCCTGTCCCACGCAAGCGTTGGTATTTGGTGACATCCGTGATAAAAACAGCCGGGTGGCCAGACTCATGAAGCAGGATCGGATGTACGGCATTCTTAATAAGGAACTGTATACCAAACCGCGGACACGTTATATGCCCAAGGTTTGGAATCCTAATCCGGCATTGCCGGAAGAACCGCTTTCGCCCAGAGGATTGATGTAAAGGTTGGCCGGTTCCGGATAATGAAGAAACCGGCTTACCGAAGTTTTGTAGAGCGTATTGATGATTTGGAATTGATTTCATGGCATCGGTGACAACAACCCAGGTTCCCGGCATGACCGGTGATTTCGACAACACCATGGACGATGGCGTAAGTAAAGCGCCGTTGGTCCTCGGTGAGGCGACGTTCCATGAAGTTACGCGCAAAATCTGCCGCGTGGCCGAAGCGCCGCGGGCGCCAATGGCATGGTATATTGCTTTTGCCATATCTACATCCCTGGTGGGAGTGCTGGGGGCCATGGTGACGTATGCCGTGTTCACCGGTGTGGGCGTATGGGGTAACAATTCACCGGTATTCTGGGGTTTTCCCATTATCAACTTTGTGTTCTGGGTGGGTTTGGCCCATGCCGGCACATTTATTTCCGCAATTCTGCTGCTTTTCCGGCAGAAGTGGCGCACAGGTATCAACCGCTTCGCGGAAGCCACCACGGTGTTTGCCGTTGTGTGCGCTGGTCTTTTTCCAGGTATTCACGTAGGCCGCCCCTGGTTTGCCTATTGGATGGCGCCGGTGCCCAATACCATGGGAGCATGGCCCAACTTTTACAGCCCTTTACTGTGGGATGCGTGCGCCGTAGGAACCTATTCAACAGTCTCCATGCTGTTCTGGTACGTGGGCATGATTCCGGATCTGGCCACATTCCGTGACCGCTCAAAAACCCGCATTCGTCATACTATCTATGGAATTCTGGCCATGGGATGGCGCGGATCGGCCAAACATTGGCAACTATATGAAAAAACGATTCTGATTCTCGCCGGCCTTGCCACGGCCCTGGTGTTGGGTGTGAGTTCCACGGTCAGCACCGATTTTGCGGTTTCTCAGCTTCCGGGCTGGCATGAGACGATTTTCCCGCCATACTTTACCGTTGGGGCTATTTTCAGCGGATTTGCTCTGGTTTTGGCTTTGGCCATTCCCGCCCGGGAATTGTTTGGCCTCAAAGATCTGATTACCAAGCGGCACTTGGATAACCTCGCCAAGATTACCCTGGTGATGGGATCCATTGTTACCTATATCTACTTGATGGAATTTTTCATTGCCTATTACAGCGGCAATCCTTATGAACAGTTTGCCTATCTCACGCGCATCATGGGGCCATACTGGCGCATGGGGTGGCTGATTCTATTCTGTAATTGCGTGGTGCCGCAGATTTTCTGGTTCAAATTTGCCCGTACCACCTGGTGGTTGGCACTTCCGGCGGCATTGCTGTGTCTGGTGGGCATGTGGAGCGAGCGGTTTGTGATCATCGTTACCGTTTTGAATCGTGACTTCCTGCCCAGTGCCTGGCATCATTACTCCCCGACATGGGTGGACTGGTTGACATTCGCTGGCAGCATCGGACTGTTTTTTACGCTGTTTTTGTTATTCTGCCGTTTTCTGCCCATGATTGCGATGTCAGAAGTTAAAGCCATTCTGCCGCAGGCGGAAGGCCGTATGCATGATGATGCCGCCGCGGTAAAGGCGGGACATTAAAAATATCAGACTGTATCTGATCGAATGAGATGGTAAGTTATGAACGTAGCGCACAACATTGAACCGATAGCCGATGAACCGCGGATGTATGGTCTGCTGGCGGAATTTCACGATGTGCAGACATTATTGGATGCCGCGGTGGCCCTGCGCAAGGCGGGTTATAAGAAATGGGACTGCTACACGCCGTTCCCGGTGCATGGTATGGAAAAGGCCATGGGCCTGCGTCCATCGATATTGCCTTGGATTGCGCTTGCTGGTGCCTTGGGAGGTATTTTCAGCATCTTGGCCTTGGCCCCGCTGTGCAATGCCTTTCTTTATCCCATGATTTTTTCCGGTAAGCCGTTTTGGGGCATGCCGGGACACATTCCCATGGCCTTTGCGCTGGGAATTCTAGGTGGCACGGTGTTTGTGGTACACGGGATGTTTGTACTGGCAAGATTGCCGCAGTTTTATCATCCGCTCTCATCGGTGGAACGCTTCCGCCGCGTAACCGATGACGGATTGTTTATTGCCGTTGAATCCACTGATCCGTCGTACAGTCCTTCCGCAACGACGGATTTGTTAAAAAAGCTTGGTGCGGCGGCTGTTGAAGAAGTCAGGGATTAATGCGATGAAAGCCAAAATCCGGAATTTTTATATCCTAGGCGATCTGGTGCTCCTGGCCCTGATACCGTTTGCCATTATTGCGGTGCGGCGGTATTCGTACACCACCACACCCCGCTTTGCGATCATTCAGGATATGGATCGTATGCCCTACATGAAGCCCGACCGGCGCAGCCCGATATTTGCCGATGACCGTGGTATGCGTCCGCACATCACGGGAACCATGGCCAAACAGGACTTTACATTTATTAATATGGCGGAGGCGCGGGCTTATCCCGGCAACTGGAATAAAGATCACGTCGCTATCCGCAGCGGTGCGCAATATGACCGCATCATGTTGGGACAAAAGCTGGTGAATGGGCAAGGCCAGTTTATAAATAAAATTCCCATTCCCGTGACTCGCCGCCTGGTATTGCGCGGGCAGGAACAATTTGATATCTTCTGCACGCCATGCCACGGATTCAATGGTATGGGCACCGGCACGGTAAATCAGTATGTCAATAAACTGCGGGCCGCCGGTTCACCCGATGCGGGCACATGGGTGCAGCCTTCGGACCTCACCGGACCGGGAGTGCAGTTTATGCCCGATGGTGGAATTTACAATGTAATAACCAACGGCATCGCCGTGATGGCGGCCTATAAAGATCAGGTGCCGGTGGTGGATCGATGGGCCATTGTGGCATACGTGCGGGCGTTGCAGCTTTCCCGGAAGAAGGTTGTCCCCAGCCGATTGCCGAAGTCCGTGCAAAGCAGGCTCAAGTAATTTGGAGCGTGATAAACGTGTCGAATAAAATCATACAACTCGGGCCGAAGGATCAGTTCTATCTTGATGAACTCGGCGGTCGCGTCATCAGTGGCGGCCTTATTGCGGGTATAGCATCGCTGGCCATTGCCGTGGCCCTGGGCGCATCCATGGGCGATGGCTGGCGGCAGTTCCTGTTCAGCTATTTAACCGCATGGCTGCTGTTTTTTGTCATCTCGGCCAGTTCCCTGTTCTTTGTGTTGGGCCACCACCTCTTTCGCGCGTCCTGGAGTGTAGTGGTGCGGCGGCTGGCGGAGGCGATGAGTTGTAATTTTGTTCCCCTGCTGGTTCTGACCATCCCGCTGTTGCTGGGATTTCATAAAATCTTTATCTGGACCCATTATAATTACGTTCACTCGGATCCGAATCTGATCAATAAAACCAGCTATCTCAATGAGCCATTTTTTATGGCGCGCAGCGTCATTTATTTTGCGTTTCTCATCGGATTAAGCCTCTATTTCCGCGGCATGTCCGTAGCGCAGGATCAGGACGGCAGCGTGTCACGCATGCTTAAATTGCAAAAGCAGGCGGGTTGGGGTTTTCTGGCGGTGTTCTGGATCATGAACTTCGCGGGGGCGGATTATGTCATGTCTCTGCAGCCCAAGTGGCTTAGTTACATGGCTCCGGGATTTTTCTTTGCGGGTGTGGGCATGGCTGTTTATGCCGTGCTGCCGCTGATGGCGGTATGGCTGCAGCGAAAAGGAAAACTCACCAATTCCATCACTGTGGAACACTACCATGATCTGGGCAAATGGCTATATGGATGGGCTATGTTCTGGGCCTACATCGGTTTCGCCCAGTACATGCTGATCTGGTACAGCAATATTCCCAAGGAAACTATTTTCTTCATGGTCCGCTGCGTTGGCCCATGGATGTTCATTACCATCGCTCTGCTCTTTGGGCATTTTATTATTCCATTCTTCGGCTTAATGTCACGCCATGTCAAGCGCAACAAGGCTCTTTTGGCGTTCTGGAGTGCTTGGCTGTTATTCTTTGCCTACATTGATCTGTTTTGGCAGGTTCAACCCCTAGTCTGGATCAATACCCATGCCGGATTAACCGCCGTGGCTAACAACCATGATCCGTATACGTTGCTTGGTGCGGTGAAAAAAATTGTCTGGAAGCCACTGCAACCCATGTCCCTGGCACTGGATGTTCTGTGTCTTGTGGGCATTGGTGGTTTATGGATGGCGCATACGTTCTATCTCCTGCGCCGCAGTGCATTAATGCCAATCCGTGATCCGAAACTCGCGGAAGGTTTGGTTCTGGAAAATATATGAGGTTTTTATGAGTAACAATCCGTACGATGACCAACGCAATTCACCCCCGGAACACATCGATCATCCGGTGCGCCCGGATGTCGGCACCCATACTCAGCGTGATGATGTGGATTCCCACACCATTCTGCTGGTGGGTTCGTTTTTAACACTGATTGTCGTATTTATGGTGCTCGCGGTCATTGCCTTTTTCCATCACTATCGGCACGTTTTACAGGCGAAAAAAGAGGCTACGATTAGTGACTGGTCCAATACAATTCATCAGCGGCAAATCGCTTCCATCCAGCCTCATTGGGTTAACGCGAAACATCAACAGGCCACTGTGGGCATTGAACTGGCGGAAGATATGGTTGTTGCCCAGTACACACCGGGTGCCAAACCGGTTCTTATGCCGACTGCACCTGAGGCCGCCGCTTCCAGTACCGCGGCCTCGGCGGTTCCCTTGCATGTTCTGGGAGCGAAGCTTTATGCCAGTTTGGGCTGCATCGCCTGCCATACGGTGAATGGCAACCCCGGCGTTGGGCCATCCTGGAAAAACTTGGCGGGCTATCCGCAGAAGCTTACCAACGGAAAAACCGTAATTGCGGATTATAACTTTCTGCGGGATATGATTATACACCCGGGAAAAATGGATGTGGTGGGCGCTCCCGCCGGTGTTATGCCGGCGACTTATGGTCCTATGTTATCAGGCTCCAAACATCCGCATGAAACCCGGCTTAACGCGATTATCTGGTACATCAATACCTTGAGTAATCGCAGCAGCAAAGCGACGCAGCCGCCAGTGCCGGATAATCCGGTCAAATAACGCCGTATAGGTATCGGTGGATGTGGATATGAAACTCATTATGAATCGGGATATTTGCTCGCTTTTGCTTATGGTGGTTGCTATAATTGCATGAAAAATATGGGGTTCTGGCGCTGAAGTTTGCTGGGCATCATGCAAGGCTGCTTTGTGATATAAGCCTGTGACAATTACAGGCTGATTTTAGAATTGGTTACGTCATGAGCGTGTTTCAGATAACGCGGGCAACAATTTATCGATTCGCGCGGCATCTTGCCGTGTGCGGTCTGGTGATCGTTCCGGCGTTTCTGATGATGCTCATGGCAACCCGCGCATCAGGGAATGCTTTTGAAAGCTTGCAAACCGCATCCCAGCAATCGCGTGAAGCTAAAGATGCCGGTATCATACCTCATCCGGGCGCTAAACTTCCGCTGAATCTCATATTTGTAAATTCGCATCATCAACAGGTTCACCTTGGTGATTATTTTCTCAAAGGCCGTCCTGTTATCCTTAATTTTGTCTATTTTCGCTGTCCCGGTGTGTGCAATTTTGTCCAGATGGGACTTCTGCACGCCATTGAAAAAATGCCTGCGAAACTGGGAACCGATTATGATGTTATCACGGTAAGTTTTGATCCCACGGATACACCCACTGCCGCCGCGGATAAAAAAGCCGGCTACATTGCCGTGGCATCATCACTGTTCAAAAAGTCATTGGCAGCCCATTGGCATTTTCTGACCGGCAAAGAAGCCGCTATTAAGAAGCTTACCTCCAGTGTCGGATTTCATTACGTATTTTATCCGGCCTCCCATACCTACAACCACGCGGCGGCCATTTATCTCTGCACGCCGGGTGGCCGGCTGGCAAATTATTTTTATGGTATTCATTATAATCCGGCGGATTTGCGGTTGGCGCTGGTCGCGGCGGGCAATCGCAAAATCACCAACGTGTTTGATCAAATACTGCTGCTGTGCTGCCAATTTGATCCATACACGGGCAAATACACCGCCGTCGCCAGGCGCGTGATGTTTCTCGGCGGCGTGGGTGTGGTGCTGAGTCTCGGCAGCTTTTTGGGCAGCATGATTTGGTGGGAACGCAGGCATCGTAATAAAAGATCAGGGAAGGTTTAGAGGTTTATGGCTGTGACAATGATTTCACAAATACCGGGACACTTGGACTTTGGGAGCGCCGTTGCATCGCTCTGGCTTCCACATGGGGATTCCACATTTAGTCCGGGAGTGCAGTTTCTCTGGGACTTCTGGTACTGGATATCCGTGTTTTTCACTGTTCTGATTACCGGATTAATGGTGTTTTTCGCTATCCGCTATCGCCATACCAAAGACCGCACCATTGCGGAGGATTCTCCAACCCACAACAATGCGCTGGAAATGACCTGGACCGTGATCCCCTTGATTATTGTCATGGTCATTTTTGCCTTGGGATTCAAGGGTTACATGAACATGAATACTCCCCCGGCCAACAGTTACAACATCCATGTGATTGCCCAGAAATGGAGTTGGACGTTTGTTTATGAGAATGGAGCGATCAGCAACACGCTCTATCTGCCGGTCAATAAACCCGTCAAACTCAACATGACCTCCAAAGATGTTTTACACGGATTCTGGATCCCCGATCTTTCCATTCAACGCGATGTCGTGCCTGGCCGTGTCATGACGACATGGGTTGAGGCCACGCATCCCGGCACCTACATGTTGCAGTGCTCCGAATACTGCGGCAACGGTCACTCGGAAATGCGTGCTCCTGTTGTCGCTGAACCGTATCCCAAATTCCAGCGGCAAATTATCGCGGCGGCCAATATATTTGAGGAAAATGGCAAAACGATCCCCTTGGCGACGGTCGGTAAAAAACTGTATGTAACCCTCGGCTGCCTGGGCTGCCACTCCGTGGATGGCTCCAAAGGTACCGGTCCAAGCTGGAAAAATCTGGCGGGGTCTAAAGAAGTCTTGGCCAACGGCCAGAGCGCGACGGTTGATTATGCATTCTTAAAAACCATGATTATGCATCCTGGCCGGGTCTTGATTAAAGGTTTCCCGGCGGGGGTCATGCCCAGCTACGGTTCGCGGTTCACCGGCAAAAATGTCAAAAATCTTTATGCGGTGGTCTGGTACATCAATAGCTTAAGTAAATATGCCAATAAGGCCTCTGAACCTCCAGTACCCAATGAACCCGGTGGTGCCGCGGCTTCAGCATCAGTATTAAGCACACAATCCGCGGCTCCTGCATCAGCAGTGGCTCCCATACCGGCTCCTGTCGCGTCCGCTGTGGCAACGGCGGCTTCTGCACCCGCTGCCCCCAAGCCTGTGCCACTGCATGTTCTCGGTGCAAAGCTCTATCAATCCCTCGGTTGTGTTGGGTGCCATACCGTCAATGGCACGCCAGGTGTCGGACCAACCTGGAAAAATCTGGCGGGTTATCCACAGAAACTCACCAGTGGCAAAACGGTGATCGCAGATTATCAATTCCTCCGCACCATGATTTTGGACCCCGGAAAAATGGATGTTGCAGGCGCGCCCGCTGGTGTAATGCCCAATATGTACAAGTATCAGTTATCGGGCAAAAAACACCCCCATGAGACGAAATTGAACGCGATCATCTGGTATATTAATACTTTGAGTAATCGAAGCAGCAAGGAGACAGAACCGCCGGTGCCGGATGTTGCGGCAAAGTAAGCCGCCTAAAATGAATGAAATTTGTACCTGCGGTTGTGTTTGGTACTGGAGTATAAAAGATGACGACAATAAGTAATGGTTCAGCGACCGATTTGCCGGTCCAGATTAAAAAACCGGATAATTACCTCACCCATGGTAAAACAATCGGTTCATGGCTCTTCACGCTTGATCACAAGCGCATCGGCATCATGTACCTGATTACCGCATTGCTGGCGTTTTTCATCGGCGGAATGTTGGCCGAGGTGATTCGCACACAATTGCTGGTGCCGCAGGGATTGATTTTTCATGGTACCGGTTCCGTGGCGTCAAGTTACGCGGCATACCGGTATTACAATCAAGTCTTCACGCTCCATGGCATTATCATGGTGTTCTTGGTGCTGATCCCCATTATTCCTGGTGCGCTGGGCAATTTCGCCTTGCCGCTGATGCTGGGGGCCAAGGATGTGGCCTTTCCAAAATTAAATCTCATCAGTTATTACCTTTATGTGGCCGGAGCCGTATTGGCAATCGTGTCCACCGTACTTGGCGCAGTCGATACGGGATGGACTTTCTATACACCCTTCAGCATTCAAACCGAATCCTATGTCGTGGTCATGGTGCTGGGTATTTTCCTGGTGGGATTCAGTTCCATTTTAACCGGCATTAACTTTATGGTCACCATCCATAAACTCCGTCCGCCGGGCATGAGTTGGTTTCGTATGCCCCTGTTTCTCTGGGCTATTTATGCCACTTCACTCATTCAGGTTGCCGCCACGCCGGTCGTCGGCATCACCTTTGTGCTCCTGATGATGGAACGCGTGATGGGGATCGGTATTTTTAATCCCGCTCTGGGGGGCAATCCGGTTCTGTTCCAGGAGTTTTTCTGGTTTTATTCCCACCCGGCGGTTTACATCATGATTTTGCCGGCCATGGGCATTACCAGTGAAATTATTCCTGCTTTCAGCCGCAAACATATTTTCGGTTATGAGTTTATTGCATTAAGTTCACTGGCAATCGCCCTGATCGGCTTTCTGGTCTGGGGGCACCACATATTTGTCAACGGCCAATCCGCGGAACTGGATGCCGTGTTCAGTTTCTTGACATTTATTGTTGCTGTACCTTCTGCCATCAAAGTCTGGAACTGGCTGGCCACCATGTATAAGGGGGCCATCATTCTTAAAACCCCCATGCTCTATGCGTTATCCTTTATCGTGCTGTTTACCATCGGCGGCTTAACCGGCGTGGTACTTGGCGCGCTGTCGGAAAATGTGGTGCTGCATGACACCTACTTTGTCGTGGGCCATTTCCATTATGTCATGATGGGTGGAACGCTCATTGGCTTTATTGCCGGTTTGCATTATTGGTGGCCCAAAATGTTTGGCCGCATGTACAATGAGCGCATAGCCCAGGTTACCTGTGTTGTGCTGTTCATCGGTGTCAATTTGACGTTTTTCCCGCAGTTAATGGTCGGTGCGGACGGTATGCCCCGGCGCTATGCCAGCTACCTTCCCATGTATCAGCCGTATATGATTGCCTCCACGGTGGGGGCCTATATCCAGCTTGTGGCGTTTTTGTCCATGGCGGGTTATCTGCTGCACTCCCTGTTCCGCGGCAAAAAGGCCCCGGTCAATCCATGGGGCAGCGGTTCTCTGGAATGGGAAACGTCCTCGCCGCCGCCGCATGATAATTTTGAAACCACACCATCGGTTGGTGACCCGTATGATTACACCGATTTGGTCTTTGACCCGGTGACCAACGGTTATGTGCGAATCGAACCGCAACTTTCGCCCGTTCCTGCGGCTCTTTCGCATTAAAACCGTGCGGCAGAGATAGACCGGCGGGGTCGGCTCCTCCGGGAACTGGCGTGGTGTTGGCGCCTTCCGAGTAGTATGTTGTGAACGCAGTTAAACGGATTCAGGATTTCTGAAGTGAGAATACATGTCTGAAGCAATTGCAGTAACCGCGACCGAAGAGAAGGTTGCAAGAGAACATCTTGCCCACCATTTTGACACGCCGCAGCAGCAATTTGATGCCGGCAAACTTGGCATGTGGATGTTTCTGGCCACGGAAATGTTGTTGTTCAGCGGATTGTTCTGTGCCTACGCCGTATTTCGCGCCACGCATCCGGCAGTTTTTAAGTACGCCGGGCAATATCTTGATCCGGTCTCCGGCTTGATAAACGCCCTGATACTGCTTACCAGCGGATTAACCATGGCACTGGCTGTGCATTTTGCGCAAACGGGTAAACGCTTTGCGTTGAGTCTCTGCCTCGCTCTAACCATGCTTGGTGGCGTCGCATTTTTGGCTATTCACGCCAAGGAATATTTTGACAATGGCCAGGCCAAGCTGCTCTGGGGTACACATTATGCCCCCACCGTCGGCCCGAATGGTAAGCCCATTGCCCCGGTGACCGGAACGGTGCCGCTGGTTGTCAAGCCTAAGCCCGTAGCCAGCGCGGGCTGGACCAAATTGGATCAACTTAAAAAAGCCGGGTTTGTGGTTTCACATTCTGAAATTATGCCTGCGCCAATCGGACCGGCGGGTGTTGCTGTGCCCCAAAAGCAGGTCCCGGAATCCAATGCTTTCCAACCCGCTAACGTGCAGATATTTTTTGGTATTTATTTTCTCATGACCGGTTTGCACAGCCTGCACGTTATTATTGGCATTATCGTAATCGGTTGGATATTCATTCGATCTCTGCGCGGTGAATTTGGACCCGGATATTATGCTCCTGTGGATTACGTGGGCATGTACTGGGGTGTTGTGGATATGGTCTGGATGTTCCTGTTTCCGTTATTGTATTTGATCCACTGATTGGATTGCCGAACAAAATGCCGCTATCAATATATTCCTATTAATTAAAATGAGGTCCTTTATGTCTTCCGATCATGCAAAACCTGTGGTGCCCGCCCGCTCGCATATTATGTCCATTCCCACGCTGGTGGCGGTCTGGGTGATTCTATGTTCATTGGCAGTGGCCAACCTGTTGATCGCAAAGTTGAATCTTGGTCCCGCCATGGTGGCCATTGAATTGGCCGTTGCGGTCTTCATGGCGGTGGTAAGCGCTTTGTATTTCATGCATTTGCGCTATGACAGCCTGTTTTCCGTTGCTGTTCTCATGCTGACGCTTATTTTCATTACGCTTTTTATATCCCTTGTGATTATTGATGTGAAAGCCGATCAGCCGCAACTATATTCCGGTGAAGCCCAGGAAATGGTCCAGATTGAAAAACATGTGGCTGGCTCCAATTCCACGCCACCGGCACCTATGAAATCGGCTGCAACAGCGCCAGTGAAGTAAATAATGGCGGGGCCGGTCAATCCCACGGGGCAGGCGGCAAGGCGTTGAAGCAAAGAGCACCGGATGATAATCCGGTGGTGGATCGAATGGGCAAACTTTCTTTCCGGATCCGTTAAGAGCGGCATCAAACGCATGCCGCTCGCTATCCAAGTTGGAATGATCCTATGACCGGTGAATTGCAATCAGAATCTCCGGATTCTCTCCAACGCTACGGTGGAAAACCGCTGCACATACCCGGTGCCGGCACCTTGGGCGTGTCACTGATGGTCGGGTCGCTGTCCATACTCTTCATCTCCAGCCTGATTGGTTATATATGTTATTGGTTCTCCTTTCCCCGTCCGGTTGCAATACAACTTCCATGGGGGCTTTGGCTCAGCACGGCCGTTCTGATTGTCAGCAGTTTCACCATTCACTGGGCGTGGATGGCCGTTCGTCACGATCTTCAGCGTTCCTGCCGAATGGCGCTACTGGCCACGCTGCTGCTGGGAATGGCTTTTCTACTGCTGCAGGTATGGAACTGGTTTGAAATCTACGGTGCCCTGCAAACCGCCAGCCACGCCCTAAACGCCCTGCATCCGCAATACGTCTCCCCTATTGGCGGCATGCGCAAAGGACATGCCATGGTCTATGAAGAAAAAGCCCTTTTGGCGGCCTTTTACTTTTTTACCATTCTTCACGCCCTGCATGTTCTCGGCGGGTTAATTCCACTGGGCGTGGTGAATGTCAAAGCCCGTCAAGGTGTCTATTCCCGCAATTATCATCCCGGCGTCCGCTATTGCCTGATCTACTGGCATTTTCTCGACGCCGCATGGATTCTCATCCTGATCACCCTGCTGATTACCTTTTGAATTTCTGGTAAAATATACAGAGATGGCGGCCCCTTCATGGTGAATGTTGGCCATTGCAGTGATACCACACTGGCACGAGTCCATGGTTGCCTCCAGTGGAGGGTGCCGCACCGAAACCCAAGGCGGTATCGTACGCGAAATCTTCACTGCCCGGTATTGGCCAGGCGACACCATTGCTGATCACCTCGAATTTGCGCTCAAGTACGATGGGGTCAATCTGGCAATCCTCGCACGTGCGTTTGAAGTGGCCGACGTTTCGCAGATTACATCTTACATCCGGAGCAAACCCACCGGCAAATACGCCCGGCGGATCTGGTATTTATATGAACTGATTACTGGCGAAAAACTTCCTCTCAACGATGTGAAACGCTGTGGCTATATCGATCTGCTGGAGCCGAACGCTTACATCATCGCTGATGCTGCCAAATCCATTTCACGGCAGTGCATCAACGACAACTTGCTTGGTGACGCGCGGTTCTGCCCGATCATACGACGCACTGAAGCAATCCAGGGATACCTTGACACCGATTTTAAGGCACGGTGCCAAAAGGTTGTGGCTGCATATCCGCCGGAAATTCTCCGGCGGGCACTGAGCTATCTGTACACAAAGGAAACGAAGTCATCCTTTGAGATTGAGCACATAACACCAGATGCCAATCGCACCGAACGGTTCGTTGCTTTGCTGCAACTAGCGGAAAAGGATGACTTTGGCGAGAAATCACGGTTGCTGGAGTTGCAGAATCGGATTGTTGATCCTCGTTTTGCCGCCCAAGATTACCGTATTACGCAAAACTATGTCGGCGAAACTGTGGCCATCGGGCGGGAGCGGGTTCACTTTATCTGCCCAAAACCCGATGACATCGCCGGCCTGATGGCCGGACTTATTGCCGTCCATCGGCGCATGGACAATACCGGCATTCACCCTGTGATCCATGCTGCCGCCGTGGCGTACGCGTTTGTTTTCGTACATCCGCTTGAGGATGGCAATGGTCGTATCCATCGTTTCCTGATTCACAACATCCTGGCCCGCCGCGGTTACACACCCAGTGGGTTGATGTTCCCTGTGTCAGCCTCTATGCTGAAAAATCCCGCAGCTTATGACACTTCTTTGGAAGCTTTTTCACGCCCGCTGAAGCCACTGGTCGAGTATACGCTGGACGCCGAAGGACGGATGACGGTCAGGAACAATACGGCGGTTTGGTATCGCTTCATCGATATGACGGTGCAGGCGGAAGCGCTGTTCAGTTTTATCGCACAGGCCATTGAGACGGAATTAACCGATGAGCTTGCTTTCCTGGCCAGTTACGACCGAACCAAGGCCGCGATGCAAGCCATCGTGGACATGCCGGATCGCCAGATCGATTTGTTTATCCGCTGCTGCCTTCAGAATCATGGTCGGTTATCGGCCGCCAAGCGCAGCAGTTACTATGGCTTCCTGACTGAAGACGAGATCAAGCAAATGGAGCGTGTAATTCAGTCGCACTGGCCATCTATTGCTCACGATAACTGATCAATCATATAACACATACCTCTTCCCGCCTGGCGCACCACCGGTGAAATGCCACGCCCGATGGCGCCAGTCAAAACACTCAAGCCGATTATCTGCGGGATTTTTGTGAGTCAAGATTTTCAAGAGCCTTGAGCGGGTCATTATCCTCGCCTTCATCGTCCAGGCTTATTGCATCTTCAATGGGAGGGGCAATGGGAATATCGCCATCAGGTGCCACGTCCACAGTTTCTCCGGTTTCAGTAATGGAATGATCTTGAACCGGTTCCATCGCCATATCTCCAAGTATGGTCCGGATGGGTTTAATCTGCTTTGGCTCGCCGTCAATGACAACTGTAAACGTCACGGGGCCAACGCGAATATGATCGCCGGCAACCAATGACTGCGGCGAGGTGATGCGCTGATTATTTTGATATGTGCCGTTGGAGCTATCATTATCCTTTAGAGTTGGCGTGTTGTCCTGAATGATGATTTCACAATGGTTGCGTGACACCGTTGGCAAGGGAATCTGCAAATCCGATTCATCGGATCTTCCAATGGTGGTCTGCTCCTTCAGCAGAGAGAATTCGCGCCTCTGTCCATCCTCTTTGAAAATAACAAGAACCAGATCCATCAGCGGCCTCCGTTAATGCGTACCCCTACCCGTGGGGATTTATGCTACACTAAGAGAATTTATCGGCCACAATGCCATGCAACATAACAAAATTATAACCGAAGCTGGGACGAAAAACGATAGTCCACGTCCCAAAATTCTGGAAGTGGCGTTGCCGCAGGCTGGTCAGCAGCCGCCCGGCAGGTTTTTTCACCTGCCAAAAGCGGCGGAAATAGAGCATTTTTCGGCTATTGACGCGCTTTATGTGCATATTCCGTTCTGCACGAGCAAATGTCATTATTGCGATTTTTTCTCATTGGCGGGACATTTGGATCAGGCGGATGCGTTTATCGAAGCCTTGGGCCGGGAATTTGAATTGCAAGTTGCGCACTTTGGCCGGCCGGCGCCGGAGACTATTTTTATTGGCGGCGGAACGCCGACATTGCTGTCTCCGGCGTCTCTGGCGCGCTTGATGGAGCAGATCAACAATGCCATCAAAACCGACCGCCTGATTGAATTCACCGTGGAAGCCAATCCGAATACTTTTGATGCCGACCGGGCCATGGTGCTGCGCGATGGCGGGGTGAACCGCATCAGCTTTGGTGCGCAGAGTTTTTCAATGGCGGAACTGGCAATTTTGCAGCGCGATCATAATCCGGAAAGTGTGCCCGCGGCCATGGACATCGCCCGCCATGCGGGAATTGATAATCTCAACTTGGATTTGATTTTTGGCATTCCCGGTCAAAGCATGGAGCAATGGGAATATAATTTAACGCGGGCTATTGAATTAAACACATCGCACCTTTCCTGTTATGGCCTGATGTATGAGCCTAACACACCGTTGACCGCCCGGATGAAGCGCGGCGAATTGACCCCGGCTGATGATGATCTGGAAATTGCCATGCTGCGGCACACGCGATCGCGGTTGGCCGCCGCCGGATTTACCCGGTATGAAATATCCAATTATGCGTTGCCGGGGCGGGCGTGTCGGCACAACATCCATTACTGGAATGCGCGGAATCATCTGGCGGTGGGGCCTTCCGCGGCGGGATATCATTCCGGCTACCGGTGGAAAAATGTGGCGAGCCTCACACGGTATATCGATGCGTTGAATGTGCGGACGCCGTGCATACCAATCACTGAAATGGAACATCTTACGGGCTTGTCACGTTGGGGAGAATTGGCGATACTGCAACTGCGGCTTGATGCAGGCATTAGGTTGCGGGAATTTATGCGGCGCACCGGAGTCGATGCGCGGGAAATTCTGGCCGCGGTTGCTCCACGTTATGTGGACATGGGTTTGTTGAAGGTAAGCGATGACGTAATCGTCCTGACTGAATCCGGCATTGCGGTTTCCGACACTATTTTCGCCGATGTGTTGGAGGCGTTTGCACATAAAACCACGCATTGAATCAGATTCTTTGCCTTCGAATTTCACATGAATTTACTGTGCAATCTTTGCAGTTAATTCAATACCCAGGTCTTTGTGGATGGCAAAGTGCGGATGTTACGGAAGGTAACAAAAAAATGCCAATGACCTCAGCGAACAGAGGGTGTAATTCATATTATTGGCGATTTCAACCGCGGGGCCTGCTATGGGCCTTACAGGCTCATATACCGACTGCATAGCGCGCGATGATAAACGTTGGTTCGGGCCGTCAACAATAGTAGTTACACTTCTATCAGAAGCCAGTAGACGGAATATAAGCAATGGTACATAATCCGATGTACAATTATGCGAGGTTCGTTGGCTGGAATGCATTGCAGCGAGGGCTTTGGACACACACGAAGAACGGGTTGAAGTATTTTGATAGCTTGACGGGAGGCTAGTGCTCTGTCACGCCTACAAATTGGGATTGATTGGCCGGAAACGCCCCGTCTGCCGCGTCGCACCGGCTCAAGGGGTTTACAAACCCGGTTTTCACCGGGTGACTTCTTGCCTCTGGGGCGGGGCACGTGGCAGCTCTTGATAATCAGGGACGATATTGAGCATCTCAAGATAAAGGCTGGGTTGAAAAAATGATCGGAACAGCATCACTTTTTGGCGACATTTCCGTCGGTGCGATAACCACGGAAGGCATCAAATATGCCGGCTCCAAAATGAAGCTGATTCCACAAATACTGCAATTGGCCGGGACCGTAGATGCCCGGTTGGTATTGGATGGCTTCGCCGGCACCACGCGTGTATCGCAGGCGCTGGCCCAAAGCGGGTATCGCGTGTATGCCAACGATACCGCCGTCTGGTCGGAAATATTTGCAACCTGCTATCTTCTCAATGACAAACCGTCCGCGTTCTATTCCGGCCTCATCGACCATCTCAACGCGCTGGCACCCGTTGATGGCTGGTTTACAAAACATTATGGAGGGCTGCCGAACGACGGAATTGCCGCACAAGCGGATGGTCTGAAAAAACCGTGGCAGATTCACAACACCAGAAAACTTGATGCTATTCGCGACGAGATAGATCGCCTGACTTTACCCCCGGTGGAAAAGGCGGTTGCCATTACCAGCCTGATCCTTGCCCTTGACCAGGTGGACAGCACATTAGGGCATTTTGCGTCCTACCTGCAGGATTGGTCGCCGCGATCCTATAAGCAGCTTGTGTTAAAAGTGCCGAAAATTTCTCCAGCAACAGAGAATCATTGTGTATATCGCGGCAATATATTTGACTTGCTGCCCAATACATCAATTGATCTTGCCTATTTCGATCCACCATACGGATCCAATAACGACAAAATGCCTCCATCCCGCGTGCGGTATGCCGCTTATTATCACCTTTGGTCCACAGTGTGCCTGAATGACAAACCTGAGTTATTTGGCAAGGCTGCCCGCAGACGGGATACCTGTGACACCATCGCCGGTTCTGTCTTTGAAGATTTCCGGCGCAGCGACACCGGACGTTTCATCGTGGTTGAAGCCATTGAGCGTTTGATCAAATGCACCAACGCCCACTGGATTATCCTATCTTATAGCTCCGGTGGACGCGCCACTGCGGATGATCTTACATCCGCGTTACGATCGTGCGGAAAAGTTCTGCGCGTTCTGGAAGTGGATTACAAAAAAAATGTCATGGCGGGCATGAGATGGACCAATGAATGGGTTAAGGATGTGGAAGAGCCTAATCGCGAATTTCTTTTCCTGATAGATAAAGGATAAAATTCCCCCGCCCCTTGCCCGCTGGACATCGGAAAAAAAGCACATCTCTCATCGGTTTTGCCTTACAATAACGCAGGTTCGTGTGCATGAGTGTGTGATCGTGCATCATCACTATGAACCTGATACATTATTATGATGTATAAATTTATTTTAAGGAAGCAGGAATAATGCGAAAAGCCAGTATTTTTACCATTTTTCTGATCGTGTTTGTCGATCTGGTCGGGTTTGGCATTGTGTTGCCGAATCTGCAGCTTTATGGCCAGCAGTTTGGCATCAGCAATTATTTTTATCTTACACTCATTGGTGCGACGTATTCATTTTTCCAGTTTCTTTTTGCTCCCATTCTGGGTCGGTGGTCGGATCATATTGGCCGGCGTCCGGTGCTGATTATCAGTCAGATCGGGACGATTATTGGTTTCTTCATGTTGTTTTTCGCCAATTTTTTCCAGGGCCATGCAATCGGCATTGTGCTGATTTTTGCATCGCGTATTCTTGACGGAATCAGCGGCGGCAATGTTTCCACGGCCAATGCGTACATTGCGGACATCACCACGCCGGAAAACCGGGCCAAGGGCATGGGCGCGCTGGGCGCGGCGTTTGGGTTGGGATTTATTTTTGGTCCTATTATCGGCGGCGTGGTATCCAATTTCATGGGATTGCAATATGTTCCGCTGGTGGCGGCGGCATTTTCTTTCACAGCGCTGATTTTAACGTTTACCACACTGGCGGAATCACGCACACCGAATAATCGTCGCAATGATGCGGCAGCCCGGCGCTTCAGCTTCCGCGGTTTGGAGCATTCCTTGGTGCGGCCAATTATCGGCCCGCTGATTCTGCTTTTCTTTGTGAACGGTTTTGCATTTGCCGGCATGGAACAGACGCTGAGTCTGCTGATTCAGCACCGGATGTTCCCCATAACCAAAACCGCGATGATCCGCGACAACGGTGCGGCGGGTTCTGAGCGGTACAAGGCCGGAATGGCTAAACCGGTGGATACCAGCAGCGCTGCGGCGTCGCTTGCGGCCTTCCGCAAAAAACAGGATGACCACTCGAGTTATGCATCGGGATGGCTTTTTGGAGCAATCGGCATTGTCATTGTACTGATTCAAGGTGGCATGATCGGGCGGCTATCCAAAAAATATGGGGAACTAAAACTCACGCTTATAGGGCCGGTGATTACAGCCGCGGGATTGATCATCATCGCACTGCCGATTCATTGGGCGTGGCGATGGGCGGGTTTTCTGGTGGGCGGCGTATTGCTGGCGGTGGGCAGCGGGCTGTTTAACCCGGCCATGCAGGCGCTAATCAGCCGGCATTGCCATGCCGAAGAGCAGGGGGAAGTGCTGGGGGCCAATCAAGGCATGGCCAGCCTGGCCCGGGCCGCGGGGCCGATTCTGGCAGGGTTGCTATTTGAATATATTTTTCCGGCGATGCCATATTATGTTTCGGCGGGTTTGTGCTTAATTGTTACCGCGGGAATTTTCATCTACCGGGCGAAGTTTGCCCTGCCTGCTCCAGTATCCGCTGCGGCACCCCAAGACGCTCTCCCAACCAAATAGTGCAGCCAAACCCACAGAACCATCCGATGGTGCCACCAGCGATAATGTCGGAATAAAAATGGGCCTGCATGACCACGCGCGATATGGAAGTCAGGAACGCCACGAGCAGAAAAAGCCGCCGCCCTTTGGGGGATAGATACGTCAGCGCGGCGGCCATGGCGAATGCAACGCACGCATGGCCGCTGGGAAAGCTCAAATCGGTCTGAGTATGAAACCCGCGCAACCAATGCCATACATTCAGGCCGTCATTCAGGTGGCCAGTGGGCAGTGTGCCGATGGGGCGGATACGTCCACAGACGCTTTTAAAGGCTTCGGAAATCGCGCCGGCTCCGAGGATGGAACCCAGGATCAGCAGAAGAGCTTTCCATCGTGCGGGATCATATACCCATACCAATAAACATATAAATATAACTTCTGCCGGTACGCCCACGTCCCGCAAGGCTCGCCAGGTGCTTTCAGTATGGTGATATAACTGGGAATCAAAGGGCGGGGTAAGCGTTCGCCACCATGGGGCGTTGAGGTGCGTTTTTGGATTTAATCGCACGGCCTGCCAGCTATAAGGCTGCTGATCTCCCATCAGCCAGCGGGTAGCCCGCCAGGCGAAGGTGTCCAGACGCGCATTGAAGCTTAGCAGCAGGATTTCCACCAGGACCACGATACCGAGAATCACAAGATTCTTTTTCAACGGCGATGGCTGTCGCGGCACATCCGTGGAAAAGGCCGACTGTTGCATGATGTCCTCGCAGGGAAATTAACTATCGCCGCTACAATCAGCCATTGCCGGCTGGAGCGACGGTATCCGACGGTTGCTCCACCGACGGTTCGGCGACAGGAGCGGCGGCGGCTTTTTCAGCTTCCACCTGCTCTTCCGCCTGGGTGCTGGTGGTGCGGCGGCGCGTGCGTTCCGACTTGGCCGCCCGCTGCTGAATTTTGTCCTGTTCTTCCTTGGCGATGCGTCCGGATTTACCTTCCAGAACGGCGGAGAGAATTTCCTTCATGATCAAATCAATGCCACGCAGTGCGTCATCATTGGCTGGAATGGCGATGTCCACCATATCCGGGTCGCTGTCGGTGTCAATGAGGCCAATGACGGGAATCCGCAGCCTGCGGGCTTCCTGAATGGCGATGGCTTCGCGGCGGACATCCACGACAAACATGGCGCCAGGCAGACGATCCATACCACGGATGCCGGAAAGATTGCGGAGAATCTTGCGGTATTCGCGCTTCAGATTGGATTCCATTTTCTTGGAATAATTTTTATTCAAATCCGGGGACTGGAGAATGCGTTCCAACTCTTCCAGACGCTGCAAACGCGAACGAATGGTGCGGTAATTGGTCAGGGTGCCGCCGAGCCAGCGCTCCGTTACCACCGGCATTCCCGCCTGCTTGCCGATTTCATCAATGACCGATCGTGCCTGCCGCTTGGTGCCGACAAATAAAATATCGCGCCCACTGCCCACGAGGCGGCTGATAAACCGCTGCGCCGCCATGAGGCCTTTGAGGGTCTCACGAACATCAATGATATGAATCAGATTCCGTTTGCCATATATGTAGGGCTTCATCTTAGGATTCCACCGGCTGGTGCGGTGGCCAAAATGGATACCGGAATCAACGAGCTGACGAACCAATTCAGAATTGGCCATGGGAAAACCTCACATCAGCGATTTCAGAGTGCCTGCCGCCAAGGCCTCCTACCGTCGCTTAAAATACGCCTTCCGGCGAAAAAGCTCAATCAGCCGCGGAACGCACGCTCCGCGCAAGCTGAACAAGCGGCAAACCATTAAATATATCATTTTTCCCCACGCACGTCAAAGCCGGGCCGACACACCAAGACACGACATGGCAACCTGGCGATTATTGAGGTATATGGTATTTGTGGGGCAAAGTCATGTAATGCCTGCTTATGTGTCGCTGGTATCTCCTTCAGTTCAGGTCCTTTTGCCTGCCCCGATGTCGCACACATGCTGTACGCGAAGAATTTGGCTGGTGAATCCGACCACAACTATAAAAACGCATCACTTTTCAACGACATTTTCATGTAGGTGTTCTTCAGCGACGGCAGTTCGAGGTCTGACCAAAGCGCCCCGTTATTTCCGAACATGCGGCCATTACCAGAAAAAATCCGGCCCCAGTGCTCTGTTCCTAATACAAAATTAACATATTGGCATGACACAGAATTGCTCTGCGGGCATAATTACGCCGCGCGGCGCTGATGCTCCGCGGTGAAAGTATGGATGGCATAACGGCTTTGAACAACCATGGCGGATGAAGTATTACAACTGCGCAAACCGGTTGCCGGCTATTGGATCGGCACGGCACTGGTGCTGTTGATGGCTGCGATTCTGGCCGGCCTGCTGCATCCATATAATCACGTCAAACTTTATCTTCCGGCGCGTGTTTGGCAGTTGCCCGCGGATGCGGCGTGGTCCTTATCGCGCATGATCGGGGCGTACATACTGTCGTTATTATTTGCAGTGAGTGTAGGTGTTTATGCCTACAATAATCTGCGCGCCCGCCGCCTGATTCTGCCGATTCTCGATATTCTGCAATCCATTCCCATTGTGAGTTTCTTTCCCGCGGCGCTGGGTGTAGCGGTATGGTTGTTCGGCGGTGGGCGGGTGGGCTTTGAAATTGCCGCGATCGTGCTGATTTTTACTTCCATGGCTTGGAATATGGCATTCAGCGTTTACGAAAGCCTTTCCATGATGCCGCGGGAAACCATCGAATGTGCGGAGAGTTTTGGAATTCGCGGCACGCAGAGATTTTTCACCATTACTTTGCCGGTATGCGTACCGGGCCTGCTTTATAACAGCATCGTAAGCTGGGCCGCGGGATGGTTTGCTTTAACGGCGTGTGAAATACTTTCAGAGAATAATCAGAATGTAACACTTCCCGGGCTGGGCAGTTTTCTGCAACAAGCGGCCAACTCAAAATCTCATCCTTTGGAATTAAATCTTTGCGGCGTGGCCGTGCTATTAGCGATCATTCTGACAATGGAATTCTTTCTATGGCGGCCATTGGCGGTATGGTCGGAGCGGTTCCGGTATGAAGTTGCCGTGTCTTCCATTACGCGGGGCAATACCGGTGTTCTGGGCTGGTATCAGCGCGGCCGGTTGCCGCGCTTGATCGTGAATCGCATTATTATGCCTTTGCATTACGGGGCCAATATGCTGATCCGGTACACCCGCGGATCAACAAAAAAACTGGTGTTGCCGCGCTTGGAAATACCGGCGTTCATCACACGGTTATGGTCCGGCATCCAGCGGTTTTCAGGTTGGCTGATCATGATTGCCATTGCCATGGGCGGTGGATTTTATTTTTTTAACATCCTGCACCATCATCTCCTGCCGCCGCTGGCCTGGCAAATTCCACGGTACATCGGCTTCTCTTTTCTGCGGATTCTTATTGCGTATCTGCTGTCTCTGCTGTGGGTGGTTCCGGCCGTGCTTTGGGCCAGAACCCGGCCGCGGACGTTTCGGCTGCTTTCGGCGATGTCCCAGACAATGGCCAGCATGCCACCGATCGCACTGACTTTTATTGTCATCAGCATTTTTGTAGCACATCTGCACTGGGGATATTGGGGCGTTGAAGCCGCGGGCATGGTGCTGCTGATGAATGGCGTACAGTGGTATGTGCTGTTTAACATGCTCGGCGGCATTGCTAAAATTCCCGGCGATCTAAAAGAAGTCTGTAACGCCATGGGTTTGTCGCGGGTGGAGCAATGGAGAAAACTGGTGATTCCGGCGATTCTCCCATCTTTATTTACCGGCACGATCACCGCCTTCGGCGGCGGCTGGAATACGCTGATTTTCAGTGAATTTATCACTTATGCCGGCAAAACCTATTCCTTACCGGGCATTGGATGGCTTTTGGACGTGGCATCCGGGTCGGCCTTGCCGCCATCGGGAACACCGCTGTCGGCCCCACAGTCTCGGGCCTTGTTGATGGTGGCGATCGGTTGCCTGATTGTGCTGATCGTGGTATTGAACCGGCTGCTGTGGAAGCGGCTGCAGGCATGGGCGGCGGATCGATTCCGCCTGGATTATTAGGTTGTTGTGGCAATCAGCACGGACCGCCGAATGGACCATGGCCTTGCCACCACCGGATATACTTAAAGAATTGGCCATGGAAACAGTGAGAATAACATGCTGCTGAAACTGGACAATGTCACCAAGATTTATCAAACCGACGGCCCGCCGATGACGATTCTTGAAGACGTCAATCTGGATGTGGATTCGGGGCAATTTATTTGTCTGGTGGGTCAGTCCGGCTGCGGAAAATCCACCACACTGCGCTTAATCAACGGCTTACTGCCACCCAACGGCGGTAAAGTTTATTTTAAAGATAAGCCGCTGACCGGCATTAACCTGCAATGCGGGATGGTATTCCAGAATTTTGCCCTTCTGCCTTGGATGACCGTCACACAAAATATACTTCTGGCCTTGGATGCCCGGCGGATTGACCGCCCCACAGCGGAAAAACGCGCGGCATTTTACATTGATAAGGTCGGCCTGGATGGCTTTGAAGGGGCGTATCCGCGTGAACTTTCCGGCGGAATGAAACAGCGCGTGGGCCTGGCCCGCGCCATGGCGGTGGAGCCGGAACTGCTGCTGATGGATGAGCCGTTCAGCGCTCTGGATCCGCTGACCAGCATCAACTTGAGGGAGGAACTACTGGATATATGGGCCGATCCGAATCTGGCGGTCAGCACGGTCATCATGGTGACGCATAACATTGAGGAAGCGGTCGAACTGGCGGATCGTGTGGTATTGATTGGCGGCCGACCCGGAAGGGTGGTAATGGATTTGGACATTGCCTTGCCCCGGCCGCGCCGCAAAAGTTCAGAGGCTTTCAGCCGCTATGTGGACTCCATATTCAGCATGATGGCGGAAGTTTGACGTGCACGAAGAGTCTTTGGAGAATATATATATGTCAAATTCAGAAAATCCACAGCCTGTTGATCCTCGGCAAAGCGGTGAAGCGCCGGTGGTGCCCGTTCCGCCGACCGGTCTTAGCAAGGTGCTGGGACTGCTGGAAATCCTCGATGATCACGGCGGTAAGGAAGATATTTACATACTCGCCCGCGAGCTGCGTGACAGCTTTGGGGAATTACTGCTGATTATAAAAGCCGCGGAAGTCATGGGATTTGTGAACACCCCCGGCGGCGATCTGGTCATGGAGCCACTGGGCAAACAGATTATTGAACTGCCGGTAAATCAGAAAAAGAAATTGATTGCCGGACAAATTGCCAAATTGCCTCTGTTTGTGCATTTTCGGAATTTCCTTCTGCAACAGCCGGAGCACTCGGTGTCACGCAAGGAAATGCTGGAGGAAATTGGCCGGGTGCTGCCTACCGAACGGCCCAAGCCGCAATATGATGCCCTGTTGAACTGGGGCCGATATGCGGAAATCTTTTCCTATAGCCGTGATACTGATACGTTTCATATTGTCGAGCCGGTTGACAATGCCAACTCATAAGCGAACAATGAAGCGTGTTGAGGCAGTCTTTATGCAGGAGTATGTATCATGAGCAGGAAGCAGATTATCGGAATTTGCGGAATTGTACTGGCCGCCGGTCTGGCCGGATGCAGTACGAACTCGGCGAGTCTTTTGCCCCCGGCCCCCAACCCTCCCGTGGCGGATATTCCCATTCCCGAAGGCATGCACATTGATTTAAGTCAGTCGCAGAGCACCTACGCGCCAGGCTCGAACATCCGGCTGGTCAATGAGCTGTACACCGGATCCGATCCGCGTTTAAGCGTGGCCAGATTTTTCCTGCACAACATGCCCAGCTATAAATGGAAATTACAGGAAGAGCGGCAAGGTCCCGGCGGCATTACCCTCGATTTTGTCAAGAATCAGGAAGAATGTGTGATAACCATCAAGCGCAGTTGGTTTAATACGCATTGCTATGTTTCGCTCACACCGTTACTTTCCAATACTGCAACAACGAAACCAGGGCATGGAGACCCAATTGGCCAATGATAAAAGCCGCGGACAAGCTGTGGCTGCCCGAAGAAGCTGTCAAGAAACTCTATTGAGGCTCCATGGCTGATACCCATTTACCCATTCACCAAGACCAGCGGCAGTCTGATCCGTGGTATGCCATGGGTCTGCGTTTCAAGTGTACGCAATGCGGCAACTGCTGCAGCGGCGGCCCCGGATACGTCTGGCTGACACTGGAAGACATGACGCGGATTGCGGCTTTTCTCAACATGCCGTTTGATGATTTCACCAGAAAATATGTGCGGAAACTCAAAGACGGGTTCAGCCTCACCGAGCGATCCAATTATGACTGCATTTTTCTTAAGCGTGCCGACGGCAAAGCGATGTGCGGAATTTATCCCGTGCGGCCCACGCAGTGCCGGACCTGGCCGTTCTGGAATATGAACCTCAAAAATCCGGACGCCTGGACACAGGCGGCATCACGCTGTCCGGGAATGTGTGATGGCGAAGCGACAAAATATCCCCTGCCCCACATTGAAAAATGCCGCACCCACCCGGAATCACCGGAGTAGTAACCAATATTGTCCGGCAAATTCGCGTGTGTGAAGTGGTTATTGGATAATTTTTGGTGTAAAAAGTACCAAGTTGGCATAGCGCCATGGCTTGGAGGACTGGCCGTGGCTGGATTGTATACTCAGCACAGCCTCTGGTGCAAGGTTTAATGGAAAGACAAAAAAGGGCCTGTGCTCATAAGCCGCACAGGCCCTTCGTGTTCACAGAGAAATTACCAAGCACGCATTGCGCGATGGTTCATTTGGACGCCCGTTTGCGGGGCATCAGGAACAGGCACGCGCCACCGAGGATAATCAGCGCCAGTGTAGCCGGTTCCGGCACCACCGTTGGATCATTGATAAATCCGATGCCCGCCGGACCGCCCAGGCCCGTGACAATGGGTGTCATCACGCCGGTGCTGAAGTTCAGCATATCCAGGCTGGCATTTGTGTGGTTTGGCCGGTGACCGCGTTGGTGGCGTAATCATTACCCCACAGCACGCCCATGGCCGTGGCGGTGGCGGGATAAGAATTCGGATCTACATTAACCTGATAAATCACCGGATGACTGTTGACCTGCCCGGGGCCGTCGCCGCCGTTATCAGGGTTGGAACCCGATGCGTAAAGATTGCCATTAACAAATTGCATCCCGTCAAAGCCGCCGCCATGAACCGATGGGTTGGGATAACCATACCGCATCTGAGAACCCGTGGCGGTGTTGATGACGGTAAGAGCGGAATTGCCATCTTCATTTTCATCTGTGTACAACATGCCGTTGCTGCCCATGGCCAGGCCCTCAACGTGCCCGGTGACGTTGAAGTGATTGATTAATTGGCCGGTCAGTGTGTATTGCGCTACCACGCTCTGGCCGCCATCGCTGCCATCGGAGGCGACATTATCACCCCACCCTATAAACACACTGCTTCCAGAAACAGTGATGTCATCCGGTGCGCTGACCATTTGCGATGCGCCAGGAATAATCCCCTGATTCAACCCCGTTACTGTGAATGGGGATGCAAACGAGGTCAGCGAATATCCAGCAGCCACAGTTGGGCTGGCGCTGACCCTGACCGTGCCCACGGCAAGGGTTGCCGCACCGGCAAGAGACAGTGTGACAGCGGCGGAAATCTTGAAGTTAATACGACGCATGAGAAAACCTCCCGAAAAAGAATAAAATTCGGATCAGTGCAACAACGCCTGATCACTGGGACGCAGGTTAGCGTGGCGTTATTTGCCGCGCATTAAGATAAGAAAAATTTTGCGCGTGGCCTTCCCTGTAACAGGCGGAGTCCATGCTGCCGTCTGCAGGCAGATCGGGTGGCCCTGAGAATGTCCATTCATCCCGGCAAAGCCACGGAATATGGAATATTAGAGTATATCCCCGGTGTCCCGGGGTGCCTGCTGGATATGGCCGTGAACGGTTGCGATTATTGTTCATGCACTGTTGCTTTTTATGGGCAAAGTTTTGATGATAGAGTCATGCAGGCAGGACTTTCAGGAGGATCAGGCCATGGAAAAAACAATTATTGATGAATATGTGCGTCAGGCCGCAGTTTTGCCGACGGCTATCAAGGGATTATCCGCAGTGGAGCTTAACGCCCACCCAGTGCCCAATACCTGGAGCATCCGGCAGATTGTCATGCACTTAATGGACAGCGATCTCATTGCATCGGATCGTATGAAACGCATTATTGCCGAGAACAATCCCACGCTCATCGGCTTTGATGAAAGCGCCTTTGCGGCCAAGTTATTTTATGACCAGCTTGACGCCCAGATGGCCGCGGATGTGTTTGCCAAGAATCGCCTGCTTACCGGAGAAATACTGTATCGCCTGCCCGTTGAGGCCTTTTCCCGCGCCGGCACGCACAATCAACGGGGCCGCGTGACATTGGCTGATCTGGTGAAAATGTATATTCAGCACCTGGATCATCATATAAAATTTCTCAAGCACAAGCGGCAACTGCTGGGCAAGCCGTTGTGAATTGGTCGTCATGCCTCCAGGCCGGTACACGCCTGCACGATGAATTTTTCCATGTTGCGCTGGGGCTCGCCCAGGCTGGTCTTTGAGGCCATGTCCGCACTCAGTAATGCCGCACTGACACGCCGGCACCCTTCCACTCCCCAGCGCCGGGCGGAATTCATCACGGCGCCGGCCCGCTGCGCCGGCCAAATTTTGAGTTCCTTGATGATCTGCCCGTCACTTAACCGACAATCCAGCATTTCCCGCGCCCGCATCACCTGGTTTAACCAGAAAAACACCGCGCCAACCAGCGTAAAACTAATGCGGGCATCCATCTGCCACAATTCTGCATGGCGGGCCAGAGCCTCTTTGGCGTTCCCCGCGGCAAGGGCATCAATAAAACTCCATACCACCTGTTCATGCTGAAAACCCACAAGTTCATCCACCATTGCAGTGGTAATCTGCGTTTGTTTATCGGCAAAAAGTGCCAGCTTGGCCAATTCACTTTCCAGCCGACCAAGATCAGTACCCACCAACTCCGCCAGCCGCATGGCCGCTTGCGGGTCCAAGGATTTGTCAAAATCCGACCGGGCGTGCTGTGTCAGCCAGCGGGGTACCTCCTCTTCCTTCATAGGCAGGCAGAAAATCACCGCACCCTGTTTATCGAGAAATTTATGCAGCCGCGTTACTTTCAGCCAGTTGTCACAAATCAACACCAGCGTGGTGTTGTCACTGGGAGCCTCGGCATAACGCAAAATCAGATCACGGGGAGCCGGTCCGCCCGCCGCCGCCACTGGTTCGCCATCCTCTTCGTCGGAATCATTGCCGTCATCAACGGCAGTGCCGCCCCGACCTTTCAAGAGATTATCCGCCGGCTCCAATACCACCAGTTTGCGGCTGGAAAACATGCCAAAAGTCCGGCATTCATCCAGCAGAACTGTCACAGAAACATTCGGTTCCAAGCGGATATACCCCGCGTCTGTGGAGGATTCATCCAGCGCCGCATGACGAATCTGCGTGAGCCATTGCCGGCGCAAAAACGCCTCCGTTCCCGCCAGTACCATGACCGGATGAATTTGAATTTTAGATTCCATTTGTTTGCTAGCCATACTCGTATGGTAATGATAGCCGCGGGCAAAAGCCACCGGGATTACCCGGCGCGGCGGAGCCGCTACCAAACAACACATAGCCCCCGGCTTTGCCGGAGGGGAACATGCTTAAATGCGTTCATCCCCGCGCGGCAGGTCGTTCGCGGCTGCCAGGAGTGATGCGGTGGCCGCGCATGGCAACGTTAAGAATCAGCGACATCGCCAGCATATCCGCCAGCATGGCGCTGCCCCCATACGACATGAATGGCAACGTGATGCCGACCACGGGGATGATGCCGGTGGTCATGGCGATGTTGATGCCCGCCTGCAGCATGAGCATGGATGATAATCCCACCACCAGCAGCCGACCAAAACTATCGGCGGATTCGCCGGCGGTTTCCATGCAGGAGGTGAAAAATATCAAGTATAAGACCAGAATGGTCATGGCCCCGGCAAATCCCCACTGGCTGCCCACAACGGAGAAAATAAAATCATTGGAGGCCTCCGGCAGCAGGCCGTGGCGGATTTCAACGGTTCCCTCCAGTCCCTGGCCGGTCAGGCCGCCGCTGCCTTCGGCAATTTCACTTTGGCGTTTCTGGTAGAGTTCTCCGGTGAGCTGGCGGTGCGTGGGTTTGCCATGCACAAACAGCGCCACAATCCGCTGCTTCTGATAGGGTTTCAGCAGGGGATAACAGCCCGGGGCCACAGCCATGGCAATTAACGCAATAGCCAGCAGGTGGCGGAACCTGGCACCCGCGGCAATGAGCATGGCGTAGAGTACCACAGGAAATAGCAGGGCAGTTCCCAGATCCGGTTCAATAAGAATCAGACTCATGGGAATCAAGGCAAAGACAAACGGTGCGATTAATTTATTGATCTGGCGCATGTCTTTGTGCAATCGCAGGCACCAGGCGACGGACATGACAAACGATATTTTTGCCAGCTCACTGGGTTGCAGATTAATCCCGCCGGGCAGAATAAACCAGCGATGACTTCCTTTAATCGGTCGGGCGAAGCGCACTGCCACCAATAACAGTGTGGTGAAGATAAACAGTGGATAGGCGAAATATCCCAGCTTGCGATAATTCACCGTCAGCAACAGCAGCAATACCAGCGCTCCAACAAGAATATGGATTTCCTGCCGCAGCATCAGCCCGCGCCCGCATATACGCACAGCCATCAGGCTGGCGGTGCACAGCAGCGCCACCGCCAATAGCATCAGCCATGCCAGACGTGTGGCTACCAGTTCCGGTATAACCCGGTGCCAGATGGTGGCCAGTAAAGAAGACCGGTCTGAGA
>JABEBX010017378.1_pt1 | contig 39411 bp, 35 predicted proteins | sample 7245971 | NCBI WGS metagenome assembly JABEBX01 (sample SAMN14506365, study PRJNA622280) | hot springs metagenome | biome: hot spring [ENVO:00000051]|acidic hot spring [ENVO:00002120]; feature: spring [ENVO:00000027]|sediment [ENVO:00002007]; material: sediment environment [ENVO:01001048]... | reverse complement strand
GTGCTGGCCATGGAGAAATCGCGCGCGATTTCCTGCCCGTCTACCTCGACCACGATCTGGGCATACTGGCCGGCCGAAAAGGTGAAGGGAATGCCCTCCATATCGGCGAACTCGATGTGCAGCCGCAGCGCGAAAATATCCTGCGTCAACGGCTCCAGCGCCACCACGCGGCACAGCAATTTGCGCTCGGGGTGCGCGATCAGATCGTCGCTATCGGTCAGCCGGATGATGATGTCTTCGCTCAGAATGGCACGGCAGGCCAGAATGATGCCGCTATCCCGCTGCGCATCCGGCAGTGCCTTGGTGTCGTATTTTTTCAGCTTGACCTGACCCGATTCGAGCACGCACTTGCACGAACCGCATTCCCCCGACTTGCAGGAATAACGAATCGGCACCTGATGCCGCCTGAGCAGCTTCAGCAGGTTCTCGTCGGGGTCGGCAAGAAGATCGGTTTCTGCCGGGAGGATGTGAACGCGGGGCATGGAGTGAATGCTTTCAAGAAACTCGCCAGGCCGCCCCAAGAGTTTCTTGTCCCTTGAGGGGAAAACTGAGCGAAGCGAAGGTTTCGGGGTGGGCTTAAACCGCGACTTCGCCGGTCTCGCCGGTGCGAATGCGCACCACCTGCTCGACGCTGGTGACAAAAATCTTGCCGTCGCCAATTTTGCCGGTACGCGCCGCCTTGACGATGGACTCGATGGCCCGCTCGACCTGGTCTTCCTTGATGACGGCTTCGACCTTGACCTTGGGCAGGAAATCCACCACATATTCGGCGCCGCGATACAACTCGGTATGCCCCTTCTGACGGCCAAAACCCTTGACTTCGGTCACTGTCAGGCCGGTGACGCCAATCTCCGCCAAGGCCTCGCGTACCTCGTCGAGTTTGAACGGCTTGATGATGGCGGTGATGAGTTTCATGTCAGGGCTCCTCGGTGTGATTGAAGACGGAATTTAACTGGGGATGCGCGAATCGGCAGAATTCAGAACGATTCCCGGAATTTTGAGGTGATCGGATAGCGCCAATCGCGGCCGAATGCGCGGTGGGTGACGCGAATGCCCGGAGGGGCCTGCCGCCGCTTGTACTCCGACAGTTTGAGCAGGTGTACCACGCGCTCGACATCGGCCCGGGCGTAGCCTGCGGCCAGCACGGTTTCCACCCGTTCGTCCTGCTCCATATAGCGCTGCAGAATGCCGTCGAGCACGTCGTACGGAGGCAGACTGTCCTGATCGGTCTGATCGGCGCGCAGCTCGGCGCTGGGCGCCCGGGTGATGATGCGCTGCGGAATGACCTCGGCCTCGCCCATTGCGGCCGCGTGCGCGTTGCGCCAGCGCACCAGCTCCCAGACCAAGGTCTTGGTCACGTCCTTGATGACGGCGAAACCCCCGGCCATATCGCCATAGAGCGTGGCGTAACCCATGGCCATCTCGCTCTTGTTGCCGGTAGTCAGCACGATGCGTCCGCTGTTGTTCGACAGGCCCATGAGCAAGGTGCCGCGAATGCGCGCCTGAATGTTCTCCAGCGTGGTGTCGCCGGGGTGCTCGTGCAACAGCGGGGCCAGCGTGGTGCGAAAGGTCTCGAACAGCGGCGTGATGGGCAGCACGTCGTACTGCACCCCCAGGCGCTGCGCCATTTCTGCGGCGTCGTCGAGCGAGATCTGCGCGGTGTATTGCGACGGCATCATCACCGCGCGCACCTTTTCGGCGCCGAGCGCATCGACGGCGATGGCCAGCACCAGCGCCGAATCCGCCCCGCCCGACAGCCCGATGAGCGCCCCCGGAAATCCGTTCTTGCCCAGATAGTCGCGCACCCCGAGCACCAGCGCCGCATACACCTCGGCATGGTCGGACTTCAACGGCGCCACATGCGCCGGAGTCTGCTTGAGCACCTCGCCGCCGGTCACATCGACGCGCAGGATGTCTTCGACGAACTGCGGCGAGCGTGCCACGAGCTCGCCTGCGCGGTCGAGCACAAAAGACGCGCCGTCGAACACGATCTCATCCTGCCCGCCCACCATTTGCGAGGCGACCAGCGCCATGCCGTTTTCCAGGCAGCGCTCGCGCATCACCCGCTCGCGCTCCGCCGTCTTGCCACGGTGATAGGGCGAGGCATTGAGCACCAGCAACACCTGAGCGCCGGCCGCGCGGGCCATGCGTGGCGCATGCGGCAGCCAGGCGTCTTCGCAAATATTGATACCGAAATGCGTCCCCCCGGCCTCGAACACTACCGGCTGATCGCCCGGCGCGAAATAACGGCGTTCATCAAACACCTGATAGTTGGGCAACTCATGCTTGCAATAGGTCGCTTCGACCACGCCGCTCCGCAGCAGCGAGGCCGCGTTGCAGGCCACCGCCTGCTGGGTCGAGGCGATCCGCGGCGCTTCGGCGGCGGCCAGCCCCAGCGGATGCCCGACGACCAGCGCCAATTCCGGCAGATCCGACAGGTCATGCGCAAGCTGCTTCAATGCGGCAACACTGGCTTGCAGGAAGGCCGGGCGCAGCAACAAGTCTTCCGGGGGATAGCCGGTCAGCGCCAGCTCCGGGGTGACGACCACGCGCGCGCCCTGTGCATAGGCCTGCCGCGTTAGGCGGGCGATCTGCGCCGCATTGCCCGCAAGATCACCCACGGTCGGGTTGCATTGAATAACAGCGAGTTGGAGAGTCATGGCTGAGGATTTTCGCACCGAGTTGTCGGACGCGGTGAGCGCACTACCCGCCGCCGACTGGGAGAGCCTGGTCGCGGCAACCCCCGGCGCCACGCCGTTTCAGCGCCATGTCTGGCTGAGCGCGCTGGAGCAAAGCGGCTGCGTGGGCGCAGAGACCGGCTGGCAGCCCGTGGTCGTGTCGCTGCGCGCCAAACTCCTGCTCGCCGTGCCCTTCACTCCCGTGGGCGGCGCCAAGTTGCTGGGGCGCGACGCCACCGCGCGCAAAGCGCTGCTCGGCGAAATTCTGGCCATCGCCCGGCGCAGCGGGTTCAATTCGCTGCACGCCCTTTTTCTCGACCCGCAGGAGGCTCAGTGGTGTAGTGCGCTCGGTCTGTTGGAGCGCACCACCCTGCAGTTTCACTGGCGCAACCCTCCCGCAGAAGGTGGGGCGGTCTGGCCAGACTTCGAGGCTTTTATTGGCAGTTTGAGGCACGATAAACGCAAAAAGATCAAACAAGAGCAACGCCAGGTGCGCGATGCCGGAGTTTGTTTCCGCGCCCTTGTCGGGGCAGAAATCACCGAATCGCACTGGGATTTTTTCACTCGCTGCTATCAAACGACCTACGCCCTGCACGGCTCCGATCCCTACCTGAACCGCGCATTTTTTCAGACCATCGGCGCCCAAATGCCCGAGCACTGCCTGCTGTTTATCGCCGAACGAGACGGCCAGCCCGTGGCCAGTTCGCTCGTCCTGCTCGACCCGCAAAGCCGCATCGCCTACGGTCGCTACTGGGGCGCCGTCGCCCACATTCCGGCCCTGCACTTCGACGCGTGCTATCACCAGCCCATCGCCTGGTGTCTGGCCCATGGCTACACCACCTTCGAAGGCGGCGCACAGGGCGAGCACAAAATGGCGCGCGGACTGCAGCCCGTCGCCACCCGCTCGGCGCATTGGTTGGCGCACCCGCCGTTTTCGCGGGCGGTGGAAGACTATTTGGAGCGTGAATCAGCCGCTCTTGCCGAGCATCAGAACAGCCTGCAAGAGCGCCTGCCGTTCAAGGAAGTGCAGTGAACCCGCGGCGCTTCAGGCCCGCTGCGCCAGCTGCTTTTCGATGAAGGCGAGCAGCCCCGCGCTGGCCTGCTCCACCAGATCGAGTACCCGCTCGAAATCGCGTTCAGTGCCGTAATACGGATCGGGCACGGCAGCCACAGGCGCCTGCGGCGCAAAACTCAAAAACAGTCGGCAGCGTGAGGCAAACTGCGGCGGGCATCGCTGCTCCAGCAAGGCGAGGTTGTCCCAGTCCATCGCCAAGAGCAGGTCGAAACGCGAAAAATCTGCGTCTTCCACCGCGCGGGCGCGCAGGCCGGAGAGGTCGTAGCCCCGCTCCAGCGCATGACGCTGGCTGCGACGATCGGGCGCCGAGCCCACGTGGAAGGCGTGGGTGCCGGCCGAATCGATGCGAACCCGCTTTTCCAACCCGGCTTCACGCACTCTGGCGCGAAACACGCCCTCGGCGGTTGGCGAGCGGCAGATATTGCCCATACAGACAAAGAGCACGGAAAACTCAGACATGGTTGAACTCACAGGAATGCAGAAATTCGGTAGACGCAATAGACATTATCCGGGCTGCTAGCCATCGAAATCGCAAGTTTTGCAAAGTTGTGTCAACCCAAAGACCGGGACACGCATTAAGGCTTTGATCCAGCTTGGATCGTTTCCATCCCAAACATTGAAAGTGCATCCCATCATGAAAAAAATTGCTGCCACGCTGTTTGCTTCTCTGTTCGCCACCGTTGCCATGGCGCAAACTCCGGCCCCGGCTGCCCCTGAAGCCGCCAAGCCCGAAGCCCACAAGGAAATGAAAAAAGAGCACAAAAAGGTCGAACACAAGAAGGTCGAGCACAAAAAGGCCGTGCACAAGGAAATGAAAAAAGAAGAAAAGAAGGCTCAGTAAGGCCTTCGAGACGTTCGCCTACACACTAGGCGCTCCGGCATGACGGCAGCACCTGCCGTACTTGCCCGTCGAAATCCCCCGCAGCAGCACCCGCGGGGGATTTTTTCATTCCGCATCGGTAAAACCGGCCTTCCTGACGAGCCGATAGGCTCTTGAAATTCGGCAAGACACCCCCAAGCTGGAATGGTCATTTTTTATAACCGCGCGCTCACGCCGCGCTCGCGACCATGCAGACTGATCCCCAGACCCCCCCTTCCGACGATCCGCAAACCGCTGGCGGTGCGCATCAGGAGTTGATTCCCGAGCCCGTTTTGAGCGACGAACTGGCGCAGGCCCAGGAAGAAATCACCAAGCTCAACGACCAATTGCTGCGCGCCCGCGCCGAGGTGGAGAACATCCGCCGCCGCGCGGAAGATGAAGCCGCCAAGGCACGCAAGTTTGCGGTGGAAGGCTTCGCCGAATCACTGCTCCCGGTCAAGGACAGCCTGGAGGCGGCGCTGGCCGACACCAGCGGCAAGCCCGATGTGCTCAAACAAGGCGTGGAACTCACCCTGAGCCAGCTCAAATCGGCCTTCGAGCGCAACCGCCTGCTGGAAATCGCTCCTGCGGCTGGAGACAAATTCGACCCGACGTTGCACCAGGCCATTTCGGTGCAACCGGCCGAGCAGCCTTCCGGCACGGTGGTTTCGGTGCTGCAAAAAGGCTATCGGATCGCTGAACGCACCCTGCGTCCGGCACTGGTCACGGTGGCGCAATAAGTCGCTGCATGGGTATGGCCAGATTCGCAAGACTTGAATTCACAACAAGCTTCCTCATTTAACTAGCAGTTAAAAATCAGCGCCCCGCGGCGCGGCACATTCGGAGAATTTCCATGGCAAAAATCATCGGTATCGACCTGGGCACCACCAATTCTTGCGTGGCGGTCATGGAGGGCAATACGCCCAAGGTCATTGAGAACAGCGAAGGCGCACGCACCACGCCATCCATCGTCGCCTATATGGAAGACGGCGAAATTCTGGTGGGGGCTTCAGCCAAGCGCCAATCGGTCACCAATCCCAAAAATACGCTTTACGCCGTCAAGCGCCTGATTGGCCGCAAGTTCGGCGAAAAGGAAGTGCAGAAAGACATCGACCTGATGCCCTACAGCATCGTCAAGGCCGACAACGGCGACGCCTGGGTGGAAGTGCGCGGCAAAAAGCTCGCGCCGCCGCAGATCAGCGCCGAAGTGCTGCGCAAGATGAAAAAGACGGCGGAAGACTATCTGGGTGAAGAAGTCACCGAGGCGGTGATCACCGTGCCGGCCTACTTCAACGACAGTCAGCGCCAGGCCACTAAGGATGCTGGCCGCATTGCCGGTCTGGAAGTCAAGCGCATCATCAACGAGCCCACCGCCGCAGCCCTGGCCTTCGGTCTGGACAAGCACGGCAAGGGCGACCGCAAGATCGCGGTCTACGACCTGGGTGGCGGCACCTTTGACGTGTCCATCATCGAGATTGCCGACGTGGACGGCGAAAAGCAGTTCGAGGTGCTCTCCACCAACGGCGATACTTTCCTGGGCGGTGAAGACTTCGACCAACGCATCATCGACTACATCATCGCCGAGTTCAAGAAGGAGCAAGGCGTCGATCTGAGCAAGGACGTGCTCGCGCTGCAGCGCCTGAAAGACGCGGCCGAAAAGGCCAAGATCGAACTCTCCAGCTCCACCCAGACCGAGATCAACCTGCCCTACGTCACGGCCGATGCCTCCGGTCCGAAGCACCTGAACCTCAAGCTCACCCGCGCCAAGCTGGAGTCGCTGGTTGAAGAGCTGATCGAGCGCACCATCGCACCCTGCCGCACGGCCATCACCGATGCCGGTGTGAAGGTGGGCGACATCGACGACGTCATCCTGGTCGGCGGCATGACCCGCATGCCCAAGGTGCAGGACAAGGTGAAAGAGTTCTTCGGCAAGGAGCCCCGCAAGGACGTGAACCCCGACGAGGCCGTGGCCGTAGGCGCGGCCATTCAGGGTTCGGTGCTGGCAGGCGACCGCAAGGACGTGCTGCTGCTCGACGTCACCCCGCTGTCTCTGGGCATCGAGACCATGGGCGGCGTGATGACCAAGATGATCACCAAAAACACCACGGTGCCGACCAAGCATGCGCAGGTCTATTCCACCGCGGATGACAACCAGCCTGCGGTGACCATCAAGGTGTTCCAAGGCGAGCGCGAAATGGCAGCGGGCAACAAACTGCTGGGCGAGTTCAACCTCGAAGGCATTCCGCCCGCTCCCCGCGGCGTGCCGCAGATCGAAGTGACCTTCGACATCGACGCCAACGGCATTCTGCACGTCAGCGCCAAGGACAAGGGCACCGGCAAGGAGAACAAGATCACCATCAAGGCCAATTCCGGCTTGAGTGAAGAGGAAGTGCAGCGCATGGTGCGCGATGCCGAAATGAATGCGGAAGAAGACCACAAGAAGCGCGAACTGGTCGATGCCCGTAACCAGGCAGACGCTGCGGTGCACAGTGTGCGCAAATCGCTCTCGGAGTATGGCGACAAACTGGACGCAGGCGAAAAATCGGCCATCGAAACTTCCTTGAAGGAAGCGGAAGAGGCGATCAAGTCGGAAGACAAGGCCGAGATCGAGGCCAAGACCAGCGCCCTGCTCGCCGCCAGCCAGAAACTGGGCGAAAAGATGTATGCCAGCCAAGCCGCCGAACCCGGCGCGGCCGGTGGCGCATCGTCTGGTAGCGGTGGAGGCCAGGCTGCAGGCGACGACACCGTGGTCGATGCCGAGTTCAAGGAAGTGAAGGACGGCAAGGCCTGATCGTCTTCAGACTTGAAGTCTCCCGACGGGAGGGCCGCTAATCGCGCGGCCCTCCCGTTTGTCCATTGTTATTGAACCGATTCGCAAGGCAGAACCCGTGGCAAAACGTGACTACTACGAAGTCTTGGGCGTGAGCAAAAACGCCTCGGAAGACGAGATCAAGAAGGCCTACCGCAAGCTGGCCATGAAGCACCACCCCGACCGTAATCAGGGCAACAAAGACTCTGAAGAGCAGTTCAAAATCGTCAAGGAAGCCTACGAGTGCCTGTGCGACACCCAGAAGCGCGCCGCCTATGACCAATATGGCCATGCCGGGGTTGATCCCTCGGCGGGCGGCTTCGGCGGATTCGGAGGCGGGGCGGGGGGATTTAGCGACTTCGGCAACATTTTCGACGAGATTTTCGGCGGCGGGCGGCGCGGTGGTGGCGGGCCGCAGGTTTACCGCGGCAACGATCTGAGCTATTCACTGGAAATCAGCCTGGAAGATGCCGCAAACGGCGTGAACAAAAGCCTGCGCATCCCCGGCTGGGAAGAATGCAGCACTTGCCACGGCAGCGGCGCCAAGCCCGGCACCAAACCCATCACCTGCACGACCTGCCATGGCAGCGGTCAGGTGGCGCAGCGCATGGGGCCGTTCGCCATGCAGCAGACCTGTCCGACCTGCCACGGCACGGGCAAGCTCATTCCCGAGCCCTGCCCGGCCTGTCATGGCCGTGGCCGCATCCAGAAGCAGAAGACCCTGGAAGTGCAGATTCCCGCGGGCATCGACTCGGGCATGCGCATCCGCTCCACGGGCAACGGCGAACCCGGCGTCAACGGCGGGCCGCCCGGAGACCTGTATGTGGAAATCCACATCAAGCAACACCCGGTGTTCGAGCGCGATGGCGACGACCTGCACTGTCACGTTCCGGTGAGCATGGCGAAGGCAGCTCTGGGCGGCGGTATCGATGTGCCCACGCTGGGCGGCAAGGCGGAGATCGACCTCCCCGAAGGCACGCAGGCGGGCAAGACCTTCCGCCTGCGCGGCAAAGGCATCAAAGGCCTGCGCTCGAGCTATCCCGGTGACCTGTATTGCCACATCACGGTGGAAACGCCGATCAAGCTCAACGAGGAGCAGAAGCGTCTGCTGCGCGAGCTCGAAGAGTCGCTGAAAAGGGGCGGCGATCGCCACTCGCCGCAAGCCAAGTCGTGGTTCGACAAGGCCAAGGAATTCTTCAAACCGGTTTGAGCCAACGACCAAAGTGCAAAGCAGAGGCAAGGGGTGCGAAAATAGCGCCCTTTGTCATCTCAAGAGCATCATGGACGCAGAACGCCTCAACGCCATCTCCAACCGAATTACCGACCTCCAGCAGCGCGTTCAAGCGCTAAGGGGGTATCTTTGACTTCGATGCCAAGGCGTCGCGGCTGATGGAAGTTGCAGGGGCGCTCGAAGACCCGCAGGTCTGGAACGACCCCAAACGCGCGCAAGAGTTGGGCCGCGAGCGCAAGTCGCTCGAAACCGTGGTGCTCGGGCTGGAGAGCCTGACCACGGCGCTCGCCGATCACAGCGAGCTGTTCGAGATGTCGCGCGAGGAAGGCGATGACGCCACCTGCGAAGCCATCGAGGCCGATGTCGAGAAGTCTGCCGCCGAAGTCGAGGCGCTGGAGTTCCGCCGCATGTTCTCCAACCCGCTCGACCCGAGCAATTGCTTCATCGACATCCAGGCCGGCGCCGGTGGCACCGAGGCCTGCGACTGGGCCAGCATGCTGCTGCGGCAGTACCTGCGCTACTGCGAACGCAAGGGCTTCAAGACCGAGGTGATGGAAGAGACCGAGGGCGACGTCGCGGGCATCCGCAGCGCCACGATCAAGGTCGAGGGCGACTACGCCTATGGCCAGTTGCGCACCGAAACCGGGGTGCATCGCCTGGTGCGCAAGAGCCCGTTTGACTCGTCCGGCGGCCGCCACACCAGCTTCGCCAGCGTGTTCGTCTATCCCGAGGTGGACGACTCGATCGAGATCGACATCAACCCTGCGGACGTGCGCACCGACACCTTTCGCGCCAGCGGCGCCGGCGGTCAGCACATCAACAAGACCGACTCGGCGGTGCGCCTGACGCACATTCCCACCGGCATCGTGGTGCAGTGCCAGAACGATCGATCGCAACATAAAAACCGCGCCGAAGCGTGGCAGATGCTGCGCTCGCGGCTGTACGAGCACGAGTTGCGCAAGCGCATGGCCGAGCAGCAGACGCTGGAATCGACCAAGAGCGACGTGGGCTGGGGCCATCAGATCCGCAGCTATGTGCTCGATCAGAGCCGTATCAAAGACCTGCGCACCAACGTCGAAATTTCCAACACCCAGAAAGTGCTCGACGGCGATCTCGACGAATTCATCACCGCCAGCCTGAAGTCCGGCCTTTGAACCTCAACCTGAGCCCCACTGATCCCCATTGCCCCGCTGAACTCCGCACTGCCATGACCGCCAAACCCGACACGCCTGCCCGCATCACCCGCCTGGCGGACTACACCCCGCCGTCCTACGCCATCGACAGCGTACATTTGCGCTTCGATCTCGACCCCGCCAAGACCCGCGTGCACAGCCGCATGGCGGTGCGTCGCCTTGAAGGCGCAGCCGAGTCCGCCCCGCTGGTGCTCGACGGCGAAGACATCACCTTGCTGACCCTGAAAGTGGACGGCGAATTCGTCGCCTTCCGCCAGGACGGCAACACCCTGGTGCTCGACAAACTGCCCGAGACCTTCACACTGGAAATCGAAACGCTCAACGTCCCCCAGGCCAACACCCAGTTGGCCGGCCTTTACATGTCGGGCGGCGCGTTCTTCACCCAGTGCGAGGCCGAGGGCTTTCGCCGCATCACCTACTGGCCCGACCGCCCGGATGTGATGAGCCGCTTTCACGTCACCCTGCGGGCCGACAAATCGAAGTACCCGGTGCTGCTGTCCAACGGCAATCTGGTGTCGCAGACCGACCTGGACGGCGGCCGCCATGAAGCGGTGTGGGACGATCCGTTTCCCAAGCCCTGCTACCTGTTCGCCCTGGTTGGCGGCAATCTGGTGTGCCGCGAACAGACCGTGCGTGCCGCGTCGGGCAAGACGCATCTGCTGCAGGTCTATGTGCGCGCGGGCGATCTCGACAAGACCGAGCACGCGATGGAGTCGCTGATCAAGGCTATCGCCTGGGACGAACAGCGCTTCGGCCTGAGCCTCGATCTGGACCGTTTCATGATCGTGGCCGTGAGCGACTTCAACATGGGGGCCATGGAAAACAAGGGCCTCAACATTTTCAACACCAAGTATGTGCTGGCCAATCCGGCCATCGCCACCGATGCCGACTATGACGGGATTGAGAGCGTGGTCGGCCACGAGTACTTCCACAACTGGACGGGCGACCGCATCACCTGCCGCGACTGGTTTCAGCTCAGCCTCAAGGAAGGCCTTACCGTCTTCCGCGATCAGGAATTCAGCCAGGATCTGGCCGCCGCTTCGGGCGGTGAATCCGCGCGTGCGGTCAAGCGCATCGAGGACGTGCGGGTGCTGCGTACCGCGCAGTTTTCCGAAGATGCCGGCCCAATGGCGCACCCGGTGCGCCCCGAGCAATACCAGGCCATCGACAATTTCTACACCGCCACCGTCTACGAAAAGGGCGCCGAGGTGGTGCGCATGATGCAGACTCTGGTGGGAAGAGCCGGTTTCCGCAAAGGTATGGATTTGTACTTCCAGCGCTTCGACGGCCAGGCCGTGACCTGCGACGACTTTGCCCAGGCCATGGCCGACGCCAACCCGGACTCTGCGCTGGCGCAACATCTTGCCGCCTTCAAGCGCTGGTACAGCCAGGCTGGCACCCCGCGCCTGCACGCCAGCGGCGCGCTCGATACCGCTGCCCGCACCTACACCCTCACCCTGCGCCAAACCTTGCCCGACACGCCCGGTCAAACGGGTAAACAGCCGCAGGTCATTCCGGTCGCCACGGGCCTGCTCGACGCCCGGGGCAACGCCCTGCCCCTGTGGCTGCAAGGCCAGGACAAAGGCACGTCGACCGTGCTGGTGCTCACTGAAGACCAGCAGACTTTCGTCTTCGAGCAGATCGATGCCGACGCAGTCACGCCCTCATTGCTGCGCGGCTTCTCCGCCCCGGTCATCCTCGACTACGCCTACACCGATGCCGAGTTGCTGCATCTGCTCGCGCATGACGCCGACCCGTTCAACCGTTGGGAAGCGGCGCAGCGCCTGACGCTGTCGCGCCTGCTGGCGGCCGTTCGCGGCGAGACGCTGAACCTCGATGCGCCCTATCTCGACGCGCTGCGCGCCGTCCTCCGCGACCCGAAGCTCGATCCGGCTTTCAAGGAACTGCTGCTCACCCCGCCCGGCGAGGCCTACATCGCCGAGCAGCTTGAAGAGGTCGATCCTCCTCGCATCCACCGCGCCCGTCAGGCGCTACGCACCGTGCTGGCGCGAGAACTCGCGCAGGACTGGCAAACCCTCTGGGACAGCCTCACGCCCGAAGGCGGCTACAGCCCCGACTTTGCCAGTGCCGGTCGCCGCGCCCTGCGCAATCTGGCCCAGGCACATTTGTGCGAACTCGGACAGGCGACTTGGCTGGGACGGGTCTATCAACGCGTCAAGGATGCCGACAACATGACCGACCGCTTCGCCGCGCTGGCCGCGTTGGTACAGGTCGGCGCCGATCTGGCCAAGCCCGCGCTGGAGCGCTTTGCCGCCCAGTTCGCCGGTGAAGCCCTGGTCATGGACAAATGGTTTGCGCTGCAGGCCAGCGCGCCCGACCACGACGGGCAGCAACTCGACCGCGTGCGCGCGCTGATGCGGCATCCCGCCTTCTCCATCCACAACCCCAACCGCGCACGCAGCGTGCTGTTCGCCTACTGTCAGGCCAACCCCGGCGCCTTCCACCGCACCGACGGAGCGGGCTACGCCTTCTGGGCCGAACAGGTTCAGGCGCTCGATGCCATCAACCCGCAGGTCGCCGCCCGGTTGGCGCGCGCCCTCGACCGCTGGAGAAAACTCGCGCCCGCCTATCGCGAAGCGGCACAACAGGCACTACACACCGTGGCCGAAAGCGCCACGCTGTCTTCCGACACCCGCGAAATCATCGAACGCGCCCTAGCCGACTGATCGCGGCGCGCCCCTTTCCTTCCAGAGACTCCCCATGACCCAATCCGTCAACCTCACCCGCTATCTCGTCGAGCAGGAGCGCGAGCACGGCGTCATCACGCCCCAACTGCGCCTGCTCGTCGAAGTGGTCGCCCGCGCCTGCAAACGCATCAGCATCGCCGTGAACAAAGGCGCATTGGGCGATGTGCTCGGCTCCGCCGGCACCGGCAATGTGCAAGGCGAAGTGCAGAAGAAGCTCGACGTCATCGCTAACGATGTGCTGATCCACGCCAATGAGTGGGGCGGACATCTGGCCGCCATGGCCTCGGAAGAAATGGACACCGTGTTCCCGGTCTCCGAGCACTACCCGCGCGGCGAATATCTGCTGCTGTTCGACCCGCTCGATGGCTCGTCCAATATCGACGTGGACGTCACCATCGGCACCATCTTTTCCGTGCTGCAGATTCCCAAAAACACCACCGACGTCACCGAGCAGCATTTTCTCCAGTCCGGCAGCAAGCAAGTTGCCGCCGGCTATTGCGTCTATGGCCCGCAAACCCAACTCGTGCTCACCGTAGGGCATGGAGTGGCCGTGTTCACCCTGGACCGGGAACAGGGCAGTTTCGTCCTCACTGAGCGCGATTTGCAAATTCCGCCCAGCACCAGCGAGTTCTCGATCAATATGTCGAATCTGCGTCACTGGGCGCCGCCAGTCAAGCGTTACATCGACGAATGCCTGCAAGGCAAGGACGGTCCGCGCGGACGCGACTTCAACATGCGCTGGGTGGGCAGCATGGTGGCCGACGTACACCGCATCCTCATGCGTGGCGGCGTGTTCCTGTATCCGTGGGATCAGCGCGAGCCGAACAAACCCGGCAAGCTGCGCCTGCTGTACGAAGCCAACCCCATGAGCTTGCTGGTGGAGCATGTAGCTCAGTTGGTAGAGCAGCGCATTCGTAATGCGAAGGTCGAGGGTTCGACTCCTTTCACCGGCACCAATAGTCCTTAAAACCGCCCTAACCGGCGTTTTTTTTGTGCTCGATCGCCAGAAAAAAGAAAAATCCCAAGTGAATCAATCACTTGGGATTTTATTTTGGCGGAGAGAGGGGGATTCTATCTTAATGGAAAATCAACTACTTAGTGCGTTAATACCATGTTCAGAACCATGAAGTGAAGATTCTGATGGCATTCCTCAAGCTCCCCCTTGCGCCTTCAGGCCGCAAGCTCTTGCGTCAAGTCCGGGTGACGTGCAATGAGGCGCAGCAAGCACAGCACGCCGCCGGGCGGGGCGGAAATGGAAGACCCTTGTCACGTCACTTTCAGAGCTAGGCCTTGGATACCGCGCTGGTGCTCTGCACATCGACACATCCGACGGCCTGCCGTCCAAGGATACGATGGCAGGCAATAGTGGTCTTTGTTGTTTGTCGAAAACCCGAAGACCGAGCAATCACAGTGAACTTCAGATCATGTTGCTCCCCCATGAAGAACGAAATGTCTCGACCTGCTGCATTGGTTACAGGGAGACCTTGAAGTGGCAGCGCAAAGCGTTCCGTATCGTGATCGTGACGCACAAACAAATCAGGGAATAGCTCTCGAGGAGTGAGTCGGAAAGATCCGGTCGATTTCAACTCAATGAGCGCCACTGGCGCGCTCGCGCTCGCGCTCACGTTTAGCGTCACTTGGTCGAGTGCGCTCCCGCAAACGGGAACGCGCTCGTATAGAACATGCAGCCGTACTTTGCGTTGCGACAAGTAACTGAAAAGCGAAATGACGACCGCGCTCAACGAAGCAGCGAAAGACAATTTGTCAAAAAGATTCATCTGGTCCAGTGTCATTCAACCTGTCAAAAAAAGTGTTCGCTGCTGAGGCTGCACGATCTGATCACTGGGTTTGATTTGCGCCGCTGACCTGCGCAGCGCGCCATCGGCGCTGACGATCTGTACTACCTTCTCATCAAGCAGCCTACCGATCGATTCCCGGTAGATTTGCGCCGATGCTGGCGTGCTGTTGCAGGTCGTCGCAAACAGTTCGCCGAAGCTGATGCCTTCGTCATTGGCGTAGACCCGGCGCGGTATGTGTTCGTTCAGCGCTGCGATGCTCGATCTTCTGGCCACGTCGTCGAACTCGAAGCCCAGCGGTGACTGGCCCAGGTGCGCAGCGTCATGCACGGGGTCGTAGCCGACCATGTGGAACATGTCGAGGCCGGCACCACCATAGTGGATGAAGTAGTTGTTGTTGGCCCAATGGACCTCGGTCATCACGTCACGAGCGCGGTGATGCTGCGAGAGGTGAATCAGCCAGTAGTCGCCGTGCCCATTGCGGTTTCGGATGAAGAACGGGGTGTAGTGCCTAGCCCCGCAGTTCTCAACAAGTGATCGATACAGCGTACTCTGGATAAAGAGCCGCCAATCGCGTTCTGATTCTTTGATCTCATCGATTGAGCGTCCTTGAAACACGTCCGGAACGCCGATGCCGTCAAGTAGACGCTGGGTCAGCTTGCCGTCGCTGGCGAAGTTGATGAAGGAGTCGACCCCGAAGGTCAGGATCACTTCGGCGCTGGGCAGCCTCGCGAATATCTTGCGGATCAGATTGGTGGGCACGTCCTTGTAACCGTACTGATCGAGCGAGAAAATTGATCGACCATTGCGCGGACTTTTCTTTTTGATGAACTCGATGATCGAGTCGGCCTCGTCCTGAAACTTTGCGTGGTGCAGAAAGATGCCGTTGCCGATGAGGTCACCGTAACCTGCTTCACGCAGAACCTTGTCGAGATGCTGGTGCGCATGCTTGTCGGGCTCGACGAAGTGATAGTCCACCTGCAGATGAACCTTCTTGCGACGGTCCTTGTTGATCAAGTACTCGGCCTCTCGCGTAGCCTCCAAGAAGATGAAGGGCGACCCCTTGACTGTTTCCTTGGTGTCGCTGTGAACGTATAGGCCGCCGCCAGCGAAGCCATCGACAAGCGTTAGGCGCATCTCCTCCTGGGTGGGCGAACTGACGAGAGTCTTGAAATAGGCGGCGAGGTATGCCTGAAGGATTCGGTGCTTGGCAACACTGTGCTGTTGGATGAGATCCGGGCCGTCTTTCCAGTTGTACTGTTTCAGCGCCATGCTTGTCTTCAGGCGACGGCGGAAAGTTCTGGCATGTCATCCCACGTGCGGCCAGCTAGCAGTCGGCCGTTTGCCTTCTTGGATCGGCGCTTGCCATCGGCGCCCCAGCCTCCCCACTGCTTGAAAAAGAATTGCACGTTCTGTTCCTCGCATTGCTGCTGGATGGCTTCGACCCACTCAACCTTCATCGGGCGAGCCTTCGGTCCGGATTCGCCGCCAACAATTACCCAATGTATATCCGTCAGATCAAGGTCACCAACGTCCTCCAGCAGCGGCTCCACTGAGAGAAACCGAATTCGAGCATCGACCTGACGAAGACCGGCGATACGCGGCACTCCATACTTGCGATCCTCCACCGAGACGCCGAGCCACGCGTTCGTCGGCACCTCGCGGTTGCGGAAGAACGAGGCCATCCTATCCGCCCGTTTCGTCAGTACCTGGAAAGTGTGTTGAGGGCAACGTCGGATTACGTCGAACACCTGCTCAATGTAGTTGTCGCCGACCCCCCTGTGAAAAAGGTCGGACATCGAATTGACGAAGTACACCGTAGGCTTCTTCCTTGCCAGCGGCTCGACTAGGCGTTCGGGCAAAATCGTCAGCTTGAAACCGTTCTCATACCCCGGCGTACCCATCGCCCTCAGACGTTTCGACATCGACTCGGCGTAGCAGTGCTTGCAACCAGGGCTGATCTTGGTACACCCTACGGTTGGGTTCCAAGTGGCTTCGGTCCATTCGATTCGGCTAGTTTGCGACACGGATTCCTCCAATTCATGTCCGTTATCTGAATTCAACCACATCCTTGCTCGCTCGCCATTGCGGTACTTCACAAGTTTGCACTCACCTCCCCCCATACGGCGGCAGGATCATCGTCCGATTCACCAGCACGTTGAACGCATAGCCGGGTCGGATGATGAGTGTCGGCTGGATGTTCAAGTTGCGGTTGAGCAGGTTGGTGCCGACGTTGTTGAGCTGCTGCGCCGTGGCTGCTGCGGCCTGTTGGCTCGCGGAAGGGGTGTTCAGTGCCCCGGAGTTCTGCGGCTGGCTGAGCTGCGCGCCGACGCCAAGCAGGCTCATCAGGATGGCGCTGCCGAAGACGCGGAAGTAGTGGTTGTCCACCTGGTCGTGGAAGCCGGCCTGGCCCTTGCCATCGGTGCCTTCCATGCCGCGCAGGTCGATGGTGGCGCCATTCGGGTAAATCAGCCTGCTCCAGGCCACCAGCACGCGGCTTTGGCCATAGGCGATCTGGCTGCTGTATTCGCCGATCAGGCGGGTGCCCTGGGGGATGAGCACGACACTGGGATTCAAGCTGTCGTACACGGTCTGCCGCACCTGGGCGCTGATGGCGCCCGGCAGGTCGCTGTCGATCCCAGTCAGCATCACGGCGGGGATCACGCTGCCCGCGAAGAGTTCGTGCTGGGCGAGGGGCGGTTGCACAGCGGCAGGGAGATAACCGTTGTCACCCTTCGCCTGGGCGGCATCGAGGAAGCCCTTGTTCTGCTGCTGGGGGGATGGCTGGGCTGCGCCACCCTGCCCTGCTGCGCCTTGGAGTGCGGCGAGAGCTTTCTGCAGAGTTTGCTCCTGATCGCCGGGCTTGGGCACTGCGCCGAGGGCGAGGCGGCGCAGGGCGTCGGCAGTGTCGCTTACTGCCAATCTTGATGCTCCAGGCGCTGCCAGCTCGGCCTTGGCGAGGTGTGCGCTCTGGGCTGCCAGCACGGCCCCCTCCAGCTCTTTGTAATGCTGCTCTTCCAGCCACTGGTGGTATTTCTGGGCAGGTGTGAGTTGTTGTGGGTTGCCGGTTGTAGCCAGGGTTGCGCCTGGGGTTTGCAAGGGGTTGGCTGGTGCACTGGCTGAAGCATGGGGTTGGGCCGGGTTCGATGCGCCGTGCTCTGGCGTCGCAGCCGCCGCCTGGGTTGCGGCGCGCTGCATGGCTGCGATGTCCGGGCTGGTCTGGCCGACCTGCTGTGCCCCGGAGTCGCTGCCGTCAGAGGGGGCGGACGACTTGTTCCCGGCGGTCATGATGCCGAGAATCATGCCGCCAGCAATGACGCCTCCTGCGACGAAAGCCACTTTCTTGAAGTTCTTGCTCAGGCGCGCACCGCCCTCGCGCGGGGTGCCCTTGATGCTCAGACCTTTCTTCTTGCCTGCTGTGGTTCCGTCCACGTCCTGCGCGAGCAAGCGGCTGTCGGCCTCTGGGGCGTCGGGTTGTTTAGGGTCGGTCATCATGGTCTCCGATCAGCGTGCCCACCAGCCGGAGTTCATCTGCCCGTGATGGCAGGTGACGCTGCGTGAGTCTTTGCCGACGCCGACGGCCAGCTTGAACTTCTGCGGCAGGCCGTCAATGACAAAGTAGCCGTGCACCAGACGGCTGTTGAGCAGCTCGGTGGTGTCGCTGGTGACGTTGAACACGGCGGGCGCGTCGGTGTAGCGCATCTTGCCCGGCATCTGCAGGTAGGTGTGACCGCCGCCTGAGAACACACGGATCGGCAACAGATCATCGTTCTCCAGGTTGGCGTGGCCGTCGTCGAGTTTGCAGGTGTAATTGAAATCCAGGGTAGAGGGATCGATCCGACCCAGCGGGGCAACGACTTCCTGCTTCTTGGCGGCAGCCTGCGCCGCTTCGGCCGCCCGCTGCTGAGCGGCCTGCTGTTCCATGTTGATGACCAGCTGCTGCGGATCGTAGAACCCGATCTGCGGCACATAATTGTGCTGGTCGCTGACCAGGGTCATGTAGTACACCCGGCCCGCATCGGTGGTGACGGCCAGATTGGTCGTCAGGCCAGCGGCGGTCGGTTTGACGACGACCACCGGCGTCTTGCCAGCATCGGCGGTCTGCACCAGCCAGCGCACGCTGTCGCCAATGGACAGGTTGGTGATGTGTTCGCCAGGCAGCAGGTTGATGACGCAGATGTGCAGCGGCGCGCAGGTGATGGTGGGCTGGCTCTGGCCGTAGGCATACATCACCATGCCGTTGGTGCCGACCATGCTGGGCGCGCTGCCGGTGTTGAGCCAGGTCTGCGCGGCCGCCGAGGTGGCCCTCCAGGACAGCGGAATCGGCGCTTTGAGGTCGTAGATCTGATGGCTGGTTTGCAGCGGGATCGATGTCGTGGTTTTGATGTTGGGCTTGGGTTGAGAGGCTGAGGCTGCCGGTGGCGCGGCGTGGGCACTGGCTGCGGTGGCCAGGATGGCCATGACGAGCAGGGATTTGGTGGGACTCATGTTTGATCCTCCTGATAGAGCAAGATGGAATTGACGAAATCGGGTCGCAGGATGCGCGGGCGCAGCACGAGGCCGAGCGCCCAGGTCGGCAGGCCGATCGCTACGAGCCAGAAGGCGTAGACAAAAGGGTTGAAGCGGTAACCCGATAAATCGAGCACGGGGGGCAGAATGAGCAGTTCTAGGGGAACGCACAGCATCAGGGCCAGGCCGATCGTCTCCAGGAAGGCGCAGACGATGTACCGCCCGGTCCACCGGGCGGAGGCTTTGCGCTGTTCCAGTCGATCGCTCACTTGGCGCCGCCGACGATCTGCGTCCAGGTCACGTTCTTGACGAACAGACCCAGCGGGTTGTCGAGCATGACCTGGGGGTTGTCGGCCAGCTTGGGATCGAGGCCGGTGGTGATGTTGGCCCGCCAGTGTTCAACCGGTTTGGGCTGACCGCCCTCATAGCGCTGCTCATCCCAACCGACCTGCCAGGTGTCTTTGCTGACGGGCAGGACGCTGGTGATGGTGACGTTGACCGTGAAGTCGCCAAAGGGCGGGTGGGCGGCGTAGTAGGTGTTGAGGTAAGACCCGGCGTTGCTCCCGGCCATGGCGTAGACCTTGGCGATGAGCGCTTTCTGCGCAAGGGGATCGGGGATGACGCTTCGCGCCGTCCACACCCAGTTGGCGACCTGCGCCTCGATGATGCGCTGGCTGACGGCGTTGCCGCCCGCGGGTTGCGCCATCGCCACCGGGTTGCCCATCTTGTCGAGGGCGACGACGAAGGGCTGGATCTTGCTTTGTCCGCCAACATAGGTGATGCCGGCGACCGCAATCGCCGCGACGGCCAGGCTGGCGAAGGCGGCGAGACGCCAGGTCTTTGCGCGGGCGAGCGCGTCGCCATAACGCTCATCCCACTCGCGCCGGGCGTTGAGGTAGGGGTTGGCTTCGGCCATACCGTTCTCCAGGGTTGCGGCACCAGACATTGGCGCCTTGCCCTGACTCTGCGCGGTGGGGACAACTGCATCAGCGGGTGATGCGTCTGTCAGGGAACCCACGTCCGTGCTTTGCGCCGACGCAACTCCAACGGCGCGCTGCGCCGCCAACTCGCGCAGCGAATCAATCGAGCATTAGAGTTTGCAGAATAGTTTGCATTCCGCTAATATTGTCCCATGTACTCGATTGAATACAGCCGCGAAGCGTTCAAGAGCCTCAAGGCCATGCCACACAATCTGGTAACGACGGTGCGCGAAAAAATCGAGCAGTTGGCGGCTGCGCCCCACGGACCGAACAACAACGTGAAGAAGCTGCAGGGGCGCCCTGGCTATCGGTTGCGCGTCGGCAATTGGCGCGTGATTTACGAAATTCATGATGACCGACTGGTGGTGATGATCCTGGCGGTTGCCCCACGAGGAGGTGCGTACCAATGAGCACGATTCAATTCATCGAACGCAACGGGAAGCGGGAATACGCTGTGGTTCCGATGGCGTTGTTTGCGCGGCTCTTGCGTGCCGCCGAAAACCTGGATGACGTTGCCCTGTTCGATGCCGTGAAAGCTTCCGACGATGGATTCCGCGTGCCGGGCGCGGTCGCGCATGCCATCCTGGACGGGACCCATCCTGTCAAGGCCTGGCGCGAATACCGCGGATTCACTCAGGACACTTTGGCCGAGAAGGCCGGCATCAGCAAGGCCTATCTCAGCCAGATCGAGACGGGCAAGCGGACCGGAGTGGCCAAGACTCTCAAGGCCCTCGCATCGGCGCTAGGCGTGACGCTCAACGAATTGCAGCCATGAGTGCCGCAGTAGGGGCCAGCCACGGCCCGAACGCGCCATAGTCGCGCGTTATGGCCGCCGTCTCTCGATCGTGATCGACACGGCCATCGAGGCGGCAAAGAAAACCGACCAAATGACGGTGGCTGCGGGCGGCTTGAAGGCATGCTCCCACAGCACAGCGAACCAGACGGCGTTGACGATCTGCAGCAGCAGGATCACCAGGCTTTTGCGGTCGCGTTGAATCGCCCGGGAAAGACTCGCACCGATTTCATCGGCGACCTGCCTGCGTAGGCGGTTCTTGTCGTCAGCCATGTCAGTGCTCCACATGGCCGAGGCGGATCTGAATGCCGCTGCCACCCCCGCCCTCGTGGCGGGCGATGTCGTCTTTCGTGTCCGCAACCTTGCCGACGTTGTCTTTCAGCACGTCGAACGGGTCGCGGTCCGATTTGCCTGGCGGCTTGTCCAGATCAGTCCGCCCGCTCTCGCCGGATGGTGCGCCAAGCGCATCGATGGGGCCTTTCGGTGGGGCGCTCGGTGCTGGTGAAGGTTGCGCCGGTGCGGGTGTCGCAGAAGGACGCAACGGTGTGCTCGACGGGCCGCTGATCCCCTTGCCCTCCATCATTGCTTGAGCCGCCTGGCCCATGCGAGCGGTATTGGCTCCGACGCTGCCCGCACCGGCCAGCGACCCGGCAGGCGTGCCGGAAGTTGGGGCTGACGTGGAAGCACCGCCGCCTTTCGCTCCGCCTCCGATGGAACCCATCATGCCGCCTGCGGGCTTGCCGCCTGAGCCTGTCATCTGTCCAAGTGCGGCAAGCTTTTCTGCGCCGGCAATGGCACCGCCCGCGCCCGAGGCGCCGCCGCCCGAACCGGCGCCAAGCAACCCGGCCATTTTGTCGAGGCCTTTCGCGCCGCTGGCGTAGGCCGCAACACCTGCCGCGCCTGCTGCGGCCATGCCGCCAGCAATGGCTGCCGCACCGCCCGCCACATTGCCCAGCGACATATTGGGCGAGCCATTCATCAGGCTGCCCGCAAGGCCGGGCGCTTGCATGCCGATGACCCCGTAGATGAGCATGCTGACGCCGACAGTCAACAGGTCGGTCGGCGGAAGCGACTTCCCGGTGTATTGGGCGATGTAGGCCAGTTCGCTGTTGATGAGATTCTGTCCGAGCCCGATGATGGCATAGATCATCAGCAGTTTGATGCCCACGCTGACCAGGTAGCCGATGTATTTCTCACCGAAGCTGCTGGTCAGGCCGGATCCCGTGAAGCCCAGCATCACCAGGCCTGCCCCGCCGACCAGATAGGTCTCGATCAGCGTCATCAACAGTTGCAGCGCAACGAGGCCGAATCCGATCAGGGCCAGCAGCGAGGTGATGGCGATGATGATGGCCAGGAACAGGTTGCTGCCAATGTTGAGGAGACCGCCCGGCGCTTTGTTGTAGACCTCATAGAGCTGGTGCACCACGGAGAACGCCATCGACATCACGCCAGAGGGCGATGCGGTTGCCGCGCTCGATCCGCCGATGGCTTGACCCATGTCCATGAAACTCGACGTGATCAGCGGCATCCACGTCGGCGCGTACTTGACGATGGTGTAGAAGAAGGCGATGGAGGCGATCTTCAGGGTGGCTCCGGCGATGAAGTCGGCCAGGTCGTTTTTCTTGAGAACCTGCTTGATCCCCCACCAAGACAAATCCATGGCGGCCAGCGCCGTGAATATCTTGAAGGCGTAGCTCTGCGCCGTGGTCATCCACCCCGTGGTCGCGGCTTGAAACTGGGAGCTGATGGTGTCAAGGTATCCCTGGCCCCCTGGGCCGCCTGTCGGGGTGGGCGCAGGCGCGGCGTGCGCACTGACCGCCACCGCGAGCAGGAGCATCAACCCGGCCGCAACGGCCCATTGCGTGCGGGTCGGAAGGGTAATTCGCCAAGTTGCGGCGGTGGCAGGTCGCATCATGGCTCCTCAGAATGCGCCCGGCCCGGTGGGCGCGGTCAGAATGGGCGTCACGCTGTTGGACTGATTCACCTGCGTATGCGCCTGCATGGCCATGTAGTTCAGCATGGCCTGATTCCCGGCCTGAATGTCGGATTGCAAGCCTTGCAGCTGGTTGACCATCAGCCCGGCGATCTGGTTGCCGGCCTGCATGACCTGCATGCGCCCGGCGGCGGACTGGCTGGCATCCTGAATCTGCTGGAGCGCTGATTGCGTCGTCTGGAACTTCTGTGCATTGAGCCCATATTGCTGGAGAACGCCGGAGATTTGGCTATCGAGATCGCCGGTCCACTTCTGCAGGCTGGCGTTGTAGTTACCAAGCACGCTATCGGGTGCGCCGAACTGTTGCTGCACGGCGGCCACCGTGTTCTGCGCGGCATAACTCAGCCCCTTGGCCTGTCCGACGAGCTGCACAAGCTGCTGAAGCTGCCCGGACACGTTCGGCCACATCTGCATCGGCAGGCTCTTGAGATTCAGCGCCTGGTTGTACAGGCTCTGGAAACCTTGCTGCACCTGCTGAATGGCGTTGTTGAGCTGCTCGACCATCGTCGCCTCCTGCACGATTTGCTCAGGCAGGGTCGCCCCGGCGATTGCGCCGGAGGCGTGGGCGCTGGGCATCGCCGCAAGGCCGGCCAGGGACAAAGCGATGGCAATCAGGGATTTGTTCATCGTCTTCATGGTGGATTTCCTCACTGGGCCGCAACAGCGGCGTTGATCGATTGCATCGTGGCGTTGAACGAGGTGACGGCAGATTGCGCCGCGGCATCGTTCATGGCTTGGGCCTGCCCCGTGGTGTCGGCCTGTACGGCAGCGGCCGACTGGTTCTGGCGGTCTTCGTCCTGTTGCAGCTGGTCGCCATACCAGGACGCCCAGGTCGCGTTCTGGTCGGCCTCCTGCCCGGCAATATCTGCTGCGCCCTGCCAGGCTTGCTGCGCGCCGACACTCGGCGCTGCGGAGGCGTTCGCTAGATCGGTCTGCTGGATCGACCGTGCCGCCTGTTCCTGTCTGGAATACATCTGGCCGGACGACCAGTCCTGCGCGCCTTGCCAGGTCGCGTCGGTGTTTTCCTGAGCGTGCTGGATTTGCTGCTGGTTCTGGTTTGATCCCACCGACTGGTATCGGGTATCGTTCGTGACGGTGTAGGGCGTCTGGCCGACCGCAGTCGGCAGGCTGGCCGAGGTCTGCTGCTGCACGCCGGTCATCTGTCCGATCTGCTGCTGCACCTGGTCGAATGACTGCTTGGCCGCTTGCGTGCCCGCAGCGATGTACGTCACGGCCAGCGCCGGTGCTGCCGCCATTTGCGCGGCGTAGAGGCTGTTGGCCGTGGATTGCGCGGCGGCGTTGACGCCCCACCAGTACGCAGCGCAGCCGGGATTCCACCCCGAGCAGGCTGCGGCGGCCTGTGCGGCATGAACGGCCGTGATGTTGGCGGTCTGCTCGCCCATCGCCATACCTGCCATGACGGCTTGCGGGGCGGCTGCTGCGGCCAGATAGCCGATGTCGGCGCTTTGGCTGGACGCGGCTTGCTGCACCTGCCCTTGCTGCACGCCGGTCTGCTGCTGGACGCTGGACAGGCCCTGCTGGGCGCTGGTCTGGCTGGACTGATTGGCCTGCGCGGACGTGTCGGCCTGCGCCTGCGGCACGTCGTTGTTCATCAGCGTGTCGTAACTCGATTGCTGCGACTGTGCGGACTGCTGGGCCAGCGCACCCTGCTCATTGGAAAGGGCGGTTTGCTGGCTGCTCGTGGACTGCGCCTGATTGGCTGCGTCGAGCCAGGCTTGATAGACATCTCCGTCCTGCTGCGCCCGGTTCGACCAGTAGGCGGCTTGATTGGCCGCATCCTGAGCCTGCTGGGCGTACTGATCCGCCATGGTCTGATCCGAAGCCGAGTTGGCGGCAGCTTGCGCAGAAGATGCCTGTGACTGGTAGTAGGCGACATTCGCCAGATCGGTCTGCCAGACACCGTACATCTGCTGCGCGTTCTGCTGATCCTGCTGCGCAATATCGCCCGCAATACCTGCTGCGCTGCTGTAGGCGGACTCAAGCGTCCTGGCCGTGCCAGCGGTGTAGGTCGATCCGAGGTTGGTCTGGCTGTCGGCCTTGATGGACGCCTGTCCATCGGCCCAGGCCAGCAACGGCAAGGCCGCAAGCGAGGCGGCGAGAAGGGTCTTTTTCATTCGTACGACTCCCAAAGTTCTGCGGCGTGGTTTTGGCCGCGTTCGCGCAGCCATTGGGCGGGCCACGCATCGCCAAGGGTCTCGCGCAGTTGCCGGATGCGAGCGATGTCGTTTTTGCCGCTGGCCCCGACGAAGGCCAGTTCGGGGCTGGTCAGGCCAAGATCGAACAGACGGCACCCGTCTGGGTGCATGACGTAGTACTGTCGCTTCGGAGTGGCAAAGGCCAGAATCTGGATTTGCCGGGCGTTGAGCCCCACGCCCTCATACAGGGGGCGGATGTTCTCGGTCTCGGCCTCGGGGTTGGGCAGAAAAATTTTGGTCGGGCAAGACTCGAAGATCACATCGGCGATGCCCGATCGCACCAAGTCGGTCAGGGACTGCGTGGCGAACACCACGGCCACATTCGCCTTGCGCAGCACTTTGAGCCATTCCCTGATCTTGGCCTTAAACGCGGGATGGCTGAGCATGATCCAGGCTTCATCGAGGATCAAAAGAGTGGGCTGCCCATTGAAACGCTGCTCGATACGGTGAAACAGATAGGTCAGCACCGGAAGAACGAGCTTGTCGCCCTTGTTCATCAGGTGCTCCATCTCGAAGACCTGGAACACGTCCTGCCCCAGGCTGTCGGTTTCGGCATCGAGCAGGTGGCCGGCCATGCCGCGCAGGGTGTAGGCCTGCAGGGCTTCGCGCAGGCTCTGATCCTGCAGCAGCACCAGGAAGTTGGTCAGGGTGCGCTGCGCCATCTTCTCGGTCGAGGCACCGAGCTGGGTGATCGCGCGGAACAGCTCCTGGCGATGGTGAGGCAACATCTTGACGCCCTGCAGCTCGCACAGTTGTTCCAGCCATTCGGCGGCCCACACACGCTCAGCAGGCTCATCGACCCGGCCCAGTGGACAAAAGGCCAGATCACCCTGCTCGCCCGCGATGTCGTAGTGCTCGCCGCCGACCGCCCAGCACAGCGGCAGCATCGAATACCCCTTGTCGAAGACGAAGACCTGTGCGCCCGGATAACGAAATTGCTGCGCCGCCACGAGGGCCAGCAGCGTGCTCTTTCCAGCGCCGGTCGGACCGAGGATGGCACTGTGACCAAGATCGCTCGCGTGCAGGCTGAGGGTGAAGGGCGTGCCCCCGTCGGTCTTGGCCTGCAGCAGCGGCGGGCTGTTTGGCGGGTAGAACGGACACGGGTTGTGCTCCGGCCCGGCCCAGACGGCGGTCAGCGGCAGCAGGTGGGCCAGGTTGAGAGTGTGAATGATGGGGCGGCGCACATTGGCGGCGGTGTTGCCCGGCAACGTGCCCAGATAGGCCTCGACCGCGTTCACGTCTTCCACGCGGGCGCCGAAGCCGCGGTTTTCGATGAGCTTGACCATCTCGCGCGTGGACTCGTCCAGGATTTCCGGGTCTTCGTGCGAGAGCAGCAGGACACTGGTGTAGTAGCCGAACAGCACCATGCCACTGGACGCTTCGGCCAGCGCCTGCACCGCGTCGTTCGCCATGCGATCGGCGTCGGCGTTGATGTGGGTGGCCTGGCCGCCGGCGTTTTCGCGCAGCAGGTTCATCATGCTCTTGCGCTTTTGCGCCCACTTGCTGCGGTATTTGTTGAGCGTCTTCTCGGCCTGGCCGGGATCGAGGTAGATGAAGCGGCTGCTCCAGCGGTACGACACCGGCAACCGTGAGAGCATGTCCAGAATGCCGGGGAAACTCTCGGGCGGCAGGCCGGTCAGCGCGATGCAGGACAGGCTGCGGCGGTCGATACGCGGGATGAAGCCGGTCGTGAAATCGTGCTGGCCGAGCACAGCGTCCAGGTACATGGGCACTTGCGCCATGCGGAAGGGGCGGCGATCCGGCAACAGGCTCACGCACTGTTCCAGATGGGCCAGCAACGGACTGGTGAGGACGCCGGTGCGAGGGTCGATGCTGTCTTTGAGGCGACGGATCTCCAGCAGGGTCGAGAGGCGGGATTCCAGTTCCCGGATCTGTTCCTTGAAGCGTTCAAGGTTGCGGCTGGCCGTGGCTTTGACTCGGCCCTCGACAAACAGATCGGCCGTTTTGCTCACTGCGTCGGGCATGGGGAACCAGGTGACGGTGAGAATGAACCGGCTGCGGTAGCCCACGAAGCTGCGCTCGTGGCTGTTGCGGCGAACGTCGTCGATCAGTCTTGTGGTGCGGTCGGGGAACGCGCCGGGCGGGGCGTAGCCCGGTGCGGGCGCGCGCACCGCGTCGCAGTGCAGCACCCAGCCGTCGCCCAGTTTCAAGGCCGCGTTGACGCGGGCAGCCATGGCGCCGAGTTCTTCCTGCGTGGAAGAGTCCAGATCGGGGCCGTGATACTCCCAGGCCGCCATCAAACCCCCGCTCTTGGTCAGCACAATGCCGTTGTCCACCAGCGCCGCCCAGGGCAGCAGGTCGGGCAGGCTGTAGGCGGCAGAGCGGAATTCTTTGAGCGCCATCATGACCGCACCTCGCGATCCTTGGCGAAGGGGCTGGCCTGTGCCGGGTAGTAGCGGCGATATTTGAGCAGGCGTCCGCCGGTCTTTGACAGGATGGGGTCGTAGGCGGCCGCGCGCGACAGCGCCCATTGGCCGACCATCCACAGCGTGACGCCGATGACAGCGGCCCAGAGCTTGGCCAGCGAGAAGATAAAAATCCCGGCGATGATGGCCAGCAGCAGAACCAGTTGGCGTTCACCGCCCATCATCAGAATGGGGCGATTGAGCGAATCATGGATCGGGGTTTTGGTGTCGTTCATTGCGGAACTCCGGTCACGCGGTCAGTGAATTCAGTGAGGTCGGCCGTGTGGCGCAGCGCTGCAACAATCTGCGGCAGCTCCCAGCCCTGCTCGACCAGGGCCTGCACGACGGCGATCAGGACTTCGGGCAGTTGGGGGCGGGGAGTTGCCTCCCCGCCCCGCACGGCATCGGTGTTGGCGGGGCGCATCATGGGGTTCAGAACACCAGGGCGCCGGTCAGTCCGAGCACCTGGAGGAACTTGTTGCCCAGGACGATGAAGGCCACGCCGAGCACGACGTACAAGGCTTTCTTGGCAATGCCGCCGAGTTCTTCGCCGAACACCAGGGCGGCGCCCGCAGCCAGAAAGGCGATGACGCTGATGGCCGTGGCCACCGGGCCGGTCAGGTCGTTCTGCAGGGTGCTGACCGCGCTGTCCCACGGCAAGCCGCCTGCGCCGGTGGCGAAGGCGTTGGCCATGGTGGCGGCGAATACGGCGGAGGTCAGAACCAGGCGACGCACGACAGCGGCGCGCAGGCGGTGGTGGATGGAAAGCGTTTTGAGACGTTTCATGATGAGGCCTTTCAGAATGGGGAACGGGACACCTGACGTTGGCGCCCTGCCCGGACTCTGCGGGCTGGGGACAACTGCATCAGCGGGTGATGCGGCGAATGTCATTTCGGGTGATCGGCCCCCAGTAGCGGCTGTCGAAACTCTGGGCGGCCAGCGTTGGACGAGCTCCACTGCCATACACCCAGAACTGATCGGGGCCGAGGGTGAACACGCCGTGCTGGTGAGGCAGATGCACCTCTGGAAAGCTCGGGGAGTCGGGAAGCTGGCCGCTATGGGCAAGCGCCTTGCCGTCGATGGTCACGGCCTGTGGGGTGACGGTGATGCGGTCGCCGGGCAGACCGACGATCTGCTTGAACATCGGCATGCCGCCGCCCGGGCAGTCGCCTTTCATATAGAAGGGGAAGGCCTGCGGCTTCACCGTCGCAGGGGGACAGAACTCGGCGCGTTCGCCGCGGACGATGCGGGAATTTGCCGTGACGGGGAGCAGGCGATACAGGCCGAGCGGCTCGCTCTCGGTCCAGTTGACCCGCCAGCCGAGCCACCCCAGGAGGTTGATGGCCAGGGCGGTCGTTGCCAGCGCCGCGACGGGGATGAGGAGGCGATGCCAGTGCGGCCGACTGCGGCATGAGATCGCCTGTTCGAGGGCGTAGGGAATGCTCATGCCAGTCTCCCCGTTGATGCCGCCGCGCCGAGCTTGATGCGCTCGGCCAGCGCTGCGTCTTGGTAATACTTGATTTTCTGGCAGTAAACGGGGGCGTGACCTGCGACGAAGACCAGCTCGTCGTCGGGCGGCAGGCGCATGCACTCGTCGGGCGTCAACAGTGGGCGCTGCACGATCTGCTCATTGGTGTTGACGTTCTGCAGCACCACCGCAAGCCGGTTGCCGCTGTATTGCCGCTGGGTGTGGCTGACGGTGGCCTGACCGGCCATCTTGCTCAGCAGCTCAGCCGTCTCGATCTTGTTCGGCGCATAGGCCACGCGGATGTGGCAGTTGCTGATGATGGATTCATCCTTGCCATAGGCAGCAAAGAGCTGGCTCAAGTCCTGCACGATCAACAGGGCCTTGAGTCCGTAGCCGGCGATGAAGGCCAGCGCCTCCTGGAAGATGTCGAGCTTGCCCAGACTGGGGAATTCGTCGAGCAGCAGCAGGAGACGATGGGGGTAGCGACTCTTGCTCGCCCCGCCGGCATCGAAGTCCATGCCCTCAGTCAGTCGCCGCACGACCTGATTGATGACCAGGCGCAGCAGGGGCTTGAGGCGATCCTTGTCGCTGGGCGGCACCACCAGATACAGCGCCGTCTTCCTGGGTTCCGGCTTGCCGTCCACATCAGCGCCGCCCATGATGCTTTCCAGGGTGAAATCGGAGACGCGGGTGTTGTCGGCGACGATGGGGTCGCGGTAGAGGGAGAGAAAGGACAGCGCGGTGGACAGCACGCCCGAGGCTTCGTTCGGCGCCTTATTCAGGAAGGACTGGCTGGCCTGCGCCACAGCGGCCCAGCCGGTACGTGCATGGGGATCGTCGGTCTGTGCGCCTTTCTCCAGGGCGACATCGCGGATGTAGGTCATCACGGCCTGCGAGCCTTCCATCGGCTCGGCGTCCTCGGCCTGGTTGCGCTCGGCCGCTTCACGGGCGATGTCGCGGATCGGGCCGCCGTCGGAGAGGATGGCCTGCACGGTATGCAGGCAACGCAGGCGCGCGTCGGGGCCTTTGCCGTCCCAGTAGAGCAAGACAAACAGCACCACCCCGGTCATGAGGTCGAAGCCGGTCTTGGCCCAGTGGTCGTTCAGGCCCTTGCCGTCGGGATCGACGATCATGGTGGCGATGTTCTGCACATCCTTGACCAGGTTGCCGTCCATGCGGATTTCCTGCAAGGGGTTGAAGCGGGCGGAGTCGGGAGAGGCCGGGTCGAACTTGATGGCACGCTGTCCCAGCACTTTCTCGCGAAAGCCGCTGGTCAGCGCCCAGTTCTCGCCCTTGATGTCGTGCACCAGGACGGATTGATCCCAGTTCAGCAAGGTGGGGATGACGATGCCCACGCCCTTGCCGGAGCGCGTCGGCGCGAACACCATCATGTGTTCCGGCCCCTTGTGACGCAGATAGCGCACCTGCGGGCCGTCGTTCCAGGCGCCGAACAGCACCCCGCCCTTGTTTTTGTCGTTGGGCAGGATGGCTGCGGCGGCGACTTCCGGGGCGGCGGCCCAGTGCGCCGAGCCATGTAGATCGTTGCGTTCGGCGTCGGCCTTGCGTGAGCGGCGGTAGGCGATGCCTACGGGCAGCACCAGGGAGAGAAAGCCGCCGACGCCCATGATGAGGTGGGCGCGTTCCAGGATGTCCAGCACGGCCTGGCCGTATTCGATGCGGTTGTATTTGAAGGTCCAGATCAGGATGTCGTAGGGGGCGTAGAGCCACGGCGGGATCATGGGCGCACCCAGTGCCGGGGTGAAACCGAAGGCCCAGGCGGCGTATTCGGTGGCCGCCCAGGTGGACAGCAGCACGATCATGATGAACAGGCCCAGGCCCGTCCAGACGAAGCGGGTGATGTCTTTCTGCGCCTTGGGGATGTGGTAGATGGCTTCGGATGCGGTGCTCATGGTCGTGCTGCCTGGAAAGGTTTGGGGGCGGCCCGTGACGTGGGCCAGTCGGCGTGCGCCCCGGCAAGGATCGCCAACAGGGGGGAAGGAATCCGGTCGCGCGCTGCGGCGGTTTTGCGCCACCGGCCGCTGGGCGTGCTGGGTTCAGCGTTCCATCGCCGCGGCCTTGCGGTTCGACTGGCGCAGACGGGGACGGGCTGGGCGCTCGGGTTTGTCAGCCTCGGGCGGTTCGGAGGATTTCTCGGCGGATCGATCGGACGCGTTGGACTTGTCCTTGTCTGTCCCCTGCTCAGCCTGCTTCATCACCTGATACTCGGAGGCCTTGTGCTCTTCCTTGTCGAGAACCTTGCGGTTTTGTTCGGCGAGGATGTCGGCAGCCAGTTTGTCCGCGCCTACGGCGTCGGCGAAGCAGTGGAACGCCAGAGCATCGGCAAGCGCTTTGGGCGACACATCACCCGCCATCTCGCTGTCCAGGATGTGGCGCGCTTCTGGCTCCTTGCCGCTATTCGCAACAAAGTTCTGGACGGCTTTTTCGTAAGCGCTGGGTTCCGTCATCTCCCGGTACTCGGCTGCCTTTCGGTCTTCCTTGGCGAGCATCTGACGATGCTCTTTGATCACAGACGCGTACTTCGTCTGCAGATCGGGGTATTCGTCGAGTACCTGCTGAGGCGGCATGCTCTTTGGTTCCATGCCCGGCGGATGAACCGCATCAGGCATGTTGTCGTACAGCGCGTTGTTGACCCGGTTTTTGTGCATCATGCGCAGCGCATCGTTCGCGGTCGGGCCCTCGGCGTAGCCCATCAGTTCGCCGCGCTGTGCGCTGCCGTTGAACACGGCCCATTCCCGCCCATGGTTAGGGCCGAGTTTCTGCGCCGTGGCAACGGTGGCGAACTCGGCAAAGGTCAGTTCGTGAGGCTGCTTGGACAGCAATTCGTTTTCACGCAGAAGTGCCTCCTGCATCCTGTCGTGCGCCGGGGGCTCGGGTTGAACCTCTGGTTCACCCTTGCCGCGAATGGCCGTCACGCCCAGACTTTTTCCATGCTCAGCCATCAGAAGCTGTTTGGCCGCGTGGTCGAGTTCAGCGACGCGCTCCGTGGGCGACAAGCCGTCCTTGACGGGGACGGGAATGTCATCCCATCCCTGTGCGATTACAAAGCCACTGGACTGGGTATTGACGTTCAGGATTTTCTCGACGGTTCCCTTGCCGTGCGTGAACTCGCCGCCTTTGTTTCGGTCCTTGTCCAGCAGGAAGGTCTTTTCGTAGGAGCCGCCCTTTTTGCGCTCCCACCCGCTGGCTTCCAGGGCTTCATGCAGGGTTGGCGGTTTACCCGTGGGTTTGCCTGCATCTGGATTCAGCCCGCCGTCCACACTCGGGCCGATGTCTTTTTCTGGCACCAGGAAGGAATAGGTTGCCATCTCGGTGAGCAAGCCTTCATGCCGACCCATGAAAGGATCGGACATGGAGACCGGCCAGCCGACGCCTTGCTTTCCGACCCAATCCTTGACGCAGGCGGCTTCGCTCTCGCCCAGTCCGCTTTCATCGCGGTTGACCAGAGCGCTGCCCCAATGCGCGGGGGCGTCGATCTCGACGGTCTTGAGCTTGCCTTGCGCTGATTCTGGCTGCTGCGCTGGCTCTGCAGCCATCTCCGCTGCCCTTGCAGAAGCCTGCCGCTCCTGTGTGATTTGCAAGGCCTGCTCTTTGGCGAGCACATAGTCCACCGCCTTGCCCGCTTCCGCTGCGGCCCGGAAAATTTCGTTCTTGTCGTTCTTGAGCACCTTAGCCCAATCCTGAACGTAGGCGGCGTGACGTTCGGCGTCATGCGGGATGCCGGTCTGGGCGGCGGCGAACAGGCTGAACATCTCGGCGCGTAGCTCTTCCTTGGCGTAGCCCTCGGAGCCGAAGCGGTGACCGCCGGTGATGCCTTCACGATTCAGACGGTGCGCTGCGCCGGTGGCATGGCCGATCTCGTGCAGCAGCGTGCCGTAGTAGCGCGCCGCGCCCTCCTCCTTGCCCAACTCGGAATTGAAGGCGCCGCGTGGAGGCAGAACCACCTGGTCACGCTTGGGCGAATAAAAGGCGTGCTCGGGATGCTCGCCGTAGCTGAGTCCATCGCGCGCCATGGCCTCCTTGATCGACTCGCCCCGCGTCACCGGGTCGAAGGTCGGAGTGGGTGCCAGGGGCTCCAGTTTCAGCCCCTCGCATTGCGCGACGTTGAACACGGTGTGAACGCGTGATGTCCAGGTGTCGAGTTCGCGCGCCTTGTCCCAGCTCAGATGTTGCGGGCCTTGTTCGGTGCGGCGCTGCACGCGCAGATCGGTGGTCTTGACGTGCAGGGTGGCGTCCTTGTCAGTCGGCATGCCGACCTCCGCCCGGCCGTTCTTCTCGCTGAACACCTTCACCCGCATGCCGTTGAGCGTGACGCTGATGTCCTTGCGGGCATAGAAGGGTTGTTCTTTCCACAGCTCGACGGGCAGGCCGTGTTCGCCCTTTTTGATGCGCCCGCCCAGGGCGTTGATCTGCTTGACGGTGCCATAGCGCGGATCGGTGTAACCTCGATCGGCTTGCTCCAGCATCAGCATGAGGCGGTTGCCGCCGCGATACTCTCGGCCGGTTTCCATATTGCGCGGCAGACCTGCCCGCAACGCGGCAAAGGGCTTGTCCCAGGGAATCTGTCCCTGCTCCAAGGTCTGAACGAGTTTGTCGGTGAGTTCCTGGCGCAGGTCGCGTGGGGGTTTGACGGGGTGATCGGGTTTGATGTTCTCAGCCATGATCAGCCTCCGTTTGCGCGTCATCTTCGAAGTCCGCGCCGAGGGCTTCGGCCGTGGCGCGGTCAGAGACGAAGATGGACTCAAACTCGGGGGCGCCGTCCGCAGGGACGACGGCTGGGGTTTCGGGGTTTTGCATGACGGGCTCCTGTGAGATAGGCCGTGGCGCACGACGCGCCACGGAAAGACTCTGTGGAGTGGGGACAGGAGGCTCAGCCGCCCAGGCCCATGTCGCGGCTGGGTTGCCGCGGTCGGGAACGGACGGGCGCACGCTGCGGCGTTTCGACCTCGCGTTCTTCGGCGCGCTCATGGGCGACGATCTCACGTTCCACGGCTTTTTCCTGCGCCTTTTCTTCGGTGCGCTCTTGCTTTTGTTCCTGCTCTTCGCGTTTTTTCAGCTCTTCGTCGATGTTGCGGGTGCGTAGTTGTTGCTGAAGCTGCTCACGCTCGGTCTCGATCTTGGCCCACATGCGCTCGGTCACGCGCTCGCCCAGCGGAGTGAGGCGATCCTGGTCGTCGATCAGGCGGGTCTGTTCGTCATGGCCCTGCAGTTGGGTGCGCTGCTCTGGCGTGAGGGGCTGATCGCGCGAGGCGCGGTCGAGGGCGTCGAAGCCGTGGATGTCGAGCTTGCCGAGCAAGGCTTCGGCCTGCATGGCTTGTGCATCGACGGTGTAGGCGCGCCTGTCGCCGCCATGAACTGCGCGGACCGCTTCAACGCTGCCCTTGCCGACTGCTGGCGCGGTGAGTCTTGTGTCTGCACCGAGTTCTTCGCTCTGCAGGGTTTGCAGGCGGCCGAGCTGCCAGGTCTGTTGCAGTTCGGGGTTCTGCACTTTCAGACCCATGCGACCGGCAATCTCGGCGGTGCGCTCCTGGAATTCGCGGCTGCCGTTGAGTTGCAGCCCTTTGTCCATGTCGTACTTCTGCTCGGCTAGGCGCAGGGCGGCCTCGATCTCGCGGTCATCGACGTGGTAGAGATCGACCCGCTCGCCGCGGTCTGTCATCACCCGCTCGCCATCGCGCGCATAGTGAACGCACTTCGGCGGTCCGTCCTCGATATCGTGGGTCAGGCCATCGAGCACTTCGGGTTCCATCGCCGCGGTGCGCCGGCCCCGGATGATTTGCTGCGCGGGATCGCGGCGTTTTTCTTGTTCGAGCAGGCGGGCGGCCACGGGGTCGTGTTCGGCGCGAGGTTCCAGAAACTCGCGCAGGGTCGGAACGAGAGGCAGGCTGCTGGCCAGGGTCTTGCGCTCGGCGGCCTGCTGTTTCTGCAGATGCTCGATTTGCTTGGCGGCCTCGAACGTCTGCACATCGGGATCGCCCCCATTCTTGACGGTTTCGGCGCGTTGCTGAGCCAGACCGGAAAACAGGGATTCCCGCGCAGCTTGATGCTGCGCGTTCAGGTCATGCCAGGCCTTGGTGCGAATTTCGCGGGTGGGCTGAGCCGCTTCGCGCCAGGCATTCAACAAGGCGGCTTCTTTCTCTGCGTCGCTGACTTCCGCCACTTTTTGCTCTGGCTTCGGCTCCTGTTCGGATTCGACTTGCTCCAGGGCCGCGTTGAGGTCGGCGAACTCCGTTCGCTTCAAGTTCACAGCTTGCTGGACGGGGGCGGGTTCATCGGGGGCGGGTTTCTGCTGCGGTTCGATTTCGGCTTGTGGTTCCATCGGTTTCTCCTGCTTGAGATGGGGAGTGGGGGACAAGGGCTGACGCCCCTGCCCGGCGGATGGCGCGAGGCCCGGATGGCTGCGCTGGAAAATCCACGGCGGGACCGCGCGATCCAGGGTGGCGCGGATCGCGTCCGGGCCGCTGTCGCGGAGTTGGTCGCGGGCGTCGTAGCCGGGGGGTGTGACGCCGGAGGTTTTTTCGGGAAGGGCGATAGCGGTGCGGGCGCTGCCGAGGATGCGGGCGGCTTTGAGGGCATTGATCTGTCCTTTGTGGGCGGCACGCTCGCCGTCGTTGTCGGCGTAGAGGGTCATGCGGCCCTGCATTTCGTCATGCAGGGCGCGAGCCACGTCAGGAAGGTTCTGCGCCGAGAGCGCGGCGATGACGGGCAGTCCTGTGGCCTGATGGAGGGCCAGCGCGGTGCCGATGCCCTCGCACATCACGACATGCGGGGCGGTTTTGGCGGTCTCGAAGGCGCGCAGTGGCGCTTCGGCGTCCTGGCCGTCGATGGGGATGACGGCGAAGGCGCCCTGTGTCGGCGTACCCGCGACGAAGCGTTTGTCGGCAGACTGGCCCGGTTCGGTCCAGGCGATGCGCTGTGCGCCGACCCAGCCGGGCTCGCCCTCGGTGAGCTTGAGCATGGGCACGAGCAATTGCGCACTGTGCTGCCGCAGCCCAGCTGTGGGCAGTGCGGGGTTTTGAAGATAGGGAAAGTTCTGCGGCTCATGGCTGGCCTCCCAGCGCGCCAGGCTGTCGGAGATTGCGGCCATTTGTCGCTCAGCTTGTTGCCGCAGCCAGGCGACGCGTTCGGCTTCAACCTTTTGTTGTTCTACAGGCGTGCGTTCCCGCGCCAGCTCCGGGCGAAAGGCGATGGGTTTGCCCTCGGCCTTGAAGTTGGTCACCCAGCCGGTGCCGTCCTCGCGCAGCAGATAGGCTGCGTCGTTCCTGCCATTCGGGCGGTCGCCCACGTCGGCGCGGTGAATACGGCCATCGACCTGCAGACGCTGCGGGTCGATGTGCACATCCTGCAGACGGGCGAAGTCGAGAAACTGGGTGAGCTGGGTCGTGTCCATGCCCTGACTCTGCAGGGTGGGGACGGATGGTGCGGCGTCTGATCAGACCCGCCGTATTTCCCGCTTCAACCCGTCGTCGATTTCAATCGAAAGCCGCCACCGGCGGCGGCGTGTCGATCGGACGAGGCGGCGCGCTGGCGTTCGGGGTCGAACCGACTCTTTGGGGGACTGCTGATCGGCCTTAGCGCTCGGTCGGGCCGAGCGAAAGAAAGGCCGCTGTCGGCCATCTAATGCCGTTCGATGATTCTGGTGAGCCGCCATCTGACCATGGCAAACGAACTGCGTGCAGCGGCAGGCTTGAATTTCGGCGCTTTCCAATCGGCTCACGGCAAACCCGGCGCATGGCTCAAATCGGCGTCGGCGCTAATTCCCATCTAGGCGCGCAAGGGAAAGGGCCTCTTCCCATGAACACCCGGAACATCTAGCGCGTGACTTGAACGGTCACGTGGGAAAGATCGGAAAAGCGGGCGAGCAGGCGCTGGTAATGAACACAATCCCTTTCGCCGTCATGATTTTGCACGGCGAGGATCGCGCCCAAGTGGCCCGGGCCCAGGCGCCAGAGGTGCAGATCGCGGATGCTGTCACCCTGCGCCTTCACCAGCGTCGCGATGTCATGGCTAAGCCGACGGTCTGGATTCATGTCGAGCAGAATCGCACCCGTGTCGCGGACTAGGCCGAATGACCAATTGGCGATCACCAATGCCCCGACGATGCCCATGACCGGATCCATGAAATTCAAGCCGAAGAATTTGCCTGCGGCCAAGCCCAGGATCGCAAGGACGGAGACTGCCGCATCCGCCGCAACGTGCACAAACGCTGCACGCATGTTGTGGTCTCGGTGGTGCCCGCCATGTGTATGGGGTATGGGTTCTTCGTAATGCAGCGTGGCGCCGAACGACTCGAAGCGCGCCCCGAGCTTCACGTGCAGGCTGAAATCGTGTGGCTCGGGAATCTCCTCGACTGACTCCCAGCAGTCACCTACGTCACGCAAGGCAAAGCGCTGCTCTTCCCCGCCGGTGCGCACCGTGGTTAGCATGACATCAGCCGCCCAAAGGGGCTGCGCACTCCCTGGCTCTTGGAGAGAGCGCATCCGGAAGCGCGGAGGAACCCCATCCTCGAAGATGCTCAACTGCAGGCGTCCGGCCGGGGTGTCAATAACCTTCGGCTCGTCGTCATGTGCATGACCGGAGTGGTCGTGCGCATGGCCATTGCCGTGGTGGTGACCATGGTCGCCGCCACTGAGCATCCAGGCGCTGACAATGTTTACTATCAGTCCGAGGAAGGCGATCGCGATAGCCTCGTTGAAACCAATGCGCACAGGATGGAGCAGGCGGTCGACGGCCTCATAGCCAATTAGCAGCGCGATCATCGCCAGGATAATCGCGCTGGAAAAACCCGCGAGGTCGCCGACCTTGCCCGTGCCAAAGCTGAAACGCGTGTCGCGCGCATGCCGTCGCGCATAGGTGTAGGCCACGGCCGCAATGAGCATCGCTGCTGCGTGGGTGCTCATGTGCAGGCCGTCGGCGATCAGGGCGAGGGAGCCGAAGTGCAAGCCACCGACGATCTCAACCACCATCACGACGCTGCACAGGGCGATCACCCACCAGGTTTTGTGTGCGTTTCGGTCGTGGCCCTCGCCCAGGAAAACATGCTCGTGGTCTGGTACGGCAAGTTGTGGAATGGCGTTCATTTGAAATAGCTCCTGAACACGTCAGCAAGCTCCTCGGCCGCGTCGGCAGCCATCGGATTCTTGCCCTTCAGCGGCTCGACAAGATGGCTCTGGATATGTTCCTGGACAACCTCGCCGAGCAGTCCATTGAGAGCGCCGCGGCAACCGGCGACGACATGCAGCACTTGCTCGCACCCGGCTTCCGACTCAAGTGCGCGCTCGATGGCGTCGACCTGCCCCCGGATACGACGCACCCGGTTCAGCAGCTTGGCTTTCTGGCGGATGGTATGGCTCATATCCCTATGATAGCCTACCCCCCTATCCGATAATGTTTAACGCATGCACCCTTTCCTCACATCAACCGTTCTGGTCGCCCTAGCTGAGATCGGTGACAAGACACAACTCTTGTCCCTGCTGCTGGCGGCCCGCTATCGCGCGCCCATTCCCATCATCCTGGGTATTTTGATCGCGACCCTGGCGAACCATGGGATCGCCGCCGGTGTGGGTGACATGCTCGCCCACACCTTGAAACCGTCGGTTCTGAACTGGGCCGTCGTCCTGTCCTTCGTCGTCATGGGGCTGTGGATACTGGTCCCTGACAAACTGGATGAGGAGAACCTGTCCAAACGCAGCGCGCGCGGCATCTTCCTGACGGCCGCGCTGTCATTTTTCCTCGCCGAGATGGGCGACAAGACCCAGGTGGCGACCGTCGCGCTGGCTGCGCGCTTCAGCGAATGGATTCCAGTGGTGGCTGGTACGACGCTGGGCATGCTGCTGGCGAACGTGCCGGCAGTGCTGTTCGGACACCGATTTGCGGATCGGCTGCCGAGCCGTTGGATCCATGCCGTCGCGGCCGTCATGTTCATCGTTCTAGGTGCACTCGCGTTGCGTACGGCATTACAGGCCCAGTAAGTAGCAGCAAGCTGACTCTCGACTCTACTGGCCGACGATCCGCTTTGACCAAGGTGCGCTTTATCGGTCAGAGCGCTGGACGTTCACTTTACGTAAATACTTGCAGGTGAAACACGAACTGCCCAATAGGCCAGCGTGGATCGACAGCACCTCTACGCTAGAAACGATGGTGGAAATTCGAAGCGTGCACAACACGAATGTCACCTATGTGTGACCTGAGCAGACGTATCGGTGCAATGGTCTGACTGATAGGAGGCTCTGGCCGATTTGCGGACACCCACGGGATCAAGTCCGGCGCATGGCCGGTGTCGGCCCGATACGGTCAATCTGTTGCTTGTTCCTCGAAATTCGAGATGTCGATGTTCTGTGCCCTGACGAGCGCCAGCTCCGATTTGTACCTCGACGAATTCATTGTTTGTGGTGCAAACGCACCTTCTCGACAAGCCAGGCCGTGAGTTTCTTACTGGCTGCCTTTCGCACTTCTTCGTCTTGTGCTTCATGGATGATGGCGTGATAGGACTCAGCCTCTGCTGCCTCAGCGCCGAAGCGGCTCAGATAGGCATTGAGGGGGCACGGTTCTGATCGATGCATTTGGTTCGGAGAGGCTCCGTGGGCGTCCATCCAGTGGTAAGCCAATGCGCCCAATGGCGTGGAAAACTTCAATAGCGCTGGATCCGAACCGTTCGTT
>JABEBX010000539.1_pt1 | contig 39509 bp, 40 predicted proteins | sample 7245971 | NCBI WGS metagenome assembly JABEBX01 (sample SAMN14506365, study PRJNA622280) | hot springs metagenome | biome: hot spring [ENVO:00000051]|acidic hot spring [ENVO:00002120]; feature: spring [ENVO:00000027]|sediment [ENVO:00002007]; material: sediment environment [ENVO:01001048]... | reverse complement strand
GTCTAGCACTGAACTATTCATTTCTATTGTTCCTTATGCTTTTATTGTGAAATATGCGTTACACCCAAGAAGCGGTTGGCGCTTCATCTTGCGTATAACGTAAAATCAAACCATCCCGATCTAAGCTATAATGCGGTGACGTAAGTTTTTCAGCCAAAGTTTTTGCCAATACAGCACGCACTTCATATGCACGCAAACCAGCTAATGGAACATGGCGATGTCCAATGCCCAAGCTTTCTCCGTGATTAAATCCCAATGCGGCCTTGATACCCTTGCAGTAATGAGAAATTTCATCATACCGTGCCTGACGCGCCTGAATTTCTGGCTTATTGGGATTGGCCGGGATTTCCTGCTGTCGGACCATCTCATCGATGACATGGATTTGACCCAAGCTCATCCGCGTATACAGGTCCAAAGCCTTTTTGACCACATCAGCCTGTTCAGCGGTCAATGTTATTTGCACTTTTTCTGCAGCCTCTGAAGTTTTTGATGGTTCGTTCATGGGGTAATCTCCTATCCTATCTTGTTATTATATATCTATCTTTGTTGATTGTCAACATCTTATTGAATGTTGACTATTGATTGAATCGCTTGTATCCTGAAAAACTATTTTCAAAAGGAAACCACATGGAAAAAATTGCTTTTAAAATTCTGGATGAACGTTTAGGTACGGAATGGCCTTTACCCGCATATCATAGCGCTGGCGCTGCAGGCATTGACTTACGGGCCTGCATTCCTGAAACATTGGTGCTGCAACCCAATGAATCCCAATTGATTTCAGCCGGTTTTGCCGTACACATCCGGCATACAGGTATCGCAGCGGTTATTATCCCACGATCCGGTATGGGTAATAAAGGTCTGGTGATTGGCAATCTGGTAGGATTGATTGATTCAGACTATCAGGGACCGATTTCCATCTCCTGCTGGAACCGCACAGCACATTTGATGAAAATTGAACCGGGTGACCGAGTGGCGCAGATGGTTTTTATCCCTGTGGTGAAAGCCGATTTTGAAGTGGTCACCGATTTTGAAGAAAAGACAGCACGCGGAGAAGGTGGATTTGGTAGTACCGGTTCACATTGATTGAATGGTATCCACGTCTTTTAAGGACGTGGATACCATTATGCGTATCTCGAACCGTTCTGTCCGGGTTCATTGCTTCCGGTACAAGGCAATCGATGATCGCTTGATTTTGGACAACGTTTGTTACCACAATTCGGGCAAACAAACATTCTTGTAGCTGTTAGTGGAAAATGGCCTGTTTCTTGTGCATGGCTATTTTCCCATTCTTTGGCACAACGATAACAACATTCTGGTTGACTCATGGGTTAATTCTCATTTTTTAGCGGTTTAAGGTTTTTTTGACACCATTCAGCGTTCACCTTGACATATAAGGCTGTTCGGTCAGGATATCGTATGATTTTCCATGCTATTTTGATGGACTCCCAAAAGCTTTGGGGACGCATCAAACAAGGTAAATAATCCTTATCCTGTTGGTCGATAGGCAAAATTTCGTAAATTGCCATATCATTTAATCAAACTAAATCTTGGGCGATCCACGCCGTTTACATCCACTTTCTCAAAAAACTCAACGGAAGGCCGCGCATAAATTTTTTGCGTGCCCTCATTTTTATACAGCGTCAAAGGCGTTCCATCCGATTCCAGTGTGGCACTCCCTAAGTAAGTGTATTTTCCGCCTTTGTAGTGCTGAAAAACATCTCCCAATTCTGGCGTTTTACCCAGAACACTTTGTACACCTAAGACCATGGATTCAGACATGAATTGTTTCCTTGTAAAAGCTTTTTTACCCCCGCCAAAAAAAACGAGGGTAAAATTATTCATCCAGATTACAGAATACCACCGAGGCTATGCACCAACTGCCCTTGAAGCGCCGGTAAAGCCGTTTTGAAAGAAAGGTTGACCTTATTGGCGGTACTGACGATACGAGTCCGGTAGTCCACCCAATGACCCGTCTTGTACGTAGATTGGGTCGTCGTCGTACTCGTACCCTGCTGCAGATTCGCATTGGTGCTTTGCGATACGGCATGACGTGAACGAACGCCAATCTGTACATCGGTGATCATCGCGTAAGTCACGTTCTTGACGAGTGAATCCGCCACCAGTCCACCGATACCGGCTACAGCGCCACCAATACCTGCACCCATGTAGGATTGACCAATCAGACCACCCGCTGCGGCACCAGCCAAGGCACTTCCGAATCCGCCGCCAAGCGCACTTTGCGCCGCTGATGGACTCATCTTACCGATTGAAAGCACATTGATCTGCATGACGTAGTGCGCTTGTGTATAAGGGACCACCCGATACCCCTGACTGGTCAGATCAGCATCCAATTCCTGCTCCAATGCGGGAACATCCAAGGATTCATCCGAAGTGTTTTTGAATTGTACGTAGACTGTCTGCTTGGCCGGTGATACGGGTGGAACAAAAATGGTGTTAGACATTTTGGTTTGAACATTCAGGTTTTTGTGTTGCAAGGCGACCTGTGCGGCTGCACAACCAGACAACCCAACGGCGACCGCACCCAACGCGGCAATACGTAAAGCAAAATGACGATTCATGCAGTTTTCCTTCTGTAAGTTTGAAAAGAATTTGTATTATAACCATTTCATTGGAAATGTCAAACAAAAAAGAGCAGAACGCATTCTACTCTTTTTCTTATGAACCGGTTTCCATTAAGTATTCATGGATGCGTCCTGATAGTTTTTCGTGTCAAGATGCTTTTCCGCTCTTTCTCTTGAATAACGCATGGACGCTTTATCAGCCCCTAATGATTCTGCTGTACTGGCTACGTTCAGGATCAATTCGGCAGATTCCTTTTCCGAAAGACCGCCTTTTTGTAAAAGGCTATGCCCATAACCCGTTAATGCATCCATTTGCGTAGCTATTTTATCAAAGATGATTTTGTGATTCCCGTCCTGCCGCAAGTTGACGACTGCATCCTTAATCGCATCATCCAAGTTGGCGCTTAATTTATTCGCCCCAAATCGCTCAAAACGGTTGCCAGATTTCACAGCCTCTACACAGGCATCACGAAGCTTTTTCCAGTTGATGGTCACGATTCAGTACGCTTTTTTTACGCTCATCAAAATAACTTTTGGCTGCAATAGCCCCCACAATAGCAACGCCAGCAAGGGCCGTAGGTGCATCAACAGTCAAACCTGCAGCCGTAACGCCTGCATAGGCCAATGCGGGTCCAACGGTCGTCATCAACAGATTACCCACTTTTGATCTATGAAGGCTTTCCTGATAGTCGTTGTTGATCGTTGCCACTGTATCGCGGTAATTGACCAGATTCATCCAGTGTTCACTGGGGTTTTCACCATCAGGGACAGAATGCATGCTTTTTTGCTGTACCGCTGCAATTTCCTGTTGCGCTTTTATCTGATCCATCCACACATCGAAAAACTGATGACGTGTCTGATCTTGTGGCAGTTCAGAAAGCTTATTTTTACGGGCGGTTATATCATCGAGTGTGGCTGGATTTTTGAACATATCCTCAGCCGCAGCCATAGCTTCTTCTTGCGTTTCGAAGAATAAGATTTCAACGCGTGGATCACCAGTTTCATTGATACGTGGAGCCTCTGAACCAACAGACTGCTTAATGATTCGAGAGACTTCCCAACCTTTAAGAACGTCTCCATCCAAAGCGGTTTCCGGCGTCATTCGGCTACCTTCACGAATAACTTGCGCGGCCACACGGATTTCAGAATAAAACCCATAAGGCATTTCATCTGGGCCAAGCCGTGCAAAAGGTCGATAGTTGATACGTTCCTGTGCGTCCATGATATGCTCCTTATTTTTTAATGCTTCAATCAAACCTGTCCTGTAACGAATTCCCTGATTTTTTCCAAAGATTTTTCCGTGTTCTCTACCTGTTCACTAATCATTTTGAGAACATCTGTGACGTTTTCACGGCTTACGCCATTCTCCGCAAAAGCAGAAAAAATGATGGCTTCTGATCGGGTTCCATGCAAAGCAATCTGGATACGCAATACAGAAAGCATATATTCATAGGAGGTTGCCCAAGAAATAGCACCGGCAATTCCTTTGATCTGACTTTCTTCGCCTTCCTGATCGTTATCAATAAGCGCACGAATGAATTGATCCTGTATGGTGACCAATCGTTTTTTCAGACCATCAATCATCTCCAGTTGCTTGCTTTCTACCAAAACCTGCTGTAGTGCTCCGTCTGTAACCCCATAAGGGTTCAGGGGGTGGTGAAGCAGTATTTTATGGATATTATTTGTCTTTTTCATGAGGATAGTATATAATAAAAGCATGTTTAAACGTAAAGTCACTTATCGTTTATATCCCAATGCCGAGCAGGAAACCCGGTTACAGGAAACTTTGGGCTTACATTGCCGTTTGTACAATACGGTATTGGAAGAACGGATTCGTGTCTACCAAGAAACCGATAAGAGTTTATCCTTTTTCGATCAGTGCAAGATGCTGACCCAATGGCGTAAACAAGTTCCCGCTCTAGCCCATATGAATGCGTCCTCAGAACAAGTCACTTTAAAACGGATTCATTTAGCTTTTCAACACTTTTTCAGACGGGTGAAAAATGGAGAAACGCCCGGTTTCCCGCGCTTTAAAAGTGAGCGGAGATATACCGGTTGGGGCTATAAGACCCATGGAGACGGGTGGAAACTGCACACGGGTCAAAGTGAATATAAAAAACACGGTCGAATTTATTTACAAAATATCGGTTTAATCCCAATACGCGGTAAAGCCAGAACCCAAGGGGAACCGGTTACCTGTGAAATCTTGTACAAAGCCGGTAAATGGTACGCCTCTGTGACCTTGAATATAGAGCAGATAACAAGAGCATGTGGGACAGAAATCGGCGCATTTGATTGGGGACTCAAAGAGTTTTTAACCATTGCTACAGCGAATGGAACCGAAATGGTGCATAACCCTCGTCATTTACGGAATCAACTTTTCGCGTTAAAACAATTAGGTCAAACCGTTTCACGTAAAATTCGTCACGCACAACAATCGAGTGGAAAGCAAAAAGGTTTTACCGTATCCAACAGTTTACGCCGATCCATTCAGGATTTAGCGCGATTACACGCTAAAATCGCTCGACAACGTAAAGATTTCTTGCATCAAACCAGTGCATGGTTAATCCAACGCTTCGGCGCTTTAGCCACGGAAGCCTTGGATGTGAAGCAAATGGTCAAACAAGGCGGAACCCGTAAAAAGGGTTTAAACCGAGAAATACACGCCGCCGCACCTGCGGCTTTCCTCAAGTTTACCCGTATCAAAGCGGAAGAGGCTGGATCGTGGTATGAGGAAGCGCCCACGCGGCAGCTTAAACCGACGCAACGCTGCAATCGTTGCTGGCAGCTACCGAAGGTGAATAAAACGCTCTCCGATAGAATCCATCAATGTGACTGCGGAGAACGTTGTGGCCGGGATGAAAACGCCGCGAAAGTGATTTTACGCTGGCTCGATTCGAGATTAACCGGGCGGGAACCGTCCGATGTGTGGAGCAGTGGAAGTTTCACTGCTTTGAAGCACGAAACCAACTCTATAGCTTTAGTTTAGGGGTGGTAGTTCATGTTTTCCATAAATCCCTCAAAATGATTTTTAAAGTGTTACCGGTTTATTTCATCATATAACAATCCTGAACCGATTAGAAACAGCGAGTTTTTAACGGATTTCAGTAACCCATTCGCTGTGTTTTCTGCTCTGAATGATTAATATGATCTTCTGGTGCTTCTGACGTTTCTGATTGCAGGATAACGTCAATGTCGTTTTTCATGGCATAGTAAGATGCGGAACTTTGAACATGATATTCCATGAGTGATTTTTTCACGGAATCCATACTTTCACCTTGCAGATTGGCGATAACAGGTAAAGCTTCTGCCATTTTCTGTTGATAGTAATCAATGGTGTCATTCATTTTTTCATTGCCATGACGACTGTTGACCACTTCACAGGAAACGTAAGCAGAGTAAGCAGAGCCAAGAACGATAGGCCAAGCAGGGTTTACGGGGTCATCCAACCCTGATTTCGTCCATTGCTGATATAACGACTCGGAAACGTGCTCGACAGAAAAATCGTTTGAATTAATTTCAGAGAGCTTTTCGACAATATCCGCCCATTTTTCTGTATCGTTATTTTCATGGTTGTTTTTTGCTGAATTGTCTTGATGGGCATGTCGCCAAGCCAGATAACCCGCATCATTGGCAATCCGAAATAATCGCCCATGAAAAAAATCTTTTGGGTGCATGGCTTCAGACATTCTTGCATCACGAACTGTTTTTGTTTCCATGGGGTCATCTCCAAAATGTACATTTTATAAGGTTTATTATAAACCTCTTACCATAAGGTATACAAACACAAGCTGGATTATCTATATAAGTAAAAGAAGTAAATCAAGACAAAAAAAGAACGAATTATCATTGGTTATGTCAAATAAAGTAAAAAAGTGCTTGACATGACCTACAATTTAATGATAATTCGTATACAACATAAAAAAGCACTGTTTTGAAAGACTTTTTGTTAAGCCGTCCCCTACGGGAAATGGACGACACACTCAAAGTCAGGCATCGCTAAACGGGGTTCCGGGCCTGTTGGCGATGTTTTTTTATCCTCTGCATTAAAAATTCGAGGATATTCATTATACCTTTTTCGTGGTCCTTATGCAATCAAAAATGATCTGGTTGAAGGGTCGGATCGACAGTTACCTCTTTTTCTGCTCCCGCGAAAATGACATCTTCTTCGCGCATTTCATCCACAAAAAAATAAGGGGTCATATTCTCTTTTTCAATCAATCGACAAAAACGATTCATATCTTCCGCAAAACCATCGCTCAATTGTCCTTCTAACCATTCTTTCGCCATATCAATAAGTGTGTGACGTTTTTCTTCAGGGAAATCGTCATTCGTAAAAAATTTGAAACTGGCTATTTTACCGTCTTCACTAAAAGATAATGTTGTTCTCAAAGGCAGGCTTGAATCATGCTCTTCCAGCGCGTTAAAAGGTTCTTCATCCATGTCACTATTGTTGTGATTGATCGTTAAATATTCACGCTCAATTTTACGCAGGTCTTCTTGTGGATAGCCTGTTGTGTATTCGTTCTTGTCTTCCTCTTCATTATACACATAACCAACAGGCATCGAGAAAGAAACCAGAAACGGTCTTTTTTCAATGCTTTCTGCGTATTTTTTCATTTCTTGTTCCGCTTTTTCTGTTCGTTCCTGAAATATTTGTGGATTCAACGCCAGATCAAGACCCCATTGAGGATCAACACTGATAAGTATGCCGTAAGCAATCGTTGCTTTTTCTACGTCATAAATAACGCCATGCTCAGTTGCTTCTTCTTTGCATCGATCCAGTATGTCAGAAACGGTATGATAACCTAAAGTGCCATTAGATTTCCTCATGGATTCCGCCTGATTGGTTACCCATTTCCGAAAGACCTGCAGATAAGCCGGTCTATCTGAACCGAAATAAAACATCAATCTACGTAAATCCTGTTCTTTTTCTTTGTCTTTCAATATTTCATCGACCATGAAACGTCTTTCATCGACCGGCGTGTTTACGTATTTATCCCATAGGTCAATGGAATCCATTGGGTTTGATTGTTTTTCTGTCATCTTATTCTCTCCCTCAAACTTCTGGCTTTGCGTTTTCTTTATGGGCAACCATTTCTTCTGGATTTTCTTCTGTTCCAGCAAAATGCACGGCTGTTTCCTGCAAAAACCTATTTATAAAAATAGGCGTTAATTCTTTATCACCCAATAAACAGGTGAACCTTGTTAAATCTTCTCCGAATCCATCAGAAATCTGGCTTTTTAACCAAGACAAAGCAGATTTTGACAGTTCTTCTTGACTGTCATAGGAAAGCGGTTCATTGGTAAAAAATTTAAAATGCGCCAACTGACCATCTTCACTGAAATTCAATCGTGTCATAACGGAAATATCCGGCTGGTTTTCGCCTTCATCGAAAATCGTGCCTTCTTCGCCATTGCATTTCAGATAATCCATTTCTATTTGACGCAATATTTTTAATGGATAACCGATCATTGGTTTTTCTTCTTCCGTTTCATAATCATAAAAATGACAAACTGGCGCAGAAAATTCAGCGATGCAAAAGCCGTTATCCATTTTATCCAAAAGCGCATGACGAACCAAAGCGGTTTCCTTGTTTTTCTTTTGTGCGTGCGATGGGGTGAACTGCATATGATCCATGAAATCCAAACTTTCTGGAGAATGGCTGATAATGACACCGTAAGCAATGGTGGTCTTTTCAATGTCGTGCAATTCACCAAATGGGGTTCTTTTGAAACAATTATTCATCACATCAAAAACAGAAATACTATTTATTTTTCCATCTTCTTTTTTGTTTTCTACAGTAATATTTTCTACCCACTTGCGAAATATCTCCAAATGCGCTTTTCTATCTGGCTCAAAGAAGCGCATCAATCCACGCAAGCCAGCTTCCGTGCGATCGTCGCTCAAAATTTTACGCAGAAGTTCAGGGCGTTCATTTTCCGGCGTTCCCATGTAATCCAGCCAGAGATCATGGCTTTTATCTAAATCGTTGATGTCATTTTTACGGCTCATTTGAGCCTCCTTAAAAATCGCTTGGATTCATTGTTTGTTCAATCGATGGAACCGTTGAAGGCTTTTCTTCTGTTCCAGAAAAAATAACCGATTCAGCGGTTTCGTTAGATTCAACAGGCGGGTTTCCCCAAAGTGCTGGACGCGTTTTTTGTAGCAAGCGTAATTGAGACACCTGATGATCAGGAATGGTTAAAAAAATATCGTGCTTTTCTGTGATAACTTGATCTACACTGAATCCATAATGATTCAGCCATTTGTGCATATGTTCAGCCTGATCTCTGAAACCATGCGAAAAATTATAGGCAACGGCATACCCATCTTTTAAAAATTTCATGGATTCTGATGGGTTTTCATTGCTTTTGTCCATGGATGGTTCCTCAATAGCGGGCATAGATGATTTACAACCAATATACCCTAAAAGATGAGCATTACAAAACGATGCTCGATACTTTTGATGGTTTCGATACTTCAAATAACCTGATGGGTATATCGAAATATCATTTTACTTCATCGCCTGATTTTTCTGCGTTTTCAACATCCTCCATCATGGTGTTAATAATGGCTACGGTTACAGCATCCGTGTTTTTCTCCTGCAGAACCGCGTCCAGTTCTTCACGCAAAATAGCCCCATCTTCTGTCATTTGACCGAATCCATGATTTTTCAACAGGGCGGCAAAAGCACTATCCCCCTCATTCAACAAGGTGTCTGATGCACCATTCAAGAGATTATCGCCTTGTGCGGTTTCCATGGTTTCCATAAGTGCATTTTCATTGGCAGAAATACGCAATCCCGTCCGATCGAAAATGATTTTCTCATGTTCCAGAATATGCCTTTCCAGTCCTCGACGGGTTCCCATATCGGGTGTCCACGACCATACAGAAGGTGGGTATCCTTCACAGTCTACGCTCATTCTTGTGATATTGCCCGGATTACACCAAATCGTTTGCCCCATCTCTACCCATGGAACCGGTTTATGCATGTGCCCGTTTACGACCATATCTATACCAGCAATTTCTTCCATCAAGGAAGCGCCGGGGTAAGCGCCCTGAAAAGCAAAATCTTCATGCGTCAAAGCAATGACCGGCAAAACACCGTCTGTTTCTTCCTGTATTTTTATAGCCAAAGCAGATAAAGCCGATCGGTCTTTTCCATACGATACCGGCAATAAATGTGCAATGCCGTTCAGAGTAATGACTTCCGGCGTTTCTTTGGTTTCCAGAATACGCATCAATCCGCTTTCTTTCGTAAGTGCCAAAGCTGTATCATCGGCCAAGTCTTTATCTTTTAAATCATGGTTGCCCACCAAGCAAAACGGCATAAAACCATCGGATGCTAAATGGGTCCGCAACAAACGCAATAAACGGGTCAGCATCTTCAGGTCATTATCACCGCCCTGATCAAATAAATCTCCAAGAATAACGGGTTGCAAGTGCTTTTCACGGGATAAAGTGAAAGCCTGATCCAGTTTGTCTAAAACAGTTCCAGCAAAATCTTTATCCATGCGACGACCGGGGCGCACAGAAGAAAGGTGCGGGTCACCAATAAACAGTATGCCACAGATACCTTGAGGGGTGATGATTTTATGATTGTTCACAACCGATTCAGGCTTTTCGTCTGAAACAGATTGAGAATCAACAGGCATATCAGGCAGGTCATCTTCATCCATGATGTTCATATTATTTCTGCTCCATATGTGAAACGGTATGTAATTTTGTGAGATCGCTTCCACACAGCGGACAGACCGGCAAGCCGGATAAAAGCGTTTCTTTTTCCTGATCACACTGTTGAATAGCATGCCGCACTTTTTCCTGTGCCTCTTTGTTTTGATGAATTCTGTCCTGTATTTCCGTCAAAGATTTGCCAGATTGTATAACCTTTACCAACCGATCCAGAGGTTCCTTCAATGATTCAACTGGACGTTGGTTCAATCGATAGGATGACGCAGCGTCCCACGCTTTCATTCGCAAAACGCTTTGATGAGCGCTTGCGCCTATTTTTAAATCTTCTCTGATTCTGTCTATTCTGTTGGACAGTTTTTTGTGGTCTGGTAAATGAACTGACAAAGCAGGTACATTCAATCTGGATTGGATCATGATAATTTTAGGCATGAGATCATCTGATTTTTTCAGCGTTTCCATCCACACGCGATGGTCATGTCCTTTATGTTGAACCCATTCTGGACAGGTAACCGTTCTTGTAGCCGAAATTCTTGATGATGTACGTTCAGCTTTTTGAAAATTGTTTGATTGTTCGAAAATCTGATCATATCGAGAAGCAAGTGATGGAGCCTGCCTTTTCAGTTTTTCAAGCGACAAAAAAAGCGATTTTAACGGCTTTTCATACGCAAGCGCCTGTTCAACAACGCGTAACCTGTTCTCTCCGTCACGAATATTTTTGCGATCCGTATCCATCTGTTTTTTCCAGCGTTCACGAAGGGCACGAAGATATTTTGACTCCTGACCAATATCCAGAATCGCAGCCCTCTTGGAAGGTGTTTCATTCAAAAGAAAGACAGGTGATTTTTGATCACCAATCTGTACATCCATGTCTTCACGCATACCGATACCCAAGCGTTCGGTTACCCATTCTGGAGTCTCTCGACTGGAAGGGGTCTCCTGAACGACCTCACCTTTTTTAATCCATCGATACGCCACTTTAGGGTTTCCTCTTCGTACGCGTACCCATTGAACAGCCGTTTCATCGGCCATAGACAAGGTGATTTCAGATTCGCTGGCCTCATGGCGAATAAAAGCATCTGATGCATCATTATAGGCCAATGCGCGAAACGCTTCGGTCACCGCACTTTTCCCTACGTCATTATCTCCGGTCAGAATCGTGACCCCAGAAGAAAGCGGAATCAGCGTGTCTTTATGAGACATAAAGTTTTTCAAACGGATAGACGTCAAAGGCGCGTATCCGTTTTTCTCTGTTTTATGGGTAGGCGCACTTTCCGGCACGTAACGCACACGCACGGATGGGAATCCATCTTCGTCATTTTCCATTCTTTCAAGATGTACAGGAAACCCCTTAAACAGACTGGAATGATGATGACTGATAATCAAGACCTGCAAACCGAAATCATGCGATAATTGTTGAATAACCCGCGCAAAATCAGCGACACGGGTTGGGGCCAACCAACAATCCGATTCATCCATCACTAAAAACGGTCGCACACCTAATAAGGTTCCTGCCATGCCGGATGATCGGGCCACAGCAATGAATCGTAAACCTGCAGAAAGCACGTTGGCGACAGAGCCACCGCGTCCGCGTAAGGCATCTTCAGACTGTTCGCCGTTCTTAACCTGAACATTCAATGTCGGCAAGCCACGTTGCGTTCCCATTTCCATGCACACCTTTTGATGATACGGTTTACCATCAGAGGTACTTTGTTCTGTTCTGGGCAATACGTCATTCAAAAAAGCACTCAGCATGGATTCCAGTAAACCCATGCTTTTTTCGTGGAACCGTTTTTCCAGTGCTTCCAGCACTTCTTCTACCGCATCCTTTTTTTCAAGCCGTGCGCGAGAAATTCCCACCGATTCTGTAATACGCATTTTTTCGGCGCGAGCAGCATCCATGCGTCCCCGCATTCGAGCTACATTTTCAGACAAGAAAGAAAGACGTTCGGCCTTGTCTTTAGGATTATCCGGTAAAACGGAGAGAGGATTCATGACGAAGCTCTGGAAGTATTGGTCGCGGCACTGCCGGATTCTATGGCATCAAGTGCGGCCTGACATTCAGCCCGCTCAGTTTCCGCTTTCACCAATGCGGCCTCAAACGCTTCCAGTTCAGCCTGAATATCTTCTTTTTCCTGTTCGATTTTCTGGCGAATCAACGTCAAATCACGCGTCTTGAATTGGGCTTCCAGTTGCCCCATGATTTCATCGTATTGACGCTGATCGTTTTCCCGTCTGGCTTCATCTTTGGCTATCTGCAGCCGCAAAGCCTGTCCACGTTCTTCAAGCTGCTTATACTTTTCCAACAAATCAGTGACTTTAGGCGCTGCCATAGCTTTATCATTCCATGTAAGTAAACAATAAAAGCATTATAACACAATTTTTCAGTTTTGGCAATAAGTGCCATTGGCGTGATTTTCATCCTCAAGATTATCGGTGCGACGGTCCTTCTGTATCTCTGAAAAAGAGACTATCTGATTTTGCTCTTGGAGTATGTTCTGGATGTCTGATGGGCTGACCCGCATAATCGTTGTTGCTCTTTTTTCTATCACGGTATTCGCTCTATCAAGCAGTCCCTCTACGGATTTCTGGTAGTAACCATCAAACAGTTCTGACACACCGGCACTGGCCTGCTGAAAACCGGCCACCAGTTTTGCGGAAATCTCACAAGCACGATCTCCACCATGCGACAGTCCGAGTGATTTCCCAAAACGATCCCATACACCGGGGTTTAACCCTTTACGCATCCCCTCAATAGGCAAAGCTTGCAGGTCATCCTCAAAGCCCAATAAAGCACGGGTGCATACCGTATCATAAATGGGCGCTATTTCTCCTGTCCATGGTGATTTCAGGCTTTTCGCATGGAAAAGAACCGAAATATTTTTTGCATGCAGATCACCGTCAGACATGGCCCAAGCCAAGGCGAAACGATCAAAAAAGGCTTGAGCTTCATGCTGCCGGTGATCCTGATCAAAATGCTTTTCCATGGACTTCCAGAGGGCTTGCGTACTGACCCGATATTTTTTCTCAGCCGCAATGCCCATCAAAGCGCTGCCATCCAATGCCAAGTGTAAACGGTTATCAGATAATTGCCGTGGGACATCAAATCTCTCTGAAAGAATAGTTGCCGCCTGACCATTCAACGAAACGACCAAGGCAGTTTCCGGTGTCGGTAAACCTGCCAAGCGAGTAGCGCGTTGACAGACCCATTCCAACACAGGGATACCCGTAATATTGGCTCCTGCATGCGGGTCCAGCTTGGCCACAATCGTAAATGGATCATTGACTGAACGGGATTGTGATAATTCACCCTCCGTATTGATGAATGCGCCGACTTTTGGCTGCATGCCTGACAATTTAGGGGCAATGTTTTCATGATGCAGTTTTCCTAACCAGTTTTGATGCTGAAAAAAGTGATCCTTGCATTGCCCTATAAAAACGCCTTGATGGTCAACGAATCGTGAAAGCTCGCACGATTTTTCTATTCGGTTATTCGATGGTTTTTCAGAGATGGGATGTGTGTTTGGCACAAAAACAAGATTCATCAAGCGTCTTGGTTCTTTCAGGAAAGGTTCTGTTTCACCGATAACACTGGGGCTTAAATTATCATCGCCATAATTCTCGGCAGTTTCCGGCAGTAAAGATTGCAGGAAAGGTTCTGCTTCTACACCGGGTATGGTCCAGTCACCTTCTGTTTTCCAACCAATGCCATTGTGCGTCAAATATCCCGCAGGAGTGTCCTGTATCCATACACGGATATCATTGCGCTTATGGAGGGATACAGGATGAATACTTTTAGTGTTACGCTGCCATTCTTTGATAGAATCTTCTACACCTTCCATTTCCATCAATTTTTTCAGATGATTTTCTGGTAGGCTCTTCAAAAGAACAAGTGCATCTTTCGGAGCTACCGCGCACTCTGGGTACCAGATTCCATCCAGAAGCATTTGCGCCGGAGAAACAGGGTAAAAAAAAGCGGTGCCTTCATCGGGTAGGTCAAAAGGCTGTTTTTCACGTTTCAAAAACGGGCTTTCAATGTGCCCCTGATCGTCTTCCTTTTCTGGACGCAAGATGATATTGACGGGTTCAAATAGTATTCTTTCGCGTCTTTGCGGGAAGTCTCCACTGGCAAACATCCACTGTTTCCCATTGCCGCCCTGAATGACAGGGGAAACGTCCTCCATGAAAACCCTTCTTGCGGATTCGCCCATCAAACGGGATTCTGGATAACGATAAAGGAATATCGAAAATATGGAAGAATGTATTTCTTCTTCCGTGACGTTCGGCGTGTGATAAATGCCCCGCCCAACCGATATCAGCTTACCTTGCTGCACCAGCCATCTGGCCTGATAAGTCTTGAAACCGTCATGAATGAAACGGAAAGGGTAATCGGACGACAATCTTTCTTTAATGGCTTTGGGCATAACAATCACTCTCGTTTTCGCGTCTATTTGCAAGCTATTGTATCACGACACGATGGCTGTCCAAAACGGAATGATGCACGAATATCACATTGATTCGTCTATTATTTTAATGGATTAAACGGATTTTTAACGGCTTTGTCCACTCTCATTAACGCGTCTAAATAGACTCTATAACCAGAGTAAAAGCGATGGGGAGTGATCTCATGAACAGCAAAATCGGGCGTTCATCGAAGTCAAAATGAAGCGGTTTACTCTCATTAGCGCGTCTAAATAGACTCTATAACCAGAGTAAAAATGATTTTGTTCGTATCAGGATGGGAAAATTCACTCTCATTAGCGCGTCTAAATAGATTCTATAACCAGAGTGAATGATGCACAGTTAAATGGCTTTGCCTGTGCATTTTTAATTATGGACGATTTTCTGGTGGATGTTGCAATTCATTTTTATCTTGATTATCAAATTCTTTACCTAACCCTCCAGAGTATTTCACATCCGTGTCATTTATTTCTTCATTAACTCTCTTAATAAATAGGCAACATCTTCTTCTGATGGTGTACTATTTTTTTCTTTATTTAGTTCTGAAAGCATATTCACTCCTTTCCTCCAATTTTTTTGCGATACATAGCATAGACCTTTCTTGATCCATATTCGCTTCTTCAAGTGTTTTAAAATGGATAACTTTGACGTTATTATCAGCAGGGATGTAGGCTATAGGACACATACGCTGATGATTAAGTGTTCGTTTTTTTAGCACCTCACGAATCAAAGCTCTTTGTTCGGCGGTTGCAGATGGATAAATATATTCACGATGATCGCAAACGCCTACCTCATGGTATGCGCCAGTAAACGGTTGATACAAAAATTTATCCATAAACCATTCTTTTAATTGTCTGATGAACATTCTTATTGCCATATTTTTATCTAAAACTCAAAAGAAGTAAACAAACAACTCATACAGAAAAGCTATTTCCATTAAAAATCCGAAAACAACAATCAGGAAGACCTTGAATAAGTCGCCAAACAATCTGGAAAAACCGACTTTCAAGCGAATGATTTCTAAAAAATCATCTGTAGCGGCAATAAAAAGAAAGAGGATAAAGACCAATGGCGTCAAGATGGCACCTATCAGTGCAGCCAAGGCCAAATGATGTGTACTTATCGTGGAGAATCGCATCTGCAATGTGTAAAGATACATATGCAGATGCGCAATCAGGTTGGATAGAAATATAGGCAATGAACAAAACTCCTTTATTCAGGACGTCTGTAACCGCCCCATGCAATCATATCATCAACTTCCGTTTTTTCTGTTGAATACGGTTTACCCGCAAATCGTACGTCCCTTGCCGGACGATCAATGAGTGGTTCAATCTGATGAATCACCGATTGACCTTCTTCATAATCATTCATGCGTAAAAGGCCGGTTTTATTGAACTCCGTAACGGATTCAAACACCTTTTTGGAGCCATCCGCGTAAATGGCCGTGACCGGATCGGGTTCCTCTGTTTTGGACAAATCACGAAATACCAAAGCGGTTTCTCCGGTTTCTGCGTTTTTGAATGGATGATACACGGGTAACGGTTCACCATGCCCCATAATAATACCGGGAGAACGGACGCTACGATTTTCTACTTCGCCATCATCCATTTTGATAGTCAATACCATCTGGTCGGTAACGATATTGCCGGAGGGTTCCGTTTGATTGATCAGTACATTCACTTTATGCCAAGTATCACGTAAAGCGGCTTCTGCATAGTATCCGACAAACTCAGGGGAAACGACTTCTTTGGTTTCCGCGTCATTGGGTGCATTCCGCAGCATGCTTTTCAGCGTATCCAAAATAAACTGGCTTTCCGTTGCCTGCCCGAACTTTAAACGTTTGGCCGCATCCAGCAATTCAAAACTGATGGAAAGATCATCTTTTTCTACAGTAATGGATTCGGCAATGGTTTCATTATCGCATTCAATGTCAGCAATACGCAAGCGCCGACCGGTTTCCATATCAACGCCACTTTGGGAAAGCCTCATTTCATTGCGGGTTTCATTTAAGGCAACTTGTTTCGCTTTTTCAATAATGTTTTCTTTACTGGCGTTTTCCGGCACATCAAAAGAGACCGTCCTGTATTGAAACACATCTTGCGCAACATCCATATGCACTACTTTTTTTTCTGTATGACTCATGATACTTCTCCTGTTTTATATGGGTGCATTATCAACCTATTCTACACTGCGTTTTCATTGCTATGAAACATAGGCCAACCATCACACCATATAAATTATACATAAATAACAAAAAATGTCAAGTTTTATTTCCTGTCCTTCCATGGTTCGCCTAGAGCATTACCATCTTCTTTGTTTGTCCACCATGATTTACGACAGGCTGCACAGAAGAAGTAAGGCGTGTCTTTTTGGGTAAACTTCCGTAATGTCGGTTTTTTGCAATGGCTGCACGCGGGACCATCACCTTCTGTAGCGCTGGTGCTTTCCGCAAACGGTTTACCCGGCGAACCATTATCATCACCCAATAATCCATGGGTTGCATCCGGGTTATTACACCGCCAGTAAAAACGGCCTTTCGATTTTTGGGATTCCAGTCGGCTCACCTTGAATGGCGCATGGCAAACCGGACATTCGGCTTTCTTTTGATCGGGGAATACATCATCCCGCACAACGCCTAGCTGCTTTTTCACAAAATCTTCAATGCCTTTCATAAAAGCATCCATCGGAATCTTGCCATTGGACATCTGGTTCAGCAATTCTTCCCATCTGGCCGTTGTAACGGGATTCACTAAATCATCACTCATCCGGTCAATCAGTGAGCGCCCCATAATGGTAGAGATGAGCTTTTTGTTTTTTCTTTCCAGATAACCAATATCAATCAATTTTTCAATCGTGGCCGCACGCGTAGCTTCTGTACCAATGCCTGCATTTTCTTTCAGTAAGGCTCGCATCTTGTCGTCTTCTACCAAACGGTGTACCTGACTCATGGCCTCAATCAACGTACCATCATCAAAACGTGGCGGTGGCTGCGTTTTTTTAGCATTAACCTGTACATCCTTGACGGAGACGGTTTCACCTTGCGCCATTTTAGGGATAGTTCCACTCTGGTTTTCTTCTTCATCCTCTTCGTCTGGCGTGGCACCACCATAAAGCACTTTCCATCCCGCATCGAGAATGCGGCGTCCAGTGGCTTTCCATGTACCTTCTACCGATGCATGTTCCAGAATAACGCTCTGTGCGGTGTATTTGAAAGGCGGCAAAAACAAAGCCACATAAGAACGGGCAATAATCTCATAGATTTTACGTTCTTCAGGCTCCATGGCAGACAATACACCGGTAGGGATAATGGCATGGTGAGCCGTGACCTTTTTGGTATTCCATGCGTTATGTTTCATGCCTGCATGTGTTTTTTGTGCTATGGCATCTTCCAACTGTAATCCACTGATGACCTTTTTCAATACCGAAGCACTCTCTGAAAATTGTTCTTCTGGCAGAAAACGGCAATCTGTACGTGGATAAGTGGTGATTTTTTTGACGTACAACGATTGGCAAATATCCAATGTTTGCTGCGCAGAAAACCCGTATTTTGATGAAGCGGCTTTCTGTAAGGTTGACAAACTGAAAGGAAGTGGTGACTGCTGTGATTTTTCCTGTTCGGAAAATTGTTTCACGCGCATTTGTGCAGGATTTTTCGCTGATTCAGCAATTTTTTTAGCCAAAGACTCATCAATCAGGCGGGAAGCCTCATCAAAAGCAGGCGTTTCTATCATCGCGGGTGTAGGTGACCATGTAGCCGAAAATCCTGCATCAGACGCTTGGCAATCTGCCTGTACGGTATAAAAATCCCGTGCAGAAAAATGTTCGATGGCAATATCACGGTTCACAACGATAGCCAGCGTAGGCGTTTGTACGCGACCTACTGAAAGCGTGTGATCATTGCGAATACTCCATGCCCGCGTCAGATTGTAACCAACCAGCCAATCCGCTCTTGAACGTGCCTCAGCCGATTGTGAAAGTAGATGATAACTGCTATTGGGCTGAATGCTGGCAAACGCTTTTTTAACCGATTGACCATCCATGGAAGCCAACCAGACCCGTTGGACCTGTCCTTTAAAGCGAAAGTGGTCCAGAATTTCATCAATAATCAGTTGTCCCTCACGATCAGGGTCGCCTGCATTGACAATGGTATCTGCCTTTTTGATTAAACGACCAATGACCTTGAGTTGATCTGCGGTGTTTTTAGAAGGGAATTTAAGCCATTCTTTAGGAAGAATAGGCAGGTCATTCCATCGCCAAGCATTATCCGCTTTACCGGTTTGCGCATTTTCCCTTTTGGGTAAATACGCTTCTGGTGTGGCTTGCTCCAATACATGTCCAACTGCCCATGTAATGATATATCCACCTGCATCATAAGCCCCTTCCATAGAGGCGTTCTTTTTGGCTGCACTATCCCCTAAACCCTCAGCAATCGCTTTTGCGAGACTGGGTTTCTCAGCTATAACCAGTTTCATAAATTATTCGGGACTCCTTGTAGCGGTCTTTTCCGGTTCACGGGTTTCATTGGGACCAGCATAAACGATTTTGCGTTCATTCGAAAAACGTTTCATATCGCTTTTAACGACCTGTTCCGCAGAATCACCCAAGTCAGGTCTGGCGACCCGTAAAGCGACTTCTGATGCGCTTTGCAAAACATCACGATGCGCACTGCGAATGGATTCCGCGTCTTGTGAACGGACGATATCCGGCAAAGCATTGCGCGATACCTCTCTCAAAAATCGTTCAGCTACCGCACAAAAGGCACGATCATGACGACCTTTTTCACTGACACGTTCTGCCAGTGCTTCAGCCGCTACGCTGATATCCTGAACTATAACGTCCACTTTATGCGCCAAACCGGTCGCCCCTTTTTCCATCATCTCTTTTTTATCCGCCTGTTTTTTGGTCCATAAAGGCGATAACCCGTCAATGACTGCATTGCGATTCATTAAATGAATACAAATAGAGGCCGTGCTTTCCAAAACATTTTCCGGTAACGGCGAGAACAGGATTTTTTTCTGTTCAGAAACGCGTTTTTTTGCCAGCGCCATATTTTCCTGCAAAACTGGCTGTGAAAGATATTCTTTCATGATTTTTTCGCTGTTTTCAGGTGTTCTTTCTGGCGCACGAGACAAAACGTTGTCCACAATGTAACGCATACCCTGAACACGTAAGTCGCCGGATTCACGCATGGCGGTCATCATGATGAAAGCAACGGATTGCGTCGGGTTCTTATCATCCATGAAATGAGACGTGTCTTTTAACAGATTTTCGACCTGATTTGCATCATTACGAATAGCAATCAACATGCCTTTCATAAATTTCTGGAAATCCTCTTCAAAAATTTCCTTACGCGCTTCTGGTGAAGCCTTTTGGCAGCCATCCGCAACCTGTCTTACCAACGCCAGTTGCGTAGATACAGCGAAAACCAGTTGTTGCAATGGTTTACTCGTCTTTTTTTCACCGGTTTTCCAGATTTGAATTTCAGGCCATGTTACATCGGAGGGTTGCGGGTTTTTTCCGAACATCATTTTTTCTGCAGCCTTCCAAGATTCTGTCACGATTTTTGGCGACAACTGATTAAGACGGGAAAGAAAAAACGCACGACCTTCTGAATCTTCACTTTCATCCAGATTGGCAATGGCTTCAAAAGCCTTATGCATATCGACGTATTTTTTACCGGTAGTCATCGGATCATTGATTAACGCATCCGAAAGAAAATGAAAGTTTTCAACAGGAACATTCACATCGCCCACAACGCTTAAAAATTCAGCAATCTTTTCAGAAAGAACCCCTTCACCAGAATTTTCAGACCACTTCTTCCACGCAGCATCAAAAAGACTGGAAACCGATTCAATATAAACACCAAGATTCAATCGATCTGCTTTATCAAATTTCTCTCTGAGTAAAGCCGCTTCACGCACGACCACCGTACCTGCCTCATCTACGGCACGCACTGCATCCGCTTTATTGCCAGACAAAAAACCCGGCTTTTCAGCAATGGTGGAAATAATGGGTCCAACAATACGTAAAGTATCCCAAGGATTGGGACGACCGGAAGATGCCGGTTTTTTGTCTGAAGATTCTACCGTTGCCTGTTCTTCCTTTTGGTCTGATGCTGGAAGCCCAACGGATTCATCTTCTTCTACACGAAATTTTGCTTGATAAGCCATGGTGCTTCTCCTGTTAATGCATTTGCATCGGGTCTACAGCGTGCAAAGTATCTGCTGCCGGTGATTCGTTGGATGTCTTCTCTTCTGCAGGATTTGAAAAAACCTCCTGTAAATTATCAGAACCCAATCCATCAAAGAGTTCAGAACTACGTAATCCACGTAATAGCTCATGGAAGCGATTCTGGTCCCCTTTTTCGGACTCAACAATCATCTGAATCGGATCAATGGGATTTTCCCAAATCTGTAAAGGATCGTGCCTTTCCAAAGCGGAAAAAGCCATTTGCATAATTTGCAAACGTAAGGCATCACTGACTGGATCGGTCTGCAGAATACTGACTGAAACCCCCAATAAGGCGCGTTCATCTGGCGTGATAACCACAGATTTGCGAAACGTTTCTTCACGGTTCATCGCGCAGGCAATAGCATAGGATTGACGAATAACTGCGGGTAACAACCCATCTGGCATCCCGACATAATCTGCAGGAACTTCTTCACCATCCGCGATCCATTTCTTCCCACGCACCTCATACAAACCCTCTAAAAAGAGTTGTACATTGTTCGTTATATCCTGTTGCTTCATCTCAAACTCCTGTATCCTGTATTTGTTCTCTGCTTATTCGTGCATTTAACTGTAATGAACCGTTTCGCAAAGCGCACTTTATCTGCTATGGTATCTACATTACCAAGTTTTTGACGCTGTACGAAACCAAAAAGGAGATGCATCATGGAAATCACCGGCGCTGCCAGTCTTACAGGAACCAATGTCCCTGATAATACGCAGGAACCATTGTCTGCTTTAAGCTCTGAAAGCTATCAGAGCCAAAAAAACGAGATGGCTCCCACCATGGAAAATACGGCCACCAATGAAGCGCAAATAAAACAAAGAGAAGAAAGAAAGCGTCGTGAAGAAAGAGAAAGATTGATCCGTGATAGCCAGCAAAAAAACGAACAGGAATTATTGACGGAAAATCATTTTCGTTCAGCCATAGGGCAAGGTGCCGGGATGTCTGCATTGGAAAAAGCGCAATTATTGACCAACAGGCAAAATGCGTCTGATCCGACCGAAACGATTGAAGACAGCAAAAAAATCATTGGGCTTCTCATGGATGGTGGTTTATCCAGTGCATTGGAAGAATCATTGACTTCATCAGGTCAGGAAAACGAACAGGACAGCCAGCAGCAACCTGCTACGGCACCTGCACAAAACCCGATGCCCACTTTCCAGCCTAACGCGCCACGTAGAGGATAAATGGTATGTGGGATGTAGAATTAACGGATCATAAAAAATGGCCTGCTTATCATGTTTCCGCTTTGATGGATGGTTTGTCTTGGTTGCAGTCCTTACAGCGTGTTGAAGGGGTTGAAAACATTTTTGAAGACGGTCATAATGACTGGTTTTTAGCCCCACGGTTATGTGGCCGTTATTTCGCTCTGCTTTTAACCGATTCTGGTGAATACCTTTTAACCGCCTTACATCAAAAAACATTATCCAATTACACGCCGGAAAAAGAATCGCAACCTAATCGGGAAACCGCCAAAATACCGTTGGCTTGGTTTGCTGTAACGCCATGGAAAGCACAATGGGTAGAATCAGATGGTGTTTTTGGATTGTCTTCATTGCATTTAAATTCCGGTCCTTTTTATTTTGAATCACAATCCATTCCGGCTTTTTCTCTGGTGTTGCCGGTCGCTTCCATCGTTCACAAAAGAATGCCGCATCATGATTTATCAGAAATGCGTACAGCCGTTGGGAATTTGCGGCAAATTCAGATTTTAGGCAACCATATCAGAAGGTGAACTTATGGGTTTTTTTTCTCGAAACCAATCAGATAAAAAAGATAAAAAGCAGGGCATCATAAAAGCGACTGGACATCAGGCTTTTTCTACGCTCGAATTTTTTTCCGGCTTTTATATTATCAAAAAATATGCAGGTATTATTCGTCAATCGAATAAATCCTTGATAAAGGGAGATGAAGGAGACCCTGATCATGTAGAAGAAACCATTCGACTGGCTGCAGAAGAAAGAAGATTGCTGGCTAATCGTGTTTTACTGGAAGCGGGTCTTTACTTTTTTATGGGTACCTTTCTGGTTTTGGGTTGCATCTGGAATGCGGCTTCTCATCCTTTTTCGGATGTCACTATATTCTGGGTCGTTCTCGCTTTTTTTGCAGGATCAGTCACACTAACCATTGCTTTAGTGAAAGCGTGGCAATCTCATAACGTGCGAAGTGGTGAACCGGAAGATTTCAAATCATGGTTTTTTGATAAGAAGGGTCAATCCTGATGGCTGGTGGCGCACAAGGCGGTGGCGGAAGCGGTGGTGGAGGTGGTGAAGATATAGCAATGATGGTCCTTATTGTTGCTATCGTTATTATTATTGGTGTTCCACTTTTCTATGAAGCCCATAAAGGCGGAATCAACTCTGTTATTTATTTAATCAGTAAAATAGAGCTTTTGCCTTTTTTCAGCTTTTTTGGAAACGCCAGAATTGCATGGAATTTCATGCAGGTAAATCCGCCATCAACGGTTTCTTTTGATCAGGCTAAAGCTGTTTTAAGTATCGCCGGTTCTTATGCGCGATGGATTATCGCACCGATGATCATTGGTGGTGGCATTCTCTTTTATCATGTTCATGGATGGATTGAAAAATACAATCGTACATTCAACATGAAATCCCTTCTGGTGCGTAATGCGCAATTTGTGGGTTGTCTGCATCCAGTCGCTTTTCGCAAAAAGGGTTGGTTGCTGGATGAGCCTACGGGAACAGGTCCGTGGCGGGTTGCTGAATCTCCCATGCGTTTTGCATTGAAGCATCAACTGATTATTGGTGATGAGGATAAACCGGTTCCTGAAAACTGGTGTTATCAGGATAATGGTTTACCGCGTTCGGTGACCAATGTTCCGCAAGACGGATATCGATTCAATGAAAAAAAGGCTAATACGGTTTTTGTCAATCGCATAGGTCCACCTGTGCCGAACAGTTTGCGGGACTTTTATCAATATCCTGCTTATGTGCGCGGTTTAGCAGGGGCTTTTTGTGCTTTCGGTTTAGGGCATAGAGATGAAGGGCAACGCATACTGGATGCCATGAGTGAAAGCTTTTCTGAAGAAGCCGCTATGGCCGCATGGGATGAACATCAGGTTGCCGGTCATTTCCCGATTAACTTATTAACGGCTGAGGCATGGTTAAAAAGAGCTTTGAAAAATCGGCCTATGGATGCTTCCGATTCTGAATCCAATCTGGCGCGTTACGTTCAAAGAACCTCCAATCTGCACAAATCATTTTTGTATGTCTGGTTGGGTGGTCTTTTGGATGCAGCCCGTTTTAACGGTGGTGTTTTGCCTTCTCATGAATTTTTATGGCTACGTCCGACCAATCGTGAATTGTGGTATTTTTTGAATTCCATGGGTGGTAATTCGGTACACACGGAAGGCGCTGCAGCATGGGCACATTATCGTGCAGAAACCGTTTTAGGTAAGCCTATTTTATATACGGCTGTGGTCGATGCAGCTACCAGCGGATTAAAGAAAGCGATCAAAGATGAAGGCTGGTTTGACAGGAAGCCCGATTAATGATTGTTGTAAAACGCAAAAACAAACAGGATTAAATCATTATGGCTCAAGCGCAACCGAATTTTCGTATAGAAGGTGAACAGCAGTTTATCGACCCCAAAAAACTGAATCGGAACATCCGTCCGATTCATGAAGTGATTTTTGGTTTCATTTTTTCACCGATGGGTTTTGCGGGTTTTGTTTCTTTGTTGGCGGTTGTCGGATTTATATTCCCTACATTGATCACTATTGTTTTTATCCTCTCTCTGATAGCGGGAATTGTTGGCTCCATGATGCCATCTATGCGCAGGCAAACGCTTCCATTAAGGTTGCCCATGGAAGAGGGTGATCGTATTGATTATAACGCGCCCAATCCGCAACACAGAGGATTTCGTAAGTCAGAAGGTTCTTTTCTGTTAGGGAATACTTGGGGTAAAAAGCAGGAAATATGGGCTGCATTCGGTGATTTGCTTACACACTGTCTGGTTCTCGGTGGAACGGGTGCCGGTAAATCCGAACAGCTTTTGAGTATGGTATATAATGGCTTGGCTTTAGGTGGTGGTTCTGTTTACGTTGATCCTAAAGGTGGTCCTAAATTATATGGACAACATTGGACCATGTTGCGCCTTTTGGGGCGCGATGATGACATGCGGGTACTCAATCTGGCGTTAGGACCGGATGAATTGGGTGCAACGCCTTTTATTCGTTCCAACACCTTGCAACCGTTTGCTTTCGGTAAAGCGTCATCGCTCAAAGAAATCCCGTTGTCATTAATGGCCGGTGGTGGTGACAGCAATGGTGGCAACGGCGTATTTGCGGCAAACGCCAAAACGTTGATTACTTCATTGATGATGGGTTTGGTAGATTTAAGGGATATGGGCGAAATTCCATTATCCATTAATGATATTCGTAACTATATTCAACCCAATGCTTTTATTGAATTAGCGCAACGCAAAGACATTAAAAAGGATTCCAGAGAGGCCATGATCAGTTTTATGACCTCTTTGGGATGGAAACCGGATGAAAAAGATCATGCGAAATGGGGTGACTTTGATCGTCAGTATTCTTATGCGCAAAACTACTTCTTGGACGTTTTATCGACGGTATCGGATACCTATCGGCATATTTTCAATGTGCCTATCGGTGACATCCATATGCCTGATGTGATTTTCCAGAGAAGATGTTTCGTAGCCATCATCCCTGCACTGGAAAAGTCCAAAGCAGAATTGGCGACCTTGGGTAAAATTACCCTGATGATTTTACGCTTAGGTGTCGCTTCTGGTCTGGGTGATGGCAATATCATGGGAAACTGGCGGCAACTCGTCGATTTATCCCTCTCTGCAGCGCGTGTACCGGCCTTTTTCTTTATTGATGAGTATGCAGCTATTGCCGTAGAAGGTTTTGCGGAAGTGTTTACACAGGGACGCGGTTTAGGTGTTTCTGCTACGGTAGGCTCACAGGATTGGGCGGGTATCAAAAAAGCCAATGAAGCGGAAGCACAACAGATTGTTGCTAACACTAAATTCAAATTCATCATGACGACAGATGATCCGAATGATACCAAACAATTGATCGAAAGCTTGTCCGGTGATGCCATGGAAATGCAGGCACAGAGCTTTGCCGTGCAGGGATTGATCAATTATTACGATACCCAAAGCGCTACCGCACAAAGAACCAAACGGACGGACCAAAAAGATTTCGCTGCACAGGTAGAAGGTGAATGGCATTTATTTTTTAAAGACAAAATCATTCGTGGATTTGGGTTTTTTGCGGGTGGTGTTCCTGATGATAAAGATACCCCCTCTTTTGTACATCACATGTTGATGGTGGATAACCCCTCCAAAATCAGTATGTCCATTCGTTTTGGTAACCTGAAAAATACGTTGGAAAAATGGAAAGGTATCATCAATGAAGTAGGTGATCGCCCCATAGAATATCCGTCTTCTGATTACACGGGTTATGAAGGTTATCGTCCTTTGGGTGATCTGTTCAGGTGGGCATTGGTTTATCCACAAAAAGCCGGTCAACTGAACAGTAAACGGCGTCGGGAACTGGCTTGCGCTTCGGTATTCGCATGGATTGAAGCAGACCCCTTTGAATTGCCTGTTTCCGCAATGCCTGCACCTGTCAGTATCGTTGAAAAACCAGCGATAGAAACGCCAGTAGAAGCATTGCCGCCTATGGTTGACGATCATCAAAAAGCACGTTTACGTGAATCCATCATGGGACGTAAAGAAGAAACCGTTAAAAAGGTTGAACCAGAAACCAGCCTTTCAACAGACGAAGACCCTTTATCTGCATTAGAGCGGATGAGTGGAATAAAGCCATCACAGGATCAGGAAAATGAAACCTCAGAATCGTCAACCGTAAAAGAAGCGGTAGATGAACCATTCGATGATCCTTTAGCACAATTGGAGCGTCAATTTGGCCTGCAAAAAGCGCCTGAAAATGAGTCTGATACTGCCGAATCTGCTAATGAATATGCGTCAGAATCGAATGAAGATGCTATTCATGGAAAAGCGGATACACAGGATAATGAAACCATTCAAGAAGAAACCTTAACGGTTCACGATACTTTGAAGCCTTCTGTAGATATGCCCGTTTTCGGAGCGGGTTTTGCAGCGCTTTCGGAAGCTTTGGCGCAAGACATGGAAGATCGTGTCGAAAGACATGCGGACGTTTTAATGGCTTCGGCTGTCGCTATGGGTAACGCCAAGGAATCCTTAAATCTGGATAGCTTAACCAAAGATACGGCCAATCGTGTCAAAGCTTCTTTATCCAATCCACCTTATCCGACGCCACCCAAACCAGAAAAGAAGACCACCAGCGACGTTCGCCCATTGGCAGAGCGTTGGGTGAAACGTATCAAAAACGGCTGATAACATCCACAAAAAAGGCGGTATAAATACCGCCTTTTTTAAGCCCCACGATTCTGATTGTTTATGTCAGGACAAATTGGCTGCTCTTTCATGCATGAATTGAGGATATTGTCCATCGTCAGATTCACTCTGGTTTTCTGCCCCTGCATAAGCCGTTTGCGCGTTTTCTGCCATTTCTTGCAAAGCCGCAGAAAGCTTATCCTTTAAGGCAGGGATTACATTTTCCATAAAGAAATGATTGCTGTTTTCCCGTTCCATGCCTTGTGGATCAGGATCACCACGCCATTTTTCCGTATCCGAGAAAAGCAATGGAACCCGATCCGTCAAATAGGTGTTCGTAATCCCATCTTCTTTCAAAATATCAAATCCGGTACAAGCCACCGCACGCGCTACCAATTCGTGCTCGCGCTTCCAGTATTCTCCTAATTTAATGGCGTTTTCGTAAAAAGAACTATTCTTTTTTACGTTAAATGATTGCCTGCGAATATCTGCGTAAGGATTCTTCCGGTTGACTAAAGGATTGATCACTTTTTTCCAGAGGGAACCCCTGATATTGTCTTCCCATACCATAGCCATCATATCTGAATAAGGTAGGTTGGTTTCTTTTTCGCGGTCATCTCTGGCCTGTAATCTTTCCTCCTGAGATTCGGAAAAGAACTTTTCAGGCAATTTAGGTAAACCCATCCATTCGCGGATTTTTGTTTCGCCGCGAATGGTGTCGTAATTCATCCTGTTTGAACTGGTGTAATGATAAAAAGACAGGGCAAAAATATCGGTAGCCGTTCTTTCAATACTCCCTTTGAATTGCATTCCGCCTTGCCCATCATCTTCCATATCCAGACTACTTTCCACTTTTCCCAGATCAGCATTGAAGTTCTTGATCATTGTAGAAATATATTTTTCAAAAGTTTCCTTTGCTGCATCAAACGCATCGTCAGAAACAGTCAAGCGGATATTCTTGAATGTATTATAATCCACCTCACCAAATTTCAGCCCATCTTTTTCGAGAATTTTCTTCGCCATCTGTAATTCAATTTTGTTTTTCAATTCCCAAAAGACTGTAGATTGCATATCGGTAGATAAAAAGGTTTGAGCCAGTTTATCCGACATTTTGCGATGGGCTTCACGATATTGAATCGCTTCCTTTTTCATCTTTTCAACGGGTGAATCGTCCTTGTCAATGTATGCAGGTTCTTTTTTGAGTGCATCCACAAAATTACGTAACACATTGGTACGACCAGAAGCACTTAAATCAGAAGCCATAACCATCATGCCATCGGTGATTTCAGCCCCATAGAAAGCATCTAACGCATGCGTCCACTCATGGAGCATAGACCCTGCACCACGCTTTTTTGTCATGTTAAAAACGTGTAAATCAGGCTCGTAGTGCGCTTTTGCGCGACCTACACCACGCGCACCCAAGGCCAAAGCCAGCGGTTGACGATCGTTGGACGCTGTGCGACGTGGCAGGCTCACCATTTGCGCCTCTGGCAAATTAAACAGATGTTGAATATCTGCGCAACTATCAAAAGCGGCGTTCAAATGCTCCTGACGATCCTGTTGTGACATCCAGTTGCCGTACTGTACACCACGGAATCCAAAGGTTTCACAGAGTTCTTTTTCATCCACATCCCGATCGCCGCGTAAATGATACGGTCCACTTCGGTAACCGTCTTCTTTACCGGTTTCTGGTGGAAGCGCGTTTTTCCGTAATGACCAAGAAATATATTCCGGTTCTTTCTGTCCAGACAACGCCGATTCCGATTTTTTTGCCATGTTTTCCATGGACTCCTGAACGTTGACTATGGTTTTTGCAACAACATCCATAACCATCACAGAAGCCATCATACGATCTTTCGCTTCTTCATCAGGAATGACTTCGTTACCGAGATAATTGGTGTATTGCGGATAAAAGCGCAAAAGACCCTCAAGAAAACCTAGACGATAGCTGTTTTCAAAGCATTCTTTGATTTTTTCGATGCTGTAATCGGCCTGATATTCCGCACATTCATTTTTTAGCGACTCGTACGCATCGTCCGAAAGCGCTTGAACATACTCAACCAACTCTGCTGGTGCAGGTTGTGTTTTACCGTCTGCCCATTCATGTCTACCTTCAAAAAAACGGGCAGGCATCATGCTGGCAACTCTTGGGCGTCCAAATTCTTTGAATCTTTCCGCGTTATCTTTGATGGTTAAATGGCGATAAGTCGGCAAGATTTCCTGAAGATATTTTTCGATATACGATTTGTATTCAGGTTCACCGATATTCGACCGTTGCGCCAAATCAGAAAAGAGAACGTCTCTGAGCGCGTTTTCACTACGCTTGGTGAAACCATGCAATAAATACGATAAACCCAATGCGGGGTGATTGATGTAATCATCGTATTTTTCGGTATTTCCACTCATCAATGAACGAATTTCTTCATCATTGGTAGAATAGTTATACATTGGAATTGTATCATTGATTTCTTTTGGACGGGTTAAAAAAGGATTTCCGTAGATCGCTTTCATAATATCCGGTCCTGTAGGATTATCGGGCAGACTCTCCATTTTGCGATCCACTGCCTGCAATAATTGTGTATAGGACAGGATACGATACATTAGCGTTTCGTCATCCATTTCTCCACGACGCCCTTTGAATGGAACAGAACGTACGGAAGCTGGAATAACCCGGTAAATGGTTCCCCAAAGTGTTTTCTTCCACAAGGATTTTTCGCATTTTTCCAATTTTTCTTCGAGAGTTCCCAAAATCAAGTCGCGCTTGGTTTTTCCCGCTAAATCCTTGATGGATTTATTATCCATTTGACCTTTTGCAATCAGTTCACGGATATTTTCCAAGTCGGAAGCCCATTTTTCGTATTGATTTTTCCTCGCTCCCGGTATGTACTCTCCATAATCCACCCGTTTCCCTTCATCAGAATTCGTCCCGTCTGATGAAAAACCGGATTCAGAAAGGCTTTCAACCGGAAGACTTTCAGCCGGAAGGCTTTCAGACGAATTATCGTCACTGGATAATCCCTGTTCAGAGGAGGGTTCATTATTCGAATCGTTAAAAGCGCTTTCTGCTGCATCTTCCGGTTCCAGATTTTCAGCAGGAGTGACATCATAATTCTGCAGCTTTTCCAATGCATTATTATCTACAGGAGAAAGCACAGGTTGTATGCCGCGCATATCGACCTCTTCTGCAGAACGCAACACTGACCCACCTACATCGTCGGCCAACGCCTGTTCCTCATTGGCAAAAAAACGATGTGGCTTTTCATGGTTACTCCAAACCCAAGGGTTCGCCAAGAACAGGACATGCACCTCTAAAGCATCTTTTTGATGAATAGGATAAGTTACCGTATCACGATCCCTGATGACGGCTGCAGGAAACGCTTCCAGCCAATCGTTAAAAGCAGGTAAGCGACTATTCTTGAGGTCCATGTCATAAACATACCCTTGTTCAGCCTCATCCCAAGAAAACCTTTGCGCGATGATGGAATCCGCCGCAATAGGCGTATGCGATTCGCGTGAGGATATGGGAGACAGCAGATAACGCCGATGCCCATCCACGTCTTCGCCTATGCGCCAAAGGGCCAAATTATGTGCGGAAAGGTCTATCCAGTGGGCCATGTTATTTCTCCTGTCTTTACTGTGTTTATTATGTACGTTAAGCGCTTTTCACTATGGGTTCATTCTCTGTCCAGTGATTTAATGGAAACCATTTTCCCATTTCTGCTTCCTGTTCTTCTGGCTCGATGATGACGTGACGATCAATCATCATGCGGGCAATGGTTCCATTAGTGTAAAAAGCCATATCCATACCTTTGCCAATGGCTTTCTGATCGGATAAAACTCTCAGCGGAAATCCGGTAGAGCGGTCTGGATCAAAGTAAGCCATCAAATCGGGATGATCTGCACTGCAACGCCAACGTAAAGGAATACCCTGATAAGGCGTAAAACCTTCTGGAGCATTCAATTGAAAAAAGCGCTTCATTAACATAAAAGTAAACTCCATGTAGAGGGAAAACCCTTGCAGATCGCAGCTTGTGTGTCATCTGCGCCGTCATCACTTCTAGGCATATTATACGACAATGGAGATGGATACAGAAACGCCTGTCAGGAAATGGTGGTTGTTCCGATAAACAACATTCTTTTGCGCCATGCAAAAGGCGTGTCTGTCAAAACATCTTTTCTCGCATTTTTTCCACCAAAAAAGAGAGGCTCTCTCAGAAAGCGAATAGGATTCATGGTCCAGTCTGGCGCACGCATGCCTAACAAAAAGGATTCATACTCTGCGGCACCTGCCAACCAAACGTTCAACCATACCGGTTCATCGACCCATAAAGGCTCAGACTGAAATATTTCTGGTGTACGTTGACGTTTCCAAGCATCGACATGTTCTTTGATGGCAATAGGAAACGGGGTGCCCGATTCAATACGCTCGGCAACCTGCGCTAAAGTGTGCATATTTTTTACCATCCTATCATACTGGAATACGGTTTACCGGCTGCACGATCCGCAATAATATCTTCGAGAATACGATGATTACGTACGGGTACCGATTGATCCGGGTAGAATTGTCCCACTATTTTTTCTGCTTCATCTACGGTAGAGAGGCCGCAGTGATCCAGTAAATTCCAGACATCCCGACAATCCTGTGTTTCAATGGAAGAACGCATGGAAAGTATTTTCATGGACAAGAGGTATTCAGGAGAGGCCAAGAACACCCTTAAAAATCCATTCCGTTCCGCATCGTGAGCCTCGTACATATCTTGAGATACCGTCGGGTAATCCCCTTGAGGAATGATCTCTGCATTTTCAGCCGCAAAAATAGTGACGTCATCACGCAAAATATCTGTTGGCCAACCCAATTCCGCACAGGCTTTATTGGCTAACGCATTAATGTCGGATGCGGCCCCTTTGACGGGCATGTAATCAATATCCATCGTGCTTTCCCGCCAGTCGAATGAAAGTGACAGAGCGGAACCGCCGAAAACGGCAATTTCAAAATGATGCCCTTCTTTGGCGGCGATCTCGCCCATGCACTGAAATAATTTCAGCATGGATGATCTTTCCAGTATTTTGCTTTGTTCGTCTGTTTTCATGTGCATATCCGCCTATTATATCATATATTATATCAAATAGCAATCAATAAATGAATTACCACGCATGAATAAGTGTATCGTGCGTTTTTTGTTCTTTGTTTTCAGGATTTCCAGCAAAGATGGGTTCCTCTGAAAAGCTCTCAAAAAACAAACGCCGTGCTGTTTCTTCTCCGTGCTCCATAAGCGCATTATTCCAATCCGCGCCCTTTGGTTTCCCTTTAACGATTTCTGGCGGTAAACAATAAAAAGCGGGTATATCATGTTTTTCTGCTTTATTTATCAGTACATGGGCGGATTTCTGACCGTCGCCGGAAACGTCCCTGTCTACCAGAACAAACAAAGCCGCTTTTTGTTGTCGCAGCTTTTCAATCACACGCGGATCGTTTAAAAACAAAGTCAGCCCCCCTCTGTTGACCCCGAAAATACCGGGATAGCCGCTGAGTAAGACGCCCGTTAATGTGGTTTCCAAGCCTTCACCTATACAGTAACGAGAATGATTGCGTTCCGTTTCCTGTTTATGAACCGGTTGGATAATCAAATGCGAAGCACCGTCATAAATGGATCGCATCGGACCTTTAGCATACCGGGAACCACCGTCGAGATAATCCACATGTCGGCTTTCTGATTGCTTGTTCAACAAGGTAAAATGTACCGTTTTCTTATCTGGGTAGCCATTATACAAAGGAATCATCAAATCCACGTCCCCAGATCGATACATTTTTACTTTTGCAGACTTAGGTAACATTTCCAGAGAAAGGCGGCGCTTGTCCAAGTATCTGGCAACGATAACCCATGGATGATAGTTGTGATTTATGGAACGCATCTGATACGGCTTGCTATTAAAAAACGTATCTGGCGGGTAAGACATGGCAGATTGCAAAGCATCCTCTGCGGAGTATGCTTTTTTTTGCGGAGTATCCGGTATTGATTTTGGCGCATTGCGAACAAAATCGTATTGCCCAATGCTTTTCAGTAATTGATAAAGTGTTCCGCTTGACCCGTTGCTATGCAGGTAAACCGATTTTTTGGGATTGCATTTATGATCATAATGCCCTGTCCCGTGAACATCCGCATTGATTTCGCTACCCGATTTCTTCCATGGAATTCCTGCTGCATCCAGTGCTTGCGTAAGGGATTCCGTATCTATGAAGAAATTGGTAGAATCTTTGGCTTGATTTAAACCCATATGAAACCTTCTGTTTAAAAATCCATACTATCCAATGGGTCTTGTGCGCTTTCAGCGCTCTCCGGTTCAGGCATGGAACCGGCAAATACCGTATCATCTTCTTCTTTGGAAGGAAGATGATACCCAAAATGCACCCATTCTTTTTCGCATAAATCCGCTGGCAGAAGTTCAAAATCTTCAATCTCTTGAAAGTAATCTACTTTTTCCTGTTCAGTCGATTTGGCGATGATATGCACTTTACGATCTTCACTATTTTTATCAAAAACCGCAGCCAAAACGACCTGTTGAGGGTTTCCAATGTTCCGGTAAAGCTGATAGCAAAACGGCGTTATTGGAAAATATTTCGGAAAGAATTACCGAGTTCTTTTGCAAGCAAAAATCAAGATCATTAGATGGCATTTATCTGTCCTTATTCTTGTTCTGGAGCGTTTGATCGATTGATGTACAGAATAGCGTTTTTTGCCTTTTTCGTTGATTTCTGTTCATCTTCGCTCCCCGCAAATGACACGTTATCATTCGATGCGCTGGATATATCTTTAGAAATAACTTCCATATAACGGGCTGAATAAGACAAATGCGAAGCGACCTGAATCAATCGATCCTCGCTTTTTTTGTTTTTGGGAATCGATACTTCTCCGTTTGTCATTTTTTCGCGGATAGTCTCCATTAATTCACCCGTTTCAGCCATTATTGATGAAACAGATCGTGACAAACCTTTTATTTTCTCATGATTTTCAAATATTTTTCTGCCTTCTTCTGGTTCAGGTAATTGCAATAAAGGATAAATTTCATCTGCACGTTTTTTGATGCGCTCACCAGTTTCCGATAAATCATCCAATACATCTCTGAAATCAGCGCTTTCTGCATCACATGAAACCAGTTGTGTCATTTTTTCAGACAACAACGAAATATTTTTTTCCATATTATACATAAAAGAACCCACTTCAACGTAAAATTCAATGCTTTTATCTCCAGTTTCAGGAGCTTCATCAATGACCTTTATTATGTCGCGCACTTTCCCCATAAGGCCGGTTATATCGATGGCTGGCGATTTGTTCGCTTGATCAGCAAAAGCCGGTATAATTTGTCCCATACCGGATGCATCCGCAAATTCTTGAATAACACGTTGCTGTTCTGGTTCAAACTCCCAACGTACCGCGTCCAGAAGGCGCGAAGAAGCATAAGTGGGATACGCATATTCGATTTGCGACCGATCATTATGTTCTGCAATTTCACGGGAAAAGGCTTTTTGAAAATCAGAATCAGTTATCGGGTGACCGCCATTTCCAATGCCAGTCTGCATCAAGGCGTCGATAGCATATTTCTCCAGATATTCATCAGGAACCATGCCCCATATGGATTTTTTGGCACGATCTATATCCGATTGTGCCATTTCCACATAAATGGTACTGTTGATATTGATTTTTACTTTTTTTTCTGTATCCATTGTCTTATTCCTTTTAGTCCATTTTGAGTGAACGGTTAATTGCATCGCCTTTCTCGTAATGCGTGGGTTCTGTTCCTGCAAAAACGGTTTCACTTTCCATGAAATCCGATTTTTCATAACCAAAATCTTTTCTCAAAAGGCAGAAAGCTTCACCCGTTGCAGCGTCAAGCATATACTGATGCAAGATTTCTTTTTGGTCAGAGCGTTCCTCTTGGGTCAGTACCGGTGTATAGGATGCTTCTTTCCACCGTCCGTAATCTTCTTCTGCCTTTCCTGCGAACTCAATACAGGGAATACCAAAAGCTGACTTGACGTGATTCAATAGAGCCAAATTGGCATGCGGTGGAATCCATTCCTGCATCGGCCTGTTTGCATTTTCTTCGCCAATGGATTCCGCAAAAGCTTTCTGCCAATTGGATTCATGAATCGTAATATTGCTGACGTATTCCGAAAGTGGACGCGGATACTGAACATTCTGCAGGCGACTGAACCTAATTGCAGCAACGCATCAATAGCATATTCCTGTCGATGCATATCTGGCACAATGCCCGCTATGGCACGTTCTGCCTTGCGAATATCGTTACGATCTACATACGCGTAAACATCATGTACTGCGTGTATTCTGGCATATTTAGGGTCGGGCATGTGGAACATCCTCATGGCAGGTATATGATGATTTTAACGCAACCATAAGGATGTGCGAAACGTGGGTTACATCAAAAGATTAAATTTATGAATTTAATCAGAAAAAAAACCTTTCGATTTCATTCATCGTAAAAATCAAAAGTAGTCCTTACATTCAGCCGAAGGCTTTCCGTCAATGAAGATTGTGGTTGTTCACTAAAATGAAACATCAATCCCATTTGCGCCGCACGGCATTGCGCGGTCAACGCATCAATATCTTTGTAGAGCGCCGTAAAAATATCGTTTTCCTCATGAGAATGTGACGTGCCAACTGGTAACCCATCCATGATGAACCATACCTTGCGCGTTGATTCCACTTCGTTCTTTAAACGTCTTTGTGCAAACCGGTGAACGGCTGAAATATTCGTCACATCGGCTTGTAAATACACATTTTTCAGTGAGCCACTTTCCAGCATTGCATTGAAATCGTGGGGTTTCCAGATGGCTTCTTCCATCGGCAAATCCAGATCGGATGAACCATGTTCATCATGGTAAACAAAAGGCGATTGCGCCAAAGCATCTTTCCATTGTGCATAAAGTTGTGGGTAAAAACGCGATTGAAAGGTTTGATTAAAATCCAGATACCATACCGTCCATCCACGATGCATCGCTTGACCGGCTTTTTCCATCATCCAAGATTCAGCCCCAGAACCCGATTTACCGATGACCATAATGTGCTGCAGTATTTTTCGATCATCCAGCATAAACGGCTTGTAACCAACTCTTTCCATAAATAAACCACGTTTTTTGGTTTTTACTCTACCAAAAATAATGCCGGATTCCGTGAAATCTCTCACTTCAGGAATCTGTCCATCCATATCAAAAGCTTCACCATGATTATTTACGCGTATCAATCTATTATTGTTCATTGCCTTATCTCCATAACTCATAAAAAGCAGTTCATGATAACAGGGCAATGAATTATTTGTCCATAAAAAAATGGGAGCATCCCGAAAGATACCCCCATTATCCGATAACCTGAAACCCAAACATTCGGCAATCAACACTCAACATTCTGTCGGTTGTGTCCGTGCTTCTGAGGCGTTGCCTATATCATTCGACCCAATAGGTCATCAAGGTTTTCCACAAAGCATCGTCCACTGAGGTAGCGCTTATCGAGCGCCAAAAGTAGTTGATTTCAGGTTATCTCAGGTACACGCCTATAAAAAGCATATACCCGATTGCTGAAACGCGACCTTAGCCGCGCCCCATCAATTTTTCCAACATTTTCTGCTCACCTTCGGAGAGCACAATGGTGATTTTCTGCTGGTTGGCTTCGGCAATCTGTTCCTGCAGCGCAAAGCTCCGCAAGCGATAGCTTTCCAATTCTGCAGACAGCGTTTCCTTTTCGTCTTCGGTCATCAAGGACATGACCACCTGATTCTGATGGAATGGACCGTTGTTGCCTTCCTTGCCGTTCACCAAATCCTGTTTATAATCTTCCAGATACTTGACGGGAATGGAAGCCGGATCATTCACGCTGTTGAGCACACCGCCAAAAAGCGTTTCTCTGGCCTTCATCTGGTCAAGCTCCGCCAAAAGACCCGTAGTTTTCAGGCTCGCTTCACCCACTGCAGCGCGAATCTTCATGTACAGATTGGAAGCGACAAAATAATTCGCCATCGCGTCTTCCCATTTTCGATGCATATCCTGCATTTTTTCCGCCTGCAACTGTGCGGGCGTCGGGTTTTTCAGCGTAACCACCATGCTGGACCGATAGATTTGCGCTTGTGCGCTCATCTCTTCTTTCAATCGTTCCTGCAGTTTGAATGCACGATTGATGGTCACCGTGAAGACGGGTACTGTATTTTTTGCTTTTGACACAATGAAACTCCTTTATGATCGGTTATCTTTCTTAAACTGCACTTGAATATTATACCCATTATTTTTGGTTTTGTCAACCATTCCATAGCGGTTCTGCAAAAAAGAATTTTCAGGAGAAGGTAAACGATCCATGAAGTGATCCGCGATTTTACATGACGCATTGAAGAAAAAAGTCATAACCAGTAATGAAAACAGAGCCACATTAGGAATCATCCATCCTTGAATGGAGGGAATGAAATAAATGATAACGGCGGCAACAATCATGGAAGCACTGTAAGCTGTTGAAGCTTCCTGCCATGCTGCACGCGTTTTCTCATTCTGAAAATAGGTAATATTTGGCGCGGTTTCCCATCGCACAAAAAACAACAAGACTATATTGGTAAACAGGAAAAACAGGAGCGCAGGCTGGTCGGCTGAATGCGTAGACGCAAACCAAGAAAACCCATGAATGGAATCATTGGGTAACAAATACCATGTAATCAGGGTAAACGCCCATATCGTCGGCCAAGCGGGCCATTTTGCCCATATTTCATCAATAAACGGAATGAACGCCAAACGCATGGCTGTCTCCTTTAGGTGTACTTACGGTAACGATCAGGGATAACATAATTTTCTGGAACCATCGAATTTACATCTAAAATCATCGCGTTTTCAGGATGGTAAGGGTTGGTCAGAAATTGATCAAATTTTTCCATGAAATACGGGTGAAGCTGATGTTGCAGTTTCTTTTCTGTAACGACTGCAAATGCCCGCGCCATATCAGGATGACGAAAAAAACCCACATCATAACCTTTATAAGAGACGGTATAAAAATCAATAGCATTGATATTATCTTCTTCAATCCAGTCTTGCCCAATGGTTGACCATCCCTTTACGGTTACATTGGGTTTTTTTATAGGACGATCTTCGTCTTGACTTCTGGGTAATCCATAAATGACACCAATGATTTTTCTGCGCACGGGCGCATTATCCCAATCCTGAAAAGGGAGCGGATGCCCCTGTGCATTTTCGATGGTCACTAATCGTAACGGGCATACCCCACCCAAAGAGGGATCGTGTTCGTCTTCGGGGGCATCTTCTGGACGGTTGATAGAACGAATTTCGTGGATAGGCGTGATATACCATCGTTTCTTTTCCTGAACAACCAATAAATTATCTTTTCCGTAATCCAAGACGGGCATTTTCTGGATAATCAAATCGTCTCTGAATTGGTCGCACACTTTTTGTACCGGTTCACTCTCCAATTGATCCATCATAACCTGCAAGGCATCGATTCGAACATCGGATTCATCACACTGGCGGCGATACACATTCATGACCATTTTCATGCACTGGTTCACATAATGCCTAAACAGCCCGTCTTGAAAAGCGGTATATCTGGAGGTTTCACGTAGCTTGCATTTTAAGGATTCTGGATCATCCATGTGATTGATGGCTCTATGCATTGCATAAAGCAATTCATTCGAGACTTCATTTTGTACCAGTTTCATGCTATCCACCAATTTTTTGGTTAAATCATTTGAATCGGCGTCGTTTTCAAAAATGAATGATTCGGGCATGGATGATATTGACCTTCTATACGCATTTATTTGTTAAAATAAAATTGTAACAAATAAATCATACAATGTCAATGGTTGTTTTTTTTAAAATTGATCCATCCATGTTTTTAGTATTTCAGATTCTTGAACCTTTTCATCTGTCGTATCGTTCTGTTCCGAAAAGCAAACGATGCTTGAATTTTCTTCATCCTCAGACAATAAATCCTCTAAGACAGAAAGATGATCGGCGGAAATGATTCCACGATAGGCCCAAGAATAACCATCATTATCTAGGATGTTTTTATCCCACTCGAATTTTGAATGATCCAGATCAGCCGTTTTTACAGCAAGCACCACAATATCATCTATCCATGAATCTTCTGGAAACTCGGACGTTTCGGCA
>JABEBX010019811.1_pt1 | contig 39564 bp, 30 predicted proteins | sample 7245971 | NCBI WGS metagenome assembly JABEBX01 (sample SAMN14506365, study PRJNA622280) | hot springs metagenome | biome: hot spring [ENVO:00000051]|acidic hot spring [ENVO:00002120]; feature: spring [ENVO:00000027]|sediment [ENVO:00002007]; material: sediment environment [ENVO:01001048]... | reverse complement strand
ATCTTGAGCACCTTGAAATTCACAATATAAAAAAAGCGATGCATCTACTCCGGTCTGATTGAATCCGCGTAGTTCACGCAATCCGCAATAACATCCACCCCTCCCTCAATTTTCTCCCTTGCGGCAAACCCGCCTTGCGTCTATGTTCACTGCCGGTCGGGATATTGCGGGATTGGGTTATGGCGGTTGAGTTTGTCATTGGCCGGGCGGGAACGGGAAAAACGCAATATTGCGTTGATGCGCTGGTGGCGCAATCGCAGCGCAACCCGCTGGGACCGCCGATATTCTGGCTTATGCCGGAACAGGCCACGTTCATGTCTGAGCAGCGCCTTTTGGCGGCGCCAGACATTGGCGGGAGCTTCCGAATCCGCGTGCTGGGTTTTCGCCGCCTGTGCCGTTTTCTGGCCGCGGAATTAAATTTGCCGCTGGGGCCGGATATTTCCCCCACGGCACGCCACCTGCTTTTGGCCCGCGCGGTGCAGGCCTGCCAAAATCAATTAACCGCATACCGCCAGGCGGCTGAATTGCCGGGCTTTTTAGCCACTCTGGACCGGACACTGCGTGAATTAATTCAAGGCCGGCAAAGCCCCCAACAATTGCGGACTGCGGCTAAGGTATTGTGCGGGAGTAAGACCGCCCTGCGCGGCAGCGAAGACCAGGCTAAAGCAGATAACCAACCACCCTCGCAACGCGCCGGAACGGCACCCGGCGATCCGGGCGATTCTGTTCTGGTTAATAAGCTCCATGATCTGGCGATTCTGCTTGAAAACTGGAATGCGGTGCAACCCGCCGGGTTTGTAGATGGTGAAACATTGCCGGGCATTATTGAAAACGCTCTAGCCGCGGATGACCGCCTGAAAGGTATATCCATATATATAGATGCCTTCAGTTCCATGAGCATGATGGAAATCCGGCTTCTGGCTGTTTTGGCCAACAAAGTTCATAACATGGTCATCACCATGCTGGCTGATCCCGACAGCGATGCTGTTAAGAATCCCGCCATCGCACCCGCCGCCATGGGCGTATTTCACCGCACTGAACAATTGTATCAGCGCCTCGTGCGGCAATTGAAACAATCCGGTGCGGATATTGTGCCGCCGGTATATTTGCATCAGTGCCATCGCTTCAACTCCGCTTCGGCGCTGCGCCACATTGAATTGCAACTTTTTGCCCAGCCGCAAAATTCCGCATCACCACTTTCCGCAAACAATGATGTGGAACTGCTGTCCTGCCGATCCCCGGAAGAAGAAGTATTGTGTGCCGGGCGGCGTATTGCCGCGCTGGTTGCCGCGGGTATGCGCTATCGGGACATCGGTGTGATTGTCAGTGATTTATCGCGCTATGATGCGCTGATCCGGCCGATTTTCGCGGCTCTGGATATTCCATTTTTTCTGGATCAGCGGCAAAGTTTGAAATTCCATCCGCTGGTGGAACTCCTGCGCAGCATCACCGCGTTGCCGCGCCATGGCTTTTCCTGCGCGGATACCCAATCGCTGATAAAAACCGGCCTGGCCGGGATGACCCATGACCAGGCGTGTGAACTGGAAAATTATTTTCTCGCCCATGGCATTGAACGTGATACGCTGGTTTCAGACTGGCATTGGGATCAACTTCCAACGGAAGAACCAATCCATGATGCCTCCTCAAGCGATCAAGACCTACTCCGAAGAATCAACACCGCACGCCGGCAACTTCGCGCTGCGCTGCAACCCTGGATTACACTGACCGCCGATGCGGCGCAGTCGCATCCGATCGCGCTATATGCCCGGACCATTCTAAAATTACTGGCCAATCTCCACGCCGACACCGCCATGGCACAATGGATCAGCGCGGCGATCACCGCCGGCGCACCGGAATTGGCGCAGATTCACGAGCAGGCCTGGACACAATGCCGGGACATCCTCCAGGAAATTGCCGCCTTGCCGGAAGAACATGCGCTGACGCTTCAGGGGTTTTCCGATCTGCTGCGGACGGTGCTGGAAAATCTTACGCTGGGCCTGATTCCACCGGCCATGGATCAGGTGCTTATCAGTTCCGCGCAACGCTCCCGCCATCCGGAATTAAAAGTGGTGCTGGTCATCGGTGCTCTGGAAACGCTTATGCCAAAAGCCGCTTCTGAAGATGCGATGCTCAATGATGCCGACCGCCGGCGGCTCAAGCCTCTGCTGGGCGATGCGCTGAATCCGGATACCGGAGATGATTTTATGGAGGCGGCGTTTTTTGATTATGTCGCATTCACGCGCCCCGGCGGAAAATTGATAATCAGTTATCCCGCCGCGGATGCCGAAGGGCGAAAAACCGTTGCATCCATTTATATCGCCCGATTGCAGGCTCTGTTTACCGATCTGAAAGTGCGAAGCCTGGACTCCACGGATATCCATTGGCCGGATTTTGCCGCGCTGGATGAATTGATCCGGTGCGTTTTGCTGACAACGCAAAATGACACACCAGGCGCAGCCATGGCCGAAACGGCGTATAAGTGGTTGACCACAAGCCGCGATCCGGTGATTCAGCAGCGCTGGCAGCAGGCCCTTGCGGTAAAACACCGCCAGAACATAGCGCCGCTGCCCGACGGCCTTAGCCGCTTTGGCCTTGGATCACCGGCGCTAAGTGTAAGTGAACTGGAAACGTATGCCGCGTGCCCATTCAAGCATTTTTTGAAATATACGCTTCATTTACAGGAACGCCCGCAGTGGGAGATGGATGCGCGCAATTTGGGCATTATGTACCATCAGGCGCTGGATTTATTTTACCAGGCGGTGGTTCAGCGCCGGCTGGCCTGGCCGGAATGTTCACCGCAGGAATTTCAGGCCACGATCGCACACGCGATTGAACAAAGTGCCGCGAGCCTTTCCGCCGATGCCATTGCCGATGCCACGGAATTGCAGGCGGTCACGCAGCCCATGCAGCGGCATTTGAAACTTATTCTTGAATCCCAGCGCCGCGCGGCGCTGGTCAATGCGTTGCGCCCGGCGGCCACGGAATTATGGTTTGGATATGCCCGGCTATCTCAGGCTGCCGGCAACTCGGAACTGCCGGCTATCGTTCTGGGGAACCTCGACAACATATCTGTGCTGCTGCGCGGCAAGATCGATCGTATTGATATTGACCCGCAGAACCATGTCCTGCTGGTGGATTACAAAAGCGGAAGCAAAACATTCAAACTCGGCCAGTTTGTCCATGGACTGGATTTGCAGTTGGTCGCTTATATGCTTGCGGTGCGTGGTCAGAAAATCAATGGGCACGGCCCGCTGATGCCGATTGGCGCTTTTTATTATCCATTGCGGCCCAAACAGATGCCGAAGGAAACCTCGCCCGATGAAGCGCCATGGGATGTCACGCGGGATGAATATTTCAAAAACTGCAAGCCTGACGGTCCCTACGATAATAACGCCATTGTCATACTGGATTCTCAGATCGGCGCCGGGCAGGCCAGTGCGTGGTTCAACATTACGCTCAAAAAGGACGGCAACCCATCCGCCAAATCCGGCATGGATCACGCCATCTTTTCCACGATTTTGCAATTTGGTCTGGAAAAAATGCAATCGTTGGCGTTGGCCATACGGAATGGGACTATCAGTCCGCAGCCATTCAAATCCGGCACAACCACTCCCTGTTCCAGTTGCGAATTCAAAAGCATCTGCCCGTTTGATCGCCAGAGAGGCCGCTATCGCATGATCAATACCTCCAGCAAGGATGCCGCGGCCCTGCTGCAAGCCGATATTCAATTACCGGTGGAGCAATCATGAATCAGCATACCAACCACCCCGCCGCGCGTAACGCTCCCGCATGGACCGGCGCTCAGCAATCCGCCATCAATCATTGCCAGGGTGAAATGGTGGTGCTGGCCGGAGCCGGTTCAGGCAAGACCGCCACGCTCGCCCGCCGATGTGCCCAACTGGTTACCAATGCCGACGATCCATGCGATGTACGTGAACTCCTGGTGCTGACATTCACCCGCGAGGCCGCCGATGAAATGCGCAGCCGCATTGCCCGGTCCATCCGTGAAGAAGCCCGGCAGCACAGTAACAACACATATTCCCAGCGCCTGCACCAGCAGGCGGCGCTGGTGGATACGGCGCAAATCAACACGTTTCATGCTTTTTGCCTCTGGGCGGCAAAAACGTGGTTCATGTTCTGCCATGTTGATCCCGCATTTTCCCTGCTGACTGAACATGAAGCGGCGATGCTCCAATCCGATGCCCTGCGCGATACCGCCCGGCAATGGATGCACGAGAATCATCCGCAGCGCGGTGATTTTATTGAGCTATTTGATTTATACGCCGAGGCGACACTTAGCCGTCTGGAAACGCTGATTCTGCCGATATTGCACACGATGGAAGCTCTGGCTGATCCGCCAGCCTGGCAGGCCAAAGCATCTGCCACCGGAGACGGTGAAATCAGGCGCGTCATCGGGGAACTTGTCGCTCAAAAATGCCGCGCATTGCATGAACTGGGCGTCATGCTGTCCGTCAGTGCTGATGAAGCGCGATTATATGATGCGGATAAAAGCAAAAACATGTATACGGGGCTTATGGAAGCGGCCCGGTCCGCAGTCGGCTCTGAGCAGCAATTACAGCAGCGTGGCCCGGCGGGTTGGCAAGCCGCCGCTGAACTGCTGACGGGTGTGAAGTTTGCAAAACAGATACGCTTAGGAGACTCTGAAGATACACAAGCCGCCAGACACTTTAAGGATGGAACTTATTTCCCGCTGAAGAAAGCCTTTGAAAATATGGCCAGGGAATTTTCGGAAACCAGCATCGCCGCGCTGACCGGTCTGGAAAATATCAGCCGCCGGCGAATCGCCGCCATCATCGCCTTTGCCCAGGCGGTACACACCAGCTATCAGCAAGCCAAGCAGGCCCGCAACCAGCTTGATTATTCCGATCTTGAGCGCACCATCATTGCCGCGCTTGCAACCGCGGACAATCCCCTGCGGGCCATGCTGCATCAACGCTTTCGCCATATCCTCGTTGATGAATATCAGGATATTAACCCCGTGCAGCAGCGGCTTATTGAACTGCTTTATCGCGGCTACGCGCCCGACAATGGATTGCAACCCGGATCGCTTTTTGGCGTGGGTGATGTGCTGCAAAGCATTTACGGATTCCGCGGCAGTGAGCCACGGATACTGCATGATAAAGTCCGGACGCTGCAAAGCTCCGGGCAAAGCGGCAAAATTATCACCATGCGGGAAAATTTCCGTACCCTGCCGCCGCTGCTGGATGCCATTAATGCCATCATCCATCCCCTGCTGCAAATTGTAGACAATCAATCGCCGGCCAATGCACTGCACATGGCCCCGCTATCCGCACTTTCATACGGCCGTGCGCCAGCGGCCACAAGCGCATACACCGGCATACCGGTGGAATTGCACACGATCACCAAGCCGCGCAATAACGCCTCCGCGCATGATGCGGATAACACTGATGGAGATTCTGAATCCACCGATACGGAACTGGAAGGCGATGCAATCACCGATTTGCAGGCCGATGAATTGGAAGCCACGCGGATCGGGCAATTAATCCTTGCCATGCAGCGCGCCGGGCGGAAAATCGGCCCGGATTGCCGTGCCATTGAATTCAGTGACATCGCCATTCTGCTGCGCTCCACCAAAGAGCGTGCGCCGCATTATGTGCGCGTGCTTCATGCCATGGGCATTAGCGCCAACGCGGCGCTGACCACCGGCTTTTTTGAATCCGGTGAGGTGCTGGAAGTACTGGATATTCTCCGCGTGCTGGATAATCCTGAACAGGATATTGCCCTGGCGGGTGTGCTGCTAGGCCCCATTGGCAACTGCACTCCGGCGGAGCTGGCACTGATACGTAAAAGTATTGATAAACACATTCCTTTTCATCAGGCTGTGCAGGCGTTGGCTCAACAAGCGACAGCGGATGCGGCACTTGGCACGGTAATAAAAAAAATCAACGCCGCACTGCAACAACTCGATCACTGGCGGACCATGTTGCGATCGGAAACCCTGGTCAACAGCCTGGCTCGCATATTACAGGATGCCGGTTTGCTGAATCGTGCCGCCGCCCTGCCCGGGGGCCAACAGCGGCTGGCGAATTTGCGGCTCTTACAGCAGCGGGCAATGGAATTTTCCGGTTTCGATTTGCAGAGCTTATCACGCTTTCTGGCTTTTTTTGAACGCCTGCGCGAACAGCGCGATCTGGGAGAAGCCGTACCGCCAGGCGGTAACTCTGTGCGGGTCATGTCCATTCACGCCAGCAAAGGTCTGGAATTTCCCGTGGTGTTTGTGGCGTCTCTGGGTACAAAATTTAATACCCGCGATCAGTCCCAGGATATTCTCGTGGATCGGGACAAGGGCGTGGGTATCACAATCCTTGATGACAATGGCGTTATCAAACAGGATTCACCGGGAAGAATGCTTCTGGCTGAAGATAAAAAAAGCATCCAGCTTCAGGAAGAAGCGCGGTTGCTTTATGTTGCCATGACTCGGGCGCAAGATCAGTTGATACTCGTAGGGCGCGCTGAGGAATCCGCCGTGGAAAAGTGGGACAAAGTACAATTACCCCAAGAAACCAATACGGGGCGGGCCGGACAGATTCTCAAGCCCGCCACCTGCCCGCTGGCCTGGCTGGGACCGATCTTCACGCAATCCAAAGCAGAAAAGGGTGCAACACCGCTGCTGGCCCTGTATCCCATTCCGGAAAGCCAGATCGCTGCTGGCAGCGACTCCTCTGACCGGATACAAACACCGCGGCCCACGCCGGAGTGTGGCATTTCCATTTTGCCTGGCGGCACTCCAACTACCGCCCCACAACCCGATGAGCAATTACAAGCCACGCTCAATCGCATCACGCAGCGCTATAAGTTTGCCGGCCTCACGCGTTTGCCCGCGGTCTCCACCGTCAGCCGACTTAAATCGCTGGCTTTAGATGATCCTGATTCACCATCGCATGAACTCAACTGGCCGTCCGATGCTGAGCCGATGGCGTTGTCCATCTCCGCCGACAATACCGGTGTGCGGACGGGCTTGATCATGCACCGCGTTTTGCAGCAGTTGGATTTTACACAAAGTTATACCGCGGATTCGCTGGCCGCAGCGGTGGACAATTTAGTTAAACGCGGCTTTTTAACCAGCGATGAAGGCACGCGCATTGATCGCACCGCATTGCTCTGGTTCTTTTCCACCCCATTGGGCCGACGGCTGCAAATCGCCGCGGCAAAAGCCACCTCGGATCACCAGCTTTTGCGGGAATTAAGCTTTGTCTGGTCCATCCCCGCCACCGAACTGGCATCCACGGTAATGCCAATTCAGCACACGGACACCGCCCCGGCATCTTCCTCCACCCCTGGCCTGCCAGGAGAACCGGCCAACGATCAAGCCCTGATTCGCGGCACCATTGACGCACTGTTAATCGAACCCGGTGGCGTGGAAATCATTGATTACAAAACCGATGCGGCAGCATTTATCCAATCCCGCCTGCCCGCCTATCAACGCCAAGTCGCCTATTACGCCCGCGCCGCCAGCGCCATCCTCCACACCCCGGTCGCCCAAACCTCCCTGATCTTTTTCTCGAATCGGCAAATCATATAAAGCCTTGTTTGTTTCCTTGACACAGCACAAATCCCGCCAGTACACTTAACAACAGCTTTAAAGGGTGATGGAGTTCACCTGAACCGTTCCAGCATACCGGAACTGATGACTCCTGGCGGGTAGATTCGCCGGGAGATATTGTAACCTCGGCGGACAGACAAGTTCCGGCGAGGTTTTTGTATATTGCGGCATAGCTGCGGGATTGGTTGAGTGAAAAAGACGTTGATCTTATGGCTGTCCATCGGCGCATTCGGCTTTTTTGGGGCCATTGCACGATATGGCGTTGCGCGGCTGTTCGGGCGTTTTTCGGCGATATTCCCCTTCGGCACGTTTGTTATCAATATCACCGGATGTTTTTTCCTGGGTTGGTTTATGACCTGGGCACAGCCGCGATTGCAGATTCCGGATCCAATCCGGATGGGGATCGCGGTGGGGTTTGTTGGCGCGTATACCACCTTTTCGACGTATATGTTTGAGTCGGACCGGATGTTAAGCGAGGGGCAAGTATTGAGATCAATGATTTATATGGTGGGAAGCGTGGCGGTTGGGCTTGTTGCCGTGCGACTGGGAATCATACTTGGCCAGAGAATGAGTTGATTCATGAATGAACCGGTTTCCAATCTGGTGGGTGAAAAAGTGCTTCTGCGGCTCTATATGCGAAGCGCTGATTTATATCACTTCGCGCCGGCTTATCAGCGCGTCGTACAGCAGGCCGCCAAGCACAAATTGGCCGGCGTTACGGTGTTGCGGGGCATCATGGGTTACGGTTCCCGCGGATTAATCACCCATTCTGAATTCAAACTCGTTGGGGACTCACCGGTCATTGTAGAATGTGTGGATGACGGCGAAAAGATTGCCGCGTTTTTCCATGACATCACAAAGAATATTGTGCGGCACGGCATGGCCACACTGGAACGGGCGGGTGTGGTGATGTATCGGTCCGGAACGCCGGAAACGCATCAACAGACGCAACTTCTCGGCGGCATAAAGCCATTAAGCACATTGCCTGAAATTAAAGAGGTATTGAACATGCAGACAGATTCCACCGGCGTTTTATTACGGATTTTTATTGGGGAATCCGATACTTATGAGCACAAACCACTGCATGAGGCCATTGTGATCAAAGCGCGTGAACTGGGCATCAGCGGCGCAACGGTGCTGCAGGGGGCAATGGGCTTCGGTGCCAATAGTGTGATCCATAATGACCGGGTACTGGTGATGTCCTCTGATTTGCCCATTGTTGTGGAGATTGTCGATGCACGGGAAAAAATTGAAACGCTGCTGCCACTGTTGGATAAAATGGTCCAAGGTGGAATGATCACCATGGAAGAAGTGCGCGTGATTGCCTATCGGCACGACCCCGCGGTACACCCGCCGGGATAAACCCGGCGGCTCGCAATCCATCCACATCCGTTTATTAAACTATCCTTCACACATCCTGTTTTATCCGCGTATTCCGCGCAATCTGCGGTTCGCAAAAATATTCCCACCGCCAATTTTGCATCCTCGCTGGCAATTTCGTATATGGTGCAGTTCCGCGGTCTATCGTAACTTCTGCCGCCGGAATAATCGGGCGCACCCCTTTGCCGAAGACATCGCTATTTATATGGAGGATTGGCATCCGACGCGGTATGATCACCGGTCGGCGGGTGTGTCGGTCTTCTTTTAGCAATTGGAGCCAAGTGATGAAAATGATGAGTCTGCGGGTAGCGGTGTGGACGGGCGTGGTGGTTGTCGGCGCTCAGGGCGCGATGATCTGCGCGGGGCAGGATGTGCCCGGCAACCAGGGGTATGCCCCTGCCGCGACGGCCCGCGCGGCCTTCCGACCGTTTGTGATTCCCTTCCAGGTCAATCCGAAATCGCTTGTCACATATCCTCCCTCGCCGCCAATTACAGTGCATAGTACGCGGATTGTGGCCCGGAATGGCCATTTCTTTCGCGGTAACCAGCGAATCAAATTCTGGGGCATAAACCTCACCTTTGCGACTAATTTTCCATCCCATGCCGCCGCACGGATGCTGGCCCAACGACTCGCCCAGGCTGGGTTTAACGCAGTCCGGCTGCATCACATGGATACCCTGGACTGGTCCCGATACGCAGGCATTTGGGATCCGCACCATCCCGGACGACTTGATCCACAGGCACTCGACCGTCTCGATTATCTTTTGGCCCAACTTGCCGAGCACGGCATTTACGCCGATCTCAATTTACACGTAGGTGCGACTTATCCTTGGCTCGGCTTGCCGGCTGATCCCGGCGGCTTAGGAATGGACAAAATGATCGACATATTTGTACCACGCATCATCGCGGCGGAAAAGGATTATGCCCGGCAACTGCTGGGGCATATAAATCCGTATCGCGGCGTCAGCTTGGCCAATGATCCGGAAATTGCCATTGTGGAAATCAGCAATGAGGATTCCCTGTTCATGTGGAATGCTGCCCAGCAGTTGAAAAATATGCCTCAATACTACAAGGGAATACTGGATCAACGTTTCGATACTTGGCTGGTCCAGCGCTACGGTAGCACGGCAGCACTGCGCAAAGACTGGGACCGTGGCGCCGAGCCTCTCGGCGAACAAGTACTCGCGGATACCAACTTCATCAATGCGGGCCAATTGAATTCCCCGTGGCGGCTGGAAATTCTCCCCGGCAATGCCGCCGACGTGAACGCAATAACAGTCCGCGCTAATGGTGCCGCACCCACACCAGCCGTGCGCATACGGATTCGCAAGGCTGATGCAATTGGCTGGCATCTGCAATTCGAGCAACGCGGTCTGACGATCCATCGTGGGCAATACTACACGCTGCAGTTTCGCGCCCGCGCCGCCTCCCGGCGGACAATGGGTTTTGGGGTTTGGCAGGACCAATCACCGTGGGGGGATCTGGGACTTGCCGATGCCGTGCGATTGTCACCGCACTGGCGGACCTACGTGCGGGGCTTTCGCGCAAGCGGTTCCGACCGACACGCCCGTTTGTCTTTCAACGTGGGTGCCAGTCGCTCCGTGGTGGAATTGGCGGATGTGTCGCTGCGGCCCGGCGGCGAACAGGGCCTTTTGACGACAGAATCGCTGCCGGTCAACGTGTCGTTTTTCAGCCCTGAAACGGCAACACCGGATCGGCAAATGGATGTCACACGTTTCCTGGCCGATACGGAAAAGCAGCACTATGATGCGTTCCGGCAATGGCTGCGCGACGATATGCACTGCCATGCTATGATTACCGGCACGATCGTGTTTGGGCCGTTGGGGCTTTATGGCCAAAGTGGTATGGACTTCATCGACACTCACGCCTATTGGCAGCATCCGCGCTTTCCCGGGCGGGCGTGGGATCCGTCAAATTGGTATATCCAGCAATTCGCCATGGTGGACCATCCGGCACAGGCCACGCTTTGGAACCTCACGGCCGCACATCTTGTCGGCAAACCTCTCACCGTAACCGAGTATAACGAGCCGGCGCCCAATGATTACCAGGTGGAATGTGTGCCGGAAATTGCTTCTTTTGCCGCAGCGCAGGATTGGGATGGCGTTTGGTTATTCGACTATGGTGACCTGACGAAAGGCGGCAAGCCGGCGCCGTTCAACTTTTTTAGTATGGGCAATAACCCATCCAAGTGGGGCTTCATGGCCATTGGTGCGGCAATCTTTCGTGGCGGAGCGATCACACCGCTCCAGCAAGCCGTGACCATTCCGTTGGCGCATGGGGCGGCGGTTCTGCCATCCTTGGCAGCCTTGCAGTTCCGCAATGGTTTAAGCCTGATGGCCGATCTGGGCGACTTGGCGGGCGTACGTTGGACGGATTTACTGCGTGATCGCGCATACGTGACTCTTGCCGGCCGACATTCGCGGATTTTACCGGGGCCAGCGCTCGCGATTGCTCAAGGAAGTGCCCGCACGACGCTGATATGGCATGTCCAAAAACATAAATCGTTTTACCAAGCCACCGGCGCCGGCGCATTGGTATGGGTGGGGTGGGCCAACGGCGCCGCTCCGGATGATGCGGCAGTCCGACTTCAACGGCCACGGTTCGCCGCCATTGCCATGGCGGCTTTGGACGGGAGTACCTTTGCCCGGAGTCGCAAGGTTTTGCTGGCCGCGTGCGGGCGCTGTGAGAATTCGGGAATGCGTTTTACTGCGGATCGCCGCTCGGTAGGGCGGCATTGGGGCCACCCTCCCGTGCTTATTGAGCCGGTGGATGCGTCCGTTGAGTTGCCCGCTGTCATGGTTGGCCGCGGCTGGAGCATTAAGCCGTTGTCAGCTATGGGCGCGGCTGTTGGTCCCCGGGTTCGGATCGGTAGACGTATCGTCTTGCACAGGTCGGATGCAACTATATGGTATCTGCTTACTCGAGAGTAATAATAGAGAGAGGGACGGAGTATTGGCATGAATGATAAGGAAGCCCGCAGAACGGTATCCCAGGGATGGATGAAAAAAGCTGATATGGCTCTCGCGGCGCACGGAGAGATTATGCCGCTGGAGATATGGAACTGGCAGTCAATAGAATTTCATCTTGGCTCTATGATGTGCAACCCGGTGATCTTCTTAAAATGCTTCGCATTGAATGTGGCCAGGCTGCTGCCGCGCTCCACAGCGGTCGCGGCTACGATAATATTATAATATCCGATCATGCCGCCACGGGCCTGTAGTTGAGCCCATAGACGAGCGTGATGGTATGCGGTTTGTTCGGTATATGCGATGATCGGTAATGATGCCGCAATCGCCTCAATATAGTGCTGCCGCACAGATTTTCGTGCGCCGCTTGCCCGCTCCACACCATGCCACAACTCAGCCACCGTAATGGCAGCTATTTCAAAATGCTCATCGGGTTGGGATGCCAGCCAGCCCTTCAGGTCGAAAACATTCTTTTCGCCGCGAATGATGACATCCGCGTCCAGCATTATTGCCATTTGTCCGCCTGCGGTTCCAGTACATTGCGGCCGGCTTTCATGTCGCGCCGCCATGCTTTCGCTTCCGTGGGTGACAGGTTAAGGCTGTTCAAAACATCAGCCAATTGCATCCCTGTACATTCGCGATGACCTTCCGGCGTAAGCCGGGCGAAAGGAGCGCCATTTTTGAGTAATATAAAAGTCATATTTTGATAATGCACACGGTTGATGCAATCGGCGAAATTGCGTGCGGCTTGGGTCACACTGATCGGCGTTGTTTTCATATAATCAGATTATCATATTTTACAGCTTATGTCAACCTGTCGATGACGCCGAATGTTGTGCCGAACTCGACGCGGGCGTGGCAATTTTACCGTACCAGGCATGGGAGCGCGGGTGTCCCCACCCGCTTTGACCGTTGAAAACGTCTTCGCAATGCGTCTAATAAGCCTCATTTCGCGGCTGCCCGGAAAAATTGCCACGCCCCTCGACGCTAACTTTGCCGTTGCGGCACCTCAACAAAATTGTTTTTCCCGCATTGCCATCATCGCCACACTGAAAAAAATTCTATTTCTGCCGCGGCAGTCCCGCCTTAATCGCTTTCGCCTTGAAATGACCGAATACTGATCCGCGCCTTGCCCATATCGCCTGCCTCCCTCTAATATGCCTGCGGTAGGTGATTGGTTCAGGAGTTGTGCGTGCCAGAGTTTGCCCGGTCCAGGCGTTTTGTGGTGGGATGTGTTTCCTATCTCAATTCCAAACCGTTAATTGATCCGCTGGTGGATCGGCCCGATGTGGAGGTCCACTTTGCCGTGCCGGCCCGTCTGGTGGACCTGATGGCCGCACGGCAGGTGGATGCCGCCCTGATGCCGATTGTGGATTACCAGAATTGCCCGATTCCGGTGGTGCTTTCGCCCGGCGGAGCGATCTGCTCTGATGGGCCGACGTTGACAGTGCGGATTTTTTCCAAAGTGCCCCCGGCGGAAATTACAGAACTGTATGCCGATACCGACAGCCACACCAGCGTTATTCTCGCCCAGATCATTTTGCGTGAGTTGCATAACAGCGTTCCCAAACTCATTCCGGCAGATATGTATGATTCTCCGCCGGCAGAGGCCAAAACACTGCTGTTGATCGGCGATAAAGTGGTCAATGGCGCACCGACCGGAACGGATTATCCATTTCAGCTTGATCTTGGCGAACAGTGGAAAAAGCTAACCGGCCTGCCCTTTGTTTTTGCCATGTGGATGATGCCGGCTGATCGGGCGAATCCGGAACTTGGAAAGTTATTGGCCGACGCCCGGAAGCGGGGGGGGGAAATAACCGATCATCTGGTGGCGAAGTATGCGGAAGAAAAACGCTGGCCCGCGGACTTGGCCCGGCGCTATTTCACGGAATATCTCCATTATGCCGTGACACCGCAGTGCCGCGCTGGAATCGAAAAATTCTATGAACTTTCGGCGAAACACCGGCTGCTGCGTGTGCATCGCGCAATTCGGTATATGGAAAAATCTTAAAGAAGTTAGAAGTTGACAAACATCATCCGTGCGAGAGTATTGTATCAGGTCAACTGGCAACAGATCTTTGACTGCCATTACCGCTGGCGTAAGCAGTTACAAATTCATGTTTATAAATAATTGTCCATCTCAGAACGTCCGAAAGAGTATGATTTGGTTAAATATTGAAAACTTTAAATATTTTCCAATATTTTGCTTGACACGGTTGTTGATTTGTCTTATAATTTCTGCTGAGTAAGAAAGCCTTTGGTCATCGTGACCTGATGGGCAGGGTAAATGGATTTTTTAGCATGTTGCGTTGAAGAGATTTTCACGCGACTTGGAGATAGTAAAAGTTGTGAACAATCAAGTTTCCAGCTCAATGAATTTGGTTGGGCGGCTTTTTTGGTCACATTATTGGTTCATTTTTTGGAGAGCTTCGTATGAAAAACATTGCATTATTCGGAATGGCCGCTTTGGGTCTGGCTACAGTTGGTGTGCCGCAGGCATTTGCAACTCCGACGTTAACAGTAAGTGTTAATGGAGGAACGCCCAACACTCTTGCTGTATCGAACTTATCTTCATACCTTGGGTCTGGCACTTATGGTTCAACTCCTGGTAGTTTGGATGGCTTTTCGTGGGGTGGAATGTTGTTGATTGGAGTATCCAACAATTTCAAGTTGGAATTAACATCGGTGAACAACGGCAATTCAAGTACCGGCACGATTACCTTTACGGCAGCTGATACCATTTCAGATCCCACCGCCAAATCCATGCAATCTTCCGGCGGTGTTACCACATACGATGCCACCTCAGCTCAAACTGTGGATTTCAACGGTTCGGTGTATTCGTCAACGCCATCGTTATTAGCTTCCCAGGATTCGGGCCTATTGGATCTGAATTCACCAACTAATCCTGCAACCCCTAATTCTTCAGTGGCCTTTAATCCAGTGCCACCGCTAGGTGCCAATTTGGCTTCCTTCAGTGGTAACTTGAATATTGTCAACACATTGGCGCTAACCATTAATCCAGCCACATCACTAACTGGTGGGCTTTTGACAACTTCGCTCATTAATTCCGCTGTTCCCACACCCGAACCGGCCACGCTGGCTTTGTTTGCCGTAGGGGGATTGGCGCTGCTGGCAGGCACACGCCGGCGCAAGAACCGGGCGTAAATACTCTATCGCTTTGGCCGATTGGGTTTTTTGATGATCAGGTGCAAAAAGCCGTTCGCTTTCCGGGGAAGATTCTGCGCCGTTTGAACGGATGTTCCAAGTAGATTTATATGTAAGCCCTTATAGGGACAAAGACCGTTTCCTTAAACGGCTCTGCCATGTCTGCAGCCCGGACAACTCCAAAACGGATAATTTGAGATTTCAAAATAAAAAGCGGAGCAATTTTATCCGCTCCGCTGAAATAATTGAAATTGGTTATTGATTATCAGCACCTGGACCCATGATCAAAGGCTTTTTTGTCAGCCGCCGCCGCAGGGCCAAGCCGCCGATCAGCGCTATACAACTGGCTCACTTGCAGCAACTTTTGGCCGAACAGGGACGTAAACCGACTTCGGAACGGTGAGCGGCAACAGATGCAATAACCTGCTGGATTCCATTAATGTGGTGCCGGAAACCTTCGAGATCGGAACCCGATCACAATGCCGCGCCCATGCCGCGGGTTTTGCTATGCCTGTTTTGAAATCCCTCTGATTGTCAAGTATTATTCCAGTGGCGGCGCGTGCAAGCGTTGAAAGAATCTGAATTGCAAGGAGAAACGATGACCCTGAACATTCTCAACCTGGTGCCAGTGTCGTTGAATCGGCGGGAATTTGTCACGCGGCTGACTTTGGCGGCGGGTGCGGCGGGTGTATTGGCCGGTGGTGCGGATCGTGTTTCCAGCGCAGCGGTCTCCTGGAATCAAATGCCGGTGTGCCCTGTTGTTCACGCCGATCGGACTGTGAGTTTTCAATTTCATGATGGGCATGCCAAAAAAGTGATTCTGAGTCTCGGCGGCAGCCCGGAGATGGCGATGAAGAAACATGCGCACGGGGTATGGAAAATCACCGTCGGGCCGCTTGAGCCGGAAATATACTCCTACGCCTTCACCGTGGATGGCACGCGGGTGTTGGATCCGCTGAACCCGTGGGTGAAGCCGAATTTATTTTATTCCGCAAGTATGTTCCTGGTGCCAGGCCAGCCGCCCTCGCCATGGGAGGATTGTGATGTGCCGCACGGAGCGGTGGATCGGCATTTTTACCATTCCAAAGTGGTGGGGGACAACCGTGATTACTATGTATATACGCCGCCGGGGTATGACCCGCGCGCGGATAAGAAGTATCCCGTGCTGTATTTGCTGCATGGTTACAGTGATGACGCCAATGGCTGGACCAAGGTGGGGAGAGCCAATTTTATTCTCGATAATCTCATTGCGCAGGGCAAAGCTGTGCCCATGATTGTTGTCATGCCGCTGGGCTACGGGGATCTGCGTGTGATCGCCCGCACCGGTCCGGGGCTGAATGACCCGAAGCTTTATCAGAGCAATCTAAGGAAGTTTCAGGCCACGTTGTTTACGGAAGTCATGCCGCGGATCGCCAAGCAGTACAAGGTGAAAACGAATCGCGGCCATACCGCCATTGCCGGGCTTTCAATGGGTGGCGGGGAGTCATTATCGGTGGGATTAAATAATCTCAATCGCTTTGCCTGGGTGGTGGGGATGAGTTCGTATGTGAACACCAATGGACCGGACTTTTCAAAAGTGTACCCAACGCTGAGCAAAAAGGCCAACGCGCAACTCAAACTGCTTTGGATTGCCTGCGGCAAACAGGATCCCATCGTGGCCAAAGCCAATCACAACCTGGATGCGTGGCTGACGGCAAAGGGCATTGACTATACCAAGGTGTGGACTCCGGGCGAGCACGCCTGGCGGGTATGGCGCGGCAATTTTTGTACGTTTGCACCGCTGCTGTTTCAGCCGACGGATGGATAAGTTAGGCAATAATTTATTCATATAAACGATTATGGCATAATTTGAAACCTTTGGGTCAACTGTGCATAGGTCTTCCTGTCAGGTATGTTTTTTGACAGAGGAGTATACAATGAAGTCCGCAAATCATCGTGGCTTCACCCTTATTGAACTGCTGGTGGTCATCAGCATCATTGCTTTATTAATCGGCTTATTGATGCCAGCACTTCAACTTGCCCAGCAAGATGCCAAACGCACAGCATGCGCAGCGCAATTGCACAGCATAGGGGAGTTATTCGCCGCCTATATGCAGAGTGAAAGCCATGAAATATTCCCGGCTTGCCCGCAGATGCCGACGGTTAATTACACCATTGCCTGTGCGGATGGAACCCTGGTTGACACAGCGACCTCCGTGTCCGCCGGGTATGGCCCATCACCCATTCAAAGTGTCATCGGTGGCGTTCTGCCTCCTAAAACGATTCCTACTCCAAATTACGTTCCAACCGCCAATGACCGTGGTGCGGCGGAGGCTTGGGATTGCCCGGCCGATGTCAATGGCTTTACGGATTCCGTCACCGGCAAATCCTATCAATCTTACTTCCAGGGGGAAGGGACCAGTTATCAATATAACATGAGCCTGGCTGGTGATCGGATCACCAATTATATCATTGGCCCACCGAATAATCGGATCAATCTTTATCAGCTATTGCAGTCCACCGGTGTGTGCGTATTGGCGGATATGACGACGTTCCACGGGCCGTCATTTAATCCCGATGCGGCAAATATTTTGTATGCGGATTGGCACGTCGGAACTGTACTGGATATTTCACCAAATGCGGGAGCCAAACTGGGTTATATGGGGCACTAAATCACGCGGGTATCAATGCCGCATGACAATTTTACGAGGAGTTTTATTATGATTGGTTCCAAACAAATTAAAAAGCAATGGACTTCCGCCATGAAGGTGGTCAAAGAACGCAAGCAAGTCGTAACACTGGCCGCGCTGCTCTTGGCCTGTCTCCTGGTATATGGCTGGATGTTCATGCGGGCCAGGGCGGCCTCACCCCGTGCCGATGTATCACCGCAGGTTGCCAAAGTCATTGCCAGTTGGAAGGGGCAGATTCCACAATTTCCGATGTTCGGCCCGCCGGCCGGATTTCATCGCGGTGATTGGCGGAAAATGACCGTGGCCCAGCGCCATGCGATGTTTATGAAACGCCGGATTCAAATGCAGGCTTTTTTCCTGGCGTTTGCCCATGACAATGCCGCGCAGCAAGCCGCGATTATCGCCGCCGCCAAAGCGCGATTTGCCGCTATGCGTGCCCGATGGCAACAACATCGGGCCGCCGGTGGTCCCGGTGGTCCGGGCGGCCATCATGGTGGCCCCGGTGGCCGCGGTAATTTTGCGGCCCGTCTGCCTCAAATGATGGCCAATCACCTCATCAGCGGCAACCCCCAAATGCACGCGGCCATGGCCGGCTTTTTCATGGCCATGCACAATGGGCATTAAGAATCGCCACTCTCATTTGCCCGCACAATGTGCGCACAGGGGCAAAAGCTGGTCGCTGAAATGGACCGTGAATATCGCCGTCCCGCATTGAGCACATGCCAGGGGTTCCAGCGTTTTGGTCATGGCGTTCCAATACACATTGATTTTCTTTTCACCATCCCGGCGTTGCACATTGAGCGTCACAGCCAATGCCGGGGCATCCAGCCGCACCAAAGCGACGCTTTGCAGCCTGGGCCGCAGCGTATAACGTTCCCGCAGTTCATCGGTTTTGCGATCCAGTTCCAATTCCACGGCTTTTTTCCGCGCGTCCGCCTGATCCGGTTGTGCTGTGGCACGGCGGGAGCGATCCGTTGTGTCATCCAGCAAAGCGTGATAGTAGCTTTTTAACCTCTTCATATCCCGATCCATGCGATCTTCCAGACGCCGGATAAATTGTCCAGCCTTTTCTCCCGCAATCGCCGCGGCCAGGGCCGTTGCCGCCGCGGTATCGGGAACCATTTCATCCAGGCGGGCGGGATGCGCATCAAGATTGGTCAGCGGATCAGGGAGGTCCAATCTCGCGTTGCTATCGCTGTTGAGCGTAACACTGATAACATCTTCCCATTTTTCATCAGACTCAATGGCCGCGGCAAAATGCCAGAACTGATATTCCACCCGATCCGCCGAGGAACCCAGAACTTTTACCCGGGCATTAGGGAATGCAAAGGCCCGGCCAACCGGCTCGTCCATCGTGGATTTTTTCAGATAGAGCGTGTCAATTTTCAACGCGATGGCTGAAGTATCACGCGGAAACATACGCTCGGCGCGCTGTAAGAACATGGATGCAAGGTTGATGGTCAACCCGCGCTCCACCGATTCAGCGGTGATTTCCGTATTCTCGGGGCATTCCAGCAGCGTTGCGGTTTGCGGCGGCAGCACCGCGAAGCCGCTCTTGAGATGCTCCGGCCACTCAATAAGCCCGCCGCTGCGCTCCAGCAATGACACCGCAAATGATTTCAGGCGTTCATCAATGGCCTGGCTCATGCGAAATCCTCCCCGAACAGGGCTTCATCAAGTTCTTTGGTTTTCAAATAATCGCTCTGCGCTTCAATCAATGAATCGCCGAGATCGGAAAATGCGGTCTCCAGGTCTTCCTGTCCGCGGGATTTCAGCCACAAATCCAGCACCAGCGATTCAAAATCTTCACCTTTTTCCGTATTACCGAGAATGGAACCAATTTCGCCCACCACCAGCTCAAACATCCGCAGTTTGTCATTAAGCACCGAAAGAATTTTTTCCTCCAGTGAACCGCGCGTGCATAAATTAAATACGAATACTTCCCGCGTCTGCCCGATCCGGTGTACGCGGCCGATACGCTGCTCAATGCGCATAGGATTCCATGGTAAATCAAAGTTAATAAGTGTATTACAAAACTGGAGGTTGAATCCCTCTCCGCCGGAATCAGAGCAGAGCATCACCGGCACGTCATGTTTGAATTGATCAATGGCCAGTTCCTTTTCCAATTGGCTCTGGCTGCCGGTGAATAACACAAAGCGGATGCCATGGCGTTCCAGCAAACCCGCAAGATGATCCAGCGTAGCGCGGAAATTGGCGAATACCAGTGTCTTTTGCGACCGGTTCTGTCCCAAGAGTTCCAGGAGTTTTTTCTCCTTCGCTGATTGCGTCAGGCCGCGTACCAGTTCCACCAGCGGCCCGGCCCGGTGATCCTGCAATCCCAGCCGTTCCAGTGCCGGACGCAAAGCCAGGGGATGGCTTCCAGCCGCCATGAGAATGGAATTAATTTGCAGGCGGTTCAGCAGCGGCAGATCATCGGGTGGATGCCGCCACAATTCCTCCATTTCCGCCCACTTTGTTTCACCCTGTCCATGTGGCTGCGAAGCAGCTTGATTTCCGCGGCTCTGCTGAATCACACCTTCGGCGATGGTGGCCAGCACGGGGAGTGCCTCGTTGTTTCCACTCGAATCATCCGTCTCGCCGGCATCATCATGCGTTGCCGTCCCGGCGTGCAGGGGCTGACACCGCCAGCGGAGGTAGGAGTCCAGATGACGGTAGAGGCGTGCCTCATCTTCACCAGCCTCAAGCGAAATGGTCTGGGCGTAACGCCTTGGCAGTTCAATATTGACCAGGCTACGGGTGTTGCGAACCATCACCTGTGACAAAAGATCGCGCAGCACCCGCCGGTTGCGCGGATCGCGCGGGTTGCCGCGGGTAACAAAGTTCTTTTTGAAATCCGCCTCGGTTTTCAGATGGCCCGGTTCCAGCAGTGTCAGGAGGTTGTAAAGTTCAATGAGGTTATTCTGCACGGGCGTGGCGGTGAGCAGAAAAATATGCCGCCGCTTCAGCGCGTTGACCAGTTGCCAGTTCCGGGTGGTGCGGTTTTTGCAGTGGTGGGCTTCATCCACAATCACCAGATCCCACGGCTCCGCGGAACAGAGATCAAAATGCCGCCGGCTTTTAGCCAGAGAAATTGATGCGATGACCCGTTGCCGTTGCGTCCAATCACCGCGATCCCAGCCCGAAGCCGCCAGATTAAATTCTAATCCGAATTTGCCGGCTAATTCGTCCCGCCATTGTCCGGTCAGCGGAGAGGGAACCAATATCAGCACGCGTTTGACCATGCTCCGCAGCGCATACTCGCGCAGCAGCAGTGCCGCTTCAATGGTCTTGCCTAAGCCAACCTCATCGGCCAGCAGCACGCGGCCATGAAAATAACGCAGCACTTTGCGTACGGTTTCAATCTGGTGTGGCAACTGATCCACGCCATGCAAACCCTCCAGGCACAGCAGTTCATCAAAACCGCGCAGGAGTTTGAGCCGTTCAAGTTCCAGGCGCAGGCGGATGGTATTTGGATCCGTGCAATAGACCGCGGAGAAGGGCGGTGGCTCCGGCGCTGCAACAGGAATACCGCCCGGCGTTTTAATGGACTTATGGCCTTTGCCAGTTCCAGAGACCGCAAATGCGCTTGACCACAACATCAGAAGCTCCGTCTTCCACAATCTCTCCATGGGCTATTAGAATAGTTTATCGAATCGCGGCAGTAATTGAAACTGAATTGAAACTATGCCATCCATTTTGACCTTTCCGCGATTCGAGTATACTTTCCGCATGTACCGGATCGTCGGGAACTCTTTTGAAAGGATGGGTTTATGTTCGACAAAAAAATTGTGTTCAACGCCTCGCTGCCGCGTTCTGGCTCAACGCTTATGCAGAATATTCTGGCCCAGAATCCCAGATTCTATTGCACGCCGACAAGTGGCGTGATTGATTTGATGCTGGCTTCGCGAAAATATTACACCGAATTGGCGGAATTTAAGGCCCAGGACCCGGACCTGATGCAGAAGGGCTTTTTGAATTATTGCAAATACGCCATCAATGGATTTTATGAGGGCGTTACGGACAAACCCGTTTGCGTGGACAAATGCCGCAGTTGGTTCCATTACCATGACTGGGTCAAGCAATTTGTGCCCAATCCAAAATATGTTGTCTGCGTCCGTGATCTGCGGGCTATCCTTTCGTCAATGGAAAAGCTGTTCCGGAAAAATCGCGACCGTGCGGATGCTGATGAGGTCACCGGCTCACTGACGATGATTACGGTGAATAATCGGGTGATGCGCTGGCTCAATGGTCCGCCGGTGGGTATCGCCATTGGCCGGCTGATAGAAGCATTGCAGACCAATCTGATGAAACAACTTCATGTCGTAAGATTTGAAGATTTGACCGCCAATCCCGCTGACGTGATGAAACGTGTCTATGAATATCTGGAAGAGCCGTATTTTGAGCATGATTTTAATAATGTGACCCAGATGACGCATGAAAATGATCAATATCACACCATTTATGGCGATCATCGCATTCGCCGGAAGGTGGAACCTGTCACACCGGATTTTGTGGATGTGCTGGGCCGGGATTTGTGCAATATGGTGCGGACGAATTATGCACTGTTCTATAATGCTTTCTATCCCGACAAGCGTTAAAATGAGTTGTCGTGCGGCGTTGACCGCATTGTTTGTTCTCCGCAGTTTTAAACCGCGGAACGGATTGAAACCTTGGATCGGTGAACCTCCAGTAATGAAAACCATGCCCGCAACAGTTGAAACCAATGAACTCGAGGAGTCAGCCCGGAACGCGGCTGATTTTCTGCGGGCTGGAAAACTCGTTGGCGTTCCGACGGAAACCGTCTACGGCGTAGCCGCAGCTATGGGGCAACCCCGCGCGTTGGAAGCGCTGAAGGCCGCACTGCATATTCAAGCTCCTCCCGCCTGGGTAATTCATGTTGCCACGGCGGATGGCCCAACTGAATTTATCCGGCACATCCCCGTGCTGGCGCGCCGCCTGATCCGGGGCTTATGGCCGGGACCGGTCGCCATTGAATTGCCGTTGGAGAATTCCGATCTGGAGCGGATGCGGGAACTTCTGGGGCGGCAAACAGCGGAAGAAGCATTAACGGATGGATTTCTCACTTTCCGATGTTCTGAAGCGGCAATTACCCGCCGCATTGTGGAACTGGCCGGCGGTCCGGTGACGATTGCTGGTGCCGCCGGTAATGATCCGATAGCCACTGCTGAGGAACTGCCCGGGGTTCTGCGCGATCAAATGGCAATGACGGTTGCCGGTGCGGCACCCCGCTATAAAAAACTATCCACGTTGGTGCGTGTGCGCGGGCATCACTTGGAAGTGCGGAGGGAGGGGGCTGTGGCGGAACGGGTCATCCGCCGGTTGGAAGATATGGTGATTGTATTTGTTTGCAGCGGCAATACCTGCCGATCTCCCATGGCGGCGGGGCTGGCATCCAAAATTCTGGCGGAAAAGCTGCGCATTCCCGTGGAAGAACTTCCGCGGCAGCATATTGTTGTGCGCTCCGCGGGTGTTCATGCCGCCGGTGGCATGCCCGCCGCTCCGGACGCCGTGCGGGTGGTTGGTGAAATGGGTGTGGATATTCATAAGCACCGCTCGGCACCATTAAATGATGATTTATTGCGTCGTGCGGATATGATTTATACAATGACGCAAGATCATCGGGAAGAAATAATTTCCCGGTATGCAACGTTAAGTCAAAAGACTGTCATGCTTGATCCCGATGGAGACATCGACGATCCCGTCGGCAAGGGGGAACAGATATATCGCCGAACGGCTCAAAGGCTTGAAAAGCTAATTAGTAACCGCCTGCTGGAGTTAGAGTTATGAACATCGCCCTGGCTTGCGATCATCGTGGGTACACTGTTAAGCTTCAGCTTATGGAGCAGTTGCGCATTGAGGGCCATGGGGTGGAGGATTTTGGCGCTTTTGATCCCAAGGCGTGCGATTATCCGGATTTTGCCGTTCCGGCATCATTGGCGGTGGTGGAACAAAAAGCACAATTGGCCATTTTGCTGGATGGCAGCGGTATCGGCATGTCCATCGTCGCCAATAAAATTCCGGGTATCCGCGCGGCGATCTGCCACGATGAATTGACCGCGGAAATTTCCCGGCGCTATAACGATGCCAACGTCCTGTGTCTGGCGGTGGATCTGCTGGGCAGTGAACTTATTCGCCGCATTGTCTCCGCCTGGATCAAAGCTCCATTTGAAGATGGCCGCCACGCCCGCCGGGTTGAAAAAATTGGTGAATTGGAGCGGCGGCTGTTTCCCGATATTCCACAGGTGCTTAGCAAACTGAAAACCAATTAAATTGGTTGATTTATTCCCGCCGGCAGTCAGGAGTTTTGCATGTCTGAAGCGTCCGATGCGCAAGCGGGGTGTATTTTCTGCCGGATTATCGCCGGTGAGATACCCTGCTACAAAATTTTTGAAGATCAGAATATCCTCTGCTTTCTGGATATTGGCCCTGTAGTAACCGGCCATACTCTGGTAATCCCGAAGCGGCATTTCCGCAATATCTTTGATATGCCGCCAGAAGCCGCCGCCGGGCTGAGCGGGCAACTTCCCGCCTTGGCGCGGGCGGTGTGTGCGGCGGTTGCGGCGCCGGCTTGTCACATCCTGCTAAATAATGGCATTGAGGCCATGCAATCGGTTCACCATGCCCACTGCCACATTATTCCGCGCAAAAATGGAGATGGATTTTTTGTGCCATGGAACCCCGGCAAGTTGGAACCGTGGGAAGCACAACAGCTTATTAATCAGATTCAAAGCAACTACGTAAATTCATAATATTTTGTTTTATAATGAATAAAGCCATTATATTTCGTAAAAAGATATTATTAATGAATTGACGTTGCATTCTGCATTTACAGGACTTAAACTCCTTATTATACATGAGGTTTGGGAGGAGGGGTGTTTTTTACTGGAACCCTGTAACGCGGCCTCGGGGAAAAGGACTGATGCAAGAAACAATCCAATTTGTTCCAATTACTCTTTATTTCGCATGCCTTGTCGTGCTGACCATCTATGGTATGCACCGCTACTGGGAAGTATTTCTCTACTACCGCAATTGCAAAAAGGTTCAGACCAAACCGGCTGAATTCCCGGCTTTGCCGCGGGTAACCGTTCAGCTTCCGTTGTTTAATGAACGTTACGTGGCGCAGAGGGTCATTACCGCAGTATGTGCCATGGACTACCCGCGTGATCTGCTGCAAATTCAAGTTCTGGATGATTCCACCGATGATTCAGCGCAGATTGCCCGCGCAGCCTGTGAACACTTCCGGGAAAAGGGATTCGACATCAAATTCATTCACCGCACGGATCGCACGGGTTTCAAAGCCGGCGCTCTGGAAAATGGCATCTCCAGTGCCAGCGGTGAATTCATTGCCATTTTTGATGCTGATTTTGTTCCCCGCTCCAATATGCTCCGGGCGGTTATTCATGAATTTACCGATCCGGCCATCGGGTGTGTGCAGACCCGGTGGGAGCACCTGAATCGAAATCAATCGCTGTTGACCCGATCCCAGGCGATCTTTCTCGATGGGCATTTTGTCATTGAGCATACCGCCCGCAGCCGCAGTGGCCGGTTTATCAACTTCAACGGCACCGGCGGCGTATGGCGGAAGACCGCGATCGCGGATGCCGGCGGCTGGCAGCATGACACGCTCACTGAAGATATGGATCTTTCCTATCGGGCACAGCTCAAAGGCTGGCGGATAAAATATCTGGGTGATGTGGTATCGCCGGCGGAACTGCCGCCGGAAATTACCGCATTTAAACAGCAGCAGCATCGCTGGACCAAAGGCAGCATCCAGACGGCGGTAAAATTATTGCCCACGGTTCTGCGATCCACCCAACCGCTTAAAGTAAAAATTGAGGCATGTTTCCATCTCACTTCCGGTGTGGTCTACCCGCTGGCGGTGCTGGTGGCTATTTTGTTTTTCCCGGCTTTCTGCTTTGCCGGGGCGGGCGTGCTTTCCACGCACTATCCATTGATGTGGGCGGCCATGTCCATGCTGTTTACCATTCTTACATTTTCAGCCGGCACGTTTTACGTGGTGGCGCAGAGAGAAATCAAGGAAAACTACTTGGCCGGCATCATACTGATTCCCTTTCTCATGGCCATTGGAATGGGGGTAAGCCTCGCCAATGCCATTGCGGTTATTGAAGGCTTGCTGGGCCATCAAAGCGAGTTTATCCGCACTCCAAAATATGGTGTTGGGATCAATGAATCGCCCAGTCAATGGAAACACCGCGCCGGTGCTTTTAAGCACAAAGCGCAGTGGATACCGTTTGCTGAATTGGCCGTTGGAATCTATCTGCTTTCATGCGTTATGATCGCATTGTGGTTTAATCGTGCGGCGTCCTGTGTGCCATTCATGCTGATTTTCATGTTTGGTTATCTTTATGTGGGCAGCCTCTCGCTGTATCAATTGTGGCTTTCACGCAGCGTTGTAAAAAATGAAAATTTAGAGATTATGAGTACCGCGGCTGTCGTATAGTCCGGGGTGTGGTGTTGCTGTAATACCGCAAGTTCCTTTCCATGGCTTTCGGAGTGAAACAATGAATCCAACCGTGCGAATTGGCGTAGCGTCTTTTCTTCTTGGCGCGGTGTTGACCACCATGCTGCTGGTTTTTCATCCCATGCGCCCGCTTGTGGCCGCACAGACCATCCCGTCCGTGCCAACCGCTGATCTCAAGCCGGTTTATGTTCACATGGATGGAGCCAATGCGTTTGTGGAATCCATCGTTGCGGTTTATCCCGGTGAGCCGGTGATTTTTGTCAATGAAGATACCGGCGATCACATGGTTAATGGATACGACCCGCTGACCGGAAAGCCAAATAACGCCATCAATTCCGGCATGCTCATAGGCACCCCCGGCCCAAAATCCGATGTGCATACCTACAAGGTCATACTGACCAAACAGGGCATTTACAGTTATTACTGCCCGGTTCATGCGATACTTTCAAAAATCTATCATCACAGCGTACAGCCCGCGCATCGCCCGGGTGTCCACGGATTCCCCGGAGCCATGGCTGGTACCATTATTGTTACCACTGATCCGGCGCTGATCGCCCAGAATCCGCCGAGCAGCAAAAAGAAAATCTTGCCGGATTATTTTGGCGGCTGATCTGGAGTTGAATCCATGGCGGCATCCTCACGCATAGCAGCGCAAATGTACACCCTGCGCGAATGTGTTGAATAAACAAAGCTGAAAGCCTATGGCTATGCCAATGGGTTTGCGTGGTATGGGCGCCAATGAAAAATTGTGGCTCTTCCATATCGCCATTCAGTTTCCACGATCATGTTTGATTTGCACCGTCCAGCCGGCCCCCGGCAGCGCAATATGAAAATCATGGTGCATCGCCTTATTGATTGCCATCTTGCTGAATATGGCGGTGGTGGGGGTGCCGTCGGGATCAACGCGGATAATTTTCACCGGCAACCAGGTCCGCGTATCAATCCAGAAATCCACTTCCACAAATGTAAACGCGGACTTGTCACGCGGTATGAGGCGCAAGCCCACGGTGTGGGGTGGCATTTTCTTATATGCCGGTAGTGTAATGTGAAATTCCTTTTCCACCTCGGCGGGATTTTGCCCGATGGGAATTGGAATCGGCCCCTGCCCCAAGCGCAGCGGATTAAATTGATGACCGGGTGGTGCGATCTCAATTTTGCGGAATATCCGGGCGCTGCCGTTGCGATCAATGAGCCAATGGCCGTCAAAAACAATATCATGATCGGCATGGCGTTTGGCAATGGCGCCATCCACCACCAGCATATTAAATCGAATATCAAATTGCGTTTTATCGTTGGCCCGTTGATACCAGATGTGACCGATATTCATATCCTTTTCATCGGTCCGCAGATGATGCACCCGCACGACCAGATGGGCCTGAAAATTATGCAGCGTGGTACCACGTTTTTGTAATGCCCGCAAAATAGCCATGATCTTTGCCGGATGGGCCTTGGGCGTGAAGGTAGTTTTATTGCTGGTCGCGGGAGCCGGCATGGCTTGCGGCGCAGCTTGGAGACAGTGGACCATAAGCGCCATCATCACTATCGGCATGATCCAGAACCATCTAACACTCCTGCCAGTCGCGTGGTGAATCCGAAAACGCTCCGGTATCGGCGAATGGGCTTCCACCAGCAGCGCACTGCCGGTTCCGGCATTTTGCGCCGCCGGCAAATCAAAGATGCGTTCATACTTCATTCGTGGCAATGCTCCAGACTAATAATCAGTGGATTATAGCAGTTATTCAGCGTTCTCTCCGATTTTCTATATAATCACCGCAGAATAACGTTACGGAGACTGCACCCCCATGCGCGAAAACCCTTTGTATCCCCTGCACGAACAGGCCAATGCCAGCTATCTGCCTTATGGCCCGGAAATTCAAATCATTGAAAGTTTCGGTGAACCCGAAGCTGAATATGCCGCCATCCGTAAAGCCGCAACCATCATGGATTCGCCGCATCGCGGGGTCGTGGAGTTGACCGGAAAAGATCGTCTGTCTTTTCTGCACAACCTGTTGACCAACGATACCAAATCGCTCACCCCTGGCCACGGCTGTTATGCCTATCTCCTGAATCTCAAGGGGCGCATTGTTCTGGATATCAACGTGCTGCACACCGATGAATCCACTTTGCTGGAGGTGGACGCATGCCTGGCCGCCGGGCTTTGCCGCACCTTGGAAAATTATCTTTTTTCCGATCAAGTACACATACACAACCGCAGCGATGAATATGGCCGCCTCACACTGATCGGCCCGGATTCCGCAGGAATTCTTGATGGCATGATGGGCAATGGCGTGGCCGCATCCTTGACGGAATTGCTGCATTGCCGCCGCGCGTCCATGTTGGGTGTTCCCCTTACGCTGTTTCGTAACGATCAATGCGGAGAGGCGCAGTATGAATTAATTGCTCCGCGGAAAGAACTCACGGCCCTTTGGACCGGCCTGCTGGAAGCCGCCAATGGTGCAATGGCAACCGCAGATTTCAAGCCTGGCCTGATAAAATTACGCCCCATCGGCTGGTCTGCTTATAATGTTGCGCGAATTGAGGCCGGTACGCCGCTGCTGGGTATTGATTTTACCGATCAAAATCTTCCCATGGAAACCGCCCATTGGTATTCCCGCGCTGTACATATCTCCAAAGGATGTTATCTGGGGCAGGAAGTTGTGGCGCGCATGCACGCGCACAAGGCGGTGGCCCGCCTGCTGGTGGGAATAAAAAATCCCGGTGATGTTCCGCCCGTGGCCGGTGAGCCGCTGCGCGATGGTGAAACGGTCATGGGTGTGGTCACCAGCAGTTGCATGTCGCCGATGCTGGGCAACCAGGCAATTGCCATGGGATACGTAAAAAAAGCGTATGCCGAGTTGGGTCGCGTCTTAACCGTATACACGGGCCGGGGCGAAGTTCGCGCTACCGTGTCCGCATTGCCCTTCTGGCCGGCAAAATAACTGCCGAATACGCGGCGTTCGTGGGTTAGAGCACCGGATGTAATCCGGTGGTCGATATAGCAGAGTGAATCCACCACCGCATTATCATGCGGTGCTCTTTGGATCTCAATGCGCCATGAGCACCGGATGTAATCCGTTGGTCGATTGAGAAGTGAGTCGATTGAGAAGTGAGAATTCACCACCGGCAACATGCGATAGAATATAAAATCCAAAAGACGAAATCGCCTATTATTGCGGCGGATTGGGTTCTCCGCCCTGTCCAGACTGCATGGATTGCATTTCCATCATCATCGCCAGTGGAATCAGGGCATGAATCCGCGTGGACAATTGCTCCAGATTTGACATGGGCATACGGAGTTGTCCCTGGAGCGTGTGCTCATGCACCGCCAGGCTCAAGGACATCGGCTCGGTGGCCGCAAGCTGGGGGACCAAAGTATTCACATTGGCCATGGCTTCAATGCGCTGTGCGATGGCGGCGATAAAGGGGGATAAATCCATATAAGTCACCACGGACGCATTGGCGAGAGTATGTTGTCCTGCGGCCATAATTAGAGAATTGGAGTCCAGCGGATCGGAAGCATCCGCTGCGGCTTTAACGGTATCAGCAAGCATCTTATGGTTGCAGTTTCCACCCATAATAACTTGATGGTCATTGTGACCAAGCAGATATGTCTGCGTGGACATGCCCAGCAGGGATTGCTGTATTTTCAGGGCGCTGCGCACGGCATCACCTTGCGGTGTGCCGGCGGCGGGCTGGATAATGGATTGTTTAATGACCGTAAACGGGATTGAGGCGATGTTTACCGGATCAGGCGAAACGTTCATGCGGTATTGAACTTTTGGAGTTATGCCCAACTGAAAATTGGACAACCATTTTGATTCACTCACCAGCAGGTGCCGACACCGCGCTGCAGTGGATGCGGGTGTTTGTGACACTATTACGGCGGTGGACTGCATCAGGGGACCTTTGGCAGTGGGTGCCACTGTGACCAGAGAATTGGTATTTGATAATGGCTTAACTAATGCGGCGATCTGAGAAAGCACCGTCGGCAATTGATCTTTGCCTGTGTTGGCGTGTGTGGAGGTTGTGGTAAGCTCGCTGGCCCATCGGCGGATGAGTTTGGCTGTTCGCGGGCCATCAATATTGCTCGCCGCCATTTCCATATAAGGTGTCGCATCCGGCAATCCCATGAATGCTTTGGCTCCCAGTGGCCGCAGGCATGAAAGCAGTTGATCCATCTGCGATCCGGCCTTTTCATCGGAAACCATGGAGAGCGTCAGGGCGGCTGAAGAAACTCTCAACGCGAGGATCGCGGAATGCGTATCGTTGAGCATCGCGTTTACAACATGCTTGCCGATGATTTTTAATTCGGATGTTTTGTTCGCTGCTCCGGTTGCATTTGTGTCATCGGCGGAATTGGATTTGGACATCGCCTTTTCAATGGCGTTGCGCATGACCGGAATATTCAGCAGAACATACACATCCGACCTGACGGCGAGAGATTGTTCGGATTCAGTCAGCACCGGTGTAACCGCGGTACTGACGGATTTAAACGCCAGCAGGGCGTTATGATTGTGGGAAATTATGATGCACCCTTTGCCGGCCATCGCATAAAGATCGCGTCCATCCGCGGACTGCCCATGCGCCAGGCCGGCATTGTCGGTGGAGAAATTCATGTTGGCAATCGCTTTTGCGGGGTGGCGCGCCGGGGCGATAATGACGGTATGGGCGTGTGTGTGGGTGCCTGAACCGGGAATTTCAACGATGGCGGCGGTGCCATGCGGATCAATGCCGCGGGGTAAATTCAGGGTCTTTTCGATGTGCCGCAGTGATGGGGGTAAAACTGGGATTTTGAGTTTTTGCGCCAGGACATCAACCTTTTTGTGCAGAGCGTCCAGGTCGTGAATCACGACCACAGCCTGCGCTGTGGCGGGAATATTGGCCAGCAATTGGGCGTCCGTGGCCGCATGGGCGGCCGCGTGGGCGCTTCCAGCAAGCAGAAAAAGACCGGATGCCGCCACTGCGGCGGCCCGAAGCAGATTAAATTTTAACATAGGTAAATTCTCCTGTAGTAAATGGACCTGAAAATCATGGTCTGCATCAGCATCACCCACGACGCCCGCACACAACAAGTATAAATTGTACCTCTCCCCGATTCTTTACGCCAACCGCTCCATGGCGGTTTATGGGCGTAGGGCGTGGAGATAGGACAGAGTAATAGTTCAGGCCTGAGCCACTGCGATGTTTTACCAAATGAGAACAGGTTTGATCCCAGCATCAACCAAACTCGCAATCCGCCCATGCCAGCCGTTGCCATAACAACTACCGACTTGAATAATCCGGAGGAAAATTGATTGTTCTGTATTTCTTCACCCTATTTCCAGATTCAACCAGCGGCGGTAGACAATGGGGATCAGAATCAGGCCGAGGAGTCCAAGAAACGCCGCGGCAATGAGCATTGGTCGAGTTATCCAATCCATGGAACTGGTAAAAAGTTCAATTTCTGCCGCTCCTGCTGCTATTACGATCAGTACCGATTGTCGACGATGCGCCAGTATCCAGCAGCATAGCGCGTAGCCTAATGGCTGCAATAAAAGTGATATTAAATAATAAGGAATTAACATTGCCAAACCTTGTGCACCACTGCCTTCAATAATAGCAATAAATGCGGCCGCACCGGCGAAAACAAGCCAAATGGAGAACGTTTGAATCGCTATAGCAATAAAGATTTCTTTGATAAACTTTTTGCGGCCATCTGGACGAAGTGATTCCATCTCCATGAAGGGCCAGTATTTCAACCATTGGCTTATCGTAAATAAAGAAGGCACCACCACAATGAACGGTGTGGCCATTTGTAGCCCAAGTATAACATCCCAGTAGGCCGCGTGCCTGATTGCCGCAACCAGAAGCACTGTAACAACAATTGACACAAGAGATAAAATCTGACCTATACCGAAAATATTGGCATTTCGCCATCGGTGCAGAACCGTTCGTAACAGACCATGGTAATGCGTTTGGATTTCGTACCGAATCTGTATAGGAAGAGGTTGTCCTGACAGCCATCCGGTCTTGCGAACAGTACATAAGAGATCTCTGATTAAACATTCACCGGATGTTGGCCGCAGCAGGCCCAGTGAGCACTTGATGAGTGTGGTTTTACCGGAACCATTGGCTCCCAGCAGCCCCACGGTGGCCCCCAGCGGGATTTCCAGATTCACCCCCCGCAGCGCTTGCTTGGATCTGAAGTTTTTAGTGAGGTTTTTGATGCTCATCGCGGCGGTCATAGGGTTCTCCTTTCAATATTTAGATTCCGTTTCCATCTCCATGTGCATTGATTGATCGAGCATGGTATGCAATTCTTCAGGTGTAATACCCAAAAGCAGCGCCTGCTGCGCCGCCCGGCGCAGTTGCGCCAGCAGCGCCTGTGTTTGGGCCTTTTTATGTCCAGTGGCGGGATTGGACTTCACATACGTGCCGCTGCCCTGGCGGGTTTCCAGCCAACCTTCCGCGGTCAGGCGTTCATAAACATGCAAAATGGTATTCTGATTCACAGCCAATTCACGAGCGAGTTCGCCGTCACTGGGCCGTGGTTGCTGCGGGAACCCGGAGGGTGGCGCGGTTGGGGGTTATGGGGTATTATTTTGGGCATGGAAAAGATGGTACAAAATCTAAGGGATCATGAAAGAATAAATTCGCATTTTATGGCGCAGAAACTTTGGCTGTTGGCGAGTCACCTGCGACGAGAATACCTCACAAGAGGGTATGTAAGCGGCAGTGGTGCTGGCGGCCATACTGATTTTATTGACAGGCATTCTGGGTGGATGTTGCAGTGTGCCGGCCCCAATGGCTTATGTGCCACCGATGGTGCCCGCACCATCGGCCGGCGCGGTGCAAAAAAACCTAGCGGCCTTTCCGCGGCAATGGGACCGGCAGTTTTTTGCACAAGTGAATTGGCATGGCCATCGCTTGAGTATGATTGGCCGGATAAAAGGCACTTACGCCCGCGCCATGCGAATAACCTGTGCTTCAGAATTTGGCACGCTGCTGTGTGATTTGCGCGCAACAGAAAATGGCGTTAAAATACTGCATAGAGCCTCTGGATTTCCAGCGCATTTGGCCAGGCTTATCGGTGTAAACATCGCCCGGGCGCTGCGGTTGCCGGCGATTGTGGGCGCTGGAGCGGTGCAATATATCTGCAAGCCGCACCAACTTATGCTGGTGCGCGGGCAATACAATTATCTCTTTGCCGGGAGAGCAGGTAAATTGCGGGTGTGCCGCAGCAGCGGCGGATCACGAGAAATTGAAATTCAGTACGGCAAATATGGCCCAAGCGTATTTCCAGGCCAATTGATAATCTGGAATGATCGGGACTGTTTGCTCTTGACGCTGAACTTTAAGGGATTGTGAAAGAATAAATTCAGGATGTAATGTGATAAAAAAATATGTATCAGAAAAGCATCAATCCAGCCCGTTTGGAGCGCATTTGTTCTGGCCGGAAAAGCGCTGGCGGGAGTTGCAATACCGCTCTCTGGTGCGGCATATCCGCCATGCCGGAAAATCAGAATTTTACCGGGGGCGGTTGCCCGGTGCATTGAAATCATTGCGTGCGCTGGGGGATTGGCCGCTGACGGATAAAGATCAATTGGCGGCGGCGGGAGATGCGGCTTATGCGTGTAGCCCTGAAGCGGTGCGGGAATGGGTGACAACCTCCGGTACCACCGGCAAACCATTGCGTGTGCCGCTGACCGGGCTTGATCTGGAACGCCTTGCGGAAAACGAAGCGGTGGCATTAAACATCGCCGGTCTGGGGCGGGGCGATACATTGATTCTGGCGCTGGATCGGATGTTTGTTGCGGGGTTGGCGTATTGGCTTGGGGCGCAGCGGCTGGGGGCGGCGTGCATCCGGGCGGGATCAGCGTATGGATCGCAATTCGATGTGCTGGCGTCGTTGCTATACAAAGGGCGGCGGAGTTTTGTCATTACCGTGCCATCGCTGCTTCCCGCCGCCGGTGGATTGTCTTCCGCGGATGATGCGATGCCGGGTTTGCGAGCGGTCATTGGCATTGGCATTGGCGAGCCGCTGCGCACCGCGGCACAGGCCCCCAACACCTTGGCGCGGCGTTTGACGGATAAACTGCATGTGCTGGTATTAAGCACCTACGCGTGTACGGAAACCTGCTCTACATTTGCCGAGGGGCCAAAGTGCATGGGCGGTCATCTGAACCCAGCACTTGCGGTGGTGGAAATTATTGATGCAAATGGTGAAGCAGTGCCGGCGGGAACCGCAGGTGAAGTGGTGGTGACACCGTTGGGCGTGCAGGGCATGCCGCTGGTACGTTTTTGCACCGGTGATATTGCCGCGCTTTATACTGAACCGTGCCCCTGTGGCCGCACCACACCGCGGCTTGGTGCGGTGGTGGGGCGAAAGCGGCAATTGCTGAAGGTGTGCGGATCAAGTCTGTTTCCATCCGCTATTTTTGATTGTCTTAACGGCATATCCGAAATCCGTGACTATGCTGTCATTGTCCATCAGTCGCATGATTTAAGTGATCGCCTGGAGTTGCACGTATGTCTTTACCGCAAAGGGCCGGAAGTCCGTGAGCGCATCGCGCAGCGGGCCAGAGCGCTGTTAAAAGTTCAACCCCCTATCATCGTGACGGATCTGGCCGCCATCCGCCGCTTGCAATGTTCCAGCAATCCGCGCAAACCCTCGCGCTTTATAGATCGGCGCGATACACGGCCAGGTCAATAATGAACTGTGAAAGAGGTCCCAGTAATTTATGCCAATATTTATGCCAAAATCTTGCTTTCTTTTATCCGCAGTGTTATAAGAATTTCAATTCGTCCATTTTGCAAGAACGGGTTGTGTGGTATGAAATCGGCCGCGGCAACTTTTCCTGTGTCAGTCCTGGGAGCGCGGGTGTCCCCACCCGCATTGACTGTTGAAAACGTCTTCGCGATGCGACTAATCAGTCTCTTTTTGCGACGATTTTGTGGGTGGTACGGAAAAATTACCCCGCCGGAGTTTAATCCAGTTGGTGAGAAAATTTTGCCACGGAGTGTAGCGCATGACGGAAAAGCCTGAGATTGCCGTTTTCAACGATGCTGGAGAATTGGCCAGGAAGGCGGCGGAATTCATCATGCAGACCGCGGCAGAGGCCATTGCCGGCCGGGATCGGTTTATCATCGCGCTTTCCGGCGGTTCCACGCCGGAGGCGGCGTATGAATTCATTCACCGCAACTATGCGAATAAAACCGATTGGAACAAATGGTTTATATTTCTGGGCGATGAACGGGCTGTGCCGGTGGATGATGCACGCAGTAATCTGGGCATGGCCCGGCGTACCATGCTTAATGGCCTGCCTATTCCGCCGCAGAATATTTTTGCCGTATGCACGCAGTTGCCACTTGCTGAGGCCGCGGCGGATTATGAAAAGCGGATTCGCGTTTTTTTCGGTCAGTCTGAACCAAGGTTTGATCTTATTCTGCTGGGGCTTGGGGATGATGGCCATACCGCATCACTGTTTCCCGGCATGTCGGCCCGACATGAGCATATAAAACTCGTGACTTCCAGCCCGCCAGGAACGCTGCCGCCACCAGTGGATCGCATTACTTTCACTTTTCCACTTATTAACATGGCCCGCAAAGCGGTATTCATGATTGGCGGGGCAAAGAAAAAAGCGCTGGTAAAACAGCTGTTATCTCCGGATGTGGACAAAGAACTCATACCCGCGGCCAATGTGCGGCCCCTTAATGGCAAATTGATTTATATGATGGATCAGGCTTGCCTGTAATTCTCAGTACAGCCCATGGCCCATGACCCATGGTCAATGGCAAATGGCCAATATCATGGCGGGCCGGTGACATATTCGGTGCCGGTGAATTTATCCCGGTGAATTCACAAGCGGCGCGTCTGCGTATAGACTACGCACGCATTGGTTGCGCCCGGCGCAATGGGATACGGAAATCGGTGGTGCGATGGTGTGTGTGTCGGGAATTGGACGCAAGCGGTTCTCTGGGTCGGCTACACAATATACAAGATTGGACACATTGGGAAATTTCATGCAGGCACAACGGCATAACAACACCAGGCGGCGAACTTGGCGGCCCCGCGCCCATGGCCTGATTGCCGTTGCCGCCGGCGTGGCGGTGCTGCTGACTACCAGCCTGACGCATGCTCAAACTGTGTCCACACCGCAGCCACCGGCCACGCAACCGGCAGCCACACGGCCAGCCGAAGCACGGCTGATTAAATCTAATATTCCCAGCCCCTTTAATGGCTGGCCCGTGGCAAAAGTTGAAATTTCCGGCAGCGTGCCGGCGGATCGTACCCTTATTGAAAATCAAATTCGGGTGGTACCCGGTTCGGGTTATAACCGGGCCGAGGTGGGCGTGGATGTGCGATCCATCGCCTCACTGGGAAGATTTTCTTCGGTGCGGGCGGATGTTATTCCCAGTGCCAATCATGAGGTGATTGTCCGTTATATCGTCAAAGAACGGCCCGTCATCCGCACCGTGGAGATCATCGGCAATCAACACGTAAAAACCGCCACAATTTTAAAATCCCTCATGGCCCATCCCGGCGGGGCGGTGGATCCGTTTGTTTTTCAAACCGACCGGCATGACATTGTGCGGATTTACCACACCAAAGGATTTCTTTTCGTCCGTGTGAGTTTGAATCAGAAAGACCTAGCCGGCGGGGTTGTGCAATATCACATTACCGAAGGGCCGCGGGTTTATATCAACAAGGTCTCCTTTACCGGCAATAATCTGTACCCAGGCTGGTTTCTGCACTTCAAGACACAGGTGACGGCACGCTGGAAATTATTCTGGTTGATTCCCATTCATGATGGCGTGTTGCAGCATACGGATCTGGAAACCGATCTTGCGACATTGCGTGATCTGTGGTTGAAAAAAGGGTATCTGGATTGCCGGACTTCGTATAATTTGAAATTCACACCCGATCTGCATCATGTGCGGGTGCAATATATTATCCATCCCGGGACACGTTATCGCATCGGCAAGGTGATATTCAAGGGCAACCATGTTTTATCCACGGCGGATCTGACCAACGATGTCACCATGCGGCCCGGCCATTATTATGACCGCAGCCTCATTAAAGCCACGCAGCAGCGCATTGCCGATATTTACGGAAAACGTGGATATATCTACAGCCGTGTGAGGCCGTCGTTTGCCTATACCTCCAGGCCCGGTTATGTGAACCTGGTGGTGCGCATCACAGAGGGGGCGACCTACCATGTCGGCCGGATTATTATCCGCGGCAATTCCAAAGTGGAAGATCACGTCGTGCGGCGTGAAGTGCGGCTGTTTCCGGGCGGCTTGTATGATTCCACGGCGGTGAAACGGTCCATTTCGCATATTCAGGACTTGGGATTATTCAGCCACGCCAACATTACACCCATTGGCAATCAACCCAACACCCGCAATGCCCTGGTGAATCTGGATCAGGGGCAGACGGCGCAGTTTATGATCGGGGCGGGTGTATCATCGGATGCGGGCCTGATCGGGCAGGTCAGTGTAACGCAGAAGAATTTTGACATTACCGATACGCCGCACTCTCTGGGTGAATTCCTGCGGGGCCAGGCGTTTCAGGGCAATGGGCAGTATTTCAACATTACGCTGGAACCCGGCACGGTGTATCAGTTGTATCGCGTTACATTTGGTGAGCCGTATCTCTGGGACAGCCCGTACAGCTTCCGCAACAGCGCATATTATTTCACCGAATACTACAACACATACAACATTGACCGACTGGGTGATCGGGTGACGCTGGGCCGGCGCATCACCAATCATCTGGCGGTTACGCTGGCCTTCCGCTGGGAGACTGTGAACGTTAACAACATTACCGATGTCGGACCGGCCGGGTTTGACCCGCTGGAGCCGGACGCCGCGCCGGAAGTATTTGCCCAGGCGGGCGGTCATTACCTCAGCAGCATCAAACCGGCCATTGTGTTTAATGATACCGACAGCTCCATTTTTCCAACCCGCGGCGTTGTGGCCGGGGTTTCCATGGAGCAATTTGGGGCCATGGGCGGGGCCTATACGTTTACCAAATTTGATGTCTTTGGCACTTATTATCATACGCTGTACAAAAACCTTTTCGGTCAGAAGACCGTGTTAATGCTGAAAAATGATTTTGGCTTTATCCCATGGGGGACGTCGGTATTTTTTGAACGCTTTTATGCCGGCGGTATCGGGTCTTTGCGCGGCTATACCTATCTGGGCGTGACACCGCGTGATGGCCCGCTGCAGGATGGCATCGGCGGTAATTTCATGGATGTCGGCACGGCGGAAGTCAATTTTCCGCTGTATAAAAAGTTGCTCCGGGGAGTGGTGTTTATGGATGCCGGGGATGTGGAACCCAATGTGCATTTGGGAATCACCCGTGTGGATGCTGGTTTTGGTATCCGTGTGGTGCTGCCATTCTTTGGCAAGTTGCCACTGGGTGTTGATCTGGCTTATCCGCTCCACCACAAGGAGGGTGATCATATTGAATATGTCAGCTTCGCGCTGGGCATACCGATGTGATGTTCTGGCTCGCCGGGATAAAATAAGCGGATATGAAAGGATGGGCGATATGCCGTTGAACCGTTCATGTCGGAATGTTCTACTGCTTCTATCACTTCAGGTTAAAAAACTGGCGGCGGCCGGCATTGGGCGTGGCAATTTTTCCGGGCACCTTCGAAATCTTCGTGAAACGAGGCTCATTAGATGCATTGCGAAGGCGTTTTCATCGGTAAATGCGGGTGAGGACACCCGCGTTCTCAGGATTGCCCGGAAAAATTGCCACGCCCATGGCATTGATGGTGTGCAAAAGCGGTTGCATTATTTTGTGGCCCGTAACCCCCGGCTGAGCCAGGGGCTATGTGGGGTGCTTGCGATTGTCTGTTGCGGCGCGGTTATCGCGGGGGCAAGTGCCGCCAAGCCGCCGACCTTGGCGGTGCTGCCGTTTGTTCCCATGACCTCCGGCGCCAAATCATTGGCGGAGCGCATGCGCTTTGCGGTGGCGCAAAAAATGTCCCGCGACGGCCATTACAGGCGGGTGGATGATCATGATGTGGATATGATGATTGACGCCCTGCAACTGACTTGGGCGCCGCCGGTGACGACGCATGACATTCAAACGGTTATAAAATCTCTGGCGACTGATCAGACGGTGGCCGGATTTGTCACAGGCCGGCGGCTTACATTGGAGTGGTTTGTCGGCACGAAATTAACCAAAACGGTTGCCGCCACCATTCCCCCCAATAATACCAGTCCGCGCTTAACCATTGAAAAAATGCTCACCGCTCTGGCGGCGGTGCAGTTTCACCA
>JABEBX010016261.1_pt1 | contig 39888 bp, 35 predicted proteins | sample 7245971 | NCBI WGS metagenome assembly JABEBX01 (sample SAMN14506365, study PRJNA622280) | hot springs metagenome | biome: hot spring [ENVO:00000051]|acidic hot spring [ENVO:00002120]; feature: spring [ENVO:00000027]|sediment [ENVO:00002007]; material: sediment environment [ENVO:01001048]... | reverse complement strand
AGTTTTCCATGGAGTGCGCACCGGCAGCCAATCAGGGCAGGTTACCATCATTGGCCTCATAGGCGGCTAGTGTTGTGCCGTGGGCAGCAGCATACTTACGCAGTGATGCCTGCAACTTTTGGTAGCTGGCTGCGCCTTTGCTGGCGATCCACTCTTGGCGAAGTTGTTCCGGTCCCGGAACCTTGAGGAGGGATGTGGGGGTATACTGGTTGGCAGCTGTCACCTGCACATGGGCACCGTGCGGGTCCGTGTGGGCCTTGCGCCAGGCGGCGGTCAGCTGCTCACCAGCGGCGCCCGCCTCCCGCCGCAGTAAGAGGCGCTTGCTGCATTTACCCGCATTGATTTGTACCGGCACCTGCATGGGCTCGACGGGCATGGGGTCTGGTCGTGCCTCTTGCCGCCAGATGCCCGAGATCACCTGCGCATTGGCATCCCATTGCGACATGGGAGGCAGATCCAAGATAGCTTCGATAGTCCGCACCATGTTGACCTGAGACAAGGGAGTCGTATCTATAAGTCCCGACTTGACCCAGGGTCCCATGGCCAGGGCAAACGTCCGATGGGCGTTGATATGGTCGGCACCCGATTGGGCATCATCTTCCGAAAGGAAAACCACCATGTGCTGCCACTCTGGGGTACTGGCCAAATAGTGCAAAAACTCAGCCGTGGCATGATCGTTGTCGGCTACATAGTAATCGGGACTGTAATAGCATGGGGCAAGCCCAGCGGTGTGATCATCGGGGATCCAAATAAAGAGAAAATGGGGAAAGTGCTTTCCTTTATGGGCGGCCAGCCAGTGGATGGCAGCTTGGACCCGGGTATTGTCCAGGAGCATCCGGTCCCATCCCGGATAGGTTTGATCCACATGGGCAAGAAGGGCTTGACGAATGACCCCATCCCGAGCCCGGCTGAGATTCTCGCCAAAGTCTTCGAAGGAGACGTGCTGGGAAAGAAGATCGTTGAAAAGATACAGCCGCTCAGGATAACTCATCCATGGATTGGTGTAGTTGCCTAATAGTCGGCGGCTGTATTGATAGGGATTGTGACTCCCAGGCGCACCCGGATGAAGACTGGAGGAACCCCCCGGTCCAGCATTCCAGAGCAATCCGCGATTGGAGTAATACTCGGGCCAGAGCCGTTGTACCACGTCGGAGTCCGAGGCCCCATCGGTCCACTGATGCCCTTGGGCGGTCACTTCGCCGTCGGCCATGAAGTTGGCAAAAAGGACATTGTGGGGAGCCCATACCTGATACAGGTTGGGAAGTTCCTTTGGACCATAGAGATCGAATTGGGGGTCGGACCAGTGACCTGCGGCACGGTAATCTCCCAAGTCCTCGTCAAAGGTTTTGTTTTCCCGAAGGATAAACACCACATAGTGAATGTGCTTGCGTAAAAATGCGGTGCTTAGTGCATTTTGTGCTGCGCCTGTTTGGCGCTGCTGGCTGGCAAAGCCATCGTCTTGTAAGGCAAGCTTCGTCCACTTCGGCAATTCTTGCTGCAGATGCTCCAGTGATACCTTTTGCAAGACACCATGCATCATGTTCCCAATATACTGCCATTGGAGGTTAGGACCGGTACCGAAGCCTTTAGCGGAGGTCACATAGAGATCCTTTCCCCCTACGGCCACGGCCGTGGGATACCAAGCCGTGGGAATCAAGCCCATGCTCTTGCCGGTCTTGGCATCGAACACCGCAATATCGTCATTGCCGGCATTCGCCACCAAGAGCCAACCATGCCAGTAGGCTAGACCATCGGGATAGCTCCCGGGGGGGGCATCGGGATAGGGACTGTCGGCAAGGACCCGCAGGGGCTTGCGTCGGAGGGTATCGATCTCCACCAGGGCATCGCTGTTGGCATCGGCCACCCAGACATCGGGACTGTGGGGGATGGCCAACAGGGCAGTGGGGTGGGCGCCCGCAGCCTCGGTGTGGGGCCCCACGGGGGGTGCGGTACGAACAACCCCAAGGACTTGTAGAGTCTTAGGATTGACAATAGTGACCCCATCGCCCGCCCAATCGCTGACCACCAAACGACGCCCCTGATCCGCCAATACCACGGCAAAGGGATAGGGACCGACATTAACGTAACGGATATGACCCGTTTGTAGATTGATCCGCGCCAGACTGTTGGCAAGCATCCCCGTGACGTACAAATACTTTTGCTGTGCCCCTAGTACCACGGAATCAGGATAAAAAGCATAGGGTTTTTTACCGTGATCACCCTGATAGACATAGGGGTACTGATCCTTGGGAAAGGGCTGCCAGGTGAGATGGTAGGTATGCAAAACACGCACTCGGCCCTTCTGGATTTGTAACGCATATACCGCATCGGCGTTACCGCCGGTGGCATACCATATTCCATTGGCACCGGATGTAAGGCCCTGAAAAAGATCAGCATGGCCTAGGGTAGTGGTGGCAACCCTATGGGGATTGGCCTCGACCTTGAGCGTACTCTGGGCCTCTCTCTCCCGCACGGTAGCCGGTTGGTTGGTGGTATACACCGTTCCCGATGCCCCAGCATGCTGGGGATCAATGGCGATCCCCGTACCTCCGGGAGTAGCAAAGGCAACTGCTTTGGGAGGAACCGCTTGACTCAGCGCCGCCAGGCGCCCAATCCGCTGCAGGGAATCATCATACCAGGTCACCGTTTGAAATGGGGTGGCACCATTGGCAAGCACCGCCACCCTACCATGCCGGACCGCCAATTGAGTGGGGAAATTGGGGGTGCTAGTGATGGTTCCTACAGGGGTAACCTTACGCCAGGTGGGAAGAATACCGGTGTATTCCGCGCGATTTTCCGAATCCATATGCACTGGTCCCACGATTACTCCAGGAGATGCCTGGACACGCAAGGGAATGAGAGCACACAGGAAAATCCATAAGAACTGCCGGATTCGGAGAGAATGAACAGAGCTGCCCATTACTCGCAAAGGATAGGGTAGGTTCATGGGTAGATTCCTTATATTTCTTCACTGTGGGAGCAACGGCGGGCATGGGTACCTGATCAGCCTTAAAAAGTGGCCGTAATCGAAGCGTAGACCGCCCGGGGAGCCCCAGGGATGACTAGAATCGAGCCTTGACTGCTGGGACCAAACTCCCCGCCGCTGGTAATGTAGCCTTGGCTGTTATATTTCCGATTCAACAGGTTATCGATCATGAGGCGGAAGTCGACATCTTTTAAGCCGGGAAGATAGGGATCCAGAGCAAGCGTGTTGGCAGAAAGACTCAAGTTGAGCAGATTATAGGCCGAACCTGGCAAACGGGTGGGATCGGGCAGATTGGTATTGTTATTGAAGGTGGTGACCGAACTGGCATATTGATCACTGAGGCGAACGCCAAAACGGGTATTGGCCGCAAACCAGCGATAACCCCCATCGAAACCCAAAATCACCGTAGGTGTCCCCGGCATACGGGCATCGATGACCGGAGCCGCCCCTGCTGGGACATAACTTGGATAATAGGCATGCTGTATGGTATCGCGCGTGCCTGCAAACCATCCCAGATTATGTCCATAATGGAGAAGGATATTGACGCCATTGTAGATCGCACTGACGCGGTCCAGCTTGCTGAGCAAATCCGAGGGTAAAAAAGTAGCGATCACCGCATTATTCAAGTGCTGATGAAAACCACTGAGTTGTCCTTGCCACGGACCCATGCGCCACTTCAAACCGGCAATATAGCTGTTGATACTCGTGGGCGACTCAGGAACCTGCACCGTGGCTTTTTGATAGTTACCGTAGGCCGCTGCCGGTGCCGTCTGGAAATTTTTCGCCCAGATGGCATAGGCATTGAGTCCCGGGACAATTTGATAATTGATGCCCAGGCTCGGTGCGAGCTTAGTATAATTGCTATTATTATTTCCTGCCTGATAGATAAGAGGACTGGATCCTGCTGGAATTGCCGCTTCCGAGTTATTGACAAACTGCACATTGTAATTGATTAACTGTAACCCGGGAGTAATGCGTAAACTAGACAGGGGATGAATGGTGTCTTGCAGAAAAGCCGTAGCTCCATCCCAATAATCAAAATAATCAGCAGCAAAAAGGGGATTGCTGGCACTACTGGCAAGTACCGCAGGATTATACCCATAGTAAAGACTTTCGTAGCGACTATGTTGATAGTATCCGCCAAAGCTGATGTCATTCATCGGTAGCTGCCAGTGAAAAGCAAGCCGATCACCAATGGTTTTCGTGGTGCCGGTGAAATCTTCCGTATTCACTGCGTGTGGGAAATAATCATTCACACGATAATGGTGGCGATAGCCATTGCGGAAGTAGAGTGTATTATTAACCGTCAAGTGTTTATCGAGATGGACCAACAGCCTGGCATAGATCAGATACATATGAGCTGTATCATTTTTGAAATACTGACTGGTGGGTACCGTATAATAATATCCCGTGGTTGGCTGACTGAGTAGTTGACCTGATTGACCATAGCCGCCCGTCGTCACACCTGGGATCGGGCTCGCCGGGATATAAAGGGGACGGAATTCCTGGGTGTGACTAAAGAAAAAACCAGCACTAAAATGTCCAACACCAAAATCCTTCACGGTTTTGGCGAAAAATGCCTCCGCTTGATTGGGGGCATGATAGGGACCCGTACGGAAGCCATCACTGCGGGTATAACCTCCCCCCAGCTCACTGCGCCAGCCGTCCAGATTTCCGCTTTGCAGCATGGTCGAGGCCGAATAGCTGGCAAAACTACCTCCACCGAGATCCAGGCTTGCTCCTGGTTTTTGGGTCGGCTGTACCGGGATGAGATTGACCGTACCTCCCATACTGTCATACCAACGATGATCAGGATTGCCGGGCCCTTGAGTAACGTGAATTTGCGAGAAAATCGAAGCGATGGGGGTTTCTGAACTCTCCCAGCCATCATACTGTGCCAAGGGGTTATTCATGGGAACCCCGTCAAAGAGCACCGACAAGCCATTTTTTTCTGGATTTCCCGGAGCCAAAGCAAATCCCACCTGAATTCCATTGATTCGAATTTGATACCGAGAGGCACCGTTTCCGGAACCATACCCTTTGACCTGGACTCCCGGAGCGTTTTGCAAGGCCATGACGATGCTGCCGCCAGGCTGGACCGTATGTTGGATCTCTTCGTTGCTAATGATGATCTTGGATTGCGCAGAATGCTGTTCTTGTTGCGACTCCTCTTGCGCCGTGCCTTCTGCTGTACTCTGGGAATTCACTTCACCGATATCGATGGCGTTGGTAGAAGTATCGGCCTCCGCAGCAAAACTCGGAAGAGCCAGCAATTGGGTCAACAGTGCTGCAAAAATGGCAGATACTACGATTCTTTGTTTCATAGCGATCCTCAGCGGTATGGATTGGTATGGCTGTGGATACTAGCACTGGATTGTTACCAGATGATGAAACTTTTATGACAGTTACGTTACGTTTTTCTAGCGCCCCTTGCCGAAAAGCACCGTCGCCCGTAGGCTCTGCAAGAATGCACACCCTCTCCTTGTCCCTTGGGTCCCTTCGCATTCCCCTGTGGATTCCCGTCACTCTCTTTGCGGCGCTGATGCAGGCATTGCGAACGGGTCTCCAAGCTCGACTCAAAGGAACATTGCGCGCCGAGGTGGTCAGCTTTGCTCGCTTTCTCTACGCCCTACCCTTGGAATCATTGGCATTCTTGCTCCTTTTGGCCCACTTTGGTGGTGGGCTCTTTGATAGAAGCCCCTGGGAGTTTTGGCTCTTTTGCCTCACTGGGGGAGTGACCCAAATTTTCGGCACCCTCTTTCTCGTTCGCTCTTTCCACCGCCGCGGCTTGGTGGCTGGAACTGCCTATGCCAAAACCGAAGCGGCTCAGTTGGTCCTCCTGACCACCGTCTTTCTTGGCGCGTCGCTAGCGCCCCTGGCCATTGTCGGTATTTTCTTGGCCTTGGTAGGTGTCTTGATACTGGGAGGGAAGGGTTGGCAATTTCTGGAAAGGGAATTCTGGCTGGGCTTACGAGAGCCTGCGGCCGGCTATGGCCTGGCTGCTGCCTTGGGCTTTGCAGTGACAGCCATAACCCTGCGTGCGGCAAGTCAGGAGCTTGGTCCTGGGTTATCGCCCCTGGTTGTGGGTCTCTGGGTTCTCTTGGTAACCAATTTTATGCAGAGCATTCTGCAAGGATTCTATCTTTTCCTTCAGCAACCGCAGCAATTGTGGGAAAGCTTTTTGGGCTGGCGTCAGGCTTGGCCTGTGGGGGTCCTCTCCGCACTGGGCTCCTGGGCCTGGTTTAGTGGGTTTGCGCTCACCCAAGTGGCACTGGTCAGGGGACTAGGTCAGGTCGACACCCTCCTGGTGTTTTTGTTGGGTCATCATCTGCTCAAAGAGCGACTTGGCAAAACAGAGATTACGGCTACCTTGCTCATTGTCCTCGGGGCGCTGTGTATTATTCTCCCCGATCTCCACTGGCAAGCATGAGGTTTCTCAGTCAGAGGCACATCCGTTTTTGTTTTGGCGGGAGCGCCAGAAAGCTAGGCCCAGAAGCAGGGCGCTCAGACCCAGGTAGGGCCAATTCCCATAGCGGGCAAAGGGGGTATCCCCGGCCATGGGCTGGATCTTGGCGTTGAGGGTTGCGTATAAAAATTGCGGGAGCTGTACCTCGACCTTGCCATTGGGCAAGATGACCGAAGTAATACCCGTATTGGTAGCACGGATGTCAGGCTTTTGTTCCTGCCTTGCCTGCATGGCCGCGGTCTGCAGAGTCTGTGCGGCTGCAATGCTGTGACCATACCAGGCATAGTCGCTGATATTGACCAAAAAAGTCGCCCCCTCTTCAACCCCCTTGCGAACATCCCGCGAAAAGGACTCCTCATAACAAATGGTCATCCCCGCCCGCTGCCCGTCCACGGGTAGTACCGACGACCCCCTGCCAGGGGTAAAGTTACCCAAACCTGGCAGAAAGTGATGCACCAATGGACCCAATAGTCGGGGAAAGGGAATGTACTCTCCAAAGGGCACCAGGTGCTGTTTTCGATACCAGCGGATAGGTTTCTGTCCCTCGATTTCCATGGCCGCATTGTAATAACGGTCGTTGTGGGATTCTGGGATGCCAATGATCAGGACGCTGTGATGGGTAGCAGACCAGTCCTGCAGATGGGCGATTAGCCTTGGAATTTGGGTTTGCAAAATGGGAAAGGCAGTTTCCGGCAAAACCACGAGTTGGGTGCCAGGGGGACTTTGGACAATGAGCTCTGCATAGCGGGTAAGAATACTGTTGACACGGTTCACATCCCATTTTTCCGAGATGGGGATGTTCCCTTGCAAAAGACGGACGGATACAGGCAGTCCCACCGGATGGGTGAAACGTACCGTTGCCGCAAAGAGGCCCAAGGCAAAGAGCAACAAAGTCAGGGATCCGGCAAAGGACCAGGCCCAGAGCTGGCGACGCTGACCGGTCAACAACCATGCCCCCATACTGGCCAGCCCCGCCGTAATCAGTCCCACGCCATATTGGCCGATCCAGGGCGCATAGCCACCAAGGTAGTTCCAGGTCTGGGTATAGCCCGTAGCGAGCCAAGGGAAACCGGTTGCCACGCGGGCCCGCAGATATTCCCCAAAGATCCACAAAACCGGCAAGGCCAACCAGCGCCCAGCTCCCCGAAAGCGGCGAGCCAGGCCCATGGCCAGGGCGGAATAAAGGGCACAGTAGGCTGCCAGCAGTGCCACCGCGGCCCCAGCCAGCAGCCAGTCCATATGCGCAAAATTGTGCAGCGTAATAGCGAGCCAATACACTCCGGCACTAAAGGCGCCAAAGCCAAAGAAAAATCCCAGGGCCGCTGCGGCACGGGGTGATGGGCTTCTGTCCACCAAGACAAACAGGAGCCCCAACAGCACAAAGGCAAGCCAAGACTGCGCAAAAGGCGCAAAGGCCAAGGGCCAAGCAGCGCCAAGTAGAAGGGCCAGCAGCTTGGACCAGAGCGCCTCCGGCAAAAACTTTTTCATGCTACGGAGGGGCCTTCATCACTGGCGCTTGCATTCATGGAAGTGACTCCTGTGCTTCTTTGCGGTCCCGTCAGACGAAAAATCTGTACCCGCTTGCGATCGGCCCGGAGGACTTCCAAGGCAAGACCCGCAACCTGAACCCGCTCACCCACCCGCGGCACATGCCCGAGGAGCTTATTCACCCAACCCCCTAGGGTATCCGTATCTTGGTCATCCAAATGGAGGTCAAAAAGGGAGTTGAATTCTGTAATGGGGATCAAGGCATTGACCAGATAATCCCCATCTTCACGGGGCACCACCATTTCATCTTCGTCGATGTCATACTCATCCTCGATTTCGCCAACGATGATCTCCAACACATCCTCAATGGTGATGAGCCCGGCCACACCACCGTATTCGTCGACCACCAGCGCCATATGATGTCGACCGGTGCGAAACTCATAGAGCAAGTGATCCAGATGCTTGCTATCGGGTATAAAGGTGGCGGGGCGCAACAGCTCTCCCAAAGAGGGGCTCGCCGCCCCTTGCCGACAAGCCCGCAAGAGATCCTTGGCCAAGAGGATACCGCGCACATCATCCCGATCATCACCCACAACCGGAAAACGGGAGTGTCCCACCTCCACCACTCGATCGATGATTTCGGTCATGGGCCGATCCAACTCGATGACTTCCATCTGGGCCCGGGGGATCATCACGTCGCGAACGGTCATCTCGGCAATGCGAAAGATCCCATCAATCATGCGGGCAGCTTCCGCATCGATGATTTCCCGATCGCCCGCCTCGCGAATCAACTCCAATAGGCTGTCCTGGTCTTCAATCTCGCCACGCAAGGACTGGACAAAGCGCCCCCACCAGGTGCGGGAGCGCCCATTACTTCGGTCTTCACTCATGATCAGGTAGTTGATACGGGTCGGCCACACCCAACTGTGCCAATAATTCAATTTCCAAGGCTTCCATGCGGGCAGCCTCGGCTTCGGTCTCGTGATCATAGCCCAGCAGATGCAAGGTACTATGCAAGAGCAGATGCCGGTAATGGTCCAGGGGACGTTTTCCTTGGCTTTGGGCCTCCGCGAGGATGATCTCGGGGGCCAGGGCAATGTCACCCAAAGGTCGGCGGCGCCCCTGGTGGGGCAGCATGGGGGCGGGGAAAGAAAGACAATTGGTGGGCTTCGGCTGATGGCGATACTGGCCGTTGAGCGCAGCGATTTCCGAGCTATGGAGCCACTGTACCGAAAGCTCCCAGGGGCCCGGATCCAGAGACAGGCCCAAGCCAAGGGCAATGGCAGGGCGCAAAGTTCGCGGCTGCGGGATACGATCCCGAAGGGCTGGCTCCAGAAAATCACTGTACTGCCAACGAACCCAAAAATTCACCGTTGGGAACCCCTCTCGTAGGCTTGCACGATCCTCCCCACCAAGGGGTGACGAACCACATCCTCGCTTTGGAAAAAGCGGAGGGCTACCCCTTCCACCCTCTCCAGAATTTCCAGGACCTGCACCAAACCCGAAGGTTGACCCCGTGGCAAGTCCACCTGGGTCACATCACCAGTCACCACGACTTTGGCCCCAAAACCCATGCGGGTCAAAAACATCTTCATTTGTTCTGGCGTCGTGTTTTGGGCTTCATCCAGAATGATAAAAGCCTCATTCAAGGTGCGTCCGCGCATATAGGCCAAGGGCGCTACCTCAATGACCTGGCGCTCCAGGAGCTTGGCGACCTTCTCAAAACCCATCATTTCGTACAGGGCATCGTAGAGGGGGCGCAAGTAGGGATCGACCTTTTCGCTCAAACTGCCGGGTAAAAAACCCAGGCGCTCCCCCGCTTCCACCGCAGGACGAACCAGGATAATCCGCTGGACCAGCTGTTTGTCCAGGTGCTCCACGGCTGCCGCCACCGCCAGGTAGGTCTTACCCGTCCCCGCCGGGCCGATCCCAAAACAAAGATCATGCTCCCGGATGGCCTGGAGATAACGCCGTTGGCGGGGGCCACGGCCCTGAATCCAGCCCTTACGAGTCAGCACTCCCTGGACTTGGACACGATCTTCCTCGGCCTCTCCTTCCAAACGGATGGCATGGATGCAGTGATGTAGCCATTCTGGATTCAAGGTCCGTCCCTGGCGGACGCGCTCACAAGCCCGCCGCAAGACCTCTCGCGCAGCCAGCACATCGGCCCGCTCCCCGGTCAGATGAAAGCGATCCCCACGGGGAAAAATAACGACCCCAAAGCGTCGTTCGATCTGCTTGAGGTGACTATCCAATTCCCCCGCCAGACTCGCCAGTTGGGCACTGGTACAGGCTTCAGCCAGAAACTCCTCGGAGTGAGTCTGGGCAGCAAAACCGGGTTCAGCCGGCATGATCAGGAAACAGCGCGCAAAGGCAGAAAGCGCCCGCGCAAACTATTGGGGAGGGCTTCGGTGATCTCCACAGCCACCATTTGTCCAGTCAATCCCGCCGGCCCAGGGAAGTTGACAGAACGGTTGCAAGGGGTTTTTCCGGTCCATTCTTCGGCACTACGTCGGGACGGACCCGTGACCAACACCTCTTGTACCGTACCCACCAAGGCGCGGCTATATTCCTGAGCCAGTTGGTTGATGCGGCCCTGCAAGATGGCCAGACGCTCCTCCTTGACCGGCTCGGGAACCGTATCCTTGAGCTTCAGGGCTGGGGTGTTGGGGCGCGGACTATATTTAAAGGAATAGGATTGGTCGAAGCGGACGGCTTCGATAAGATCCATGGTGGCAGCAAAATCGGCGTCGCTTTCTCCGGGAAAACCAACGATAAAGTCTGAAGAGAAACGGATTTCGGGGCGAACTTCGCGCAGGGCCTGAATTTTTTGCAGATAGGTCGCCACATCATGCTTGCGATGCATGCGGCGGAGGATCCGATCGGAACCACTTTGGACAGGCAAGTGGAGATGGGGCGCCAAGACGGCCAGCTCGCCGTGGGCAGCAATGAGATCCTCATCGAGATTGTTGGGGTGGGAAGTGGTATAGCGCAGCCGCATCAGACCTGGCAGACGGGCGAGACGGCGCAGCAAATCAGCAAAACCCAGTTCCCCAACCAGTCCCGATGCACCCCGGTAGGCATTGACGTTCTGACCCAACAAGGTGATTTCACGCACTCCCTGATCCAGCAGTTGCCGCACCTCGCGCACAATATCTGGCACGGGCCGACTGTACTCCCGGCCCCGGGTGTGGGGGACCACACAAAAGGTGCAGAATTTGTCACAGCCTTCCTGAACGGTCACAAAGGCAGATGGACCATGGCGACCCGGACGCTGGGGTAGTCGGTCAAATTTTTCGAGCTCGGGGAATGCTAGATCCACTTGGGGCGTAAGCTGGGCTAGCCGGGCATCGATGAGGTCTGGTAAACGATGGAGGGTCTGGGGACCAAAAACGATATCCACAAAGGGTGCCCGTCGACGCAATCGCTCACCCTCCTGACTGGCTACACACCCCCCCACTGCAATCAAAGGAGCAGGTTCCCTTTCCTTGTAGGGTCGCCAAAACCCCAGCTGGGTATAGACTTTGTCCTCGGCCTTTTCGCGAATGGAGCAGGTATTGAGGATCAGCAGATCGGCCACGGCTGGGTCCTCTACCCATTCCAAGCCATGACTCTGGGCCAACAGCTCCGCTAAGCGCTCGGAGTCATACTCGTTCATCTGACAGCCAAAGGTTTTGATATAAAGACGCCGCAAATCAGCTTCCAACCATAACTATTTGGTTCATGATACGAATCCGTACCCTCACTCGCAAGGGAAGGGGAGAAAGGGGATTGCAACGCAAGCCACTGGCGGCTTTCAGGTGCCGCAAAAGGTACGATAGGGTCCCAAGTCTGCTGGCATGGGTTCGGTGTAGGGAAGCAACTCTGGACGAGCCGTATAGGGATCGCGCAAAACCGCGAGCAGCCGCTGCCAGGGTTGCCAGTCGTTGGCCCGGCTGGCCGCCGCAAGGGCCATCTCCACTTGATGATTCCGGGGAATGTAGAGAGGATTCACCTGATCCATGGCCTGGCCAATTTGGCTGAGAGAACTCGCCAAGCCCAGGCGCTGCCGCCAGCGGGTCAACCACCCTTGCCAGGAGGGCCACACGGGCGGGATGCCCAAAGTGGCAGCTTGGGCAGCGGGCAGTTCTTGCAAATTGGCCCCAAGACTCCGAAAGGCCAGGGTAAAATCAGCGCCATCTTGCTTCAGCAGGTCCAGGAATTCCTCGATCAAGTCATCATCTTCCGGACCAGGGTCTGCGAGGCCGAGCTTGGCCCCAAAAATCTTTCGCCAGGCTTGGCGATACTGATCGGGAAATTCCTGCAGGACCGCGCTGAGCTCTGCCACTGCCTGCTCGGGATCATCGGCATCCACCAGCGGCACCAGACATTCCCCCAGCCGCACCAGGTTCCAATGCGCAATTTGGGGTTGTTGACCATAGGCATAGCGCCCATTTTGATCAATGGAACTGAAGACCGTAGCGGGGTCATAGCGGTCCAGAAAGGCACAGGGACCGTAATCGATGGTCTCCCCGGCAATACTCATGTTATCCGTATTCATGACCCCATGGATAAAACCAACCCCCATCCACTGCGCCAGCAGTCGTGCCTGGCGCTCCTGGACGGCGCGAAGAAAGGCCAAGTACCGCTCCTTTCCCGAAAATACCAGCAGGTCGGCATAGTGGCGGGCAATGGTGTAATCTGCCAGTAGTCGAAGCAAATCGTTCTGTTCACGAACCGCTACGAATTGAAAGGTCCCCACGCGGATATGGCTGGCTGCCACCCGGACCAAGATAGCACCGGGAAGGGCCTCTTCGCGCTGCACCGTCTCACCCGTTGCCAGGACCGCCAAGCCCTGGGTACTGGGGACCCCCAAGGAATGCATGGCCTCGCCCATCAAGTACTCCCGCAACATGGGACCCAGGGCTGCCTTGCCATCCCCTCCTCGGGAAAAAGGGGTTCTTCCAGAGCCCTTGAGCTGCAAATCCCACAAGCACCCCTGGGGGTCACGAACTTCACCCAACAGCAACGCCCGTCCATCCCCCAGCTGGGGATTGAACACCCCAAACTGATGCCCGGCATAGGCTTGGGCGATGGGTCGCGCCGAATCGGGTAGTTCCTGACCCAGCAAGATCCTCTCGCTGCCCACCCGCAACCGATCGGCATCCAACCCCAATCGACGCGCCAGGTCCTCGTTGAATTGCAGGAGCCGGGGAGCCGGGGCCACTGCCCCGTGGTGCGGGAGGTACAGTCCTTCCAGGGCCTCGGCAAAGTCCCGCAAGAGAGGCAAAGGATGATCACCGTGTATCATCAAATTTCTCACCGTTTCATGGAAAGGACACCATGGCAGAAGGTACCCTGCTTCGGCAAGTCCTCTGGTGCTATCCTCATAGCATGTCTTTCCCAACTTCCCGATCGGGCCACCGACTGCGTCGACAGCGACGGATCGCATTGAGCCTGCTACTACTGGCCTTTGCCCTCTTTGTGATCGCGAGCCTAGCACGCGGTCAAGGACCCTGGGCTTGGCTCTTGGCCGCTAGCGAAGCAGCACTGGTGGGCGGCTTGGCCGACTGGTTTGCCGTGGTTGCTCTCTTTCGTCATCCCCTGGGGCTACCTATTCCTCATACCGCCATCCTGCCGCGCAATCGGGAGCGTCTGTCCCGCCGCTTGGCCCAATTCATCCGCGAGCACTTCTTGCAAGAAGAGGCCATCCTGGAACTTCTGCGGCAGCACCCACCGGCTGCGGTCATGGCCCAATGGCTGCAAGGTCGGCGCAATCGGATCTTGCTGGTGGATCAGCTCCAGCGCTTCCTTCACCAAGCCTTGGTTCTGGCTGACCTGGAACCCCTCCGCCTGGCCCTGGCCCAAAGTCTCTCCCGGCAGCTGGAGCAATTGGATTTAGCCCATTGGAGCGCCCAACTACTGCAACTGCTCACCCAGGGTGGGCGTCATCAGACCCTGCTCAGCGACGCTCTGGGGCGAGCCGATGATTGGCTCGCCCAGGAATCGGTGCAATCGGAATTGGCCGAGCAGTTGGATCGACTCTTGCAGCGGGCCTACCCTACCCTTTTTTCCTGGTTGCGGGTGGTCATCAACCCGGTTCATTTTTCCCAAAATCTCGCCAGCAATCTGTTACGGGCCGCCCAGGAAACCCTGAGCGAAATTCGGGATGACCCCCAACATCCCAAGCGCGTTGCTTTTGATGCTTGGCTCCAGGAACGATTAGAGCATTTGCACAACGACCCAGCCCTGCAGCAGCAGATTCGTCAATGGCAGCGGGAAATTCTTGCGCATCCTGCCGCCCGTGAATATGTAGGCCAAATCGTTAGCGATCTCCGCCAATGGCTCCTGGCGGATTTAGCCGATCCTCGATCCCATAGCCGGCGGATCCTCCTGCGCGCCACCCAAGGACTGGCCGGGATCCTTGTCCAGCACGCCCCTTTACGAGCCGCTCTGGATGCTTATGTGGAAGAGAGTCTGCGAAAACTCTTTCCCAGCCTCCAGGATCGCTTTAGCTACCATGTAGAGAAAACCATGCTGGCTTGGCCCATGACGGACCTGATTCGGGTGCTGGAAGAGGGTATTGGTAGCGACCTGCAATACATCCGCATCAATGGGACCCTGGTCGGGACCCTGCTGGGCATCCTGATCCACGGCGCCTTTCTGCTGCTGGGAGTCCTCCGCTGACTGGCTCATTTGGCTCGATGCGCTTGGGCAGAAACGTCCCAAATTAGCCAGTTCTCAGCCACCCTGGACTACCCAAGGGCGACTTCCTGCAAAAAAACACCGCAGATTGAAACAAGGTATGAAAATTGCCTTCAACTACTTAGAACTATCACCATTGCTACGAGGAGATCATCATGAAGTCATTGCTTGTCACGATCCTTGCCGCCGCTGCCATGTTGTCCGCAAGTCAAGCCATGGCTGCCAACGCCACGGATGCCCAGCAAGCCATCAGCGCTGCCAAGGCCGCCATGGCCAAAGCCGAAGCCATTCACTACCAGTGGCTGGCCACTCCCAAGCTGCTCAAAGAGGCTGAGGAAGCTGATAAGGCAGGAAAATATGAGCTGGCCATTGGCAAAGCCAAGCATGCCGAAGAGTTGGCAAATCTCTCTTACGCCCAGGGCGAGACGCAGGCCAAGAAATATGGAGTCACCCTGACGGAAAAGGGAATTCAGCTCAATTGAAGAGTAAGGGTCCAGCCAACACACCTTTTCCAGGCGAAAGGTTTCTTGCTGGATTACCAACGGTTGCATCGTAACGGTAGCGGAATTGGCCCATTACGGCGGCCCGTAGGTTCCATACTGCATCCCCATAGGGGCGCGTACTTCCTGAAAGAGCGGGGGATTCGCCCCATTTTTCACCATCCAACAGGATGGGATGCTGTCCATATTCTTGCAAGGGGCAGAGTAGGACACCAGCCAGAAAATGTAATAGGAATTTCATCGTACCTTCATAAAAAGACGCCTATGATCTCTTCATCATCGGCTCGGCTTTGGTCTACATCAAACCGGAATGGCACCTGGGCAATGACCAGATTGCCTTCCTCGGCAGTATCTCCTTGGTCGCGGCCTTTCTCGGCGCTTTCATTTTCGGGCGGTTGGCCGATGTGGTAGGGCGCAAACGGATTTACGGTGCGGAAGCCCTGCTCATGGCCATCGGTGCTCTGGCCTGTGCTTTTGCGCCGAGCTTTATCTGGTTGCTGGTGTTCCGCGTCATATTGGGTATTGGCATTGGCGGGGACTATCCCATGAGCGCAGTGCTCATGTCCGAGTATGCCAACGCCAAGAAACGTGGCGCGCTGACTTCTCTGGTCTTTGGGATGCAGGGCCTTGGCCTGGCCTTTGGTCCGGTGGTCGCACTTACTCTGGAAGCTTCTGGCCTTCCTCCCGATTCCATCTGGCGCATCATGCTGGGTCTGGGTGCCTTGCCGCCCCTGGCCGTGCTCTACTTGCGCCGCAAAATGCCAGAATCTCCTCGCTACAAGGCCCTGGTACGCGGTGACACCGATGAGGCAGCCAAGGACATGGCGGTCTATTCTTCGGGACAGATTGAGGCAAAGGTCGAGCAAAAAACAAAACCAACCCGCATCAGTTTGGGACAGATGCTTAGCAATCCCAAATATCTGATCCTCATCCTAGGTACGGGTGGGGCCTGGTTCCTCAATGATTATGCCTTCTATGGCAACGCCATCTCCACGCCGGAAATCCTGAAACTAGTGGCTCCCACGTCGTCACCGCTCACAGGCAGCGCTTGGGCGCTGATGATTTTCGCTATTTTTGCGATTCCGGGTTATCTGGCCTCGATTTTTTTCATGGACGCCGTCGGTCATCGCCGGTTGCAGATAATCGGTTTTTCGGTCATGGCCGCCGCGTTTGCCGCCATTGCCCTGGTGCCCGGTATCACTAGCGAAGTCGTGCCTTTCTTGCTGCTATACGGGGTCAGTTTCTTCTTCATCGAATTTGGTCCCAACTGCACGACTTTTGTGATTCCAGCGGAAGTTTTCCCCACCAGTATCCGTACCACGGGCCATGGTATGGCCGCAGGCATTGGCAAGTTCGGCGCCTTTGTCGGTACCTTCGTTTTTCCCTTCATCAGTGCTGCTGGGGGTCTCAAGGGAGCTATGCTGTTCTCGGCAGGCGTGTCTGTCCTTGGGGTCATCCTCACCAAACTGACTTTGCCGGAGCCTAGCGGCAAGACCCTGGAGGAAATCAGCGGCGAGAACGTTAGGGCTGAGAGCCATCCGGCGGCGGCTGTCGCTAGCCCCATCGGGTAGTAACGCAACATTGTCCTGACAATCAGAGGGCGGTCCTGGATGCTTTGGGTTCTATTAGACAGCATTATCGGCATCCATGGTCCCCCTCTGTTACAGACGGCTCTTGCCGGTCAAATCCGTGCCAAGAGCAAGACCCCTACCCCTTCCACCTTCGATCATCAGCGCATTCTGCTGTTTGCCCAGCCGGAACCATCTGGGCAAGATCTCTTTGCAGTGGAAGAAGCCTTGTCCCACACCGGTGCGGTGCACCGGGTCGTCGACAGAATAAAAGTCCAACAGGCCATAGAGCACTGGCATCCTCAAGTGCTGGTCATCCTCGGATGGTCTCCCCAAACAAGGGAATGGATGCGAAGTGTCCACCATTCGCCCCATGGCGCGCAGCTGCACATGCTGGTAGTAAGCCGCGGTCCGCAACATCAGGAAATGCAAGAAGCCGTCGAAGTATTCGAGTCGGGCGCCATGGCCTATTTCCCCCAGAGTCTCTTGCCCAACGCCTTGACGGCTTATGTCAAGGAATTGTTTAGGCGGATCTCCAAAGATTCACCCGCTCTGATCGGTGAGAAAGCCTCCTTTTGCATCGACATAACGGCCTGCCGGGTTTGGATTTTTGACCAGGAAGTGTATTTCCCAAAGCTTCTCTTTCACCTGATCCATTATCTGGCCCTACATACCGATGAAGTCATCGCCAACGAGCAAATCGCCGAGGTGTTATTTCAAGGGAAAAGTGCTTTCATTTCTCCCAGCTCCCCGGCTGTCCATATCTACCGCATGCGGAAACTGCTGGAGCAGGCAGGGGCAGGAGAGTGGCTTGAGACAGTGCGAGGATTCGGTTACCGCTTTTCCCCGCCCAAAGAGATCAAAAACGTCATAACAACTCCATCCCGCTGACGCATTACCCCCCTATTGCATCGCTAGCACGCAGTTTCGCTGAAGAGGCCATGAAAGACTCCAAAAACCGCATCAATCAATGGGGAGAAGAGCGACAAAAGGGATATCCATAGGAACGCCGTAGGGCAAAACTCAGCACACCCACTGGTCGTGCTCGAAAGAGACGCATTGTTCATCCAAACATTGCCAGGCACGACGTCCGCGCATCCCTACTCGGGAACCAGCGTCCATCAGCGGTCCATACCAAAGTCCCTGAGAAGCGCGACGATACGGGCTTATAGGGACTGTTTGGCATCGCTTGAAGATAAGCGGTTCAAGGTTCTGCAATACTTTACCACCAAAAAACATAGCTTTGGTGCAGGAGACAATACCCGCCAAGAGGCATGTGCCGCGCCTTGACCCCAGCTTTTAAGAGGGTTGTCCTCGTCATTGGCAACTAGCAGCGCCGAATCTGCATAGCGCCAAAATCGTTGTGCTCCCTTTTCTCGCAGCCAACACCTAGATCACAAGGGGTTCCCATAAGTTTTATATATCTGAGTAGATATATCGTCACAAAAGTGTCACAAAAAGTTCATCATATTGTCACGAATCTCCGCTATGATACATATAGCGCGCAGGCCCGGCATGTCGGGTCAGTCGTGCTTTCATTATTAACAGCTATCTTCGGAGGTATCATGTTCTTGCGTACTCACAAGGCTTTCTCCCATACCATCAAGGCGGTCGTCACGGCCTCCCTGCTGGGCTTGGCCGCTGTTGCTGCCACCCCCGCCAGTGCTGCCAACGAAGTCAGTTTACTTGAAACCGGTTCCACACTGCTCTATCCCCTGTTCAATCTTTGGGTCCCGGTGTACACCAAGTTGCATCCCAACGTGAAGATCACCACCCAAGGGACGGGGAGCGGTACCGGTATCGCCCAAGCCATTTCTGGCGTGGCGCAGATTGGCGCCTCTGATGCCTACATGTCCGACGCCCAGATCAAGCAGAATCCAGAGATGTTGAACATCCCCTTGGCCATCTCCATCCAGATGATCAACTACAATTTGCCCGGGCTGAACAACAAGCATATCAAGCTCTCTGGACCGGTTCTGGCGGGTATTTATTCGGGTAAGATCACCAACTGGGATGATGCTGCCATTGCCAAGCTGAATCCTGGAGTCAAACTGCCCAACCATAAGATCATCCCGATTCACCGTACCGACGGTTCCGGTGATACCTTCATCTTTACCACTTATCTTGCCGACACGGATCCAGTCTGGGAGAAGAATGTTGGCTATAGCACCACGGTCAGCTGGCCAACCGTGCCGGGTGGTATTGGTGCCGTTGGCAATCCCGGTATGGTGGAAGCCCTGAAATCGACTCCTTATGGCGTCGCTTACATCGGCATTAGCTGGAAAGCTCCGGTGGAGAAGGCCGGATTGGGTATTGCTATGCTACAAAACCGCGCTGGTAACTTTGTGTTGCCTACGGTTGCCAATGCCAAGGCTGCTGCGGGTGAGATGGTCAGCAAGACCCCTGCCGATGAGCGGATCAGCTTGGTCTATGCCCCAGGCAAGAATTCTTACCCCATCATCAATTACGAATATGCCATCGTGAAAAAGACCCAACCCAACCCCGAAGTAGCCGCTGCTATGCGGGACTTCTTTACCTGGGCCCTGGACCCCAAGGGTGGCAATGCGCCGCACTTCATGGAGGCTGTAAACTTCGTACCCTTGCCTGCCAGTGCTGTCGAGCTTTCTCGTAAGCAGGTGGCAGAAATCAAATAAGGCCCCAACCGCGCCAACGTCTCTTGTATGACGTTGGCGTACTTCCTGTTGCTGGTAAACCCACACTTCTTCCGTTGGCGGGAGTGAGCGTTTACCATAGGTAGGGTACATCTTGGAGGTCTAGGTGAAGTTCTCCTTATTCCGTATCAGCTTGGTTGGAACGGCAAGTTTTCTGCCCCTCTCTCTGTTGATGTTGATCCTCTTCTTGGTTCTTTACTCCCTGCCAGCCATTCACTACAACGGGATTTCCTTCCTGTGGACCAATGACTGGAATTTGGGCAACCTCTATGGTAATCCGGTAGAAATTCATGGCCAGCAGGTCATGCCTGGGGCGCGATTCGGGATTTGGTTCCTGGTGGTGGGCACTTTGCTCAGTGCCGTTTTCGCCCTCATCATGGCACTACCCATTGCCATCGGCGCCGCATATTTCCTCGCAGAATTGCTTCCCAAGTGGCTGGCCAGTCCTTTGGCGCTTTTGGTCGATTTGTTGGCTGCCATCCCTAGTGTCGTCTTTGGCTTGTGGGGCTATGCCGTATTGATTCCACTCATGGGGCACTCTGTTTATCCCTGGATGAGCGCACATTTGCAATGGGTACCTTATTTTGGAGGAAGTCCTGGCAGCGGTTATGGTCTGTTGACGACGGCCCTTGTCCTTACTTTTATGATCGTTCCACTCATTTCTGCGACGATGCGGGAGGCAATCAGATCCATCGAACCGGCCCTCAAAGAGGCAGGTCGCGGACTGGGGTTTAACCGCCTGGAGGTACTGTGGAATATCATTTTACCCAAATTGAAAACAACCATAACTGGTGTCTCGATTTTGGCATTGGGTCGAGCATTGGGAGAAACCATGGCGGTGGTCATGGTCAGTGGCAATGCTCTCAATTATCTTCCCGATAATATCTATAGCCCCATCTCGACCATGGCAGCTTTCATTCAGCTTTCTCATTGTTGCTCTGGCGTTTCTTTCCATTGTGGGAGACGTTTTTTGGAAAGCACTGCCAGGACTGCGGCTGAGTTTATTGACCGAGGTCAGCACCGGTATGGGTGGCGGCTTAAAAAATGCCATCGAGGGCACCTTGGTCCTTTCCATTGGTTCTCTCCTTTTGGCAGCGCCCATTGGGATTGCTGCAGGCATCTATCTTAGTGAATTTGGTTCGGGTATCGCAGGGCAATCCTTGCGTTTTTTGTCCGATATCCTGGTGGGAGTACCATCCATAGTCCTTGGTTATGTGGGCTACATCACCATGGTCATCTATCTGGGTTGGCAGTTTTCCGTTGCGGCGGGCATCATCACTCTTACCGTCATGCTCCTGCCCTATATAACTCGCACCACAGAACTCGCCTTGGCCAATATTCCCCAGCCAGTACGTGAAGCAGGCTACGGTATTGGAGCTGGGGAGGGCACCGTCATACTGCGCATCCTCCTGCCAGGGGCGCTGCCAGCGGTCATGACGGGGCTTTTCTATGCTCTGGCCCTATCCATGGGGGAAACAGCGCCGCTTATCTATACCGCAGGTTGGTCCAACTATATGTGGAATGGCCAATTTACCAATCAGCCCATTGGCTACCTGACCTATGTGATCTGGACCTTCATCAATGAACCATTTCAGGAAGCGCACATACTCGCCTTTGCGGCTGCATTTTTGATAACCCTCCTGGTTCTTGGCTTGATCCTGATAGGCCGCTGGCTCATGATCCGCCAATTGCGCAAAAGAGGTTCCTACCAATGATCCCCAAGCAAGGAAAGGGGAAGTTGTGATATAAGCAGTATCTGATTACTTGCAAGCAAAGGTTTATCTAATCAAGGCGTTGGCAACCACGCCCCACACCCGCCCAATCAGCATAATACCAAGATACTCGCAACGAAAACTGTCGGCATAATTTAGTGACTGCTTCTGTATCTAGAAGCATAGACAACTCGATGGATGATCACCTGGTCGCTGGAAGGCCAGTTTTGGTATGGGCATTGTCAAACAGCCAAGCGGTGCATGTTGACGACGATCACCATCCTCTCCATGGCAAAGCTGGCACGTGCCTGACCCTTGATACGAATATTTTGCCATCCTCCAGGGTGGCAAATACTTACTCTCTACCCGTTCCCTTAGCCATTCTTCCCGTTCGGTACCGTCATAGCCTTTGTGGGCGAAGATCTCGGTGCTGGTATTCCGCAACCACGACCACTCCCTTTTGCCCCAGCATCCTCATTGCAGCTTGCCTTCGCTCTTGGGGATTGCTGGTAAAAAGCAACGATACCTGGAGCGAGGCTGGAAGAGGATCAGGAATTGGCGGGGGCTCCGCTCCCAGGAGCAGACGAAATACTTGCCGGGCCACTCCTTCATTGCCGTCAAAAACCGGCATTCCCCCAGACCACTGGCCAATTTCTTCGTCTAGCCAGCAATAATGGGTACAGCCCAGGACGATGGATCCCATCCCGGATACATTGGGGGCAATCCGATCCTGCCAATACTTTTTTGCCAGCTCCTGCCATCCCGGTGCTTGCGACTCAATAATGTCCATCCAACCGGGACAGGCCAAGGGCAGTACCCTGCCAAGGGGATCGCGGCTGTGCAGGAGCTGCCGAAGTTTCTCGCCGCGCACGGTGAGCTCTGTTGCAAGGAGCAGGATGCGGGCAGACCCATGGCACAATGCCTTGGAAATTGCCGGCTCAATGCCAATGATCGGCATCTGCGCGAATTCCCGTAAGGGTCCTGCCGTTAAGGGGATAAGAGGGCTCGGGCGAGACTCGCAGCGCCCCAGATGCCGGCTTGATCATCACCGTTCCCGGGCATCAACTTCACCGTATCCGAGAGGGCGGGGATCATGTACTTCTGCAGGTTTTGTTGGAGGGTGTCTCCAAAACAATCCCAGGACTGACTCAGGCCACCACCAACCCGGATTTCTCGACAATCCAAGACCTTGGTCAAATGGGCCAAGGCTTGCCCCAAGTGTTCTGCCAATATCCCAAAGGCCTGCTGGGCTTGCGGATTCCCGTCCCTGGCTAGCTGCGCGATGATCTTGGGATCAGCGGCCATGCCAGAGATCTCCAAATAACTGGAGACCAGACCTTGGGCAGAGGCATATTGCTCCAGACAACCTTGATTTCCACAGCCACAGCGCCGACCACCAGGGACCACAATGAGATGACCGATCTCCATGGCCGCACCGTTTTCTCCTCGCCAGGGCCTTCCTTGGTGGATCCAGCCACCGCCCACTCCCGTACCCAGTCCAGCATAAATAAGGTCTTGGAGGTGAGGATCATGGGCTTTCTCACTGATATAGGTGCCAAAAGCCGCGGCGTTGGCATCGTTTTCCAGCAATACCGGTACCTGGAGGGTTTCTTGTAAGGCCTGCTCTAAAGGAAAGTGAAGCAATTGGGGAAGATTGGGAGATTGCAGCAAGACACCCTGCCCATTAATGAAACCGGGAAAGGCTACGCCAACCCCCTGGATCTCCGGGCATTGCTCCCGCAGCCGATGATAACCCCCGGCCAAAGCCTCCACCACCAACTGCGGGGCTTGTTCATTGCTCGCCTCGGCACAGCGCTGATGTAGATTCCACTCGATCCGGTAACTTGCCAGCAAGCGTTCCTCATCGAAGACGCCAAAGCGCAGGTTGGTTCCCCCGACGTCAATGCCCAAAAAAGCCTTACTCAAGCTCGCTGAATCTCCACCTGGATCTGGTAGGAATCGTTTTCGGCGCCAAGCTCCCAGGACAATTCCAGGACCCAGGCCTGCATGATTTTTTCAAATCCGGCCTCGGACTGGGAAACCGTTCGGTGGGCCCATGCCTTCCACGACGTGATACGGCTCAACAAAATCCGCATCTCCCCTCCCAACACTGCATCGGTCAATAACAAATTGCGGCCAGCACCTGTTACCGACTTGCCAAATCCTCCCTGCATCTGCCCATCCACCCAAAGGCAGCCCCCTGGACCGTCACAACTGGGCATGGCCAAATACAGTCGAGTGGAAAATAATTGGCTAGCAGCCCCATGGTGCGCAGTCCCATCATAGGAAACCGTAAGCATGCCCTGTTCCAAGCGGAAGGATTTGCGCATCTGCAGCCCCTCCTGCGCAGCCAAATAGCCAGGGCTTTGGTGACCAGGCTCGCGGCTATAGGGGAGTGCCTGCTCTTGCCAATGATCCAGGAAGCTCTGACAGGGCAAAGGATCAAAAACCAGGTCCTCCTCACCGATTTCTGCCTTGAAACTCACTCGATCATGGGCCGAGACAATGCCTGACTGCGGACTGTGCTCAGGGCTGGCACCATGGGCGCGAATCTTATCGTAATAAGCCTCATCACGACGAGCCAAGGTATCGGCAAAATTGTGGTTACTGGGATAATGCAACCATTCCTGGAGACTGGCATAGGGTTCGTGAATGACCACTTGGGAGAACCCGTCCTGATAAAAGCACTCCGGTACACCATCCAGATCCACATCCAGGTCCTCTACCGCAGGCCGCGGGGCCAGGATATCCAGTCCCGCCTCCAGTCGCGTCAAATGTCGGTAGATGGCCCGCCGCAAATGAGGAAGATAAATCCCCCCAAAGAGACCATGCCAATAGGCATCGTTGGCCTGTGCCGCATGTAAATCGGCTAGCAGATTTGGGCTGATCTTGCCATCGGGAAGGGCGTGCAGGCGCGCCGAAAGCTGGATCATACGCTTATGCATCCAATTGGATTCCGGGTAACGATGCAGGAAATTTTTCCAGGTCCCACCCCGAATCAATGCCTTGCGGCGATCCAGACGACCCGCTTCGCGTTCCTGGGCCAGCAAGGCTGCGTATTCCCTGGCACTTTGGGGAGCCAGGGTCCACTCGTTCATTTCACTATAGGAAACCGTCGGTAGATAGATCACCCCCAGAGGGCGATACTGCTCCTGATAGGTAGCAAAATGGGAGACTTGGATCCATGGTGCTGTCAAAACTGCCTCGATGAATCGGGCCAACCACCCTTGGTGGTACACCCAATCATAGGTCTCGGGCCAGAGGCCAAATTTTTCGATATCGTCAAAATAGATGGCGGCGCTACCAGGCGACCGTTGCTGCCATTGGGCCAGGAAAGCCAGGGTATCGGGAACTTCCGAAAAGGGAACTCGATAGCGGAGGGCCTCAGAGATGGGAAAGACATCAATGACTGCGCCATTTTCTTCGGTACGATAGAACCCTCCCAAGGCCTCGGCTGGCAGCCCTGCGCAAAGAAAATGGTAATCGTCTACCATCACATAGCGAATCCCCGACGCTGCCAAAGCCGGTACCACCGAAGGATCCCAAACCCGCTCCGTCAACCAAGCCCCCCGGGGGCAATAGCCAAAATCCCGTTGGAGACGATTCTTCATGGCCTCCAGCTGACCAATGCGATCGATATGGGGAATGGCGGCCAAGACCGGTTCCGTATCGCCCGCACCCACCAGCTCCACTTGCCCACGGCGCACCATCTGTACCAAAAGCTCGAGAGTTTGGGGATGGCGTTGGGCCAGTTCGCCGAGCAGCCAACCGCTACTATGCAACGCAAAAGGAAATTCCGGATATTGGGCCAGCACTGCCAGGAATGGGTGATAACAACGCGCTACGGCATCGTCGATCACCTCCGTAAAGTTACCGATGGGCTGGTGGGCGTGGACCCCAAAGAGTAGTGGGAGAACAGTGGACGTCATTCAGCTTCCTTCCCTTTGACCGCGTCGCATGGTCCCGCCCCCCTCGGCGGAACCACCACCATGACTAATGGGCTGATCCAGCTCCTTGGGCGCTGCCAGCCCCAGTAGCCCATATAGTTTCCGAAGATGCTCTCGGTACAGGCCATCAAAATCCCGTACCGAATCGGCTGGGTTGTAGTCACCAAACCACCAGAACCAGTCCGAACCCTCACAGCGAGCCAATTGCTCAAAGATGGCCTCTTGTTGTTGCCTGGGAAAACTTGCCAGATGCTCATCCACAGCCTTTTTGGCCTGACAGAGCAAATCCCAGGCCCGATTTTTGGCGGGATCTCCAATCCAGGTACTGAAATTACCATAGACCCAGCTTCCCGCGGCCAAAACCGGCAACTCTTCCACCTGCTCCTCGTGCTCTCGTACATAGTCCCCAAAGGTACAAAGCTGCAGATGGGGATGATTGGCCAGGGCGCGATACAACTCACTCAAAAAATAGTAACCGTTGTACGGATAGTATTCCCAGGCATTCTCTCCATCAAGAATGATACTGACCACCGGGCTGCCTTGGTTTTCCGTGTCGCGCCAGATGGCCTCCAGGCGCTGGATGAAATCCGTTGCCGCATCATGACCAGACCAGCTTTTGTAATCAAAGCCAATACGATCGGAGAGGGCGTCATCGCGAAAAAAAAGGACTGGCCCCCCGCTCGCCGGGCGATAGGCCCGGTAGAGGTAATCTGCACGCTGCTCGGCACGGGGACCCGCAGGATTGGACTGACTCAAACTGCGAGCCAGCACCCCTTCTCCCGACGCCGACCAAGTTACCCCCTCCTGTGCCAAAATCTTCGCAAAGGCCGGGGAGATTCCCCCTTCGGCAGGCCAGATTCCCTGCGCGGGGAGAGCAAAATGCTCCCGATGACTGTGGAGCGCTGCCTGCAATTGCCAGCGAACCCGTTCTTCCCCTCCCGGATAGTTGGGACTTTGGGGCAGAGCTGCGTCTGCAAGGCCATCCCTGGCCGCCTGGAAATCCATGAGCAATGGGGCAATGGGATGCTGATAGGGGGTAGTGGAAAGTTCGATCTGGCCTGCTGCCTGGAGGGCTCGATAACGGGGCAATAACCCCTGGATGGTCGCACCGATACAATCGAGCAAGTTCTTGCGATCGGTCCAGTCAAAACCACTACCCTTGGCCATCAGCCGCTGGATCAGCGGGCTAGCGCGACGCAGAGTCTCCCCGGTCCAGGCCAGATGATACCAGACCAATAGATCTGCCAAATACTGTACCGAGAGATAATCGGCCATGGCGCTGGGGTCCTGGCGAATGAACTGCCAGAGTTCATAGAGTCGCAAATAATCGGGGAACGGCCGCAGCATATGCTCTGGATCCAGGCGAAAGCATTGCTCGAGCAGGGTGTGCCGACCCTTGGCAGGGAGCGTTTTGAGGTCTTCCGTGGCCAAGGCCGCCAAGAGCGGATCATGGAACTTGCCAGATGCAAACTGTTGTCCATAGTCGTCCAGTTGCTCCACCAGCACCGGCACAAAATTGAACACCGCCCGGGCCTTGGGGTTGGCCTCCAAATGGGCAGCCATGTCGGTATAATCCTTGCAAGCATGCAAATAGGTCCAAGGAAATCGATAGCTTCCATTCCCATCCCGATAATCGGGCTGATGCATATGCCAGCACAACACCACATGGAGGGATCGGGCAGGATTCATCTGGTTACCTGACAAAGTGCAGCTGTTGTCCCAAGGACTCTGGGGTGATCAGAGTCACCCCGTTGGCCGTGCGGATAAAGCGGCGGGCGTCTTCTTCGGGATCTTCTCCCACCACCAGACCGGGTGGGATAATGGCCCCCTTGTCCACCACCACCTTGCGCAGGCGCGTGCCCTCGCCCATCCGGACATTGGGAAGAATGACCGAATCCTCGATGAGGGTATGGCCATCGTTCACCCGTACATTGGAAAAAAGCAAAGAGCGGCGCACCGTAGCACCACTGATGATACAACCCCCGGAAACGATGCTGTCCAAGGCCATTCCCCGCCGATCTTCATCGTCAAAGACAAACTTGGCGGGTGGCAACTGCTCTTGATAGGTCCAGATGGGCCAACGACTGTCGTAAAGATCCAAATCCGGAGTCACATGGACCAAATCGATATTGGCCGCCCAATAGGCATCGATGGTCCCCACATCTCGCCAGTAGCAGCGATCGGAGCTGCTGCCGCCCTGCATGCCACTGGTCACGCAGCTGTGACGGAAGCGATGGGCCATGACCCGATAGCGGGACACCATGTAAGGGATGATATCTTTGCCAAAATCATGGTCGGAATGGGGATCATCGGCATCGCGAATCAACTGTTCGTAGAGAAATTCCGTATTGAACACATAGATCCCCATACTCGCCAATGCCCGCCCGGGATTGCCCGGAATGGAGCCGGGCTGCTCGGGTTTTTCAGCAAAATCGATGACCCGATCTTCGTGATTGACGGTCATCACGCCAAATGCGCGGGCCTCGTCCACAGGCACATCGATACAGGCCACACTCATGTCGGCTTGGCTTTGGACATGCTCGGCAAGCATCTGCCCATAATCCATTCGGTAGATGTGATCGCCGGCCAAGACGAGAACATAGCGCGGGCGGTGGGCCCGGAGGATATCAATATTCTGAAAGATGGCATCGGCCGTACCTTTATACCAGCCCGTATTCATCCGCTGCTGGGCCGGCAGGATTTCGATGAATTCACTGAATTCACCGCGGAGAAAACCCCAGCCCAGTTGCAGGTGACGAATGAGACTATGGGCCTTGTACTGGGTCAGCACCCCAACCCGACGAATCCCGGAATTGATGCAGTTGGAAAGACAAAAATCGATGATCCGAAACTTACCGCCAAAGGGCACCGCCGGCTTTGCTCGCCAGTCGGTGAGGGCACCCAGACGGCTGCCGCGGCCTCCGGCCAACACCAAGGCCAAGGTATTTTTGGTGAGGTTGCTGACAAAACGGGGGGAGTTGACAACGGCGTTATCGGACATGGCAACACTCCGGGAAGAAAAGGCCCATCAGGAATCAATCAGCTTATGTACAGAATAGCAGCTTTCCTGCTCCTCCTCGAAAATGATTGTCGGAAAACACTACCTGATTCTCTCAATACAAGGCAAGTTGACCCCTTTCTATGATACCCTCCAATCCATCCAAGGAGGGCTGGGGCCATGACCGATCAGCAAAACCCAAGTGCATTTGGCATTTTTCTTCGAGAATTCCTCCGCGACCCCCGCGCCATCGGCGCGTTGGCGCCGAGTTCGGCGGCTCTGGCCCGCCAAATGGCGGCCTTGGTGCCAGCGGGAAAGGGTCCGGTGATCGAACTGGGACCGGGGGTCGGACCCGTGACCCGTGCCTTACTGCAGGCTGGGATCCCTGGGAAGCAACTGATCCTTGTCGAGCGCTCAGCCAGTCTGGTACTTCGTCTACGTCAAGAGTTTCCAGAACTTACCGTCATTCATGGGGACGCCGGGGAACTTTCTCGCCTCATCAAGGACCATCTACCGGCGCGGGCCATCGTCTCCAGCCTACCCCTACGCAGCATCCCGCCAACTCTCGTGGCAAAAATTCTCGCCGAATTCCCCAAATGTGCCCGACCCGGTACTGCCTATATTCAATTCACCTACCACCCCAAACGGGCCAGCAGCGGGCTCAGTCCACACTTTCACCATGATCGCCGCTACTTTGTTTGGCGCAACCTTCCTCCTGCACGGGTGGATCGTTACTTCTTTCAGGGTCACGAGCACTAGCGCGGACCGGAGGACGATACCCTCCGTAATGGAAACTCCTGGAGTTCCGGCTGGAGGGTAACATGGGTAATGCCAAACTCTTGGGCAAGAAGCTGCTGTTCTGTTGCAAGAATCTGCGGCCAATCCTGCAGACGGGAAATCTGCAGATGGGCCGTTAGGGCAACACGTTCGGAACCAATCCGCCAGATGTGGAGATCATGAACCGATCGCACCGCAGGAAGCTGGGCCATCCGCTGGCCCACTTCTGCCAGCCGTAAGTGCCGAGGGGTTCCTTCCAGCAATTCATGAACCGCCTCCCGCAGGAGTCGCAAGCCCGACCAAAGAATCAACGCCGAAATCAGCAAAGAAAGAATGGGGTCAATGGGATTCCAAGCCGTAACCGTCACCACTACCCCCGCCACTACGGCGGCCAGGGAGCCAAAAAGATCCCCCAGCACATGGAGAAGGGCGGCCCTTTGATTGAGGGTATGGGCATCGCGCAGCAGCATGCCCGCCACAGCCAAGTTCAAGCCAAGGCCCAGCCCGGCAACGACAATGACCACCGGTCCATCCACCGTCACCGGATGGAGGAGACGCTGGATCGCCTCGATACTAATGGCCAGCACAATCCCCAGGGTAAGAAAGACATTGATCAGCGCCGCCAGTACTTCCATCCGGCCTAGTCCGTAGGAGTGCGCGAAAGAAGGGCCCCGTCGCGCCAGCCGGGTAGCCAGATAGGCAAGGCCCAAGGCCACTGCATCCACCAGCATATGACCAGCGTCCCCCAGCAAAGCCATGGAATGGGCAAAGAAACCCGCCCCTGCCTCCACCATCCCGTAGCCAAGAATCAGGAGCAAGCTCCACAACAGGGAAGCCCCCGAAGAAGGATGATGGTGGTGATGATGGGAATCATGATCCTGGTTCTCGGGATAATCGTTTTGGGTGGTGGGCACGGAAGACATTCTCGAATTCCTGGCAAGCATGGGCCTGGGAATTATCCAGAATTGACCCTCTTGGCAAAAGACCCGATCATGCCAACATGCATTACCATTGGCTGAAAAATTCCCATGCACCCTGGCACATCTGGCCGTGGTTGCGCGTACCGGCGTCGCTTACAGCCGCTCTGCGGCGCGCCTATGGGCAGTCCCATGGGCCTGCGGCGCGGGTCTTGGCCTGCGGGCGCGGGCACCCAAGTTTGGCGGAAAAAAAACTCTTGGGGCTCAGCCGCGGTGCTTGGGTCTATTGGCGAGAAGTCCAATTATATGGCCCCAATCCCAACCAACCGGCCCTCTGGGCGCGCTCCAGTTTTCCCTTGCGCACCATCGCTCAGGGTCTGCAACCCCTCACCCGCCATGGCAGCCGTCCCATTGGTAACACCCTTTTTCGCCATCGTCGGCTGCGCAGAAGCCCCATCGAGATGGCAGTACAACCGACATTTGGCTCCCAACGGCGCTGGTGCCGACGCTCTCTCTTGTTGCGGGGACCACGACGGGTCTTGGTGGAGGAACATTTTCTTCCAGATCTTCCCCGCTGGCGGGGGCAGGGTCGCCCATGAGTTCCTATCTGCAACTCCAGCCTACGGCAAAAGAAAAATTCCGGGCCTACCTTTCCCTCATGCGCGTGGACCGGCCCATTGGGACCTTGTTGTTGCTCTGGCCCACCTACTGGGGCCTCTGGCTCGCGGCCCAGGGGACCCCACCTTTTCCCCTATTCCTCATTTTTACCCTGGGGACTTGGCTGATGCGCTCGGCAGGTTGCGTCATCAATGATTACTTTGATCGAGATTTTGATCGTCAGGTTGCCCGCACCCGAGACCGCCCTCTGGCGAGCGGGGTACTGCGGGGACGGGACGCCCTCGTTCTTTTTGTCCTCCTCTGTCTGCTGGCCGCCGCCCTGCTGCCCTTCCTCCATCCCCTGGTCGCTTGGCTCGCACTGATCGCCGTCGCCATCAGTGTGGCCTATCCACTCTTCAAACGCTTCACCCATTTGCCACAAGCCTTTCTGGGTCTGGCGTTCTCCTTTGGCATCCCCATGGCTTTCGCAGCGGTGCGCGGGGAAATCCCGGCGCTGGCCTGGTGGCTCATGGCGGCCAATGCCGCCTGGGTCATTGCGTATGACACCGCTTATGCCATGGCCGACCGCCCCGACGATCTGCGCGCGGGCATCCGTTCCACGGCCATCCTTTTTGGGCGCCACGATCGGCTGGCCATCGCCCTCCTGGACATACTGATGTTGGCCATCCTGGCAAGCATCGGCTGGCAGCAAGGCCTCTCCTGGCCCTATTGGTTCAGCCTCCTTGGTGCCCTTGCGCTCTTTGTCTACCAGCAAAGTCTTCTGGACGGGGATCGCGAACGCGCCTTTCGTGCCTTTCTCCATAACAACTGGATTGGCCTATGGATATTCTGGGGACTGGTTGCCAGCCTCCCTATGCATGTTTCCTAAAGAACTTATACACAGTCCACTTTTTTGGCCCACGGCCTGAGAAAAAATCAATGAGTTATGACGATTATGAGAAATAACCATTAAATTCAATCAATTATTACTGCCTACTTATTGAGCATGAAAAAAAAGATCAATACCTGTCGCGACTTTGCTCTGTTCCTTCTGCTTCGTACACAGAGTTATCCACAGAAAATGTGGGCAACCCATGGAAAGTGAAACAAGCTGTATCGAAGTTGTCATCCTGGACCCCGTTCCCCAAAGCTTTCACTATGGGGTCCATGGACCCATACCAGCCAAGGGTTGTCGGGTCCGCGTTCCTTTTGGGAAGGGACAACGCATTGCCATTTCCTTGGGACCCTCCCCCTGCCCCGGCGGGATTTCCCTCAAAGACATTCACCAGCAGATCGACACCGAACCCCTACTGAACCCGATCCTCATGGAGCTGCTGGAATTTGGTAGCCGCTACTACCACTATCCCTTGGGAGGAGTCTGGGCAACGGCCCTGCCGACCCGTCTGGGTCGCGGTGATCTGCCAGTGCAAGCCCCATGCTTCTGGCAACTGGCAAGCCAGCCGCCGGACAAATCCCTGCGCGGCAATCGACGGAAGGAGCTGCTAGCCCAGATCCAGGAACAAGGGATCCTGAGCGAGGAAGGCCTGCCCTCAAGCAAACTGCGCTGCCTGAGGCAACTTGCGGACGCTGGTTGGATCGAGAAAACCACTCCTCCCCGCGCCATTACGCCCTGTTGTCCAGGCTTACCCCTGCATCGCCAACAAGAAGAAACCCTCGCACAGATTCGTGGAAAACGGGGATTCCATCCCTTTCTTCTGGAGGGCGTTACTGGTAGCGGCAAGACCGAGGTCTATCTCCAGGCCATGGAGACCCCGCTGGCAGCCGGCCAACAGATATTGCTACTGGTCCCAGAAATTGGTCTTATCCCCCAACTCTACCGCCGCTGCGCCGAACGCTTTGGCACCCAGCATATCGCGACTTATCACTCTGGTCAGAGCGAAGGAGAACGCCTGCGCAGCTGGAGCCAAGCCCGATCGGGGCAAAGGGCCATTTTCATTGGGACCCGCTCTGCCCTTTTTCTGCCCTTGCCGCGCCTGGGGATGATCATCATCGATGAAGAACATGATCCGTCTTACAAGCAACAAAGCGGCTGGCTCTATTCGGCCCGCGATCTGGGTCTGCGCCGCGCCCAGTTAGAAAAAATTCCCATTATTTTAGGCTCCGCAACCCCCTCGTTGGAAAGTCTCCACAACCGGAAATTGGGCCGCTTCCTTGACCTTCGTCTCTCCCATCGGGCCACGAGCCACCCCACCCCACGCATCGAGCTGATCTCCCTCCGCAAAAAACGACTACAAGGAGGTTTGGATCCCGTCCTGCTGGAAGCCACGGCTTCGGAACTGGCAGCGGATCATCAGGTATTATTTTTCCTCAATCGACGGGGGTTTGCGCCAGCTTTGCTTTGTCATGATTGCGGACATGCCATTCCCTGTACCCGCTGTAGTGCACCCTTGACCTGGCACCGGCAAAAGGAGCGCCTGCGCTGCCACCACTGTGGCTACGAGCAACGACTACCGAGTCAATGCCCGGTCTGTGGTAGCTCTGCCTTGATGGGAGTGGGCGTTGGTACCGAACAGCTGGAATGTTTTCTTCGTGAGCGATTTCCCCATATCCCCATTCTGCGCATCGATCGTGACCAAGTCCGCAGTCCCCGGCAATTAGCAGACCAGCTGGAGCAGATTCTGTGTATCCGGCCGGCTATCTTGATTGGCACCCAGATGCTGGGCAAAGGACATCACTTTCCGGAGGTGACCCTGGTCGGGATCATCAACGTGGACCAAGGCTTGTACAGCGCTGATTTTCGCGCCAGCGAACGCCTGGCCCAGGTGGTCATTCAGGTTGCTGGTCGTGCCGGTCGCGGGGAACGAGGCGGCAGAGTCCTGCTCCAGAGTCATCTCCCCGAGCATCCCCTGCTGCAGGCCCTGCAGGGAGGCGAATACGCGCCCGCAGCCGAAATCCTCCTGCGGGAAAGGGAATTGACAAATTTGCCACCCTATTGCGCCTTGGCCTTGATTCTGGCCGAGGCCCATCGAGCGGAGCGCGTCCAGGACTTTCTTCATGCCGCACAAGGGATTTTGGCACCCATGCTGCATACGGTGGGTCCCATACCGGCACTACTGGAAAGACGCGCCGGTTGGCATCGAGCCTATTTATGGATCGAGGCCCCAAACCGAAGCCGTCTGCACAATCAATTGGTCCGTCTTCTGCCAAAACTGGGGGAACTCCCGCAAGGACGCCGAGTGCGATGGTTCGTCGATGTCGACCCTCAAAACTTCTAGTGGGTTAAGAATGCAGTACATTGTGGACTTGCGTATTCTCTGGTTCATTATTAGTGTATTTTGTAATCACACCAAGAATCGGGAGAAAGCATGGCAACCAGGAACAACGGCGTTGTCCGTCCCAGTGGAGTCCGTAGGGCAATACTGTATTTGGGCCCAGCGGAACTGATCGCCCCGGCGACGAGCCTTCTCCAGGAAAATGGCTGGGAACTTTACTCACTCAACCATTTTGATGAAATCGCCAACACGTTGCGAAAACAAAAGCCGGTAGTCGGAATTCTAGTTCTCGACCACAACGATCTCTATAAGCGTCAAAAACAAATCCTTCAACTCATTGCCCATCATGAGCAAGTGCGCTGGCTTGCATTACTGAATTGTTCACGGCTTCCATCGACGCCATTACCAGCGCGGCAACCGAAGAACAAATGGTGGGTGCCAGCGAGAAAATGCAGAAGGTCTACCAGGATATTCGCAAGGTCGCTGCCACCGATGCCCCGGTCCTTATTACCGGAGAAAGCGGAACCGGAAAAGAGTTGGCTGCACGGGCCATCCATGAGCGCTCTTCGCGCAAAAATGGACCCTTTGTGGCGGTCAATTGTGGATCCCTGCCGGGCACGCTGATCCAGTCCGAACTGTTTGGCCACGAGAAGGGGGCATTTACCGGCGCCAGTGAACGCAAGATCGGCCGCATCGAAAGCGCGAACGGGGGCACCCTCTTCCTGGATGAAATAGGTGATCTCCCGCTGGATCAACAAGTAAACCTGCTGCGCTTTTTGCAGGAACAAACCATTCATCGGGTCGGTGGTCGAGAAGAATTGCGGCTGGATGTTCGCGTGCTTGCAGCAACCCATGTGGATCTGGACGCCGCCATTAAAAGCAACTCATTCCGTCAAGATCTCTTCTACCGGCTGAACGTCTTACAAATCCGGATGCCACCGCTTCGCGAGCGCGATGGTGACATCCCACTTCTTGCACAATATGTGTTTCATCGCTTTGCCGATGAACGTGGGCATCGGGTCAAGGGTTTTAGTGACGACGCCTTGCAAATCATGAATGGCTATCACTGGCCAGGCAACATTCGCGAGCTGATCAATCGCGTCCGCCGTGCCATGGTCATGTGTGACAAGATTCTGATCAATGCCGAAGACTTGGGTCTCGAACGACGGCGAAGGCAAAGGGCGCAACAACCCAGTCTTGCAGAAACCCGAGATGCCGCCGAACGGGACGCGGTGAAGGCCGCCCTTGCCCAGAGCTTAGGAAGCGTGACCAAGGCAGCAGAAATGCTGCAGATCTCTCGAGTCTCGCTCTATCGACTCATGGAAAAGCACGAAATAACTCCCCCAGGACAACGAGACTCCTGAGAATGGTTTACAGTCTTCCCGATCTCTCTGCATCTACAGCCCTTCAAAGGTTATAAGGGATCGTAGCAGTAAGCTGGAAATTGGGTGCACTAGAAGTCATACCAATCCCAAGATTCATGATCAAGGAAGTGTCCGGGTTAAAGGCATAGGTCAAACCAAAGTTGGCCACCGCCACGTTGGCACCACTGCCAACTATGGGAGTCCAGGGACTTCCCATGGAACTTACTTGGGTATCTTGCTGCAGTCGATCTGCAAAAGAGCTACTGAGACTCAAACGGTCGTTGAGGGCATAGGCCACCCCCAAACTGAACTGAAAGGCGTTGCCTAAACGAATCTGGCCCGGTTGCACCTGACCCGGGGTGGTGCTGATATCTGGAAAGCTTTTCTGCAGATTATAGTAGTAATTGGCACTGCCAAAGAAAATTGCAGGATCTGAGGTAGAAACAAAGGATATGCCAGGGGTAATTGTCCACACCCCATTGCCCGTTGGCAAAGTGGTTGGCACTTGCAAATTGGTATTGTTGGGATCGGGTTGGTATACCTTGATACCATAGGGGTTGATGCCCGTCGGAGCCGTCACCAGCAGGCTTGCGGTCAGACTTGGCCAGTTTTTATTTTCCTGTAAGAGCTGATAGTAGGCACCAAAGCTAACGTCTCCCAGTCGCGGCCCCCTGAGGTTACGGTGGCTGCAGAATACTGACTGCTTGCATAGCCGGCACCACCAATCTCGTAGGTACTCTGCCGGTACACCACTGGCACATTGAGAACCAGTTGCCAACGATTCCCCAAGGGCAAATAGGCCGACTGGGTGAAGGTATAGATGCTGGATTTCACCTTACTGACGTTGATGTTCCCCAAAAAAATATTGCTGGATCAAGAGTCTAACAGGGAAATTACCAATCCCCAAGATATTATACTTGCGTTTCATGCCCAAAGAGCTATACTGATTCAGCCAGTTCGGCAGTTTTTTCTTTTTGGGGTGCATCATGGCGGTTGGTACAGTGAAGTGGTTCAACGATAGCAAGGGGTTTGGGTTCATCACACCGGAAGATGGCAAGGAAGATGTATTCGTACATCACTCCGCTATCGAAGGTAGCGGCTTCAAGAGCTTGGCCGAAGGCGAGCGTGTTAGTTTTGAAGTCACCCGCGGACCCAAGGGCCTGCAGGCTGAGAAGGTTCGTCGGGCGTAAGAACCCGTGCAGGGCAGCAGTACGCTGCCCTCCCCCTTCGGGGAAAAGTTGACCGCCGGCATTGCCGGCTTTTTTATTTCCTTATTTCATCCGTTCGCGCTTGCGGGTACTGTCCCGACTCAATTCTTTTTTTGGCGATTGCTGTGCCGAACGAGCGGGTGCCCGGCGCAAGGTACGGGCTTCTTCTTTCTTGCTGCCAGATTCTTCGCCACCCGACAAAGGACGGATCTGCAGGGGCCTACCACAAACCCGGGTCTTCTTGAGGTGCTCGAGCACCGATGCATGGAGATCGGCTGGCAACTCCACCGTACTATGTTCCGCCTGGATTCGGACTTTGCGAATCATGCGACTGGGCAAACCAGACTCATTGGCAATGGCGCCAACAATGTTCTTGATTTGCGCACCATGCTGCTCGCCCACCTCCAAACGATAAAGACCCATGGGACCCTCTTCACCCCCGCCCGATGGCGCCCGGATGGGGCCTTCGCGCACTGGTCGAGACTCCCCCGCCCTCGGCCTTTCCCGTCGCCTTCCCCCGCTAGGCGCAGCTTCCAGGCTTTGCGGCGGCGTTTTTTCTGCGGTAGGCAAAAGCGGTTTGTCCTTTTGCACCCAAAAAGCCAATGCCGCAGCAATCTCCCCCAAACCAACGTTACTTTCCTTCTGGAACTCGGCAATGAGCGTCTCAAAGGGAGCTAAATCTTCCCCTTCCAGAATCTCCGCGAGCTGATCTTTGAACTGGGCCATCCGTCGATCGGCAACATCGGCCAGACTCGGCAAGTGCATGGGTTCGATGGTCTGGCCCGTGGCCCGTTCAATGGCCTTGAGGAGATGACGTTCCCGGGGGGCAACGAACAAAATGGCTTCCCCCTTTCGCCCGGCCCGACCCGTGCGGCCAATACGATGGATATATGCCTCGGTGTCGTTGGGAATATCAAAATTGATCACATGGGTGATGCGCTCCACGTCGAGTCCGCGAGCAGCAACGTCCGTGGCGATCACAATATCCAACTGTCCGGACTTGAGCCGTTCGATGGTTTGTTCCCGCAGGGCTTGGCTCATGTCTCCATTCAAAGTACCACAAGCATGTCCACGCGCCTCCAAACGCTCGGCCAATTCAACAGTAGCGGTTTTGGTACGGACAAAAATGATCCAGGCGTTGCTGTCTTCCACTTCCAGTATGCGGGTCAAGGCATCCAACTTATGGGTACCACTGACCTGCCAATAGCGCTGGCGAATGGCAGAGACGGTTTTGGTGGCACTCTGAATCCGGATCTCTACGGGATTGCGCAGATACGTACGGGCAATGCGATGAATGGCCGCCGGCATGGTGGCGGAAAAGAGCGCGAACTGCCGAGAGTCCGGGGTGTGCTGCAGGATATCTTCGACGGCATCGATGAAACCCATTCGTAACATTTCATCGGCCTCATCCAACACCACAGCCTGGAGTTTTTCCAGTCGCAAGGTACCTCGCCGCAGGTGGTCTTGGATGCGACCCGGGGTACCCACCACTACCTGCACACCCCGTTGTAACTGCTTGAGCTGCAGACCCATGGATTGACCACCGTAAATGGGCAAGACATGAAAACCTGGCAGGTATCGTGCGTATCCCTGCATGGCTTCGGCAACCTGAATAGCCAACTCCCGCGTTGGCGCCAGCACTAAAATCTGGGGGAAACGCATGGCACAATCGACCCTGCTGAGCAAGGGGAGGGCGAAGGCTGCCGTCTTGCCAGTGCCCGTCTGGGCAAGACCGATGACATCGTGTCCGGCCAGAAGAGGGGGGATACTTTGGGCCTGGATGGGTGAGGGCTGCTCATAGCCAAGCTCTGCCACCGCCCGCTGCAAAGGCTCCGCTAGTGCAAAATCGCCAAACTGGAGTTCACTCTGCTTCTCCATCATCTCACCCCTACCTACCAAAACCCACCACTATACGCTCTTTTAGCGCAAAACACAGGACCTCAGTCCGCTGCAAAAAGCTCCTCTAGGGCACGCGCGATCGCCTGATCGGCCCCGGGACCATAGGGGCTCTGTCCCGGCACGAAACTATCCGTGAAAGCATATTCATAATGGATGTCTTGCAAACCCAGGCAGCCAAAGAGACGGTTTTCCCAGGATTGATCATCGGGATGCGGTACCAGTGTGGGCCAGGAATGGGGGTGTGCCTGCTCTAAAATAGGTCCGAAAAACACGGCTCCCGGTTTATTCCGGAGCCGCAGGCCGCAAGAACCGGCAGTCCGTCCGGCCATGGGCAGAAAATCGATGGTACGGGTCAATCGCAATTTACTATCCAAGGGGATATCCACCGCCAAAGACAACGCAGCAGCTTCCACGGGTTGGGCCACGGTTTTCACCCCTGCTGCTTGCCATCTAGCCACATCCTGTGCACCAAAGCGGCTGGGTAGAAAGAGGATCTGCACCGGGGCCAAGGTCTGCAGTTCCCCAAGACGCTCAAGCGTGAAGCGCGGAGCGTTGATGAGAATACCGCCAGCATCCTTGTCGGCAATGAAGAATACGGCAGGGCTTCCGGATCCTCCCTCCACAAAATACACGCTGCGATCATGAAAGGTACAAAGCTCTTGCATGGGCCCTCCAGAATTCTTATAAACCATGGCCCAAAATGGGCCTCCCTGCAAGGGCTAGCTTGGTCATTGCCCACCCATTACCATAGGCAAGAGCGTCCTCGGAGTCATCCCTACCATGCAAATTGTCGAGCTTCTCCTTGCCCTTGTCCTCATTCTCGTGGCCGCCGAACTCTTTACCAATGGTCTGGAACATTTGGGAGATCGCCTGGGACTCTCCGAGGGAGTTACCGGCTCCATTTTTGCGGCGATCGGGACGGCGCTGCCCGAAACCATGGTCCCCCTCGTTGCCATTTTCACCGCGAGCGGTATGGCGGAAGCCAAAGTCGGGGAAGAGGTCGGCGTCGGTGCCATCCTGGGCGCACCCTTGATGCTTTCTACTTTGACCCTCTTTTTGCTGGCATTTTTTGCTGCCCGTGGGCGGGGCTGGCAAGGTACCCTGGAACCCGAAAGAACCGGACTGCGCCGTGATCTTGGCTGGTTTTTACTGGCTTTTGGGCTGGCTAGCGCCGCCCTTTTCCTCCCCCACGAGCAAGCCCTGATCCGAGTCGGCATCGCCATCCTCCTGGTTCTTTGTTATTTCTTGTATCTCCTGCTCACCATTCGGGCATCGGCCGGACTGGTTGCCGATGGACACGGCACCGAGGCCGAGGCGTCCCTCTACCTTAGCCGCCTGGGCATCCCCTTGCACATGGCCAGCATCTTCCTGCAATTATTCCTGGGCCTGGGAGGGATCATTTATGGCGCCCGACTCTTTGTGGAGGGAGTGGAAGGCATTTCCCAATGGCTGGGGATTTCGCCGTTGATACTGTCCCTCCTGATTGTTCCTGTCGCAACCGAGTTACCGGAAAAAATCAATAGCATACTGTGGATTCGACGGGGCAAGGACACTCTGGCCTTTGGCAACATCACGGGTGCGATGGTCTTTCAAGGCTCCCTGCTACCCGCCATTGGCGTGACCCTGACTCCCTGGACACCGAGCTTTCCCGTTCTCCTGGGGATTGGCATCACCCTGCTTTCGGCAGGCTATACCTTTCTCCTGGTTATTCGGGGTGTACGTCTCCAGCCCATCCACTTTCTCTTTCAAGGCATCTGTTATGCCACCTATTTCCTGGTCCTAAGCTAGGCCCAAGCCCCTTCCTTTGCTACTCTATTGCTTCCAGCCCCGGTAGCTCAGTGGATAGAGCAACCGCCTCCTAAGCGGTAGGTC